>Ga0307378_10000202_pt1 | contig 110248 bp, 107 predicted proteins | sample UN1MG_FD_202238 | JGI IMG/M metagenome (GOLD analysis project Ga0307378, IMG submission 202238) | Soil microbial communities from Risofladan, Vaasa, Finland - UN-1 | ecosystem: Environmental > Terrestrial > Soil > Coastal area > Acid sulfate soil | place: Finland: Risofladan, Vaasa...
CGCCGTCGGCTACAACTTCCGCCTTATCCTGAAATGGCTGAGGGCTCTCTTGCGCCAAATCCTGGCCACCCTCTTCGCCGCCCTCATGCCCGGTTCAGCGCTTAAATGCGCTTCTTAACGACCGACTCTGGAATTGCGGGCGTGCCGGGCCACATACACATCTTCCCTGTTCTACCTGGCCGCCGATCGGTCGTCCGAGCGCGGCTTCAGCTCAACAATATCATTGACTTCCATGACCCGGGAGCCATTGCGCGAACTGCAAGATGATCAAATTTCGCTTGATTCACGACCTCGCCAATCCCAACGACCAAAAGGCATTCGCCGAAGCGCGCCTGCTCTTTTGGGGCGCGTTTCCCCATGAGCCGGAAGGCATCGACCGGATCGAACGTCTGCTGCGCAAGCGCGCCCGCCTCGACTTCGATCCGATCTTCCTGGTCGGGCAGGATCGCGCCGGGCAGGTTATCGGCATCGGCTTCGTGTTTTATTATCCCGAGCTGCAAATCGGCTATCTGCAATACATCGCGAGCGATCCGAAGCGGGCCGCGCGCGGCATCGGCGGCGCGCTTTACGAGGCGATGCGCGAGCTCTTGGCGGCCAGGGGTGCGCAGGGCCTGCTGTTGGACGTGCCGCCCGACGATCGCGCAAAGTTTTCCGATCCAGCGCGGCATGCCATCAACCGCAAACGGATCCGGTTCTACGAGCGCTATGGCGCGCGGATCGTCGAGGGCAGCGGGTGGGATGTCATACCCAACCCGCGCAACGAAAATTTTCTCACGACGCTAATGTTCGATGCGCTGGGCCGGGCGCGCAAGCTGCGCCGTGCAAAGGCGCGCACGGCGGCGAAACGCATTCTGGTGACGCAGTTCGGATACAAGGCAGACGCCCCCTTCGTCCAGCAGATTGCCCGCTCGTTCAAGGACGATCCCGTGAAACTGCGCCCGCCGGTCCGGGACGCCACGCCGCGGCCCGTGGTGACCGGCGCACGGATCAAGCCGATCTCCGTCGTCGCGGCCAGGGGCCACGAGATCCATCACGTCCGGCAAAGGGGGTATGTCGAAAGGCCGATCCGGGTCCGGCAGATCCTGACGGGCCTGAAGGATCTGCCGTTTACGGAGGTGCCGCGCAAACGTTTCCCCGAGCGCCACGTCACCGCCGTACACGACCCGAAACTCGTTTCCTATCTGCGCGCGGTCTCCAAACGCCTCGACGACAAGACGATCGTCTACCCCGAGGTGTTCCCGATCCGGCGGCCGGAGCGTGCGCCCTCGGCGCTTGAGGATCGGGCAGGTTATTTCTGCGCCGACACGTTCACGCCGATCACGAGCGCCGTCTACGTGGCCGCGCGGCAGGCCGTCGACGTGGCGTTGACCGCAGCAGAGCTTGTCATGCACGGCGAGCGCTTCGCCTATGCGCTCTGTCGGCCGCCCGGCCACCATGCCGAACGTCGCATTTTCGGGGGTTTCTGCTATCTGAACAACGCGGCCGTGGCGGCGAACTACCTGGCCGGCAACGGCAAAGTTGCGCTGCTCGATATCGATTATCACCACGGAAACGGCGCTCAGGACATCTTCTATTCGCGCAACGACGTGCTGACGCTGTCGATCCACGGGCACCCCCGACACGCCTATCCTAACTTCTCCGGCTATTCGGACGAGCGCGGCGAGGGTCCGGGCCTGGGCTTCAACCGCAACTGGCCGCTCGAGCCGCCCGTCGATGACGCGCGCTACCTGAAGGTTCTCGACGAAGCCCTCGCCTCCGTCCGCCGCTTCCGACCGCTGTATCTTGTTGTCTCGCTCGGCTTCGACATCATGAAGGGCGATCCCACTGGCAGCTTCGACATCACGGTCGCTGGCTTGCAGCAGATTGCCAGGCGGATCGCCCATTTGGGATTGCCGACGCTCATCGTACAGGAGGGCGGCTATGCGATGCGCAATCTGCGCGTAGGTGCCAAGAATTTTTTCTCGGCCTTGGCGGAGACCTGGTTCGTGGACTGAGGACCGTGGGTCGGGCGCCAGATCTCTCGCGCCGCGCAACCCTGCGCGCTCCAGAACGCGCCGAAAGGCGCGCTCAACGGCTTCGGGTATGATAGGCAGCCAGGCGATGCTAAAACGCTCGCCTTCGGTAACGGAGGATCCTCGGTGACGGCGGGAGGTTCCGGGCAAATGAACATGATGACAAGCGAGGCGGCGGAGACGGCCGGCGATCTGCGCGCCGCGCCGGGCTTCCTGTGGCTGGTATATCTGAACGCGTTTATTTCGGGCGCCGTCATCATGGCCTTCGAGATGCTCGGCAGCCGCTACCTCAACCCCTATTTCGGCAGCGGCATCTACACTTGGGCGGCATTGATCGCGACGGTGCTGATCGCCTTGATGGTCGGCTACTTCCTCGGCGGCTGGCTCGCCGACCGCTGGCCGACATACAAGCTGCTGGCAGGGCTCATCATGGCCTCGGCGGTCTATATGGCGTTTGTGCCGCTGGCTGCCGACGGCGTGCTGGCGGCGATCTTCGATGCGATCGAGAGCGTGCGCACAGGCAGTCTCGCCGCGGCCCTGGCCTTGCTCTTCGTGCCGCTGACCCTGCTTGGCGTCTACTCGCCCTTCGCCATTCGTCTGACGCTGCGCTCGACAGAGCAATCGGGCCGGGTGGCCGGCCGCATCTATGGCATCTCTACCTTCGGCTCGGTCTTCGGCACGCTGTTTGCCACTTTCTGGCTGATCCCGACCCTGGGCTCGCGCAGCATCACCTATGTCCTGGCCGGCGTGGCGGTGCTGTCGGGGCTGTCGTTCCTGGCGGCGGTCCCTGCGATCACGGGCAAGTTGAGGCGCGCCGCGGCGGCATTGGCGCCGATGACGCTGGGCCCGGTGGCGGTACTGGTTTCCCTCGGTGTTTTGTCCGTTCCCGCGCTGGCCCAGCAAGGCACCATCTTCGAGCGCTATGACAGCGGCGAGGGCGAGACCCGCCTGCTGGAGCAGGTCGAGACCTCGTACAACAATATCTTCGTCACCCAACGCGGCGACTTCATCACCATGTCGTTCCGCGTGCGTCGGCGCGATGAGACCGAATCGGTGATCAACCTGCTCGACATAGGCGAGCTGCCGCTGCCCTACACGCGGGCGATGACGGTCGCGCTCGCATATGCCGACAAGCTGGAGAGCATGTTGATGATCGGGCTGGGCGGCGGCACGACCTCGCGCTATGTCAGCCGACATATCAAGGATATGGACGTGACCGTGGTCGAGCTCGACGGCGGCGTCATTCGGATGGCCAAGAAGCATTTCAAGCTGAAGGAAGGGCCGCGCTACAAGCTGATCGAGCGCGACGGCCGCGTCCATCTGCTGCGCAACCGTGACGCCCGCTACGACATCGTCATGGTCGACGCTTTCCGCGGCGGCTACGTGCCCTTTCACCTGTTGACGCGTGAATTTTACGAGCTCCTGAAGAAGCGCCTCGCGCCGGGCGGTGTGGCGGTGTTCAACGTGCATGGCGGCACGCGGCTGTTCGAGGCGACGATCAAGACGCTGACGGCGGTATTCGGCCATGTCGAGACGGTGCCGGCGGCGGGCAGCATCATCACCGTGGTGCGCAACGGCCCGCCGCTATCGGCCCATGCGGCGACGCTGCGCGCCGAGACGCTGCAGGCCAAGCACACGTTCCGCTACGATCTGCGCATCCTGATGCAGGGCCGCCGCAAGATGGGCATCGGCCCGCGCGCGCGCGTCCTGACCGACGATTTCGCGCCGGTGAACCTCTACGACAGCATCAAGAAGTCGAATAAGAAGAAGTAAATTTATCATACGTAATAGTAGTTTATGGACTGGCGGCCAACGTCCTCTTCCGCCTGGCGAAGGACTGTTACCAGCAAGCGAACTCGAGCCTGAGCGCGGCAATTCCATGACAGAGCAGGAGATGATCGATCTTGCGAAGCGATACTTCAACGCTGTCGACCGAGAGGATCTCGACGCGGTGATCGCCACCCTGACCGAAGACTGCGTCTTCACCGTCGAGACCCATGGCGTGCGGTTACAGGGCCGCGAGGCGATCGAAAGCATGATGCGGCGGCTATGGGCCAACCACGCGGCGGTCCGCCATCTGGATTTCGTTTACGTGCCAGCACCCGGCCACGACAGCATCGCGGTGCGGTTTACCGTCATCAACACCCGTCACGACGGCGGCCAGACTCGCAAGTCCAACTGCAATTTCTTCGAAATCCGCGACGGGCGTTTCGATCGCGTCGCGGTCTACATGGCAGGCGAGAACACCCTCGATACCGATTGAGCAGCGATCAGCACTGAAACACCTTGGGCGTTTCAGCCTCACTCCACGATCGCGTCGTGCGCCGCCAGCGCGGCGGCGTTGACCAGGTCGTTGACGCCGGCGCCCATGTTGACGATCTGCACCGGCTTCTCCAGGCCCAGCAGGATGGGGCCGATCACCGAGCCGCCGGCGAGCTTTTGCATCAGCTTGGCGGCGATGTTGGCGCTGTTGAGGTCGGGCATGATGAGCACATTGGCCGGCCCCGAGAGACGCGCGAAGGGGTAGAGCTCGAGCAACGAGGCGTCGAGCGCGGTATCGGCGGAGATCTCGCCCTCATACTCGAAATCGGGGCTGCGCGAATCGAGCATCGAGACCGCCTCGCGGATGCGGTCGGTCTTCTCGCTCATCGGGTTGCCGAAGTTGGAGAAGGCCAGGAAGGCGACGCGCGGCTCCTGGCCGAACTGGCGCGCCTTCTCGGCTGCCTGGATGGCGATATCGGCGAGCACGACGGATGACGGCTCCTCATGCACGGTCGTATCGGCGATGAAGACCGTGCGGCCGCGCCGCACCAGGATATGCATGCCGAAGACGCGCTCGCCCATCTGGTTGTCGATGGCGCGGCGCACTTCCTCGTAAGTGACGGCGAAGCGGCGGGTGAGGCCGGACACCATGGCATCGGCATCACCCATCGCCACCATGCAGGAGGCAAAAAGATTGCGCACATTGTTCACCATGCGCTGGGCATCGCGGTAGAGAGCGCCCTTGCGCTGCAGGCGCTCGTAGATGAAGTCGGTGTACTTCTTGTTCTGGTCCGACAGACGCGCATTGATGATCTCCAGGGTCTCCGTGCCCTGAAGGCCCGCGCGCTGGACGGTCTCGGCGATATTTTCCTCGCGGCCGAGCAGGATGGGCACGCCGTATCCCGAATCGCGAAACGCCATGGCGGCGCGGATCGTCGGCTCTTCTTCGCCCTCGGCGAAGACGACGCGGGCGGCGCGGGTACGCACCCGGTCGACGATGGCCTGCATCGCCGAGGCGGTGGGGTCGAGCCGCGCCGTCAGCTCCTTGGCGTAGCTCTCCTCGTCGACGATCGGGCGGCGCGCGACGCCGCTCTCCATCGCCGCCTTGGCCACCGCCGCGGGCACCGCGACGACGAGGCGCGGATCGAAGGGCACCGGGATGATGTATTCCGGCCCATAGCGCAGGCGCTGGCCGGCATAGGCTTCGCCGACCTCGTCGGGCACGTCCTCGCGGGCGAGCCGGGCGAGCGCCTCGGCGGCGGCGATCTTCATGGCGTCGTTGATGGTCGAGGCCCGCACGTCGAGCGCACCGCGAAAGATGTAGGGAAAGCCGAGCACGTTGTTGACCTGGTTGGGATAATCGGAGCGTCCCGTCGCGACGATGGCGTCGGAGCGCACCGCCATCACCTCCTCGGGCGCGATCTCGGGGTCGGGATTGGCGAGCGCGAAGATGATCGGCTTTTTGGCCATCGAGGCGACCATCGCCTGGTTCACCGCGCCCTTGGCCGACAGACCGATAAAAACGTCGGCGCCCTTCATCGCCTCTTCCAGCGTGCGCAGCTTGGTCTTGACCGCGTGGGCCGACTTCCACTGGTTCATGCCCTCCTTGCGGCCCTGATAGATCACGCCCTTGGTGTCGCACATGATGACGTTGTCGTGGGACATGCCCATCGCCTTGAACAGCTCCACACAGGCAATCGCCGAGGCGCCGGCCCCGTTCACCACCATCATCGTGGTCTTGAAATCGCGGCCGGTGAGCTGGCAGGCATTGATGAGCGCCGCCGATGAGATGATCGCGGTGCCGTGCTGGTCGTCGTGGAACACCGGAATATCGAGTTCTTCGCGCAGGCGTTGCTCGATGATGAAGCAATCGGGCGCGCGTATGTCTTCCAGATTGATGCCGCCAAAGGACGCGCCGAGAAAACGCACGCAGTTGACGAACTCGTCGACATCTTCGGTGTTGACCTCCAGATCGATCGAATCGACATCGGCGAAGCGCTTGAACAGCACCGCCTTGCCCTCCATCACGGGTTTGGAGGCCAGCGCGCCCAGATTGCCGAGGCCTAGGATGGCGGTGCCGTTGGATATCACGGCGACCAGATTGCCCTTGGCCGTGTAGTCGTAGGCGAGCGCCGGGTCCTCGGCGATGCGTTTGACGGGGGCAGCCACGCCCGGCGAGTAGGCCAGCGCCAGATCGCGCTGGGTGGTCAGCGGCTTGGTGGCGACGATCTCGAGCTTGCCCGGCCGGCCCGAGGAATGCATGAGCAAGGCTTCTTGGTCGGTTACGTGTGCGGATACGTCGGCCATGGCGCTTTGAGCTTTCCGGGTTTTCGGGACACGATCGCGGGGTTGCCCGATCAAACGGCGAAACGCCAGGGCGCGCAAGGGATTCCCGTTGAAATCTGTGTGACGGCGCGCGGTGGTCGGAAATTGCGGCAGCGTTCGAAGATAACCGGTGGCCAAAGCTGGAAAGACTCGCGTTGGTTGATCGCTATCATTAATTGTATCGTTATACGTGATTCAACTATAAATGTTGGACAGCAACCCAGCCAAATTGTACTGTGGTCTGACACTCCAATGGACGCGCCCGCGATGGCAAAACTGACCGAGCAAGAGCGAATCGTACGGCAGAATTACGAAACCTTCCGGGCGGAGCTCCAATGGATGCTCCCGGCTCATGATGGAGAATTCGTGGTTGTTCGAAACCGGAAAGTCATCGGCTTCTTCCCCTCGCCGACAGATGCCCGTGAATTCGGCGAAGAGAATTTCCCCGATGGACGCTTTTCGATCCAGGAAGTGACTGAGCGCAAGGCGTTCATATCTCCGCACGTCTATGCCGTCAGAGACGGTAAAGCTTGACCCGCGTATCGGAGCGAATCTATTGGTTGCCCTCGCCTTGCCTGGGGCAATCAAGGCCGGGCCGGATCTGAGCAAGCCGGCCTGGGCTAACTTCGACGCGCTGATCGACACTGGCTCGAACACGAGCTGTGTTGCTACCGCAGTCGCGCACCGGGTTGGCCTGACTGTCGCCGGGATCACGACCATGTTGTCCGGCAACCAGACGCGCGATGTGAACAACTATCAGGCAGACCTCATCGTCCCGCTTGGGCTGTCACGCGATTTTCTACCGAACCAGCTTTATCCCGGCGTCCGGCTCACTGAGTTTCGCGGCGCGATGGACACCGACATCCTGCTCGGCCTCGACGTGCTTCAGAACCTCACCATACATTTCGATGGCCCCGGCCGGTATGTCACCGTGTCCGCAACGTGATTGACGCTGTGCGTTCGTGACGGCGGTACCTTGCCCGTGCTAACGTGGCGCGGTCGATGAACGAGACTTCCAGACTGCAAACCAGCCCGCCCGACGAGGACCGCGCCACCCCGATGATGGTGCAGTATCTCGAGCTCAAGCGCGCCCATCCCGATGCGCTGGTGTTCTACCGCATGGGCGATTTCTACGAGCTGTTCTTCGACGACGCGGTTGCCGCCTCGGCCGCGCTCGACATCGCGTTGACCAAGCGCGGCAGGCATAACGGCGAGGACATCCCGATGTGCGGCGTGCCGGTGCATGCCGCCGACAGCTATCTCGCGCGGCTCATCCGCGAGGGCTTCCGCGTTGCCGTCTGCGAGCAGATGGAAGATCCGACGGAGGCCAGAAAAGCGCGTGGGTCCAAGGCGTTGGTGCATCGCGACGTGGTCCGCATCGTCACCCCGGGCACGCTGACCGAGGACACCCTGCTCGATGCGCGCCGGCATAATTACCTGGCCAGCCTCGCGCGGGCCGAGGGGGGGTTAGCACTCGCCCATGTCGACGTTTCCACGGGCGAGCTTTCAGTGCGCGCGCTCCACGAGCCGGGCCTTTCGGCCGCGCTGGCCGGGCTCGAGCCGGGGGAGATCCTGGTCGGCGAAGCGCTGGCCGAGGCACCGCTGATCAAGGCGGCGCTGGCGGACTTCGCGCCCGCGCTGACGCCGCTGCCGACAAGCCGCTTCGATTCGGAGAACGGCCGGCGCCGGTTGGAGACGCTTTACGGCGTCGGCTCGCTCGATGCCTACGGCGCCTTCACCCGCGCCGAGCTGGCCGCGCTAGGCGGGCTCGTCGACTATGTCGAGCTGACGCAGAAAGGCAAGCTGCCGCGCCTGGCCCCGCCGCGCCGGGTCGAAGAGGGCGCGGTGATGGCGATCGATGCGGCGACGCGGCGCAACCTTGAGCTCACCCGCTCGCTCGCCGGCGAGCGCAAGGGCACACTTTTGGCGGTTATTGACCAGACGGTAACCGGCGCCGGCGCGCGCTTGCTGACGGGACATCTGGCGGGTCCGCTCACCGATCCCGCCCGCATCGCCGAGCGGCTCGACATGGTCGCCTTCTTCGTCGACAACGAAGGCGCGCGCCGGGGCGTGCGCGAGCGCCTCAAGCGCTGCCCCGATCTTGAGCGGGCGCTCTCGCGGCTCACCGTCGGGCGCGGCGGCCCCCGCGATCTTGCCGCCCTGCGCGACGGGCTCGACCAGGCGGCACCCTTGCGGCTTGCCATCGCCGAGGGCCAGACCGCCGCCTTCGAGGCGCCGGAGGGCATCGCCGGTTGTGCGCGCGGATTGGGCGACCACGGCGGGATTGTCGACATGCTGATGCGCGCGCTCGCGGCCGACTTGCCGCTCATGGCGCGCGACGGCAGCTTTATCCGCCAGGGTTTCGCGCCGCAACTGGACGAGCAGATCAAACTGCGCGACGAGAGCCGGCGGCTGGTCGCGACCCTGGAGGCCCGGCACCGCGAGGAGACCGCGACGCCCTCGCTCAAGATCCGCCACAACAATGTGCTCGGCTGGTTCATCGAGGTGACCGCGACCCATGCCGAGAAGCTGATGGCCAAGACCGGCGCGAACGGCCCCTTCATCCACCGCCAGACGATGGCCAATGCGGTGCGCTTCACCACCGCCGAGCTCGGCGAGCTGGAGGAGCGGATCGCGCGCGCGGCCGAACGCACGCTGGCGATCGAGCTTGAAATCTTCGACGAGCTGGTGGCGCTCGCGGTCGGCCAGGCCGAGGCGATCGCGACGGCCGCGCGCGCCATGGCTGCGCTCGACGTCGCCGCCGGGCTCGGCACGCTGGCCGTCGCGCGCCGCTACAACCGGCCGATGGTCGACGACAGCCACGTCTTCGAGATCGTCGGCGGGCGCCACCCGGTGGTCGAGGCCGCGCTGGAGAAATCCAACGAGGCCAGCTTCGTCGCCAATGACTGCCGCCTCAATGTCGAGGCCCAGATGAGCGAGGGTGGGGAAAGCTCGGGCCGGCTGTGGCTGCTGACCGGGCCCAACATGGCGGGCAAGAGCACGTTCTTGAGGCAAAACGCGCTGATCGCGATCCTGGCCCAGATGGGCTCCTACGTTCCCGCAGCGGCGGCGCGGATCGGCGTGGTCGACCGGCTGTTCAGCCGGGTCGGCGCGGCCGACGATCTGGCGCGCGGGCGCTCGACCTTCATGGTCGAAATGGTCGAGACGGCGGCGATCCTCAACCAGGCCGGCGCGCGGGCACTGGTCATCCTCGACGAGATCGGACGCGGCACGGCGACCTTCGACGGGCTCTCCATCGCCTGGGCGGCGATCGAGCATTTGCACGAGGTGAACCGCGCCCGCGCGCTCTTCGCCACGCACTACCACGAGCTCACCGTGCTGACCGCGCGGCTCGACGCGCTCACCTGTCACACCATGCAGGTCAAGGAATGGCAGGGCGACGTCGTCTTCCTGCACGCGGTCGCGCCCGGCGCGGCCGATCGTTCCTATGGGATCCATGTGGCGCGGCTTGCCGGACTGCCGGCCTCGGTGGTCGAGCGCGCCGATGCGGTCCTGAAGGTGCTGGAAGCCGACGAGCAGACGGGCGATCTGGCGCGGCTCGCCGACGACCTGCCGCTGTTCAGCGCCGGCGCGGACGGCCGCGCCGAAGCCGGCGTCGCCGCCGAGATCGAAGCCGAGCTTGCCAGCGTCAACCCCGACGAGCTGTCACCAAAGGCGGCATTGGATATGGTTTATCGGCTGGTGGCGTTGCAGCGGGGCGAGTAGGCCAGGATTTCTTACCGCACGGCGGGCGCGAGGCGCTTGATCGTCTTCGTCGCACCGAGGCCCTGCTCCATCACCACGGCGACCGTCCAGCGCGCCGAATTGGTGCGGTAGCCCGCCGGGTCGGGCACCCGGACCAGCGCGCGCGTTCGGTGGGTGGGCGCGCGGAACAATCCGCCGATCGGGATGCTGATGCCGATGCCGGTGAAGATTGGGCCGCCCGAGCCGCCGGCAATGCCAAAATGCCCACGAGGCCGGCCGCCCAGGCTTCCATAGGCGGTCGTGCGCCGGGTCCGCACGTCGCGGGCGCGGTGCCATTCGCCGTTCGGCGCGATCAACGCCACCTGCGCAACCCGGCGAAAGTGCGAGCGGTGGCGGATTTCGACCTCGACGAACTCACCGTCGCCGACAGCCCGCGAGACGATCGAGATATCCCGGGCGTCGGCCACCGTTGCCGTGGGGTCGCCCGCGCCGGGCTGGCCGCCAATTCCGCCGGTCGCGTCCGCCGCGCAGCCGGCGAGCATCGCGGCCACGCCAATCCCCGCCAGGACAAATATGGTCCCGGGCACGGTGCGGAAGGATCTCGGCAAACTGTTGCGCATTGGCTGTGGCTTCCGGGATGCGCCGCGCGGCGCCGATCTTGATGCCGCCAACGAAGGCGGCCATTTCCGCCGCCCATGAGCCAGCCGCTTATAGGGAAGCGATGTTAATTTTTCTTCTTCTTGGCGCCACCGGGGCCTGGCAGCGTCGTGATGTTGATGCCAAGCGTGCGCTGGATCATATGCGGGGCAGGCATCGCCGCGATCAGGAAGACCGGCACGGTGGTGCGTGGATTGACGGTGACGACTATCTTGCCCGGCCGCGCGACGAAGGCCCGCACATGCTGGATCTGACGCCGCAGATTGGCGCTCTTGGTGCGCCGCATCTCCGCATCGAGATCGCGCACGAGGCTCGCCCGATAGGTCTTGGCATCAACGCCGCGATCGGCCGCGTAGGCCTCGATCAGCCGGTCGGTCAGCGAGCCATCGGAATAGGTCACACGTATGCCGCGCACCACCGACTGCATGCTGATCGCGATCAGGTCGCCCAGGTTGCGCACGTCGAGCGAGCGGACATTGGTGAGCCGGCCGCTGATCTCCAGCGTGCCGACCTGCGGCCCGGTGATGCGCGCGCGCTCGATCACCAGCTCACGAATATCGGGGCGGTAACGATAAGCGTATTCGACGTCGACGGTGATCGATTTGTAGCGAAGTTTGTCCATCCAGCGCTGCGTCGCCGGCAGCGCCTTTTCGCGGCGTATCTCAAAGCCGCGCACTTTGACCTTCACGTAATGCGGGACGCGATGGAATTTGTCGAAATCGGCGACGGTCAGGCCCTTGATGCGGGCCTGCCCGGCAACCTTGGAATCGACCTCGACGTCGCGCAGCCGTATTTCGCCGTTCCAGATGCTGTAGCCGGCGCTGCGGTATTTGACCGCCGTGCCTTCCGGCAGTTTGGTGAGAATTTTCTCGATCCGGCGGTCGGCCACACGATCGGCGTAAAGCTGGGCGACGAAATAGCCGCCGCCAGCAATCACCGCGATGACGGCAAGTCCGGCAAACCGGCCCTTCTTCATACGATTGGGTCTCCCCTCGGGCGCCCGGGAATGGCTGCGATCTGGTGATCTATCTGGGTTATAGCATTACTACGACTCAGCGCAACATAACCTCCCCGCCGCGGCCGGCGGGCCTACTACACAGGCTGTCGCATACGCCGCGCGACACCATATTCTGATATACATAGACTACATAGATGGAGTGAACAGCGCGCGGCGCAACCAGTATTGGGCGAGCAGCGCGGAGCGCATTGGGCGAGCAGCGCGGAGCGCACTCACCGCGCCGTGCGACGCAGCAGGACGGATCGGATCGACGGGCATGAACGTGATCGCCAAACAGCGCGACATCATTGACCGCCGGGCGCTGGTCGCCCGCATTGATGAGCTTGTCCAGGATTGCAACGCCGACGAGGCGCGCGGCGAGGTCCTGAAGACGCTGAAGGAGGCACTCGCGGCGGGCAGCGCGGAGGTTCGGCGGCGCTTCGAAGCAAGCAATGACGGCCGCAGCGCCATGCGCGCCCAGGCCTTCCTGGTCGACCAGATCGTGCGGGTGATCTACGACTTCGCCTTCGAGACGGCCTATCCGCTCGCCAACCCGACCGAAGGTGAGCGCATCTCCATGGTCGCCGTCGGCGGCTATGGACGCGGCGAGCTGGCGCCCTTCTCCGACATCGATCTTCTGTTCCTGCTGAACTACAAGGTCAGCCCCCACACCGAGCAGGTCATCGAATACGTGCTCTACATGCTGTGGGACCTCGGCCTCAAGGTCGGCCACGCCACGCGCTCGCTCGACGAGTGTTTGCGCATGGCCAAGTCCGACCAGACGATCCGGACGGCGCTGTTGGAAGCGCGCTTCCTGTGGGGCGACAACCGGATCTTCGCCGAGTTCCGCCGGCGGTTCTTCGAGACGATCGGGCCGGAGAACGGGCTCGATTTCGTCGAGGACAAACTGACCGAGCGCGATGCGCGCCATCAGCGCCTGGGCGATTCGCGCTACGTGCTGGAGCCGAACATCAAGGATGGCAAGGGCGGTCTGCGCGACATCCAGACACTCTATTGGATAGCAAAGTACCTCTACCGGGTCGACGAGATGGCCGACCTCGTCCATCGCGGCGTCTTCAGCGCCACGGAGTCCAACCGGTTTTCACGCGCGCATGGCTTCCTGCGCACTGTGCGCTGCCACATTCACTACGAGGCCGGCCGGCCCGAGGAGCGCCTGACCTTCGATCTGCAGCAGGCGATCGCGCCGAAAATGAACTTCACCGACCGCAAGGGCGCGATGGGTGTCGAGCGCTTCATGAAATACTACTACCTGATGGCCAAGCAGGTCGGCGATCTGACCCGCATCTTCTGCGCTGCCCTGGAAAGCGAGCACCAGCGGACGCCGCGCCTGAAGCGCTTTTTCGGCGCGCGCCCCCGCGAGATCGAGGGTTTCATCGCCGAGAACGGCTGGCTCCGCGTCGCCGAGGACACGGCCTTCGCCAGCGACCCGGTCAACTTCATCCGCCTGTTCCACGTGGCGCAGAGCCACGATCTGGACGTGCATCCCGAATCGTTGAGGCTGATCACGTCGAACCTCATGCGGATCGACGACACACTGCGCAACAACGCCGAGGCGAACCGCCTGTTCCTGGAGATCCTGACCGACAAGGACGATCCAGCGACGAGCCTGAAACGCCTCAACGAAGCCGGCGTGTTCGGCCGCTTCGTGCCCGATTTCGGCCGCGTGATCGCGCAGATGCAGTACGACATGTATCACGTCTACACGGTCGACGAGCACACCATCCGGGCGATCGATCTGCTGCACCGCATCGAGGCCGGGGCGCTGGAAGAAGACCATCCGCTTTCGACCGAGATCATCCACAAGATCCAGTCGCGCCGGGCGCTCTATGTCGCCGTCTTCCTCCACGATATCGCCAAGGGTCGCGGCGGCAGCCATTCCGAAAAAGGCGCCGACGTGGCGCTGGTGCTGGGCCCGCGCCTGGGCCTCTCCGAGGAAGAGACCGAGACGGTCGCCTGGCTGGTGCGCCATCATCTCGATATGTCGAACATCGCGCAAAAGCGGGACATCGACGACCCCAAGACGATCGCCGACTTCGCCGAGGTAGTACAATCGCCCGAGCGCCTGAGGCTTCTGCTGGTGCTCACCGTGGCCGACATGCGCGCCACCGGCCCGCATGTCTGGAATGCCTGGAAGGCGGCGCTGCTGCGCGATCTCTATTACCGTACCGAGGAGATGATGCAGGGCGAGGCGATGCCTGGCGGCGGTGCGGTAGCGCGGGTCCGGCAGGCGCAGGACAAACTCGAGATACGGTTGCAGGGTTGGACGCCGGGCGAGATCGAAGCCCATCGCGCACGCGCCTATCCCGGCTACTGGCTCTCGCTCGACACCGACACCCAGCTTCGCCACGCTGGCCTGGTGCGTGACGCGGAGGCGAAAAACCAGACCCTGGTGGTCGATGCCCAGGTCGACCGCCGCCGCGCGATCACCGAAGTGACGATCTACACCGCCGACCATCCGGGCCTGTTCTCGCGGATCGCCGGGGCGATGGCGCTCGCCGGCGCCACCATCGTCGACGCCAAGATCTACACGCTTACCAACGGCAAGGCGCTCGACATATTCTGGGTGCAGGACACCGAGGGCGGCGCTTTCGACGATCCCGACCGGCTGAAACGCCTGGAACGGCGCATCATGGAGAGCCTGTCGGGCGAGATCGTGCCGCGGCGCGAGTTCCAGGACCGCGCGGCCAAACGCGCCCACGCCCATGCCCATCTCTTCACGGTGCCGCCGCGCGTGCTGATCGACAATGCCGCCAGCGCCACCCACACCGTAATCGAAGTCAATGGCCGCGACCGGCCGGGGCTGCTCTATGAGGTCACGCGCGCGATCACCGATCTCGGACTGCAAATTTCCTCAGCCAAAATCTCGACCTACGGCGAGCGTGTCGTCGATGTTTTCTATGTCAAGGACGTGTTCGGCATGAAGGTCGAGCACGCCGCCAAGCTGGAGGCGATCCGCACGCGCCTGCTGGGCGCGCTCTCCGATCCCAACGCGCCGAAAAACGCGAACGCGCCAAACGGCGCAGCCACACAAGATGCCGCTGGTTCGGAGCGGGCGCCCGCCGCGGAGTGAAGCCGCGACTACGATATCCGTTTCGGGACATGCCGGGCGCGCCGGCAGAAAGGTGTTGCACGCGCCGACGCCGGTTGCTGTAACATCGCCAAAGCCGAGCAACGGGGGTGACGTTCATGAGCCTTGAGGAACAACTGGCGAAAATCCGCGAGGGCGCCGTCAAGCGGATCCCGGAAGAAAAACGCGCCGCGATGGGCCAGGCCACCAGGGAGCTGCGCGCATCCGGCATCATGGACAGCGTCATCAAGCCCGGCGACGCGCTGCCGGCCTTCGCACTGAAGAACGCAGCCGGCAACGAAGTCGCATCAGCCGACCTGCTGGCCAAGGGAACGGTTGTCCTCACGGTCTTTCGCGGCCATTGGTGACCCTACTGCAATGCAGAGCTGTATGCTTTGCGTGACATCGTTGATCCGCTGAAGGAGCTTGGCGCGACGCTGGTGGCGATCACGCCGCTGGTTGCCGAGCACAGCCGCGGCCTCGTCGAAAAGCATGGCCTGACCTTCGATCTGCTGAGTGATCCGGGCAACGCCTATGCGGCCGAGCTTGGTCTGCGCTTTGAAATTCCCGATACCGTCAAGGAAATCTATAACGGCTTCGGCATCGATCTGCCGAAATCGAACGGCGACGGCAGCTGGACGCTGCCGATGCCGGCGCGGCTGGTGGTTGATGCCGGCGGCATCGTGCGCGTGGCCGATGTCGACCCGGACTACACGCACCGGCCCGAGCCGTCCAAGACGATCGCCGATGTGAAGGCGCTCGGCTGAGCCGGGGTGATCGGGACCGGTTGTTCGCAAGGGGCCGAGACGCCCTATACCGAACGACTTGGTTTCGGCCGCGTAGATCGCAACACAGAGGACCGGCGCCCAGGCCCGAGAGCCAGGCATCCAGCGCCTGCAGGTCGAAGCGTTCGCGTTCGAGCCCCGCCCAGGCCACCGCAGCGGCGCTGCCCGCGAGCGGGATCAGGCAGCCAGCCAGCGGCGCATGGTCAGTCCGGCCGCTCTGGCCGCTCCGGCCGGTTGATGGGATAGCTGCTCGCCGGACCGCGCACCGGCTGGATCAGCATCCGGTCGAGCCACAACTCGCGGGGTGCGCGGAATTGCTCGATGCCGATCGTCATCGCCTCGTGGCCTTCCCTCGGCTGGGCACGGTAGGTTCCAAGCATTCGGTCCCACCAGGGCAGATTGAAGCCGAAATTGCTGTTGGTCTCGTCCGGGTGGATGGAGTGATGGACCCGGTGCATGTCCGGCGTGACGACGATCCAGCGCAGGACGCGGTCGAGGCCGAGCGGAATACGAACGTTGCTGTGGTTGAACATCGCGGTTGCGTTCAGCAGCACCTCAAAAACCAGGACTGCAACGGCAGGCGGCCCAAGAGCAGCGACGACAGCGAGCTTGATGCCCATCGAGAGCAGGATCTCGATGGGGTGAAAGCGCAGTCCCGTCGTTACGTCGAATTCCAGATCGGCATGGTGCATGCGATGCAGCCGCCAGAGGGCGGGCACGGCATGAAACATCACATGCTGGAGATAGATCGCGAGATCGAGCGCCAGCAGTGACACCACGACAACGAGCCAGGCGGGCGTCTCGATCGCGTTGAATAATCCCCAGCCACGCTCTTCGGCAAGGACCGCAAGGCCGACCGCCACGATGGGGAAGGTCAGGCGAACGAGGATCGTATCGACGACGACGACGCCAAGGTTGTTTGCCCAGCGTAGCAGGCGCGGGATTTCCCGCCGTCGCCGGGGTGCCGCCGCCTCCAATACCGCCATCGCGACAAGAATACCCAGAAAGAAGCAGATGCGGATGAGCGGTTCGTTCGCCAACAACAGCTCAGCCATGCGCGAGAAGTCCTTGCCAAAGGCCTGCTTGGGTTTTACATTCAATCAATCAATTGATTGATACATATAGTATCCGGAACCCGGCAATGTCAATCGGTCCCAAGCAGGCCCTGTTCGCAGAGTTCGCCGCAGTGGCCCGCGCGCTCGGTCATACACACCGACTTGAGATCCTTGAGCATCTGGCGCAGGGCGAGAGGGGCGTGGAAGCGCTGTCCAAGCGCGTTTCTCTCTCGATCGCCAATACCTCGCAGCACTTGCAGCAGTTGAGAAGGGCGGGCCTTGTTGCCTCGCGGCGGGACGGCAAGTTCGTCCTCTACTGCCTTGCCGACGAGACCGTATTGGGGTTGCTTGCTTCTCTGCGGCAGGTGGCCGAGCGCAACGTTGCCGAAGTGGACCGGATCGTGCGCGGCTATTTCGCGGGCCGCGACAGCATGGAGCCGGTGTCACGCGGGGCGCTGCTCGAACGCTCGCGTGATGGACTTGTGACCGTCCTGGATGTTCGTCCAGCCGACGAGTTCGCACAAGGCCATTTGCCCGGCGCCATTAACATTCCGCTGGGCGATCTAGAGGAGCGGCTTGCCGATCTGGACCCCGGACAGGAGATCGTCGCCTACTGCCGTGGGGCCTATTGCGTGCTCTCGTTCGAGGCGGTCGCTGCCTTGCGCGCCCGCGGCTTCAAGGTGCGGCGGCTGGAGGATGGTTATCCCGAGTGGAAGGCCCAAGGACTTCCGGTCGACGCCAATGCGTAACGACAAGCAAGCAGGAGCAGCATGAGCGAAATGCGCGCGCGCATGTTTGGCCGATTTAGCGAGCCCGGGATTGACGCAGCCACGGTCAGGGGTGCTCGGTATGGGCTGTTTGGGGACCCACGCCTTTGGAGGCCGCCCGCCCGCGCCTAGCCGAGCTTTCCCTTATAGTCGGCGTCGACCTTCATGATGTGGTCGGTGAGCCAGGTCTGGAGGTACTCGCGCATGGTCTCGGCGAGGTAGTATTCCGCGCCCGGATCGGCGCTGTAGACCGTGCGCAGGCTCTGCAGCCATTCGATGAAAGCCTTGTGGGTTTTTTTGTGGGCGTCGAGATGCGGGTAGCCGGCCGCCTTCATCTGGCGTTCCTCGCGGGTAAAGTGCGAGCTGGCATAGTCGGCGAGTTCGCCCAGCGCCCAGTTCACGCTCTCGCCCTCGCGTTCGGCCGCAAGCACCCGGTTGATGATTTCGATCAGCTGCTTGTGATCGGCGTCGAACTCGGGCACGCCGACACTGAGCGTGTCGGTCCATTCGACCCTGGCTGGCGCGTCGGTGGTCATCGGCTGGCTCCTTCTGGCCCCTGCGCGGCATGGGCGCAACATATGCGCGGCATATGCGCGACATACCGTCGCGGCCGGTCTCCATGGCGAAAATCGTAAGCGAACCGGGCATTTGGGCGCATTGACGCGGATCAACCGGTTTGCCCGGTTAACAATCGGGCAACCTCGCCCGGCCTAGTCTTTCCGGGCCCCGTCTTTGCGCTGGACGCCCACCGTTTGACGCCCAGGGCGGCGCAGATCGGAACCGGCCCGAAACATGGACTTTCTGCGGCATATCCTGACCGACATGGTCACCGGCCTGATCGGGCCCTTCGTGAAGATCGCGCAGGCCGGGCACTACCGCCTGTTCTGGCCCTATCTCCTCGTGGCCACGGCGATCGCCTATGTCGTCTATCGCCGTGCCAGGGCGGCGCGCGAGCCCGAAGCCGCGGGCGGCTTCCTTGCCTTCGTCCTGCCGCGCGCGTTGTGGCGCCATCGCAGCGCGGCCACCGACATCGGCGTCCTTCTGGTGACCTCGGTGGTGCTCGCCCTTGCCTTGCCGCTGATCATGCCGGAGACGAAGGCCATCACTCGCTGGCTGCTTGCGACGGTCGCCCCCAGTGCGGGCGTAACGGCCGCCTCACCGTCAACCTGGCAGCTCGCGGTCTTCACACTGGCATTGCTGGTGGTCGGCGACTTCGCGCGCTTTTTTGCCCATTACCTCGGACACCGTGTGCCGGCTTGGTGGGAGCTGCACAAGGTGCACCATGCCGCAGAGGTGCTGACGCCGTTCACCGCCTACCGGTTTCATCCGATCGACGTCGCGCTCACCATTCTCATCGTCACCTGCCTGCTTGGCACGGCCAACGCGCTTTTCATCCTGGCCTGGGGCGAGGGACTGCAAGTGGTGACGCTGTTCCACGCCAATGCCGGGCTCGTCGTCTTCAACCTTCTGGGCGGCGTGCTGCGGCATTCGCATATCTGGGTTTCGTTCGGCCCACGGATCGAGCGCTACCTGGTGAGCCCGGCGATGCACCAGATCCACCATTCCTGCGAGCCGCGGCATTGGGGCAAGAACCTCGGATATCACTTATCGATCTGGGACCGCATGTTCGGCTCGATCTACATCCCGCAAACCCGCGAGCATTTCGAGCTCGGCCTGGGCGAGGAGACCGCCGCGCTGCGCGGCGTTGCCGCAAGCATGGTCCGGCCGCTGATCGGAGCGGCGCGTGCGCTGATTCCGACGGCCCTGCGTCGTGCCGGACGCGCCGCCGAGCCGACCGAACCCGCCGCAAGGAATTGACCGCGGGGCACTGCGAACAGCGATCCCGCGGTGCGAAACGATAGCCGCGCCACGATATCGCCTAAGCGGCTTTCCTCTTTGGCCGCATTCCTTTAGTCACTTGGGCCCATGGCGCTTCTCCGCTTTGCCGGCACGGTCGGCTTCTGGACGCTTGCGAGCCGTATCCTCGGCTTCGTTCGCGACATTCTGATCGCGCGCTTTCTTGGCACCACCGGTGTGGTTGAGGCTTTCTTCGTCGCCTTCCGCTTTCCCAACCTGTTCCGGCGCCTGGTCGCCGAGGGCGCATTCACGGCGGCCTTCGTGCCGATGTTCTCCAAGAAGCTGGAGAGCGATGGCCGACCGACGGCGCTCAAGTTTGCCGACGAGACACTGGCGCTGCTGGTCAGCTTCCTGCTGATCCTGACGGTGCTCTGCGAGATCTTCATGCCGTGGATCATGCAAGCCTTCGCGCCCGGGTTCGTCAGCCGGCCGGAGATCTTCGACGCCACCGTGCTCTTCGCGCGGATCATGATGCCCTATCTGGTGTGCATGGCGCTGCTGGCGCTCTACTCGGGCATCCTGAATTCTATCTACCGCTTCGGCGCGGCGGCGGCGGCGCCCATCCTGCTCAACGTGGTGCTGATCGGCGGCATGCTGCTGGCCCGCCGGCACTTCGAGACACCCGCGCATCTGCTGTCCTGGGGTGTGGCGTTGGCCGGCGTGGGGCAGTTCGTCTGGCTTGCCTTTTCCGCGCACCGGGCCGGGGTTGCGATCCGCTTTCCGTTCCCGCGCCTTTCGCCCGACACCAAGCGGCTGCTGCTGATCATGGTGCCGGGCGCGATCGGCGCGGGGGTCATGCAGATCAACCTGCTGGTCGGCACCGTGATCGCCTCGCTGCTGCCCGCGGGCGCGGTCTCGTTTCTTTATTATGCCGACCGGGTCTATCAGCTGCCGCTGGGGCTGATCGGCATCGCCATCGGCACGGCGCTGCTGCCCGATCTCTCGCGGCGGCTGGCGCGCGACGGCGATGCGGCAATGCTGCTGTTCAACCGCGCGATCGAGCTTTCGATGTTTCTTACGCTGCCCGCGGCGGTGGCGCTGATGGTGGTGCCAGAGCCGATCATCGCGGTGCTCTTCGAGCGCGGGCGGTTCGATGCCGCTTCCGCCGCGGCGACCACATGGACGCTAGCCGCGTTTGCCACCGGCCTGCCGGCATATGTGCTGAACCGGGTACTGACGCCCGGCTATTTCGCGCGGCACGATACGCGCACGCCACTTTACTACGGCATGGTCGGGGTGATCGCGAACATCGTGCTCAGCCTCATCCTGATATGGCCGCTGTCTTACGTCGGCATCGCGGTTGCGACCTCGCTCTCGGCCTGGATCAACGTCGTCCTCCTCGCCTGGACCTTGCGGCGGCGCGGCCATCTCGCGCTCGACGCCGGCATCAAGCGGCGGCTGCCGCGCAGCCTGCTTGCCGCGATCCTGATGGGCGCGGCGCTGTTCGGCATCTTCCTGGCCATCGATCCCTGGTTCGACGGCCGGCTGCCGCTCAAGGTGGCGGGCCTCGCACTCTTGGTAATCGGCGGCATGGCGGTCTATTTCGGCGCGGCTTTCGCGCTCAAGGCGGTCGGGTTCTCCGAGCTCAAGGCCCTGACCCGGCGCCAGGTGCCGCCAGCCGACACGGGAGAGACCTGACACGCTTGACGTTTCAGGCCCGATCGGCCTAACTCCGCGGCGGTCCGGCGGGGCCAATTCACGTGAAGCTTCACATCTGATCGGGAGACCGGGGCCATGAAGGGCCGCATCTTTTCGGGCATCCAGCCGACGGGCAATCTGCACATCGGCAACTATCTCGGCATGATCCGCAACGCGGTTGCGTTGCAGGCCGATTACGAGTGCATCTATTGCGTCGTCGATCTGCACGCGATCACCACATGGCAGAACCCCGACGAGCTGCGCGCACAGACCCGCAAGGTGGCCGCCGCCTATCTCGCCTCGGGCATCGATCCGAAGACCTCGATCATCTTCAACCAGAGCCAGGTGCGCGCCCATGCCGAGCTCGCCTGGATCTTCAATTGCGTGGCGCGGCTGGGCTGGCTGAACCGGATGACCCAGTTCAAGGAGAAGGCCGGCAAGCACCGCGAGAACGCCTCGGCCGGGCTTTATGTCTATCCCGCGCTGATGGCCGCCGACATCATGGTCTACAAGGCGACGCACGTTCCGGTCGGCGAGGACCAGAAGCAGCATCTGGAGTTCACCCGCGACGTCGCGGCGAAGTTCAACCACGATGTCGGGACCGAGTTTTTTCCGCTGGTCGAACCGCTGATCTTCGGCGCCGCGACGCGGGTGATGAACCTGCGCGACGGCACCAAAAAAATGTCGAAGTCGGACCCGTCCGACAACTCGCGCATCAACCTCGACGACGGCCCCGACGCGATCGCCCAGAAGATCCGCAAAGCCAAGACCGACCCACATCCGCTTCCGGGCGACGAGGTGCTGGCCGAGGACGGCGAGAGCATTCGCCCAGAGGCCGCCGCGGCGCGGCCGGAGGCGTTCAATCTGTTGTCGATTTATGGCGCGCTGACCCACCGGTCGATCGCCGAGGCGGTGCGCCATTTCGCGGGCGCGCCCTTCAGCGACTTCAAGACCGAGCTGGCCGAGATCGCGGTGGAGCATCTGGGGCCGATCGGCACCGAAATGCAGCGCCTGATGGACGATCCGGACTATGTCGACGGCGTGCTGCGCGACGGGGCCGAACGGGCAGCGGCAATCGCCGATCCGATCCTGCATGAAGCGCAGAAATTGCTGGGGTTTCTGCAGGTCTGACGCACTTCTACGGCGGAGCCGATTACCCCGCCGGGGCTACGCCCGCTTGATCGCGGCGCGACTACCCCCCAGATTCGATGAGGGAGCGGGGGCAACATCCGCGCGCGGGGCGGGCGAAGTCGGCGGCAGGGCCATGGCTGAAGAAGAAGCGATTACGCAGAAAGTCGAGGAGCCCGACAAGCCGGGCTTCTTCACCCGGTTGCGCCGCCGCGATGAACGCGTGCGCGTTGCGGCCGAAGTTGCCGGCACGCACCGCCCGTTCCGCTGGCGGCTGTTCCGGCGCGTCATCGTCATCGTCGTGGTGGCGGTGGCGCTCTACTACCCCGCCGGCATGATCGCGGTGCACAAGATCGACGACGATACCGGCTTCCAGCCCGCGGTCACGGCCGGCCAAAGCCGCGCCGCCGCGGTGATGGCGGGGCTGCTGAGCCGCGAGATCGAGACCCATGGCTGGACCGCGAACGATCCGTTCTTCTTGCCCTCCTCGCAGCTCGACAACATGCCCAACTACCAGCTGGGCATCGTCGCGGCGCTGGCGCGCTTCACCATCGAGATGGCCGACCATATCGGACGGGCCAGCGCCAACACGAACCCCGACCCCGATCTTGAAAGAGCGCGCGAGCTCTTGGGCTATGCCGGCACGGTCTGGGTGTTCAGCTTCAAGACCTGGTCGGGCGCGCCGCCATCGGAGCAGCAATACCTGGCCGCGCGCGACGCGCTGCTGGCCTACAACAAACGGCTCGCCGCGAACAAGGCGGTGTTCGACCGCCGCGCGCCCAAGCTGCAGGCAACGCTTGCCCGCATCGCCACCGACCTCGGCACCGTCGCCGGCCAACTCGAGGCGCGCGTCACAACGGCAAGCGGAGCAATCATCGACACGCGCTCCGACGATGTCTTCTATTCCGCCAAGGGACGGATCTACGCGTACTATTTGATCCTGCGCGCGCTCGGCCTGGACTACGCCAAAGTGCTCCGGGAAAAGCAGCTTGAGAAGGCCTGGCCGCAGATGCTGGCGAGCCTCAAGCGGGCGGCCGAGATCAAGCCCTTTATCGTGCGCAACGGCGCGCCGGACAGCTTCCTGCAGCCGAACCATCTGGCTGCCCAGGGCCTCTACCTGTTGCGCGCCCGCAGCCAGTTGCGGGAGATCGCCGGCATCCTTCTGAAATAGGTATCCTCTTGAAATAGCTTTGCGTCGGCGATTCGCCGGGCGTAGTCTGGCGGTCGCGCTTCGCGCAAGCCGGCGCGGGAGACGCGGTTCCGCGTCTTTGACGACCACGGCCGAACCCGCGCTCACGCTCTTTCATGCAGATATATCTGCCCATCGCCGAGATGTCCGTCGACGTGTTCCTGTTGCTCGGGCTGGGCGGGCTTGTGGGTTTTCTCTCCGGCCTCTTCGGGGTCGGCGGCGGATTTCTGATGACGCCGCTGCTGATCTTCATCGGCGTGCCGCCGCCCGTCGCGGTTGGTACCGAGGCCAACCAGATCGTCGCCTCCTCGATCTCGGGCATGCTCGCGCATTGGCGCCGCCAGGGCGTCGATTTCAAGATGGGTGCGGTGCTGCTGAGCGGCGGCCTCGTCGGCTCGACCGGCGGCGTCTTCCTTTTCGAGTATCTGCGCGATATCGGCCAGATCGATCTGGTGATCTCGCTGGCTTACGTCTTCTTCCTGGGTACTGTCGGCTTGCTGATGCTGCTGGAAAGCGTGCGCTCGGCGGTCCGGCGGCGCGGCGGCAAGCGGCGCAAGCTGCACCACCACACCTGGGTGCACGGCCTGCCATTCAAGATGCGTTTCCGGCGCTCCAAGCTCTATATCAGTGCATTCCTGCCTATCTGTGTCGGCGCGGCGGTCGGCGTACTGGCGGCGATCATGGGCGTCGGCGGCGGCTTCCTGATGGTGCCGGCGATGATCTATCTGATCGGCATGCCGACCGCGGTGGTGATCGGAACCTCGCTTTTCCAGATCACCTTCGTCACCGCCTACACAACCTTCCTGCAGGCGACCAACAACCAGACCGTCGATATCTTCCTGGCGCTGCTGTTGCTTTTGGGCGGCGTGATCGGCGCCCAGCTCGGCAGCCGGGCGGGCGCGCGTCTGCGCGGCGAGGAGCTGCGCGGCTTGCTGGCGATCATGGTCCTGCTGGTCTGCGGCAAGCTGCTGTTCGACCTGATCGCCACACCGGACGATCTCTTCTCGCTGGCCATCGGGCGCCTCGGAGGCCACCGATGAGCCGGCGCATTGCAATTCTTGCGCTGCTCGTCCTTGGCTTCACCTGGGCTGGGGCGGCACCGGCGCGCGCCGAAGCCGTGATCGCCGATCTCTCCAAGCGCCTGGTTGCCATCACCACGGGCTTTGCCGGGACCGACGTGCTGCTGTTCGGCGCGCTGGAAGGAAAGGGCGAGGTGGTGGTCGTGGTCAAGGGGCCGATCGGCCAGCTGGACGTGCGCCGCAAGGCGCGGGTCGCGGGCATCTGGATCAACCGCGACACGATCACCTTCGCCAACGTGCCGTCCTTCTACTCGGTGAGCGCCAGCGCACCCCTGGCCCAGCTGGTGCCGACGGCGCTGGCGCTGCGCTCGGGCATCGGCGCACGCTATCTCGACATCGCCGCGGCGCGAGGCAGCGCCGGCCGGGGCGAGCGCTGCAGCCGCGCGCTCGACCCGACCCGTGAAGGTGCCGACAGCGCCGACCTTCGCCGCATCGTCCCGTTCTGCGAGGCGCTGATCCGCAACAAGGCTCGCGAGGGGCTGTTCCAGCCCGAGGGCCGGGTGACGTTCCTGCCCGGCCGCAAGCTCTTCCGCACGACGATTCGTTTTCCGGCCAACGTGCGGGTGGGCACCTATTCGGTCCTGGTCTACGTCGTGCGCGACGGGCAGATCGTTGGCTCGCAAACCCATCCCCTGGTCATCAACAAGACCGGCGTGGAGGCCGAGGTATTCGACTTCGCACATCGACAGTCGGCGTTTTACGGGCTCATCGCGGTGGCGCTGGCGGCGCTGGCGGGATGGGGAGCCGGTGTGATCTTCCGCAAGTATTGAGGACATCATGGCGCGCGCAAAATCGAAGGACGACAGCGGTGCGGACAACGCCAAGCCGGACGACGGCAAACCAGCCGCGGACCGCATCTTCCTGGTAGTTGTCGACGAGTCCGAGGAGATGGGGGTTGCGCTGCGTTTTGCCTGTCAGCGCGCGGTGGCGACCGGCGGGCGGGTGGCGTTGTTCTATGTCGTGGAGCCGGCCGATTTCGGCCACTGGATGGCGGTCGAGGATTTGATGGAGAAGGAACGCCGCATGGTCGCGGAGGAAACGCTCACCAAATACTCCGATATCGTGACCGCGTTCACAGGCGAGCTTCCCGTGCTGCTGATCCGCGAGGGCAACCGCCGCGATGCGCTGCTCCAGCTGTTGGAGGACGAGCCGGGGATCTCGATCCTGGTTCTGGCCTCGGGCGTCGGCAAGGGGGGCCCCGGTCCGCTGATCCAGGCCCTGACCGGAAAATTCTACAAGCGCCTGCGCGTGCCCATGACGATCGTGCCCGGCAACCTGTCGGACGAGGAAGTTGATGCACTAACGTAACACTCCCGATCTTTCTTGCGCCGGAAGGATCGCCTTTGCTTGACGCACCGGGGGGCTAGGCGCCACGATCTGGCCCAATTGGCGAGCGATTATCGCAGCCAACAAAAGTCCCGAGACGAAAAAAACCAAACGAACAGGGCGACGGAATGGCGTGGAGAGGGACGCTGGCAACAGCGACACTGGGTATTGGAGTGGCCGTAATCCTTGCGATTTCGCCGGCCTGGACGGGAAAAAGCGGCACCGCCGAAGCGGTCGAGTTCAAGCCGCTCGTGGAATTTCAGTCGCTCCGCTATACACCGAAAATGACACCGGATACGGTGCTCGACTACCGGCCGCGGATCGCGCGACAGCTCAAGCGCCTGCCGCCCCGGTCGATCAGCGCCCTGCCCGAGCTTCTGCGGGCCTTCCAGCAGATCAAGGCGGCTACGGCGAAGCAACGCGGGCGCTGGATCGCCGGCATGACCAATCTTGGGGCCAATACGCGCGAATACCGGCCGACCGATGCCGAGCTTGTGCTCGCCGTGGTCGGCAACCGCATCCGCGGCCTGGTCCGCCGCGGCTCACTGGGCGAGATTACCAGCGTGCTGGCCCGCACCGGCATCAAGGCCGCGCGGATCACCTATCATCGTTTCGATTTCCGCCACGCCGATGTGATGGGCGCCGGCCGATATTTCTACAGCTCGCCGCCCCGGCAGACCACCGTCCTGCTGCGCTCGCGCTAAGACTACTTCAAAGGCGATAAACGACCGGCCCTTTCGGCGCATGCGGGCGGGGGCATAAGCGCGCCTAAAGCGCGCCCTCTGCGATCGTCGGCCCTATTTATCCGCCGGCTTGATCATGCGGCCGAGGGGCTTGCCGCCAAAAATATGGACATGGAGGTGGGGCACCTCCTGATTCGCGTCGGCGCCATTGTTGGCAAGGAAGCGGTAGCCGTCCTCGACCAAGCCCATCTGGCCCGCGACGAGGCCGATGGCGCGCACGAAGGCGACGATCTCAGCTTCAGAGGCATTGGCGGCGAAGTCGTCCATGCCGGTATACGCGCCCTTCGGGATCACCAACACATGGACCGGGGTCTGCGGGTTGATGTCGCGGAAGGCGAGCGTGTGGTCATCCTCGTGGACTTTGTCACACGGGATCTCGCCGCGCAGGATGCGGGCGAAGATGTTGTCCTTGTCGTAAGCCATATCTAGTCTTCCTCGGGCGTTTCCTTCTTGCGCGCCTCTTTTTCCGCGATACCCGAAACGCCCTCGCGGCGTCCGAGCTCGGCCCAGACATCCTCGATGTCGATGTCCCGCGCCGCCCACAGCACCAACAGGTGATAGAGCAGATCCGCGCTCTCGGCGACCACCGCCTTGCGCTTGCCGTTGATCGCCTCGATCACCGTCTCCACCGCCTCTTCGCCCAGCTTCTGCGCGATCTTCTCAACGCCGCGCGCGAAGAGACGCGCCGTGTTGGACTCCTCCGGATCGGCATCGCGGCGGCTTTGGATGACCGTGTAGAGACGGTCGACGATATGGGTGGGCAGGGCCTTGGGCATTCGCTAAGTCCGTTCCTGGCGTCACGTTTCGGTATCAGATTTGGCTGCCGCTGTCATGGCACGGGCGCAGCAATACACCCGTGAACGGTGGTTGACACCTGATCTTTATGACAATAAAATTGTCAATATGACATTCTAATTGTCAAATGAGGTGTGCCATGTCGTTCCAAACCACCATCGTCGCGAATGGCGAGCTGTTGCAGTATATCGCCTTCTTCGGCGCGCTGGTCGCGTTCGGCGGCCTTGCGGGGCATGCGCCGGCACGCGGCCAGCCCGCGCGCAAGCGCCGCTGGCCGGTGAATGCCGGCCTTACCGTGCTCAGCATCGTGGCCTTGAGTGCGCTGCCGGTGACCGCGCTCGGCGCCGCCACCTGGGCAACGAGCCAAGGCGTCGGGCTCATGAACCAGTTGGACTGGCCCCAGGGAGATTGGCCATGGTGGGTGGTCCTGGCGCTCGGCTTTGCCGGCCGCTCGCTGGTCAGCTACGGCGTGCATGCGGCCATGCACAAGGTTCCGATGCTGTGGCGGGTCCACCGGGTGCACCATCTCGACACGGCGATGGACATCACCACCACGGTTCGCGTCCACCCGCTGGAATTCGTCATCCAGGTCGTGCCGGCGGTGGCGGCCATCGTGCTGCTCGGCATCCCGGCCTGGGTGATCATGGCGTATGAAATCGTCGATGCCTTCACCGCCGTGGCGACCCATTCGAACCTGCGTCTGCCGGCGCGGCTGGAACGCGCGATCCGCTGGGTGCTGGTGACGCCCGACATCCACCGGATCCACCATTCGGCGCGCCAGGCCGAGACCGACAGCAATTACGGCGCGCTGTTCACGGTGTGGGACCGGTTGTTTCGAACCTTCGTCGGCCAGCCACGCGGCGGCCATGCCGGGATGACCCTCGGCCTGGAACACTGGCGCGAGGACCGCCGGGCACAGGGCTTTGGCTGGCTGCTGATCTCGCCGTTCGTGAGAGCGCCCGAAGGACCGGCGCCGGCACAGGCGGTCGAGACGGTGTGACTGCGTGAAGCGGATTTAGGTCTTGCGCCAACCGTGCATCCGCACGGGCAGGCCCGCGGCCTTCATATGAGCCTTGGCCGCCCCGATCGAATAAGTGCCGAAGTGGAAGATCGAGGCGGCGAGCACTGCCGAGGCGTGGCCCTCGCGCACGCCTTCGACAAGATGGTCGAGGGTGCCGACGCCGCCGGAGGCAACGACCGGGACCGGGATCGCATCGGCGATCGCCGAGGTCAGCGGCAGATCGAAGCCCTTCTTGGTTCCGTCGCGGTCCATCGAGGTCAGCAGGATCTCGCCGGCGCCGTAATCGGTCATGCGCCGGGCCCAGCCGACCGCCTCGATCCCCGTCGCCTCGCGGCCGCCATGGGTGAAGATCTCAAAGCGGCCGCTCTGCGCGCGCTTGGCGTCGATGGCGACGACGATGCACTGGCTGCCGAACTTCTCGGCGGCCTCGCGCACGAAATCGGGGTTCTTGATCGCGGCGGTGTTGATCGAGACCTTGTCGGCGCCCGCCAGCAACAGCTTGCGGATGTCGCCCGTGGTCCGCACGCCGCCGCCGACGGTGAGCGGCATGAAGCATTGCTCGGCGGTCTTGCGCACGACATCGAAGATGGTGTCGCGGTCCTCGTGGCTGGCGGTGATGTCGAGGAAGCAAAGCTCGTCGGCGCCCTCGTGATCGTAGAGGCGCGCCTGCTCGACGGGATCGCCGGCATCGACCAGATCGACAAAGTTGACGCCCTTGACGACGCGGCCGTCCTTCACGTCGAGGCAGGGGATGACGCGGACTTTCAGCATGACAAGGCAAGCCGTGTAGCGGTCGTCGCCACCCCATGATCGTCACCCCCGCGAAAGCGGGGGTCCAGGGAGGCCGGAAAGACCCGCGCCCTGGGATCACTGGATTCCCGCTTCCGCGGGAATGACGGGTTGCGGAGGCTAGGCGAGACCATCACGCCGCCTCGGCCAAAAGCGCGAGCGCGGCGCCCGGCTCGATGCGGCCGTCATAGAGCGCGCGGCCGCAGATCACGCCCGCCAGCGGCACCGGAGCCCGTTTGAGCGCGCGCAGATCGTCGAGCGAGGCGACCCCGCCGCTGGCGATCACCGGGATATCGGTCGCCGCAGCCAGCGCCGCCGTCGCCTCGACATTGACGCCGGAGAGCACGCCGTCGCGGTCGATATCGGTGTAGACGATGGCGGCAACGCCGGCATCGGCGAAGGCGCGTGCGAGCTCGCTTGCCGTTGTCTTCGAGGTCTTTACCCAGCCATCGGTCGCGACCATGCCGCCGCGCGCATCGATACCGACGACGATGCGTTCGGGAAAACGCCGGCAAGCCTCGCGTACCAAGGCCGGATCGGTGAGCGCCGCGGTGCCGAGGATGACGCGGGCGAGCCCGCGCGCGAGCCAGCCCTCGATGGTGGCCATGTCGCGAATGCCGCCGCCCAGCTGGGCCGGCAGATCGGTGGCGGCGACAATCGCCTCGACCGCGCCAGCGTTGACCGGCCGGCCCTCAATAGCGCCGTTGAGGTCCACCAGGTGCAGCCATTTGAAACCTTGGGCGGCGAAGTCGCGCGCCTGGGCGGCCGGGTCGTCGTTGAACACCGTCGCCGCGTCCATAACGCCCTTCTGCAGGCGCACGCACTGGCCGTCCTTCAGATCGATGGCGGGGAAGAGGATCAAGGGATCCTGTCCGCGGCGGTCACGTGACCCGCGCCCGTGGTCACGCCGGCGTCGAGCGGCTTCAGATAATGAAAGCCGCGCACATAGGCGCCGTGCACCCGGGCGTAAAACGGGTTGATGCCCCAGCGCTCGTAGCCCAGCGATTCGTAGAGCTTGATCGCGGCCTCCTGGGTCTCGCGCACATCGAGGGTGAGAACGGTGAAGCCCTCGCGGCGTGCTTCTTCCTCGACCGAGAGGGTGAGCGAGCGGGCAAGCCCATGGCCGCGCGCCCAGGGCGCGATGAAGGCGTGCTGGAGCTGGGCCTGGAAGGCCTGCGCCTCGTTGTTGCCGCCGGGCTTCACGAGCTGCGCGGAACCGCAGATGACGCCCTCCAGCCGGGCCGCGAAGAGCTCGCGCTGGGGCACCAGCAGCATGCCGGTCCAGTAGCTTTCGAGCACCGTGCGCTGGGGCGGGTGGAGCCAGCCGAAGCCGCCGCCCGCCTCGATCGCAGCCTCGGTCGCCTCGCAAAGATCGGTGAGATCGTTGCCCTTGAATTCGGTCAGGATTTCGATGCCGTCGAGCATAAGAGTCCCTTGGGGTTGTCCTTTAAGGGGCTAAGGCCGCCATTTCAGGAAGTTCGCGATCAAGGTCAGCCCCGCCGCCTGGCTTTTCTCCGGATGGAACTGGGTGCCGAGCAGATTGTCGCGCCCGACGAAGGCCGTCACCGGGCCGCCGTAATCGGCGGTCGCGATCAGCTCGTCGGGGTTTTCGCATACCAGATGGTAGCTGTGCACGAAATAAACCTCCGCGCCGGTTTCCAGCCCGCCGGCCGCAAAGCCGCCGTTCCGGCCAGAATCCCGGGCCGCGCCGCCGGGCTCGATCAGCAGATCGTTCCAGCCCATATGCGGGATCTTGAGCGCGGCATCCGACGGCTGCAGGCGGCGGACTTCGCCGGCGATCCAGCCGAAGCCGTCATGGCGCCCATGCTCGAGGCCGCGGGTGGCCATGAGCTGCATGCCGACGCAGATGCCAAGGAAGGGCTTGGCCTGCCTCCGGACGTTCCGCTCCAGCGCCTCGATGATCCCCGGCACCGCTTCGAGCCCGCGCTTGCAATCGGCGAAAGCCCCGACGCCCGGCAGCACGATATGGCTGGCGCGGTCGAGGACCGAGGCGTCGGCCGTCACCGAAACCCCGCCGGTGAAGCCAACCTCGTTCGCGGCATGCTCGAATGCTTTCGCCGCGGAGCGCAGGTTGCCGGAGCCGTAGTCGATGATCGCAACAGTCATGAATGCGGGCGCCTCCAGGCCCGGTCCGTCCAGTGGAAATCACCGGCCGGTGGGGGAAAACGTTTTAAGATCGCTCTGGAGCGTCGGAGCGATTGTTCTAGCAGACGGGCCGCCGGAATGCGCGCCTCATGGTGGAAAAATGAGGTGAGTGGAGTGAGGCCGTGCGTCCTTCGAGACGCCCGCGTTGCTCGCTCCTCAGGATGGAGGAAATCGCTGGTGGCAGTATGAAAAAACTTCATTCTGAGGAGCCCGTGCCAGCGAGCATCTCGAAGGACGCACCGCGCTGTCCCGAGACAAGAGAAGAATGGCCACAGAGACACGTAGACACCGAGGCACAGAGGCACAGAGGCACAGAGGCAGGGTGCACGGGTGCACGGAGTTGGTTCTCGAGTCTCGGTGTGTCTGGGGGTGAGACAGTGGGCGGGTTTGAAACCCGTCCCTACAAATAGTGCGTCGGAGGCGCGGCGTTAGAGCGAGCCGCCGAGCACGCCCTTGGTGGAGGGGATGGCGTCGGCCTTGCGCGGGTCGATCTCGACCGCCTGGCGGAGCGAACGGGCGAGCGCCTTGTAGCAGGACTCGATGATGTGGTGGTTGTTCTCGCCGTAAAGGTTCTCGACATGCAGCGTCAGCCCCGCCGCCTGGGCGAAGGCCTGGTACCACTCGCGGAACAGCTCGGTATCCATCTCGCCAAGCTTGGCGCGGGTGAAGGCGACCTTCCAGATCAAGTAAGGCCGGTTCGACGCATCGAGCGCAACGCGCGACAGCGTCTCGTCCATCGGGATCAGCGCCGAGCCGTAGCGCTTGATGCCGGCCCGGTCGCCGAGCGCCTTGGAGACCGCCTCGCCGAGCACGATGGCGCTGTCCTCGGTGGTGTGGTGCCCATCGATGTGCAGATCGCCTTTAGCCGTGAGCGTGATGTCGATGAGGCTGTGCCGGGCGAGCTGGTCCAGCATGTGGTCGAGGAAGCCGAGCCCGGTGCCGATCTTGGAGAGGCCCGTGCCGTCGAGGTTCACCGTGGCGGTGATCTCGGTTTCCTTGGTCTTGCGCCCGACCGTGGCGGTGCGGGCCGCCGGCTTGGCGCGACGCGACGCGGACATAGGGCCCGACGCCGTTTTTGCACGAGCCGTCTTGGCCTTGGCTCTCGGGCGTTTCGGAGGGATCGGCTTGTTCATCGGGGGGGCACGCTTTCCACTCGGCGGCGCTTAATGGGCAATACTCTATACACGGCACTCACTGCACGGCACCATGGCAGGAACCCTTAAAGAAACCCATTCCAAACGGCCGGCCGCTTCACCCCAAGGTTGGGACAGCCTAGCGTCAGTTCAAGGCGTTGATTCCCGAGGTCAAAGCCGCCATATGCCTGTGGCTATGAGCGCAACCGAACCCACCACGATGCACGGCACCACCATCCTCTCCGTCCGCCGCGACGGCAAGGTGGTGATCGCGGGCGACGGCCAGGTCACCTTCGGCAATACGGTGATGAAATCGAACGCCCGCAAGGTGCGCCGCCTGGGCGACGGCAAGGTGATCGCAGGCTTTGCCGGCGCCACCGCCGATGCCTTCACCCTCTTCGAACGCCTGGAAGCCAAGCTCGACAGCCATCCGGGCCAGCTCACCCGCGCCTGCGTGGAGCTCGCCAAGGACTGGCGCACCGACCGCTATCTGCGGCGCCTGGAAGCCATGATGGCGGTGGCCGACGCAGGCACCTCGCTCATTCTTTCGGGCACCGGCGACGTGCTGGAGCCCGAGGACGGGCTGATCGGCATCGGCTCGGGCGGACCCTACGCGCTCGCCGCCGCCCGCGCGCTGATGCGCGCCACCAAGCAGGACGCTGGCAAGATCGCCGCGCAGGCCATGGCGATCGCCGCCGAGATCTGCATCTACACCAATGAAACCGTCACCATCGAAACAATATGAGCGCGTTCACGGCATGAGCCCCCACACCGCCGCCGCCTTTACCCCGCGCGAGATCGTCTCCGAGCTCGAGCGCTTCATCGTCGGCCAGGACGACGCCAAGCGCGCCGTGGCGATTGCCTTGCGCAACCGCTGGCGGCGCCAGCAGCTCGACGACGCGCTGAAGGAAGAAGTGCTGCCCAAGAACATCCTGATGATCGGGCCGACGGGTTGCGGCAAGACCGAGATCGCGCGCCGGCTGGCCCGCCTCGCGCAAGCGCCGTTCCTGAAAATCGAGGCGACCAAGTTCACCGAGGTCGGCTATGTCGGCCGCGATGTCGAGCAGATCGTGCGCGACCTGGTCGAGATCGCCATCGGCATGGTGCGCGAGCGCATGCGAAAAGACGTCAAGGCCGAGGCCGAGCTGGCGGCAGAGGAGCGCGTGCTCGACGCGCTGGTCGGCGAAAGCGCCGGCCGCGAGACGCGCGAGAAGTTCCGCCGCATGCTGCGCACCGGCGAGCTCGACGACAAGGAGATCGAGGTCGAGGTCGCCGAGACCGGCGGCGGGCTGCCGACCTTCGAGATCCCCGGCATGCCCGGCGCGCAGATGGGCATGCTCAATCTGAACGACATCATGGGCAAGGCCTTCGGCGGGCGCACCAAGCCGCGCAAGCTTTCCGTCGAGGAGTCGCACACGGTGCTGATGGCCGAGGAAAGCGACAAACTGCTCGACGAGGAAAAGGTCGTCGCCGAGGCGATCGAGACGGTGGAGCAGAACGGCATCGTCTTCCTCGACGAAATCGACAAGATCACCGCGCGTTCGGACCGCGCCGGCGCCGACGTCTCGCGCGAGGGCGTGCAGCGCGACCTGTTGCCGCTGATCGAGGGCACCACGGTGGCCACCAAGCATGGGCCGGTCAAATCCGATCACATCCTTTTCATCGCCTCGGGCGCCTTCCATATGGCAAAGCCCTCGGACCTGCTGCCCGAGCTGCAGGGGCGGCTGCCGATCCGGGTCGAGCTCAAGGCGCTGACCCGCGACGACTTCGCGCGCATCCTGCGCGAGCCGGAGAACTCGCTGCCGATCCAGTACAAAGCGCTGATGGGCACCGAGGACGTGACGCTGGATTTCACCGATGACGGCATCGAGGAGATCGCCACGCTGGCCGCGGAGATCAACCGGAACATCGAGAACATCGGCGCCCGGCGGCTGCACACGGTGATGGAGCGCATGCTCGACGAGATCAGCTTCACCGCCACCGACCGCGGCGGCGAGACCGTCGTCATCGACGAGGCCTACGTCCGCGATCGGGTCGGCGCGCTGGCCAAGGACAGCGATCTCTCCAAGTTTATTTTGTAGGACGCTTCGCGCCGCCCGACGTCGTCGTTCCCACGCAAGCGGGAATCCCGGGATCGTCGTTCCCTGCGGTTGCTCTGCACCCCGGATCAAGTCCGGGGTGACGAGTTGGGTCTGGCCTCCCCGTAGCGCTTGCAATCGCGCGCGATATGCGCGAGACGTGCTGGCAGAATGAGCGGCCCAGGCGACACACCCGAAAAGCCCGACCCGGCGTCCGACCCAGCGCCGGGCCCGGCGCGCGACAGGGCCAATGACGCAGCGGAAAAGAACCTGACCGTGACCCCCGCCAAGGTCGCGCATGCATCGACACGCTCCGACCGCGCGGCGATCCCGGCGACCCCCGGCGATACGGGCGAGCCGATGGACCTCAAGGGCGCCGAGGTGCCCGCCAAACCGGCGGGAGCCGCGACGAAAGTCGAGGCATCGCATGCCGTGAAAGCCGACGCGGAAACGGCGCCGAAGGCACCCGAGGCGCCCCGGGACAAGTCACCGAAATCTCCACCTCGGCGCCGCGGCGTCATCGCCTGGTTCTTGGCGGGCCTCGGTCTTGCGATCGCGGCGCTGGCCGGCCTGGCGAGCCGGAACGTCTGGTCCGACCCGCATTACGTGATAAGCCCGCGCCTCGATGCGGTGATGCAGGATTTCGGCGGCTACGTGGCCGCCGCGACGTTGCTCGGCCTGGCGCTCATCGCGGCGGCGTTGCTGCGTGGACGCGCCGCCTTCGTCACGACTGCGTTCATGCTTATCCTTGCGGCGGTGGTCGTTGCGTTCACCACCGTGCTGCTGGGCGTCGGGGCCGCGATCATGTGCGGGCGCGAGCCCGTCTTCACCCAGGGCGCGCCGGACCGGCGTCTCGTGGTGATCGCGGTGCGCGGCCGCTGCGGGGTGACGCGCGAATTCACCTACCGGGTCTCGGTGCGCGAGCTCGGACCCTCGGTGCCGCGCCAGACCATGATCTTCCAGAGCTTCGGCCGGCCGGCGCCGAGCGAGGTCGTGTTCACCAAGGACCGGACGATCTCGGTGCTGATCAAGAGCAACAACGCCGAGGCCGCGCCGCGCTACACGGTCACCATCGACCGCAAGACCTTCAAGCCCGACAAGGTCTGGCGCTTCGACGTGCGGACCGATTGAGTCGCCGAAACGCCTTCTGCGTTTCAGCCCCTCACCCTAACCCTAACCCTCTCCCTCAAGGGGAGAGGGAATCAGAGAACGCCGGTTTTTGCCCTCTCCCCTTGAGGGAGAGGGAGGGCCCCTCGGCTGTCAGGCCGTGGGAGGGTGAGGGGGTAGCTACAGCTTGAGTTTGACAACCTCTAACGCTGCCGCCGCAACAGCACATAGAGAGCGCCGGCGCCGCCATGGGCGGGCTGGGCTTGGGCAAAACCCAAAATAAGCGGGCGCAGGTCGGGCTCGTTGAACCAGCGCGGCACCGCCCGGCGCAGCACGCCGCGCTCGCGCTCGGGCATGACGCTGCCTTCGATGTCATTGCGTGCGTCCAGGCGCGCGCCCGGCGGCCCGCCTTTGCCGGTGATGACCAGGACGCAGCGCCGGCCGGACTTATGCGCGCCGGCAATGAAGGCGTTCAAAGCGCGGTGCGCCTCGCCCTGGGTCTGGCCGTGCAGATCGATGCGCGCCTCGATTGGGACCTGGCCGCGGCGTAGGCGTTCGGCCGTGCGCTTGTCGAGCCCACGCGCCTCGCCCGCGCGCAGCTCCGGCGTTTTGGGCGGCGCAGGCGGCGCCGGCCTGGCCGGGCGCGCGGCCGGCGCGGCGGGAGCTTTCTTCGGCGCCGGCTGGCGCGGCGGAACCTTGGCCGCCGGCAGCTCGACCTTGCGGCCTGGCAAAGGTTTTGTCGTTTCGGCGATGCGTTTCCACAACAGCGCATCCTCATGCGCCGGGTCGCCGGGATGATCGGGCTTGCCGGGCTTAGCGGACTTGTCGGGTTTTCTCGACTTGCTCGACTTTCGGGGGCTCACCCGCGCACCACCAGGATGTGGAGCCGGCGCGGCCCGTGCGCGCCCATCAGCAACATCTGCTCGATATCCGCGCTGCGCGAGGGCCCGGTGATCCAGTTGACCGCCCGCGGCATCGTCTTCTTGGCGGCTTTGCCCAAGTTTTCCCCGGCGGGTTTATTGCCCGCCGCCCGCTCGCGCAGCTTCGCCCAAACCGTCTCGTAATCGCCGACGATCTGGCTCGCGTGCAGCACGACGATGTGGTTGTCGGGCATGAAGTTGAGCGTCGTCGGGGTGCCGGGGCCCGAGGCGAGCACCAGGGTGCCGGTCTCCGCGACCCCGGCGAAGGCGGTGGTGACGCTGGTGAGGTCGCTCGGCTCGGCCGCGCCGGCGCGGACCTCTAGCGTCTCGCGGCTCTCCCAGGCGACATCCCGAAGCGCCGGATCGGGGGCCGCGACGATCGCGGAGGGAAGATTGTGCGCCGCCAGAAATTCGGCGACCGCGCCCGGCACGGCGCGCAGGGTCTTGATCTCTTCGACCGTGGCGGCGGCCTCACGGGCCATTTGGATGAAGAGGCGGATCTGCTCGCGTTCCGATTTCCTGGCGCGGTCCGGGATGGTCCCCGGTGTGTGCGCCTCCAGGCGGGCGACAAGCGCAGCCTCCGCAGCTTCGTCGCGCTGGGCCCGCTTGCCGAGCGCCTTGCGGATATCGCCCAAAACCTTTTCGCGCGAGGTGGTCATGATGAAGCGCTCATGGCGAACCCGTCACGACGGTGCGTCCGGCTTCTGGATTTTCTTCCGGCGGCGACCGGGCGCGCGGCGCGGGCCGGACCACTGGCTCTGGAAGGTCGCCTGCTCGGGCGTCGGCAGGTCGCGATGCGCCGTCCAGGCATCGGCGAAGGGAAAGCGCGCGGTGCGGCGCAACGCCCCGCCGCGCCGGCGCAGCATGCGAGAGGCCAAACGGGCGCCCAGGTGATAGAGGAGCGGGTTGCGCGCCGCCAGCGCCCAGGCCCGGATCGCCCATTTCGGCAATGACGGGCCCATCGGCTGGCGGAACTCGCGCTCGCGCCAGGCCCGCATCAGCTTGGGCAGCGGGATGCCCATCGGGCAAACTTCCTCGCAGCGCCCACAGAATGAGGACGCATTGGGCAGGTCGCGCGCGGCGCGGTGGCCGATCAGGCCCGGCGTCAGCACCTTGCCGATCGGCCCCGCATAGACCCAGCCGTAAGCATGGCCGCCGATCGCGCTGTAGACCGGGCAATGGTTCTGGCAGGCTCCGCAGCGGATGCAGCGTAGCACTTCTTCGAATTCGGTGCCGAGCAGCTTCGTGCGGCCGTTATCGATGAGGACGATATGGGTCTGCTCCGGCCCGTCGAGATCACCCGTCCGCCGCGCCCCGGTGGCGAAGGTCGTGTAGACCGACATCTCCTGGCCGGTCGCCGAGCGCGCCAGTACGCGCAGGATCGTGCTGGCATCCTCCAGCGTCGGCACGACCTTCTCCAGGCTTGCCAGCACGATATGGACGCGCGGCAGCGTCTGGGTTAGATCGCCATTGCCCTCATTGGTGACGATGACGACCGAGCCGGTCTCGGCGACCAGGAAATTGGCGCCGGTAATGCCGACATCGGCGGAGAGAAAACTTTCGCGCAGCATCGCGCGCGCCTCAGCCAGAAGCGCGGCGGGTTCGGTGAGATCGCGCTTGTCGTCGAGGTTGTTGTGGTGCTGGCGGAAGGCTGCCTCGACCTGGTCACGGGAGACGTGGATCGCCGGCGCGATGATGTGGCTGGGCGGCTCGCCCCGCAGCTGGATGATGTATTCGCCGAGATCGGTTTCGATCGGCGTCATGCCATTTTCTTCAAGGTACTCGTTGATGGCGATTTCCTCGCCGATCATCGTCTTGCCCTTGGTGACGGTTTTCGCGCCAACCAGGCGGCAGATGTTGAGCACCGCCTCGCGGGCATCGTCGGCCGTGCGGCACCAATGAACGGCGCCGCCATTTTCCGCGACCTTGGTCTCGAACCGCTCGAGATAGAAATCGAGGTTCGCAATCGTGTGGTCCTTGATCGCGCGCGCCTCGTCGCGCAGCGTATCGAATTCGGGTAGACGCGCGACCGCCGCCGCACGGCGATCGACGAACCCCGCGCCCGCCCGCGCCAACGTTTTCTGCAGCGCGGCGTCGGCGAGCGCGTCGCGGGCATTCTCCTTGAAGCGGTCGGTGGTGGACTGCATGTCAGCGCTTGACGTTGCCGATCGGGGCGAGCTTGGGCAGCTCCTTGGGCGCGCCCTTCGCTGCGGGTTCGCCGCCGATGCCGTGGCCCTGCGCCATGCCAGCGAGCACCTCGGCGATATGGAAGACCCTGACTTCCTTGCCGTCGCGCCGCAGCTTGCCGGCGATGTTGAGCAGGCAGCCGAGATCGGCGGCAATCAGCGTGTCGGCGCCGCTGGCGGTAATGTCGGCGACCTTGTCGGCGACCATATGATTGGAGATCTCGGGATACTTGACGCAAAATGTGCCGCCGAAACCGCAGCAGACCTCGGCCTGATCAAGCTCCTTCAGCTTGACCCCGCCCATGCGGCCGAGCAACGAGCGCGGCGTTTCCTTGATGCGCAGCTCGCGCAGGCTGGAGCAGCTGTCGTGGTAGGCGCAGGTGCCGTCATAGCGCGTCGCGAGCTGGCGCACGCCGACCACCTCGTCGAGGAAGGTGACGTATTCATGTGTCCGCGCGGCGAGGTCCTCGGCGCGCTCGGCCCAGCGCCGGTCGCCCTTGAAGAGCTCTGGATAGTGCAGCTTGATCATCGCCGCGCACGAGCCCGACGGCACCACCACGTAGTCGAAGTCTTCGAAGGCCCGGATGACCCGGCGGGCGATGCGGCGCGCATCGCGCCGGTCGCCGGAGTTATAGGCCGGCTGTCCGCAACAGGTCTGCGCCCGCGGCACCGCGGCGGTCCAGCCGGTGGTTTCCAGCAGCTTGACGACAGAAAAGGCGATGTTCGGCCGGAACAGATCGACGAGGCAGGTCACGAACAGCCCGACCGTTTGCTCCTGCTTCGGCATGCGTCTCTTTGACTTTGAGTCCTGGGGGCCTTGAATCGGGCAAAATGCACGGAACGACTTGGGTGCCGGCTTGGCTTCAGAATGCTCGCGATCGATACGGAAAGCAAGGGTGCGCGGGCACCAAGCGGGCCATCGGAGGGCGGATTATTTGCCTGATCGCCGATCAGACGGCGCCGCGGCGACAGCAGCGCTGGGGGCACCCGGATAGGCGGATATGGTGCCGCCCCGGGGCACCAGCACGAAGAAGCGAACCGGCTGGCGCATGCGCCCGGCGACCGCGAGCGCCTGCGGCCCCGAGCCCATATAGAGGTCGCCCCGCACCGGGCCGACGATGGCCGCGCCGGTATCCTGGGCGATCACCAGGCGTCGCAACGGTCGCACGCCGTCGGGCCAGCGCCCGTCCAACCAGACCGGCGAGCCAAGCGGAATGTAGCGTTTGTCGATCGCCAGGCTGCGGCGCGACGTCAGCGCGGCGCCATGGCTGCCGACCGGCCCGTCGCCTGCGACCTCGCGAAAGAATATGTAGCGCGGATTGCGGTTCATCAGCGCCTGCGCCCGCCGCGGATTGGCGCTCAGCCAGGCCCTTATGCCCTGCATCGTCGCCTGCTCGCGCGTCAGAGTGCCTTCGCGCAGCATGATCCTGCCGATCGAAACGTAGGTGTGCCCGTTGGTCCCGCCGACCCCGACCCGCATCGTGCCGCCTTTGGCAAGCCGGATGCGTCCCGAGCCTTGTATATGCAAGGTGAAGGCATCGACGGGATCGGCCAGCCAGACAAGCGCGCGCAGCGAGCCGCGCAGCGGCGGCGCCAGGAGTTGTGCGCGTGTCGGATAAGGTTTTTTCGTGGCGAGATCGGGCGGCGGCAGGTGCAGCGGCGTCTGGTATTTGCCGCCGCGCTGGCGCGCGCCGTCAAGGATCGGCTCGTAATAGCCGGTGAGAAAGCCCTGGCCGCCGAAATTGGTGATCAGATGGGGATCGAAATAGCGCTCGAAGAACTGGCGCGCCTCGTTGCGGTCACCGCGCGGCATCGCGGCCAACGCCTGGCACGGCCGGGCCCAGGCGAAACCGAGCTTAGGGCAGCTGCGCCGAAAGGCGACAAGCGCGCGTTCGTGCCGGTCGGCGTTCCAACCGGGAAGCTCTTTGTAGTCCACCTGCCGGACGGTGAGATTGGGCCGGTTGCCCGACGCGCCCGAATTGGCGCCCGGCCCCGTCTGCTGCGAGGTCTCCGCGCAGCCAGCCAGCGCCAGCGCCACGGCCGCCCCGCCCGCCATGGCGAGCGGCCATCCTGTGCGCCCGCGCGTCGGCTCAGCTGGGGCTGCTGGTCTCAACGAGGGCCCAGTTCGGATCACGCGACTTCGTGTCGCGCGCGAAGGTCCAGATGTCGGTCACGTCGACCGGCTTTTCGGGATCGCCGTCGATCACCGCGCCGTCGCGGTCGCGGGTTGCGTTGATCTGCTCGCTGACAAACTTCACCGTCACCTGGGCGTTGCGGTCCGCCATGCGCGCCTCGATGAGCGAGGCGTCCTTGAAACCGACAACGGTGGTTTCCAGGGTTTCCTTGGCCTTGAGACGCTCCTCGACGGCATCGGCGAAATTCTCGTAGACCTCCTTGGCAAGGAAAGCCTTGACCTTGCCCAGATCGCCCATCGCGAAGCTGGTGACGATCATCTCGAAAGCACCCTTGGCGCCGTCGACAAAACCGGCCTCGTCGAAAGACGCGTCCGCGGCCTGGATCGCGGCGATGCCTTTCTCCAGCGGCGTCTTCGGCTTCTTGGCGGCGGGCTTTTCCGCCGCGGCTTCGTCGCGTTCGGGCAGCGCGACCACGTTGTCGCGGTCTCTGGATTTTTTGTCGCCGGACTTGTCGCTTTCCAGGTTGCGCGAAAAGACGTCGCCGGGCGGCCGCTCATTGCCCGTGCGTCGGCCCAGCACGCTGCGCAGCCGGAAAATTATGAACGCGGCCAGCATGGCCAGGATCAAGATGTCTAGGTAGTTGCCCATATAGGCCCTTACCGCCATTCGGCGCTGTGTGTCTGGCCTGGCTTGGTGGCCGTCCTGCTGGACGCCGCCGCCGGCTTCGGCTAGACACGAGCAAATTCGAGGTTACTCGCTGGCCGGTCCCGGGCGCAAGCGTCAGCTCGGCCCGATCTCACTGTGATCTGACACTTGCCCGAATCGGACCTGCCTACCAGCTAGATAGGTTTCCGGTGATGGAATCGCAAGCGTGCCGCTGATCCTGCTCCTCATTATTGTCGGTGTACCGATCATCGAGCTGATGCTGCTGATCGAGGTCGGCAGGCACATCGGTGCGATTTACACGGTCGGGCTGGTGATCGTCACCGCGGCGATTGGCATTTCTTTGGTGCGTTTACAGGGCTATTCCGCCTTGGCCCGCGCCCAGGCCAGCCTCGACGAAAACCGGCTGCCGGTCGGCGAGGCCGTTGACGGCGTGTTCCTACTGATGGCGGGCGGCTTGCTGCTGTTTCCGGGCTTTATCACCGATGCGATCGGCTTGCTGCTGCTGATCCCCTTGGTGCGGCGCGGGCTGGGCTTGACGATCTGGCGGGCGCTGGCCGCGCGCGGCGTGCTGCGACGGGAAGCCGGCCCCGAAGAGGGTGTGATCGACGGCGAGTTCGAGGATCTGACCAGCCGGCCAAAAGGTCCGAACGACAAGCAGGGCCGACTGGAAAAACCCGAGCCCAAACCAAAACCGAGCGCGCGCGGCCGACCGTCCGGCAAAAGCAGCAAGAGCACAAAGGACAAAAAGCCCAAGGGACGCGCCGAATGATCCTGATCCGGCACGGACAATCGGAGTTCAACGTCGTCTATGGCGAAACGCGGCAGGACCCGGGCATCGAGGATCCCAAGCTGACCGATACCGGCCGCGCGCAGGCACGCGCGTTGGGTCCGGTGCTGAGGGCATTGGGCGTCGCGCGGCTTTTGGTGAGCCCCTATACACGGACGCTGGAAACCGCCGCATTGCTGCGCGAAAGCCATGACGTGCCGGTGACGATCGAGCCGATCGTGCGCGAACGCGCGGCCTTTTCCTGCGATGTCGGCTCGCCGCGAGATGCACTGGCGGCGCGCTGGCCGGAGCATATCTTCGACCATCTCGACGATATCTGGTGGAGCGAGCACGAGGAGAGCGACGCCTCGCTGCGCGCGCGTGGCCATTCCTTCCGCCGGACGGTCGCGCGCGACGGCGGCTGGCACGACATCGCCGTGGTCACCCATTGGGGGTTCATCAAGGCGCTCACCGGCCTCACGGTCGGCAATTGCGTCATGGTACGCTTCGATCCGACCGGATCGAGCCCCCCGGCCGAACTTGTTCCGGCCCCGCAGACGTGATAGCCACGGCCCCGCGCGGGCGGCGCGCTCCGGCCGAAATTTGATGCCTTCACGGGTGGGCCGGCGAGACCAGGAGAGCTCCACGATGGCAGACAAGAAAACAGGCAATGGCGGCGCCCCCCAGGCGGCCGGCGGCGGAAACGGCAATGGCGGCCCCCGCGGCACCGAGGGCCTGCCCGACGACGCCCAGCTCCTCGAGGCGATCGAGGCGCCGGTCATCGTCCAGGGCCAGTATCTGCGCGATCTTTCGTTCGAAAGCCCGAACGCGCCGGAGTCGCTGCAGATGATGACGGGCCAGCCCGACATCAATGTCGAGATCAATGTCAAACCACAGAAGGTTGGCGAACACGACTACGAAGTGACCCTCTATATGAAGGTCGCCGCCGAAGAAGGCGGCAAGAGCATCTTCATCGTCGAATGCGACTATGCCGGGCTGTTCACACTGCAGGGCGTTCCCGAGGAGGCGATCGATCCGATCGTCGCGATCGAGGCGCCGCGGCTGCTGTTTCCGTTCGCCCGCAACATCATCGCCGACGCGATTCGCGAAGGCGGCTTCCCGCCCCTGCTGATCCAGCCGATCGACTTCGTCAGCTTGTACGAACAGCAGATGCAGGCCGGCGACGGCGAAGCTTTCCCACCGCTCGAGGAGGGCTGACGCTTACCGGCGCGGCCCTTCCGAAGGACGGAGCCGTCTCAACGCCGCCAGATCGGCTCGGCGATTTTTTCCAGAAACGCGTCGTGTGCTGCGCTCTCGTCCTCGCTGGGCGCATGCGGGCGTGGCAGACGGGCGGTGCGCGAGGCCGGCCGCTCGTAAGCCGGGGCGGCGTCTTCCACAGATAGCGCGAGGCTGGGTTCGCGCGCGCCGATCAGCTCCAGATAAACTTCGGCCAGAAGTTCGGCGTCGAGCAGCGCGCCGTGCTTGGTGCGCGCCGAGTTGTCGATCTCGAAACGGCGGCACAGCGCATCGAGGCTGGCCTGGGCGCCGGGAAATTTCTGGCGCGCGATCAGCATGGTATCGATGGCGCGCGTCGTTTCCAGCGGCGGCTGGTCGAGACGCTTCAGCTCGGCGTTCAGGAACCCCATGTCGAAGGCGGCGTTGTGGATTACCAGCGGCGCGTCGCCCAGGAACTCGATCAGCTCGTCCGCATGCGCGGCAAAAACCGGATGTTCTTCCAGGAATGAGATCGAAAGCCCGTGGACGGCGAAGGCCTGCTCGGGCATGTCGCGCTCGGGGTTGATATAGCGGTGGAATGTCTGGCCGGTCGGCAAGTGGTTCACCAGCTCCACGCAGCCGATTTCGACAACCCGGTGGCCCGAGTTTGGATCGAGCCCGGTGGTCTCGGTGTCGAGGACAATCTCGCGTTTTGCGGCCATATGATGCTGTTCTATCGGGGTTATCTGTGTTGGCGGGCTTGCGGAAATGGCGGCCAGTGGTATCCCTCGCGGCCGCGCAACGTCGCGACGATGCGAGCCAGCTGGGCCATGGTACGTCCCTTGTCCAGCGCTGTCAGCACGATGAAGTCGGCGCGTTTTCTTTTTTCGTAATCCGACATCTGGCGCGCGAGGATGGCAGCGAATTTCTCCGCCGTCATGCCGGGCCGGCGCAGCACCCGCCGCGCCTGGATATCGCGCGGGGCGGAGACCAGGACCGTGTAGTCGCAGCGACGCTCGCCGCCGGTTTCAAAGAGCAGCGGAACATCGAGTACCACCATCCCGCGGCGGGTGCGGGCGGCACGGCGCAGGAAGGCCCGCTGCACGTCGCGCACCTGCGGATGGACGATCGCCTCGAGCCGCGCCAGCTTTTCCCGGTCGCCGAGCACCGCGGCGCCAAGCGCATCGCGGTCAACCGCGCCGTCCTTCACCGTGCCCGGAAAGGCGCGCCCGACAGGCTCGACCGCCCCGCCGCCGTGCGCGAAGACGCGGTGGACCGCAGCGTCGGCGTCATAGACCGGAACGCCGAGGCGCTTCAGCATGGTGCCCGCCGTCGTCTTGCCCATGCCGATCGAGCCGGTGAGGCCGATAATGATCATTGCACAGCGATTCTCATGTCGCAGGGGCCGTCATTTAGTAAGCCCGGCGAGCACGTGACGGCGCAGCGCGGCGTCGATCCGCGGCTCGACCCCGAACCAGGCGGTGAAACCGGGCCGCGCCTGATGCAGCAGCATGCCGAGCCCGTCGATCGTACGGTAGCCGCGCGCCTTGGCCTCGACCAGCAGCGGCGTGTCCAGGGGCGCGTAGATGAGGTCGGTTACGCGCGCATGTTCGGGCAAGGCATCGAGCGAAAGCTCGAGCGCCGGCTGGCCGCGCATGCCTTGCGTGGTGGTGTTGACGAGGAGGCCGGCGCCTTCCAACGCACCCGTGCGGGCGTCCCAGCCGATCACCGTGACCGGCCCGCCGAGATCGCGCTTCAACGCGTCGGCGCGCTCCTTGGTGCGGTTGACCACGCGGATTTCCGGGGCGCCGGCATCGGCGAGCGCCGCCACCACCGCGCGGGCCGAGCCGCCGGCACCGATCACGACAACGGGCGCCGCATCGACATTAAGGCCCGGCTCGTGATCACGCAGATTTTCGATGAAGCCGTAGCCGTCGGTGTTATGCGCCTCGATATGGCCATCGGCCCTGATTATGAGCGTGTTGGCCGCGCCCAGACGCCGCGCCAGATCGTCGGCGGTGTCGGCGAGCGCCAGCGCCGCTTCCTTGTGCGGCACGGTGAGGTTGACCCCGGCAAAGCCCAGTTTCGGCAGTGCCTTGAGCGCGCCCTGGAAATCCTTGGGGGCCACCGGCATCGGAATGTAGGCGCCGTCGATCTTGTAATGCTCGAGCCAGTAGCCGTGCAGGCGCGGCGACAGCGAGTGGGCGACTGGCCAGCCGATCACGCCGGCAAGGCGCGCCGCACCGGAAATCGCGTTCATGGCACGACCCCGTGCTCGCGCAGAAAAGCCAGAAGCGGCAACAGCGGCAGGCCGAGGATGGTGAAATAATCGCCCTCGATGCGCGTGAAGAGATGCGCGCCCAGGGCTTCGAGCTGGTAGACGCCGACCGAGGACAGAACCTCCGGGCCCGCCGCCTCCAGATAGGCCTCGATGAAATCGGCGTCCAAGGCACGCATATGGAGCGTTGCCCGGTCGACGCCGTGCCACAGGCGCACGCCGTCGCGGACCACGCAGGCCGCCGAAACCAGTGTATGCGCGCGGCCCGCAAGCGCCTGCAGCGAGGCCGCCGCCGCGGCACGATCGGCCGGCTTGCTGAACCACTCGCCCGCGCAGTCGAGGATCTGATCGGCGCCGATTACCAGCGCGCCCGGCGTTTGCGCCGAGACGCGCATCGCCTTCAGCTCGGCCAGCGTGGTCGCCGCATCGCCCGGCGCGGCATTCTCGGCCCGCAACGCGGCCTTCATCTCATCCTCGTCGACCGCCGCCGCACGCTGTTCGAAGGCAATGCCAGCGGCGCGCAACAGACGGCCGCGCACTGGGCTCGCCGAGGCAAGCACGAGCCGTGTCCCGGCCGCGGCCCGGCCGGCGAAAACGATCTGCCCCCCCGAAGACGTGCTCATTGGGCGCGCTCGCGCTCACGCTGATGCATAAGCTGCATGATCTCCGCCGCGGTTTCCTCGATCGAGCGGCGGGTGACGTCGATGGTCGGCCAGCCTTGCTCGGTGAAGAGGCGGCGGGCGGCGGCGACCTCGGCCTTGACCTCTTCGATGTCGGTATACGCGGTCTCGTCGCCCTGGTTCATGATGCGCATGCGGTTGCGCCGGATCTGGACGAGGCGCATCGGATCCTCGGTCAGCGCTACAATCATGGTGTCGTTCTTGGAATCACCGGTCGTCGCGGTGAGCGCCTCGGGCAGCGGCGCGCCCGGCACGATCGGCACGTTCGCGGCCTTGATGCCGCGGTTGGCCAGGTAGAAACAGGTCGGCGTCTTGGAGGTGCGCGAAACCCCGACCAGCACCACGTCGGCCTCGCTGAAATCGGAGGCGGCCTGGCCGTCGTCATGGGTCATCACGTAGTTGATCGCCTCGATACGATCGAAATACTCAGCATCGAGCACATGCTGGCCACCCGCGCGGCCGGCGCTGTCGATCCCGAGGAAACGGCTGAAAGCGGTGAGGAAGGGCTCCAGCGCGGCCATGCAAGACAGGTTCTGCTCCTGGCAGAAGGCTTCCAGGCGGTCGCGCAATCCGTTATCGAGCAGGGTGTAGATCACCATGCCTGGCGCCTCGGCGATGCCTTCGAGCGCGGTTTCGAGCTGGCTTTGGTTGCGCACCATCGGCCACATATGATCGGTGATCTCCACGCCCTGGAACTGGAATATGCAGGCGCGCGTGATGATATTGACCGTCTCGCCGGTCGAATCGGAGATTAGATGAATATGCGCGCTCTTCATGTGCACGGATCCGGTGATAAGCGGCGTACAAATTGGGTGTAAGTGCCCGATTCGCCGCAGTGTTGCGATTGATCCCCCGTATGGCCGAGGGTTTCAAGCGAGAATAGTGCTGGGGGCGGATCGATGCACGGGGGTCCAACAACGAGGGTAAGATTATTCGATGCACGCGATTCACGTCATTGGAAACGGGCTTGTCCCAACGCCGTTACGAGCCCAGCCATGGTAGAAATCGCATGGACCCGCCATCCATCCACAGCACTGCATCGGGTCAGGGCGCAGGGCCGACGTTCTCGGGATAAGTTTGGAGTAACGGGGTTCCCCGTGAGTCACAGGGATTCACTACTACCACTATCTCTTTTATATAGAAGGTCTAATTGACAGTAGTGCGCAGGACAGATCGGAGCGAAGCCTTGAACGACACGTCCGGGCGCGTGGCCAAACCGCTCATCAGAGCTCTTGATGGAACTGCCAGCGAGACACCGCCCGTGTGGCTGATGCGCCAGGCCGGCCGTTATTTGCCGGAGTATCGAAAGATCAGGGCCGAGGCGGGGACGTTCCTCGATCTTTGCTACGATCCGGAAAAGGCGGCCGAGGTGACGCTGCAACCGGTGCGCCGCTATGCGATGGATGCCGCGATCCTGTTCTCCGATATTCTGGTCGTGCCCGATGCGATGGGCCAGAGCGTTGCTTTCCGCGAGGGCGAAGGCCCGGTCCTGGACCCGGTGCGCGATGCGGCCGGCATCGGCAGGCTCAATCCCGACGGCGTGGTCGAGCGGCTGGCGCCGGTTTACGCGACGGTCAAACGGGTTGCCGCGGCGCTGCCGGACGAGGTTGTGCTGATTGGCTTTGCCGGCGCGCCCTGGACTGTGGCGAGCTATATGGTCGAGGGTGGATCGAGCAAGGATTTCCGCGAGGTTAAGGGCCTGGCCTACCGCGACGATAGCGCCTTCGCGGCGCTGATCGACAAGCTGGTGGTGGCGACGGTGGCGCATTTGCTGGCGCAGATCGAAGCCGGCGCCGAGGTGGTGCAGATTTTCGATACCTGGGCGGGGGTGTTGCCGGAAGCCGAGTTCGAGCGCTGGTGCATCGCGCCGGCAAAGGCGATCGTCGGCGCGGTGCACGCCCAGGCGCCCGGCGTGCCGGTGATCGGATTTCCGCGCGGCGCTGCCTTCAATACCGAGCGCTATATCGCCGAGACGGGGATCGATGCGGTGGGGCTCGACACCGCCGTGCCGCTGCAGGTGGGCAGGCGCCTGCAAGCCCACTGTGCGGTCCAGGGTAATCTTGATCCGGTCCTGCTGGTTGCGGGCGGCGCACCCATGGAGACGGCCGCACGGGCCATCCTGAGCGCGCTGACGGGCGGTCCCTTCATTTTCAACCTCGGCCACGGCGTGCTGCCGCAAACGCCGCCCGAGCATGTCGCCCGGCTGCTTCAGGTTATTCGTGGCGGATAATTCCAAAACCGCCGTGGTTCTGTTCAATCTGGGCGGCCCCGATGGTCCGGCCGCGGTCGAGCCTTTCTTGCGCAATCTTTTCAGCGATCCTGCGATCATCAGCTTGCCGGACCCGTTGCGCTGGCTGTTGGCACGGCGTATTTCCGCTAAACGCGCGCCGATCGCCCAGGCGATCTATGAGGAAATCGGCGGCGGCTCGCCCATCCTCGCCAATACCGAAACGCAGGCACGCGCACTTGAAGTAAAGCTCGGCGCCGACACCCGCGTCTTCATCGCGATGCGCTATTGGCACCCGATGAGCGATGCCACGGCCGCGGCGGTCAAAGATTGGGGGGCCGATCGCATCGTGCTGTTGCCGCTCTATCCGCAATATTCGACGACCACCACTGCTTCATCGATGACCGACTGGCATCGTGCGGCGCGCAAGGCCGGTCTTAGAGCGCCGACGCGGCTGGTCTGCTGTTATCCCCAAGAGCCGGGGTTCATCGCGGCGATGGCGGCGCGGAGCGCGCCCAAGATTGCCGAAGCGCGGGCGGTGCAGGACGCAAAGCTGCGAGTGCTGTTCTCAGCGCACGGCCTGCCCAAACGGGTCATCGCGCGCGGCGATCCTTACCAGTGGCAGGTTGAGCAATCGGCAGTCGCGATCGCCAGGCGCCTGGAGCTGGCCGACGATGAATGGGTGGTCTGCTATCAGAGCCGGGTCGGGCCGCTTGAATGGATCGGGCCCTCGACCGATGCGGAAATCGCCCGCGCCGGCGCCGATGGCGCGGCGGTGGTTGTGGCGGCGCTGTCCTTCGTCTCGGAGCATTCAGAAACCCTGGTCGAGCTCGATATCGAGTACGGCAAGCTCGCGGCCGAGGCCGGCGTGGCAGTATATCTCCGCGTGCCGACAGTTGATGACGAGGCAGCGTTTATCGATGGTCTGGCGCGGCTGGTGGCCTCGGCGGCGGCGGCGCAGGCGCCGTGCATCTCCGGCAAAGGCGGGCGGACCTGCCCGGACGATTGGCGGCGTTGCCCGCTGGCGCTGGCTGGCGCGTCGGCCGCCATGCGTCCAGCGGCATGAAACGACAAGACGAGGCGGCGCATGGACACGCTCATTGAGCTTTATCTTTGGATCAAGGCGCTGCATGTGATCAGCGTGATCGCCTGGATGGCGGGGCTGCTCTATCTGCCGCGCCTCTTCGTCTACCACGCCGCGGCGAGCCCCGGATCGGAGCAGTCGGAGACCTTCAAGGTGATGGAGCGGCGGTTGCTGCGCGCGATCATGAACCCGGCGATGGGCGCGACTTACGTCTTCGGCGCCCTGCTGCTGATCAGCTCGCCCAACGTCGATTGGGCGGCCGGCTGGCTCTGGATCAAGCTCGCCATGATCACGGTGCTGACCGTGCTCCACCATCTCTATGGGCTCTGGCGGAAAGCCTTCGAGCGCGATGAAAACACGCGGCGGCCGCGTTTCTACAAGCTCATGAACGAGGCGCCGACGGCGGCGATGGTCGTGCTGGTGTTGATGGCGGTGGCCAAACCGTTTTGATGGCGTCGCTGCGGCGGTTTGCGCATTGCCGATGAGTTTCGCAAAATCTTTCCCGGCGTTAACGCTTGATTTATCCGTAGGCGATTTATATGGTTCGAAAAATAACGACAAGAGAACGGTTTAACAGTTCTCTCCCATCCGAATTTATACACTCAAAAGCGGGGAGCTACCGGTCGGGCAGCGGATAGGCTGCCGACGCGGGCATGCGCTCCGAATACCCTTCCCCTCTATTCTGTTTTCCGACACCCCTCCCAACCTCCGTCGAAATGACGCCCAAAATCCATGAATTTGCAAGAGCTTAAGGCGAAATCGCCTGCTGACCTCCTGGCCTTTGCCGAGGATCTGGAGATCGAAAATGCGAGCACCCTGCGCAAGCAGGACATGATGTTCGCGATCCTCAAACAGCTCGCCTCCAATGAGGTGCCGATCTACGGCGACGGGGTGCTGGAGGTCTTGTCCGACGGCTTCGGCTTCCTGCGTTCGGCGGAGTCGAACTACCTTCCGGGCCCCGACGACATCTATGTCTCGCCCAGCCAGGTGCGGCGCTTTGCGCTGCGCACCGGCGATACGGTGGAGGGAGAGATCCGCTCGCCCAAGGATGGCGAGCGCTATTTCGCGCTGCTGAAGGTCGATCAGGTCAATTTCGGCGATCCCGAGGCAGTGCGCCACCGCATCAATTTCGACAATCTGACGCCGCTCTATCCCGAGGAGAAGCTGACCCTCGAGATCGAGGATCCGACCAAGAAGGATCTGACGACGCGCGTCATCGATCTGATCGCCCCCCAGGGCAAGGGCCAGCGCGGGCTGATCGTGGCGCCGCCGCGGACCGGCAAGACGATGATGCTGCAGAATATCGCGCATGCGATCTCGGCCAATCATCCGGAGGTCTATCTGATCGTCCTGCTGATCGACGAGCGGCCGGAGGAAGTCACCGACATGCAGCGCTCGGTGAAGGGCGAAGTGGTCTCCTCGACCTTCGACGAGGCCGCCTCGCGCCACGTCCAGGTCACCGAAATGGTGCTCGAGAAGTCCAAACGGCTGGTCGAGCACAAGCGCGACGTGGTGATCCTGCTCGATTCGATCACGCGTCTCGCGCGCGCCTACAACACCGTGGTGCCATCCTCGGGCAAGGTGCTGACCGGCGGCGTCGATGCCAACGCGCTGCAGCGGCCCAAGCGCTTTTTCGGCGCCGCGCGCAATATCGAAGAAGGCGGATCGCTGACCATCATCGCCACCGCTTTGGTCGATACCGGCAGCCGCATGGACGAGGTGATCTTCGAAGAATTCAAGGGCACCGGCAACTCCGAGATCATCCTCGATCGCAAGCTCTCCGACAAACGCACCTTCCCGGCGATCGACATCACCCGCTCGGGCACGCGCAAGGAAGAGCTGCTGGTCGAAAAGGGCGTCCTCTCCAAGATGTGGGTGCTGCGGCGCATCCTGATGCCGATGGGAACTTCCGATGCGATGGAGTTCCTGCTGGATAAGCTGAAGGACGCCAAGACCAACGACGATTTCTTCGATTCGATGAATACCTGACCGGTCCCGGTCACCCTCCGCACCGAACGATCAATCAAGCCGCGGCGATGAGACTCGCTGCAGTGGCTGCGCGCGCGCATTCCTTAACATTCATAGTTAATATATCTTTAATTCGGCATTTTATTGTCGCGGAAACAACCACTTAAATGGTTAATAGAATCAAGGCCATGTATCGAAAAAGGGCCTCGTCCGGCGGGATATCTGGACGAGGCCCTTGGTGTTTCCAGAAAATGCGCGTGTGATCAGGTCGTGAAGACCGTTGACCCGGTGGTCTTGCGGGCTTCCAGGTCGCGGTGCGCCTGCGCTGCCTCGGCCAGCGGGTAGGTCTGGTTGACCTCGATCTTCACCTTGCCCGAACCGACCATCTCGAAGAGCCGGCCGGAGCTCAGCTCCAGATCCTCGCGCGCGGCGCAGTAGGTCATCAGCGTCGGCCGGGTCACGTAGAGCGAGCCCTTGGGCGCCAGGAGGCCGAGATTGAGCGGCTCGGGCGGGCCCGAAGCGCTGCCGAAGTTGACCAGGTAGCCGCGCGTCGACAGACAGTCGAGCGAGCCCATGAAGGTGTCCTTGCCTACCGAGTCGTAGACCACGGGCACGCCCTTGCCATCGGTGATCTCCTTGACCCGCTCCACGAAGTCTTCGCGGGTGTAGACGATCGGATGATCGCAGCCATGCGCGCGTGCGAGTTCGGCCTTTTCGTCGGTGCCGACCGTGCCGATCACCGTGGCGCCGATCGCCTTGGCCCATTGGCAGGCGATCAGCCCGACCCCGCCGGCGGCGGCGTGGAACAGAATGGTCTGGCCCTTCTCGACGGGGAAGGTGCGGTTGAGCAGGAATTCGGCGGTCATGCCCTGAAGCATCATCGCCGCCGCGGTGGTGTCCTCGATGCCATCGGGGATCTTGACTGCGATGGCGGCCGGCATGATGCGCGCCTCGGAATAGGCGCCGACCGGCCCGGTCCCGCATGACACCCGGTCGCCGGGTTTCAGATTGTCGACGCCGTCGCCGACCGCCTCGACCACGCCCGCCGCTTCCAGGCCGAGGCCGGACGGCATCGGCAACGGGTAAAGCCCCTCGCGGTGATAGACGTCGATATAGTTGAGCCCGACGGCGTTGTGCTTGACGCGGATCTCACCGGCGCCGGGATCGCCGATATCGACATCCTCCCATTTCAGTACGTCGGGCCCGCCGGTTTCGTGGAACTTGATCGCCTTGGTCATTGTCCGCCCTTCCATGTGGGATGCTGGGATTGCCTGGTCAGAGTTGCGCGGCCGAGTTTGGCGCGCAGGAAACGGATGGCGTGCCTGCCTGGCTTCGTCGTAGAGAAGCGCCATGACACGCAGGCAGATCGAAAAAGACATGCGCGGCCGCGTCGAGGCCGTCGACTGGGCGGCGGCGGGCGAGGCGATTGCCGCGCGCGGCTTTGCGACGCTGCCTGGCTTTCTTGACGCCGGGGAGTGTGCGGCGCTGATCGCGCTCGACACCGACGATGCGCGGTTCCGCAAACGCATCGAGATGGCGCGGCATAATTTTGGCGAGGGATCCTACGGCTATTTCGCCGAGCCCCTGCCCGAACCGGTGGCCGCGATGCGCGCCGCGCTCTACCCTCCATTGGCAAAGATCGCCAATGCGATGATGGCCGATCTGGGCCAGCCCCACCAGTATCCCCGAACGCTTGCCGCGTTTTCCAGCCGCTGCCGCGCGCATGGCCAGTCCAAGCCAACGCCGCTGTTGCTGCGCTATGGCGCGGGCGGCTTCAACCGGTTGCATCAGGATATCTATGGGCCGCTGGCCTTTCCGCTGCAGGGCACGGTGCTGTTGAGCCGGCCGGGCGCTCATAGCGATGGCGCAGACTTCACCGGCGGCCAGTTCCTGCTGATGGAAACGATGCCGCGCCAACAATCGCGCGGCGAGGCGGTCGCGCTTGAACAGGGCGAACTCATTCTGTTCGCCGGCGGTGATCGGCCTGTGCCGGGCAAACGTGGGCATCGCCGGGCGCGGATGCGGCACGGCGTGGCCACGGTGACCCAAGGCAAACGGCATACGCTCGGACTGATCTTCCACGACGCAGCCTGAATATGGGGCGATCCGACGCTTTTGTGGCCCTTAGCCGCCGAGATGCTGGCTGAAGAACGCGGCCGTGCGCTGATTTGCCTGATCGGCCGCGGCCTTGTCGTAGTGTTCGCCGCCGATGCGGGCAAAGGCGTGGTCGACCGATGCATAGTCATGGATCGTCACATTGGCATGGCTGTCCAGTGCCTCGTGAATCTTGGCCTGCGCCTCCGGCGGACAGAACTGGTCCTTCTCCGCGACGTGCAACATTAAAGGAGTATTAATGTTACCGCTTTCATCGACGGCATTTTCGATGCCGACGCCGTAATATCCGACACTGCAGTCGGCGTCGGTGCGCGTTGCCATCAGATAGGCGAGTTTGCCGCCGAGACAGTATCCGACCGAGCCGACCTTGCCGGTGCAGGCATCGAGGCCGCGCAGATGCGCGAGCGTGGCGTTCAGGTCATCGACACCCGCGGCTTCGTCGAAGCCCTGATAGAGCTCGAAGGCGCGGGCCCATTCGGCCTCGCTCTGGTCGGTAAGCTGGATGCCCGGCTCCTGGCGCCAGAAAAGATCGGGACAGATCACCGTGTAGCCATTGGCCGCGTGGCCGTCGGCGATGTCGCGCATCACCTGGTTGACGCCAAAGATTTCCTGGATCAGCACGATCCCCGGGCCGCTGCCGGAACCGGGCGTTGCCAGATAGGCCATGAAGCTTTCGCCGCCCTGCAATGAGATGGTGACCTCGGCCATGACACGTTTCCCCCTGTTTCGTTTTGTGGTTGTTTTGCACCGACGCTGGTTCGGTATCGCCTGGGCGCCACATGCCCGCCGCGGCAATCCAGTCGATTATCAGAATAACGCGCCCTGGCGCGGCTTGTCACCTTCGCCAGCGGGTTCGGGCGGCCGCGCGTTTTCAAGGCTGAGGAGCGCGCGTTTGGTTTCGGTGCCGGTGCCACCGGAAAACCCGCCGAGCCTGCCGTTGGCGGCCACGACCCGGTGGCACGGCACGATGATCGGGATTGGGTTCTGACCGCAGGCATTGCCGACAGCCTGGGCGCTGCCGCCGGTCGCGGCCGCCAGATCGCCATAGGTGCGGGTCCGGCCGTATGGGATCAGCTTCATTTGCTGCCAGACGTCTTGCTGGAAGGCCGAGCCGGCAGGCGCCAGCGGAAGATCGAAATGCTGCAGCTCGCAAAAGAAATAGCCCGACAGTTGCGCGGCCGCAGTGCGGAGGAGGGCAGTTTCGTCCGTTCCCGGCGCCCCGCCCCAGCGCAGACGCACCAACGCCCCGTCGCGTTCGACGATGGTGAGCGGGCCGACGGGGCTGTCAACCGTGAGCGAGGCGGCGGCGCCGATCGATGCCGCCTCTGGCGTGGCCGCAGTCACGATGCCGTCTCGTGCATGAGCGCATCTGCCAGCGCGTCCGGATCGGTGATTGGCAGGGAACAGGTCGTGCCCCGGCAGACAAAGGCCGCCGCGCCGCCGTCGGGCGCAGTCTTGCCATGGGCGGGGTGGCCCTCAGGGAGGTCGGTGCCGGGGGCGAGCTGAAGGAGAATCCGGTTGGGGACCGATGCGCTTAGCGCGGCGCGGCGCATCGCCGCCGCGGCGTTGCTCGCAGGATCGCCGGCGAGCACGATCTGCACCGCCCCGGCAAGAAGCTCGGCGCCGTTCATAAGCGTTGTCAGCGAGAACACGTTGCGCTCAAGCCCGCCGGAAAAGGCGGCAATCAGCGCCTCGGCGCGATTGCGGTGGGCCTCGTTGCCGGTCAGATAATAGAGCCTGGCAAAAACGCCGACGAGCACGGCATTGCCGGCGGGGGTGGCGTTATCATGGGCGATCTTCTGGCGCACCAGCACATCGTCGACATCGTCGGCGGAAAGGAAGTAACCCCCGGCCGGATCGCGATAATGCGTCTCAACCGCAGCAATCCAGTCTTCGGCCTGTTCGAGATGGCCGTTGTCTGCGGTAGCCTCAAAAAGGCCAACGGCGGCGCGGGCCATGTTGGCATAATCGTCGAGCGTGGCCGGATGCGCCGGAGCGCCGCGCCAGCTATGCCGCAGGCGCCCGTCGACCGTCATGGCATCGCGCACGAAGCCGAAGGCCGTTGCCGCGGCATCGATCCAGTCGGGCCGCCCAAAGACCAGCCCGGCATTGGCGAGCGCTGCGATCATCAGCCCGTTCCAGTCGGCCAGCACCTTATCGTCGAGCCCCGGCCGAATGCGTTTTGCCCGTATTTTCAATAACTTATCACGAGCGACCCTCAGCGCTGCTTCGTGCCCGTCATCGCCGAGGTCGGGCTGGCGGGTGCGATTGACGATGGTCTTGCCTTCCCAATTTCCGCCGGGCGTGACGTTGTAGGCGTCCTTGAAGCGCGCGGCATCCTCGCCAAGCGCGGCGTCGATCTCGGCCTCGCTCCATACGTAGAATTTGCCCTCCTCGCCCTCGCTGTCGGCGTCGAGCGTACCGGCGAAGCCGCCGTCCCCGACCACCATCTCGCGGAGCAGCCAGTCGATCGTCTCGGCAATACGATCGGCGTAGAGCCGCGAGCCGGTCTCCTGCCAGACCAGCGTCATGAGATCGATCAGCTGGGCATTGTCGTAGAGCATCTTCTCGAAATGCGGCACCAGCCAGAAGGCGTCGACCGAATAACGTGCAAAACCGCCACCGACATGGTCGTAGATGCCGCCCTGGCACATGCGATCGAGCGAGACGATGACGGCATCGCGCAATGCAGGCTTGCCGCTCCGCTTGTAGCCTCGCCAGAGCAGCTCGTGGATCGGCACCTGCGGGAACTTCGGCGCGCCGCCGACCCCGCCATGGGCAGTGTCGATCATCTTGACCAACTCGTCTGCAACTTTGTCGAGTACTTCAATGCCGATCTGCCCGCCGGCCTCCGAATGCGCGAGTTGGCCCAGCGCTTCCTTCAGCGCGCCGGCGTTCTTCGCCACTTTGTCGGGCTCCTGGCGGTAGATCTCGGCGATCCGTTCCAGCACCTGGGCAAAACCCGGCCGGCCATACCGCGGCTGGTTGGGAAAATATGTGCCGCCCCAAAACGGCTCGGCCGCCGGGGTCAGGAACATGGTGAGCGGCCAGCCGCCCTGCTCGCCCAGCATCTGCAGCGCGTGCTGGTAGATGCCGTCGATATCGGGGCGCTCCTCGCGGTCGACCTTGATATTGACGAAGAGCTCGTTCATCACCGCCGCAATCGCCTCGTCCTCGAAGCTCTCATGCGCCATGACGTGGCACCAGTGGCAGGCGGCGTAGCCGATCGAGAGCATCACCGGCTTGTCGGCGGCCTTGGCCTCGGCGAAAGCCGCTGGTCCCCAGGCCCGCCAATGCACCGGGTTGTCGCGATGCTGGTGCAGGTAGGGGCTTGTTTCGGCGCCGAGCAGGTTCGCCGCGCGCGGTTCGCCCGCAGGCGGGGCTCCGCTGGTCTGATCATCTGGCTTGTCGGTGGAGGGCATCGGCGGGTTCGCTCGTGCTCGTGCCGGGGAGGGGGTCCGCTGGGATTGAATTGATGCGCCGCATCGCGTATGGCAAGCGCAGGACCGCAGGAGTTTTGGCCCGCCGGCCCGCCGCTGTCGAGGCTTTTTCGGCGAGCGGGTGCCTTCACCCGCCGGGGGACATATCCATATGTAGGTATAGGTGCCACGACAGGGCGCTCGCGGCCAGTGCCGTGGGACACGCTCCGATACCAAGGAGAGACGTGCCGATGGCAAAAACGCCGCCAGAAAACCCAGAACAAATCCAGGAGAGCGATCCGCCGTATTTCTTCGCGGCCCACGTCTTCTGCTGCACCAATACGCGCGAGGACGGCCATCCGCGCGGCTGCTGCTCGGCGAAGGACTCGGTGGCACTGCGCGACTATATGAAGTCCCAGGTCAAGGCCAGGCGCGTGCCCAACGTCCGGGTCAACGCCGCCGGCTGCCTCGACCGCTGCGAGCTGGGACCGACCATGGTGATCTATCCCGAAGGCGTCTGGTACAGCTATGCCAGTGAAGCCGATCTCGATGAGATTATTCAGACGCATCTGATCGATGGTGGGCGTGTCAGGCGGCTGCTCTTGAACCCCCGCGATGCCGAGCCGCCCCGATGACCTGCCTGCGCCAATTGCGCAAGCGGCCGGGCGGCGGCCTTCCTTTGGATTAGCCATGTCGGGTGAAGCGGACCCGGCCGACCGGGCAACGCGCGAAACTATTTTCGCGCTTTCGAGCGGCGCGGGGCGGGCCGGGGTCGCAGTGATCCGGGTTTCCGGTCCCAATGCCGGACCCGCGCTCGACGCATTGGCCGGGGTCCGCCCGGCGGCCCGGCACGCATCGCTGCGCAACTTGCGCGATCCGGAGAACAGCGAGCCCCTCGACCGCGCACTCATATTGTGGTTTCCGGGGCCCGCCAGCGTCACCGGCGAGGATGTCGCCGAGCTCCACGTCCATGGCGGCCGGGCGGTGATCGAGGGCGTGATCGAGGCGCTGGCCGGGCAGGACGGGCTGCGGCCGGCCGAGCCCGGGGAGTTTACCCGCCGCGCCTTCGAAAACGGCTTGCTCGATCTGACCGCCGCCGAAGGGATCGCCGATCTTGTGGAGGCCGAAACCGCCGCCCAGCGCCGCCAGGCCCAGCGGCAGACCGAAGGCGTGCTTGCCGCGCTCTATGATGGCTGGCGCGAGCGGATGGTGGCGGCGCTGGCGCATCTGGAGGCCGCAATCGATTTTTCCGACGAGGACCTGCCCGAGGCGGTGCTTGCCAAGGCGCGGCCGGCGCTGGCCGAGTTGGCCGAGGCGATTGCCGCACATCTCGACGACGGCCATCGCGGCGAGCGCCTGCGGGACGGCATCACCGTTGCCATTGTCGGCGCACCCAATGTCGGCAAGTCGAGCCTGCTGAACGCACTGGCCCGGCGCGAGGTGGCGATCGTGGCTGAAACGGCCGGCACGACCCGGGACGTGATCGAGGTTCATCTGGATCTCGACGGTTATCCGGTGATCGTGGCCGACACGGCAGGCTTGCGGGCGCTCGACCCAAAGTCCGCCGATCCGGTCGAGGCCGAAGGCATAAGGCGGGCCCGCGCGCGGGCGGAAACCGCCGATATCCGCATCGTGGTGTTCGATGTCGCCGAGCCCGCCAATCCCGATGGCCTGGGCATGGTCGACGACCGGGCGGTAATTGCGGTCAACAAGATCGATCTGATCAAGAGCGCGCCGCCGGCGCGCATCGCCGAGCGGGAGGCGCTGGCTATTTCGGCCTTATCGGGGGCAGGGATCCCGGCGCTGTTGGAACGGCTGGCCGAGGTGGTGGGTGAACTGTTGGCGGTGGGCAGCGAAGCTCCGGCGCTCACCCGAACCCGCCACCGCCAGGCCCTCGACGATTGCCTGGAGGCGCTGAGACGCGCCGAGCGGGCCGAGCTGCCGGAGCTGGCGGCGGAGGATGCCCGGCTGGCCGTGCGGGCGCTGGGCCGGATCACCGGACGGGTCGAGGTGGAGGACATTCTGGATGTCATCTTCCGCGATTTCTGCATCGGCAAGTAACCGTCCGAATTCCGGACTCAAACTTGTTTGAGCCTGTTTGCAGTCGGCCCTGTTTCACGTGAAACAATTTGTGCCATTGTCCCGATCGGGGTTCGGCCGGGTGAAAAATTGGCTATTGACCCACGCGCCGGTGGACAGCTCGAGCCTGGCCGCCTAAATAGCGGATCATGGATCTGTTCGATGTCATCGTGATCGGGGGTGGGCATGCCGGCTGCGAGGCCGCGGCGGCGGCGGCGCGCGTGGGCGCCCGGACGCTTCTGCTGACCCGCGAGCTCGAGACCATCGGCGAGATGTCGTGCAACCCGGCCATCGGCGGTCTGGCCAAGGGCCATCTGGTGCGCGAGATCGATGCGCTGGATGGCTTGATGGGCCGGGCAGCCGACCGGGCCGGCATCCAGTTCCGGGTTCTCAACAGCTCCAAGGGCCCGGCGGTCCGCGGTCCGCGGGCCCAGGCCGACCGGACGCTCTATGCACAGGCGATCCAGGCGCTGCTGGCGGAAACCGAAGGGCTCACCATACGAGCCGGCGCGGCAGAGGACCTGATCGTCGAGAAGGGCCGGGTGGCCGGGGTGGTGACCTCCGAAGGTGGCCGGATCACTGCGGGCGCCGTCGTTCTGACCACAGGCACCTTCCTCAACGGGCTTATTCATATCGGTGAGCGGACCATTCCGGCCGGCCGGGCCCGGCGGGGACAGGACGGGGTTGAGCCGCCATCCACCGGCCTTTCGGCCACTTTGGCGAGGGCGGGGCTGACGCTTGGCCGTCTCAAGACCGGCACGCCGCCTCGGCTCGATGGCACGACAATCGATTGGGCGGCGCTGGAGGCCCAGCCGGGCGACGATCCGCCGCAGCCGTTTTCTGTCCTGACGAGGCGCATCACAACGCCGCAGATCGCCTGCCACATCACCGGCACCACCGAGGCCACCCACGCCATTATCTGCGCCAATCTTGACCGCTCGCCGATCTATTCCGGCCAGATCGAAAGCCTCGGCCCGCGCTATTGCCCGTCGATCGAGGACAAGGTCGTGCGTTTTGCCGACCGGACCCGGCATCAGATTTTCCTAGAGCCCGAAGGGTTGGAAGACGACACGGTCTATCCGAACGGAATTTCGACCTCGCTGCCGGAGCCGGTCCAGGCGGCGTTTCTGGCGACGATCCCCGGGTTGGAGCGCGCGGTCATGCGCCGGTGGGGTTATGCCATCGAGTATGACTTCGTCGACCCGCGGGCGCTGGATCCCTCCCTTGAGACCCGGGCGCTCGGCGGGCTTTACCTGGCCGGGCAGATCAATGGCACCACGGGCTACGAGGAAGCGGCAGCCCAGGGGTTGATGGCCGGGCTCAATGCCGCCCGGGCGGCGGCTGGGGGCGAGCCGCTGATCCTCGACCGTGCGGAGGCCTATATCGGTGTGCTGATCGACGATCTGGTGACCCTGGGAACGCGCGAGCCCTACCGGATGTTCACCTCGCGGGCCGAGTACCGGTTGCTGCTGCGCGCCGACAACGCCGATCTGCGGCTGACCGCGCGGGGGATCGCCGCGGGCTGCGTTTTACCGGCGCGCGCGGCGCATTACCGCGCGAAGGCAGCGGCGCTGGAGGAGGCCCGGGGGTTGGCGCGGTCTCTGAAGGGGACGCCGACGGCGCTGCGTAGGGCCGGTTTTGCGGTCAATCTCGATGGGCGGCCGCGGAGCGCCCACGATCTTCTCGGCTATCCGGACATCAGCCTCGCCAATCTCTCGGTGCTGTGGCCGGCCCTGGGCGGGCTGCGGCCCGATATCGCCGAGCAGATCGAGATCGAGGGCACCTATGCCGGCTACCTTGAACGGCAGGTCGCCGATATCCGTGCCTACCGGCGCGACGAGGCGTTGTCGCTGCCCACCGACCTCGACTATGCCGCGATCGGCAGCCTGTCCGCCGAGGCGCGCCAGAAGCTGGAGGCCGCGCGGCCTGCCACCCTTGGGGCTGCGGCGCGGATCTCCGGCGTAACGCCGGCGGCGCTGACGGCGCTTCTTGGGCATGTCCGGCGGCGGGACCGCAGTGCCGGGGCGTCCCTGGCCGGGAGCGCGGCCTGAGCGGCCATGGCGGAGACGGTCACGACAGGCGCATTGGGCCCGGAAGACTTTCGCCGGCTGACCGGTGTTTCACGTGAAACAGCGGAACAATTCCAGGCCTATGGCGATCTTCTGGAGCGCTGGCAGCGGCGCATCAATCTGGTCTCAACCGCCAGCCTCGCCGATCTTTGGCGGCGGCATTTCCTCGATGCGGCCCAGCTTGCGCCGTTGATCGTGGGACCGCCGCGGCGGATCGCCGATATCGGTAGCGGTGCTGGGTTTCCGGGGCTGGTGCTGGCGCTGCTGGGGGTAGGGCCCGTCGATCTCATCGAAAGCGACGGCCGCAAATGCGCGTTTCTCTCCGAGGCGGTGCGGATTACCGGCGCCCCGGCCCGCGTGGTGCACGGGCGCGCCGAATCGGCACGGCTCGAACAACCGGCGGAAGTCATAACGGCGCGCGGTGTCGGGCCGATCGCGCGAATTCTCGCCGCAGCGAGGGCAATTTCGGACCCTGCGACGATTTACTTGCTGCCGCGGGGCCGAAATGCGTCGGAACGTTTGACCGCCATCACGAAAGATACCAATATGCGGGTGGAGCGCTATGCCAGCATCACGGAGCCGGGGGGCGTGATCTTGCGACTAACGGAGGACCGGAGTGGCTCAATCCACGCAGCCCACTAAGCGACGTCCAAAGATCCAGCACAAAGCCCGCATCATCTCCGTCGCCAATCAGAAAGGGGGTGTCGGCAAGACCACGACGGCCGTGAATCTGGGAACCGCGCTGGCGGCGGTGGGGCGGAAGGTCCTGATCATCGATCTCGATCCCCAGGCCAACGCCACGACCGGCCTGGGGCTTATCCACGGCCAGGCCGAAGTCACCTCCTACGATGTCGTGATCGACGACGTGGCGGTGGAAGAGGCGATCGTACGCACCCTGGTGCCAGGGCTTTGGATCGTGCCCACCAGCGTCCACCTCTCGGCGGCCGAGATCGAGCTGGTCGGCCTGGAGGACCGCGAATACGTGCTGCGCAAAAAGATCGTGGGCACGACGGATGATTTCGACTATGTGCTGATCGACTGCCCGCCGGCGTTGGGCCTGTTGACGATCAATGCGCTGGTGGCCTCCGACGCCGTGCTGGTGCCGTTGCAGTGCGAATATTATGCGCTTGAGGGCATGAGCCATCTGGTGCGCACTATCGAACGCGTGCGCGGCAACCTGAACCCGAGCCTGGAACTGCAGGGCGTGGTCCTCACCATGTTCGATCGCCGCAACAACCTATGCGATATGGTGGCGGAGGATGTGCGCGACGTTTTTGGCGACAAGGTCTACAAGACCGTGATCCCGCGAAACGTGCGGGTGTCTGAAGCGCCGTCCCACGGCAAGCCCGTGCTGCTCTACGATTTGAGCTGCGCGGGATCCCAGGCTTACGCCCATCTGGCCAGCGAGGTGCTCAAGCGCGAGCGAGCCCTGCGCGAGGGCCGGGCGGCCGCTTGATCCTGGAGCCATGAGCGATACCGACGACAAGAGCCGACCGGCCGCCCGCGAGGGCAAGCGGCGAAATCTCGGGCGGGGCCTGAACGCGCTGCTCGGCGGCGACGCGGACAGCGATATCGAGGACCGTGGCCGTGGGCCGCGGATGGCGCCGGTCGAATCGATCGAGCCCAGCCGGGTGCAGCCGCGCCGCATCTTCGACAAGGCCGATCTCGACTCGCTGACCCAGTCGATCCGCGAGAAGGGCATCCTGCAGCCCATCCTGGTGCGTCCGATGGAAGGCGGTAGCGCCAAGTATGAGCTGGTCGCCGGCGAGCGCCGCTGGCTCGCCGCCCAGGCCGCGCGGCTGCACGAGGTGCCGATCATCGTGCGCGAGCTCGACGATGCCAGCGCGCTCGAGATCGCCATCATCGAGAATATTCAGCGTTCCGATTTAACGCCGCTGGAAGAAGCCGAAGGCTACCGGCGGTTGATGGATGAGTTTAAACACACGCAGGACGCGCTATCGAAAGTGGTCGGCAAGAGCCGCAGCCACGTCGCCAATACGCTGCGCCTGATGTCGCTGCCGCCGGCGGTCAAGGAGATGATCGACAAGCGCGAGATCACGGCGGGCCACGCCCGCACCCTCGTCAACGCCAAGGATCCCGAGGCATTGGCCCGCGATATCGTCTCCAAGGGCCTGACCGTGCGTGACGCCGAGCGCATGACCAAGGGCGACAAGAAAACCAAATCGAAGAAGGACAGGGGCAAGTCAGCCGACGCGTTGGCTCTGGAGAGCGATCTCAGCAGCCTCCTGGGTCTCGGCGTCGCGATCAACACCAAGGGCGAAAGCGGATCGATGGTGATCCATTTCAAGTCTTTGGAGCAGCTGGACGATTTGATCCAACGGCTCAGCCGCGGCAGTCTTTAGCGATACCACCTGGCGTGGTGTCGGCCGGGCGCCCAAAAGGGTGCTGGCAGGACGCATTCCTGCTGGCAAAGCCAGCGGCCGGCTCGCCGAAACATGGTTAGCGCTGCGTTAATCTTAACGATTTCTTAACGAATGACGGGATGGCCTCACGGGGGGCCGTCGGCGGTGTTCGGATATCAGGCCGCCAGGCGGCGGCTGCGCACGGCTGCGTTGGCGATCAACAGCAGCGTGCGGCTTACGATCGCCGCGTCGGGCGCGCCGGTGGTCTTGCAGCGAAGCTCGGCATCGAGCAGATGGTCGAGCGCGGCGGCGAGACTATGCCGCGGCCACCAGCGCAGCTGGGCCGTAAGCCGGGGCGCGTGCTTGAAGAAGACGGGCGGCCTCAAGGCGCCGATAGCGTCCCGTGGGCTCTTTCCTGCCTCGACCAGGCCCGCGGCAAGCTGAAGGCGCATGAAATGACGCCCAACGGCACGGAGGATAGCAATCGATGCAACGTTCTCTCGCAACAGCCGCGCCACCGCGCGGTCGACGGCCGCATGGTCGCCGTCGGCGGTCGCCAGGGCAATGTCGTCGAGGCCGAGGCTTGCCGAATCGCCCACAAGCGCCACCGCGTCCTCCAGGGTAACGGCACCCGCCTCGGCGCAATAAAGCGCGAGCTTTTCGAGCTCGCTGCGGGTGATCATGCGGTCGCCGCCCAAACTGATCGCAAGATAGGCAATCACATCGCGTTCCGCGCGGAGCCCGTGGCCGCGCAGATCGTCCTCGATCAGGCCGATAAGATCGCGCCCTTCATCGGGATAACAGCCGATTGCGGCCCCCGCCCGGCTTTGTTCGAGCAGCCGGCGAAGCCCCGAGCGCGGCGGCAAGGCGCCAGCCTCGATGATGATCAGGGCCTCGCAGATGGGCCCGTCCAGCAGCGCTTTGAGCGGATTGGCCAAGCCATCCCCGCTGCCCCGCAGCTGGAGCAAGCGCCGGCCGCCAGTCATCGAGAGTGCATTGGCCTCATCGGCGAGACGGGCGGGATCGGCGCCGATCTCGGCGCCGCTGAAGGCAACCACGCGGAACGGGTCGTCCAGATCGTCGATGACGGAGGCGGCGAGCCGGCGGGCGCGTTCCCGGACCAGACCCTCATCGGGGCCGAAGAACAGCGCGCCGCGAAGCTCGGCCGGGGGCTGCTTGAGGAAGCGATCGACGTCGCGCGGCGGAACTTTCATACAAGTCCTGGTATATAAGCCCTGGCATGCAACCGTGGATGGAAGCGTTTCTCTGGCGACGCGTCTTGGATGTCGCCTCCAAGACGCGCTGATTTCAGCGCTTTTTTGTGCGCTTCCGGTTCAGGAAGATCGCGACCCGCTGGGTGATTTCATCCCCCAGCCCCTCGACCGTGCGCCGGCGCGCCGCGCTCTCGGCGCTGATGGTGGAAAATTCCGCGTCCCGAATATTGAAGCTGGCCACACGTCGGGCGGTGGCATTGAACAGAATCCGACTATTGACCATATCGCGGAGCTGGAATGTCGCGGTCAGAGTGAGATTTGCGCGGGTGCGCGTTTCATCCCGGCGCACGCCGAGGTCGACGCGGGTTTCGTCGAGATTGACGCTCAACTCATAAGATGGCGCGCTCGGCTCGCCGCGGGGGTTCATCCGATCAAGCAAGTGGTTGCGCAAACGGTGGCCGGCCCGGTTGGTAATCAGGCCAATGCGGACTTGCGCGAGCTCGCTGGAAACCTGGGTATTTTCGGGCGAATCGCCATGCAGCGGCCGATATCCACAGCCCGCGAGGCTGAGCGTTGCCAATGAAAGTCCGATCAATGCCAAAACCCGGCGGCGCGGGAGGGCGGCGGAATGCGCACGGCGCGGTGCGGTGCGGCCCGGTCTGGACTGTGCGTCAGACAACAACATTGATCACCTTGCCTGGAACGACGATCACCTTGCGCAGCGTCTTGCCGTCGGTGGCCCGGGTCACGGCGGGCAAGGCCAGCGCTGCCTTCTCCGCCACATCCTTCTCCACCCCGCGCGGAAGATCAAGCGTGCCGCGCAGCTTGCCGTTGACCTGAACGGCGATGGTGACCGTATCCAATTGCAACAGCGCGGTATCGGCAACCGGCCAATCGATGTCGGTGAGACTGGCATCGTGGCCCAGCCCGTGCCACAGCGCCTCGGACAGATGCGGCGCCATCGGATTCATCAGCCGAACCGCGGCCTCAAGGCCCTCGCGCATGGCCCAGGCGCCATCCGGTGCGGATGCGCCAATTTGGGCTTGGGCGGACACATAATCGGCGATCGCATTGGTGAGCGCACGGATCTTGGCCACGGCGCGGTTGAAGCCGAAATCTTCAAGATCGTAGGTGACGCCATCGATCGCCTGGTGGGTTGCCCGCCGCAAGGCCGTTGCCGCGTCGCCAAACTGGCCTGGAGGGGGCCAATCAGGGGGGGGTAGCCCACTCTTGTGTTCATCTATCAATCGATAGATACGATTTAAATAGCGCCACGCACCCTCGACTCCGCCATCGGTCCACTCCAGGTCGCGCTCCGGTGGGCTGTCCGAAAGCATGAACCAGCGCGCGGTATCGGCGCCGTAGGCCTCAATGATGGCTTCGGGATCGACTGTGTTGCGCTTCGACTTGCTCATCGATTCAGAGCGGCCGACCGTGACCGGCGCCCCGGTCTCGGCGTGTTTGGCGGCGCTCTCGCCGGTTTTCTCGATCTCCTCGGGGTAGAGCCAATTGCCCGCCGCGTCCCGGTAGGTCTCGTGGCAGACCATGCCCTGGGTAAAAAGACCGGCAAAGGGTTCATCTATCGAAAGATAGCCGCAGGCCTTCATGGCGCGGACGAAGAAGCGCGAATACAGCAGATGTAGTATCGCGTGTTCAACACCCCCAATATATTGATCGACCGGCAGCCAATAGTCGACCGCGGCGCGATCCACCGGCACATCTGCGCGCGGACTGCAGAACCGCGCGAAATACCACGATGAATCGACGAACGTATCCATCGTGTCGGTATCGCGCCGGGCCGGCTTGCCGCAGGACGGGCACGGCGCGTCCTTCCAACTCGGATGGCGTTCCAACGGGTTTCCGGGCGTATCGAAGGCGATATCGTCGGGCAGCAGCACGGGCAGATCGTCCTTGGGCACCGGCACGGCGCCGCAGGCCTGGCAATGGATCACCGGGATCGGGCAGCCCCAGTAGCGCTGGCGGGAAATTCCCCAATCGCGCAGGCGGAATTCCACCGTTCCCTTGCCGGCGGCCATCTCCTCCAGCCGCGCGATCGCCGCAGCCTTGGCTTTGACCACGCTCATTCCGTCCATGAAACCGGAATTGATGGCCGTGCCGTCGCCGGTATAGGCTTCATTTCCGATCGCGATGGATGCTGCGTCCGCCTCGGGCGGCAGCACGACCGGGAGCACGTCGAGACCATATTTGCGCGCGAAATCCAAATCGCGCTGGTCGTGGGCGGGGCAGCCGAAAATGGCGCCGGCGCCGTACTCCATCAGCACGAAGTTGGCCACGTAGAGCGGCAACGTCCTGCCGTCGACAAAGGGGTGGCGTATCTTGAGGCCGGTATCGAAGCCGCGCTTCTCGGCCGCCTCGATCACCGCCTCGCTGGTGCCCAGGCGGCCGCATTCCTCGATGAAAGCGGCCAGATCCGGGTTCTTTTCGGCCAGTTCGGCGGCCAGGGGATGGTTCGGCGAGAGCGCGCAGAAGGAGGCGCCGAACAGCGTATCGGGCCGCGTGGTGTAGACTTCAAGGCGGTCGGCGCGTCCCTCAATCTGGAAGTAGATACGCGCGCCCTCGGAGCGGCCGATCCAGTTGGTCTGCATCATCCGGACCTTGTCGGGCCAGCGATCGAGGGTGGCGATGGCGTCAAGCAGCTCCTGGGCATAGGCGGTTATGCGGAAGAACCACTGCGACAGCGTACGTTGCTCGACCGGGGCGCCGGAACGCCAGCCCTTGCCGTCGATCACCTGCTCATTGGCCAGCACCGTGCCGTCCACCGGGTCCCAGTTGACGACCGACTCGCCTCGATAGGCCAGGCCAGCCTCAAGAAAATCGACGAACATGCGCTGCTGGTGGACGTAGTAGCCCGGATGGCAAGTTGCGATCTCGCGGTCCCAGTCGAGCGAGAGCCCCATCGACTGGAGCTGCCCGCGCATGGTGGCGATGTTCTCGTAGGTCCATGTCGCGGGATGGATCTTGCGCTCCATCGCCGCGTTTTCCGCCGGCAGCCCGAAGGCGTCCCAGCCCATCGGGTGGATGACGTTGAAGCCCTTGGCGCGCTTATAACGGGCGACCACGTCGCCCATGGTGTAATTGCGCACATGACCCATATGGATGCGCCCCGATGGGTAGGGGAACATCTCCAGAACATAGTATTTCGGGCGATCGGAGGCTTCGTCGACCTTGAACGCCGCACGGTCGTTCCAGGTCTTCTGCCACGTCTCCTCGACCTCACGGAAATTATAGCGTGACATGTTCTCCGTTCCGCGCCTCGCAAGGCCGGATCGTTGGCCCGCCCTTGTGCTGCGCCGGTTTCGAATTTCGCTGCCGCGAACTTCGGTAAAGGCCGGGCACTAAATCAAGTGATTCCAGTGTGAGTCAGCTTCCGAAGTTTGTCACCAGTTGCGTGAGAAACTCCAGAACCTTCACACCAGGCTCCGCTCGGGCTCCGGCGATGCGGTCCCGTGAACGGCATTGTCGCAGCTTACCGCGCGGCCGCCTGCTCGCGAAGACTGCGCGCGCGCGCCAGGATGACATTCTCGAATTCAAAGCCGGTATTCTGCGCCACCTTGGCATCGGACCAGTTGCCCTTGGTGTCCTTCTTCTGCTTGAACACCGTGACCTTGACGCCGTCCGAGCGCAACTCGGCGCCCTGAACCAGCACGGTCAGCTTGAAGCGCTCGCCGGGGCTTTCCGGGGGCGTGTACCAGTCGGTGATAATCGCCCCGCCGTAAGCATCGGCGGAGACCAGCGGCATGAAGGCGGTGCTGTCGAGCGCCGCGCGCCACATATAGCCGTTCACCGCGATCTGCCTGCCGGTACCCGCGCCGTCCCGGGTGAAAACGCGCCGCCTGCCTTCCGGCCGCACCGTGCTCTTCACCTCCAGATTGCCGTCGCCGGCGCGCGTTTCGCCGACGGTCCGCACATTGCTTTCCGCACATGCGCTCAACAGGAATGGCAGGCTCAACAGACCGGCCGCCACCAGTCGAACGGCCGTTCGACCTCGCTTGGCATTCATCTCGTTCTCCTTTACGCCGCCCGTATCCGCCGCACCCGAGGGGCGTGACCGCGGACCGGACAGATCCGCGCACGCCATTTGGAAATCCGCGCACGCTATATCGCATTCAGGCGCCCGTGGGAAGGTGCCGCGCCGGCTTGCAAATGCCTTGCGCGCAACTTATCTAGGAAAATCACGGAGTTGGCCCGCAATGGGTCGCGCCGTAGTTGCGAGCAAAGCGCGTCAGGTCAGGGCTGCGACAGTGCGATCCGGCCGTGCTCATTCAGGACAGGGGTCCGCCCGATTGTTCGGGCGATCTCGACGCGCATCTGAGCGCCCCCCAGAAGAAGCCAGGCGAGTGACAGTGACGAACATTCCACCAAGACCAAACACGCCGCCGGGTGTGGCCGCCGCCGCGTCCGTTGATCTCGCGGTCCACGTCCCGGTTCTGGGCGCCGCCGGCCATGGCAAATCGAGCTTGGTGGAGCGGCTGCTGCATGATGCGAACGCGCTGCCGGCGGGTGGGCTTGAGGCGACCGGCCCGGGCCGCTTCCTGCTGCGGAGCGGACTTAGCGACGGGGGCGACGGGGGCGACGGGGGCGACGGGGGCGACGGGGGCGACGGGGCCGACGGGGCCGACAAACACGCCATCATGCTCGTCGATGCGCCGGGTCTGCGTGCGCTGCTCAAGACGATCGCGGCCGGCGCCTCGCTCGGCGATGCGGCATTGCTGGTGGTCGATGCCGAGATCGGCGTCGATGCGCCGACCCGGCGCCACGACTATCTCGCCCATTTGCTCGGCATCCGCGATGTCGTGGTCGCGGTCAACGGAATGGAGTTGATCGGCCACGCCGCAGACCGCTTCGCCGAAGTCGCGCAGGCATGCCGGGCTTATCTGGACACGCTGGGGCTAACGCCGGCGCGGGTGATCCCCGTCTCCGCGCGCGCTGGCGACAACCTCGTCGCGCGCTCCGGCACCATGCCTTGGTATGACGGGCCGACGGTGCTGGAGGCGCTGAAGGGTCTTCGGGGCCCGGCGGCATTAGGCGCGTTGCCGCTTCGCATTCCCGTCAGCGATGTTGGCCGGATCGACGGTCGCCGTGTCATCACCGGGCGCGTGGAAAGCGGGCGTCTTTCGCTCGGCGACGAGGTCGTGTTCTCGCCGTCCAATGGCATCGCCCGCGTCAGCGGCATAGAGCCGGCCGGGGGTATGGATGGCGCGCGCGCCGATAGCGCCGAAGCCGGAGAGATCGTCGGCTTCACGACGGCGGACCAGGTATTCGTCGAGCCCGGCGAGATCGCCAGCCATATCGACACCGCCCCGATCGAGACCAACGTCTTTCGCGGCCGGCTGATCTGGCTTGGCGCCGAACCGCTTGAGGCGGGCCGGCGCCTGACCCTGCGGCTGGGCGCCATGGAAACGCCGGCAATGGTCGAGGGCGTGGAGCGCCGCATCGATACCGACGATCAGCGCAGCGCCGCCGTGGAGACGCTCGAGGCGGAGACGGCCGGCGAGGTCATTCTGCGCGCCCGCACCATTCTGGCGCTCGACGCGCACGGCGACAATCCGCGCACCGGTCGCTTTGCGCTCTTCGACGGCGACGATGCGGTGGCGGTCGGCGTCGTCGACATGGAGGGCTATGCCGACCAGCGCCCGCTCACGGGCGTCAAATCGACCAATGTGAGCCTGGTGGAGTACGGTGTCTCGGGCCCGGTGCGCGCAACCCGCAACGGCCATACGGGCGGGGTTCTTTGGTTCACCGGGCTGTCTGGCGCCGGCAAGTCGACGCTCGCGGTGGAGCTTGAAAAACGGCTGTTCACGCGCGGCTATCAGGTCTTCGTGCTCGATGGCGACAACGTCCGCCAGGGGCTCAACGCCAATCTCGGATTTTCTCCTGAAGACCGCGCGGAAAACATCCGCCGGGTTGGCGAGGTGGCGGCGCTTTTCGCCGATGCCGGCCTGATCGTTATCACCGCCTTCATCTCGCCCTATCGCAGCGATCGGGACCGGGCGCGCCAGGCTGCCGGCGAGGGCTTTCGCGAGGTCCATATCAAGGCCGACATCGCGACCTGCGAGAATCGCGACCCCAAGGGGCTGTATGCGCGGGCGCGGGCGGGAGAGATCGCCGAATTCACCGGCATCTCCGCACCGTATGAGGAGCCCGACGATCCCGAGCTGGTGGTCGATACCGCCGCGCATTCGGTGGACGAGGCAGTGGCCGCACTGATCGAATACGTGGAGCGCGAATTCGAGCTCACCAAGAACCGCAGCGCGGGAGACTGAGCCGCCAATGGCCCGGAATGGCTGAGACGGCGGACGCAACCGGGGCCGGCGTTGCCGCGAACCTGGCCACGGTCCATGTGCGTATCGCCGACGCCGCGGCGCTGGCCGGCCGCGACCCGCACGACATTACGCTGGTGGCCATCAGCAAGACGCAAAGTGACGAACGGGTGCGCGCCGCGCTCGATGCCGGCCACCGCGTCTTCGGCGAGAACCGCATCCAGGAAGCCGAAGACCGCTGGACCACGCTGCGCGGCGATTACCCCGACGTGACGCTGCATTTCGTCGGCCATCTGCAAAGCAACAAGGCCGCCGAGGCGGTCGCGCTCTGCGACGTCATCGAGTCGGTCGACCGGCCGAAGCTCGCCCGCGCGCTGGCGCGCGAGATGGAGCGCCAGAACCGTCATCCCCGCTGTTTCATCCAGGTCAATACCGGCGAAGAGCCGCAAAAGGGCGGGGTCGTGCCTGGCGAGGCGGCGGCGCTGCTGGCGCTGTGCCGCGAGGAGCTGGCGGTCGACGTCATGGGGCTGATGTGCATCCCGCCGGCCAATCAGGAGCCGGCCCCGCATTTCGCGATGCTGGTCACGATGGCGCGCGAGTTCGGGCTCGCCGCGCTCAGCATGGGCATGAGCGGGGATTTTGAGACCGCCGTGCGACTTGGCGCCACCCATGTGCGCGTCGGCACCGCTATCTTCGGGCCGCGCCTCACGCGCTGAGCGTTGCTTTGGACTATTTGGCGGCGGCCGCTGCGTTGCGCGCTTTGACGAGCGTCTCGTATTTGGAGAGCGCGTTGGCGATCTCGTTGGCGACCCAGGGCCCGGCGATCGCGCCGCGTTCGGCGGCGGCGGGTTTGGCCGGCCCCGTGTTGATTTTCGGTGTGATGATTGGCGTCGGCGCGTTGGCCGCGGGCACTGCCTTTGTCGCCGACCCAGCGTTGGCGCCGGGCTTGGCCGACCTGGTGGCGGTGCCGCCCGGCGTCGTGAAGAGCTGAAGGATCGCCGACGCCGCGTCGGTCGTGTTCGCCTTGGCGGCGGGCGCGGCCGTTCGTGTGGCGGATTTGGAGGCCGCATGGTGTTTGGCGAGGGCGGCGGTCTGCGCTTTCAGGACCGCCTGATTGCGCTGATACCAGTCGGCGCGGCGAAACTGGGACGAGACCTCGCCTTTGATAGTGCCTGGATTCGCGGCTCCGGCCGCAGAGGTAATCCCCGCGATGCGGACTGTGCTTCGCGCGATCGCGGATTTGGCCGCGGTCGCGGCGGCGGGGGATGCATGCTTGGCGAGGCCGGCGACGAAAGCCTGAAGCGCCGCATGGGCCTTGGGTGTGATCGCTTTTGCGCCTTGGGCGCCCTGAGCGCCATGGGCGGACGCGGCACCGGGTACGGCCGCGATCGCAGCCTTGGCCGCTCCGGCGGGGCTCGCCGCATTCGGTCCGTCGCCGGCTTTGGCTTCGCTTGATTTGGTATCTCCGGTTTTGGGCGCGGCGAGCTGGGTGGAACGGCGGCTGGCGTCGCCCTCGCCGAACAGCGCGGTATATATATGCTGGCCCAGATCCTTGCCCGTCTCGTGCTCGACGACGATGTTGACGATCGCCGAGGCCGCCCCGATCAGCGCGCCGACCAGACCGCCGCCATAGAGCATCGAGCCCAGTATCCGCGGCACCGCGCCGATCTCATCGCCCGACTCGGCGCGATAGATCGAGTTGACGACCGGCAAGTGGTGCAGCGGGTTGATGACGTCGAGAATGTCGTGGAAATCGAACGAGCCGCCGTCCCACAGCTTCAACCCGTCCGAGGGCTTTGCCGGCGCGGAGGCGGACTTCACTGGCGCGGACCCAGACGTCGCCGACGCATTGCCGGCCGCCGCCGCGGCGGCGGCGCCATATCTCGTGGGGACTTTGCCCGACGGCAAATGCGCCGAGCCGTCCCAAAGCTCAGGTTCGAACACGATCATCGCCCATGGTTAAAGCAAATATCGTGCCGTTACTCAGGCTAATGAAATCAATAGCTTAGTTGGCAGATCGCCCTTGCCGCGACGGCCAACCCGGCAGGATCCTCCGGCCCGGGCCGGCGCGGCCGGCAGGATTGTCCCGGCTACCGTTCCAACTACCGTTCCAGCCACCGCCCCGGCCTGTGCGCCGGCGGGAGGGATGGCCCCAGCAGGCGCGGGAGCGTTAAGCCTTGGTCGCCGGGAGGTCTTGTGCTTGGCTGGCGGCTGATAATTGACCGACCCCGCCAGGACCCAGCCCATGACGATCCTGCCATGACGATCTTTCGCGACTTCGACCGCGCGGCGCTCGATGCCGCCTACAACAACACCGCCCAGGTTCCCGAGACCGATGCCATCATCGCGCGCTGGGTGGCGGCCGGCGATATTGCGGCGGCGCTGCCCGAGGCGCGGCTCGATATCGCCTATGGCCCCGGTCCGCGTCAGAGCCTCGATCTCTTCGTGCCGGAGAGCGATGGCCCCGTTCCGGTCTTCGCCTTCATCCATGGCGGCTATTGGCAGCGCCTCAACAAGCGGCCGTTCACCTGTTTCGCGCCGGCTTTCCTTGATGCCGGCATTGCCTACGCCGCGATCGGCTACCCGCTATGCCCGGACGTCCGGCTGACAGAACTGGTTGAAAGCGTGCGCCAGGCCATGGCCTGGATCGGCCGGGAGGGCGCCGGGCACGGCCTCGACCCGGCGCGCATCCATATCGGCGGGCATTCGGCCGGCGGGCATCTGACCGCGATGATGATGAGCACCGACTGGGCCGCGCGGGGCCTGCCCGACGATCTCATCAAATCGGGCTGCGCGATCAGCGGCGTCTACGACCTTGAACCGATCCGGCTCGGCGCGCTGAACGACGCAGTCCGCCTCGATGAGGCGGAGGTGGCCGCGCTCAGCCCGGTCCATCACCTGCCGCCGCGGGCGGGCCATTTGACGCTTTGTGCAGGCGGCGCCGAGCTGCCCGAATTCCTCCGCCAACAGGCCGAATACGGGGCCGGCTGGCGCGCGGGCGGACTGCCGCTGCAGGAGATGACCGCGCCGGGCGCAAATCACTTCACGGTGATCGATGCGTTGGCTGAACCCGCCTCGCCCTTGTATCGCGCGATCGGCGAGCAAATATGGCGATAGTCCGTGCAAGCGGAGGCGATAGGGGAAGATCACCCATGGCGTCGATAACGCCGAACCTGCGTGATACTATCGCGGGTCACGGGCGACAGCCTGTTATCGGTAGCGCAACGTAGAGCCGATTGGGTGCGGGAGCGATGCAGAGCGGCAAGAAAATCCTGATCGTCGATGACGACAGCGAGCTGCGCAAATCGCTCGGCGAACAACTGCGCCTCCACGAGGAATTCGAGGTCGCCGAGGCGGAAAGCGGCGGCTCGGCACTGGAAACCACCAAGACCGATCATTACGACGCCATCCTGCTTGATGTCGGCCTGCCCGACATGGATGGCCGGGAGGTTTGCCGGCTGATGCGCCGCAATGGCGTCAAGGTGCCCATCCTGATGCTGACGGGCGCGGATTCGGAGGCCGACACGATCCTGGGCCTGCATGCCGGCGCCAATGACTATGTCACCAAGCCGTTCCGCTTGGGCGTACTGCTGGCCCGCCTCAGGGCGCATATGCGCCAGCACGAGCAGAGCGAAGATGCGGTCTTCACGATCGGCCCGTATAGTTTCCGGCCGAGCGCCAAGATGCTGGTCGAATCGGAGACCGAAAAGAAGGTCCGGTTGACCGAAAAGGAGACGGCAATCCTTAAATATTTGTTTCGCGCGGGCGGAAAAGTTGTCCCGCGTCAAACATTACTTAACGAGGTCTGGGGTTATAACGCAGGTGTCACCACGCACACGCTGGAGACGCATGTATACCGCCTGCGCCAAAAGATCGAAGCCGATCCGAGCAAGGCGGCCATTTTGCTGACGGAGCCGGGCGGCTACCGTCTGGCGCCGTAAGCGCTGGTGTCTCCGCCCTCCGCCGCTGGCCGTAGCTGATGGAGACCTCGTTTGCCGCACCCCGCCGCCGAAAATAACCCGGACGCAGCGTTCTTCGTGCGTTTCTGGGGGGTGCGCGGCAGCATCGCCTGTCCGGGGTCGGACTATGTGCGCTTTGGCGGCAACACCTCGTGCCTGGAGATGCGCTGCGGCGAGAACATTCTGATCTTCGACGGCGGCACCGGATTGCGCGAATTGGGCGATCTGTTGGAGAGCCAGGCGCCGGTCGACGCCGACATATTCTTCACCCACACCCATGTCGACCACATCAACGGGGTTCCGTTCTTCCGCCCGCTTTTCGACAAGCAGAACCGGTTCACGATTTCCGCCGGCCATCTCGACGGGAACATCAGCCTGCGCGCGGTGCTTGGCCAGCTCATGGAGGCGCCGATCTTCCCGGTGCCGCTGGAAGTATTCGGCGCCGAGATGACCTTCCGCGATTTTGACTTCGGCGACACATTGACGCCCCGGCCCGGCGTTGCCGTGCGGACGGCCGAGCTCAACCATCCCAACGGCGCGACCGGATACCGCGTCGAGCACGGTGGCAAGTCGATCTGCTACGTCACCGATACCGAGCACAAAAAGGACGCGCTCGACCAGAACATCCTCGAACTCATCGAAGGCGCCGACATCTTCATCTACGACGCAACGTATACCGACGACGAGTACCCTAACTACGAAGGCTGGGGGCATTCGACCTGGCAGGAAGGCATGCGCCTGGCCGAGGCGGCGGGGGTCAAGACTTACGTCATCTTCCACCACGATCCGGGGCACGACGATGCCTTCATGGATGCCGTGGCAAAAGCGGCGGAGGCCGCCCGGCCGGGCACCGTGGTCGCATGCGAGGGCATGGCGCTGATCCCGTGACCGGCAGCGGGTCCTCGCAATCTCGCCGGCCGCGGCACGGGAGCGCGACCAAATGACGGCCGAAAACGAAATCAAAGAGCCGCGCAGGCGTCGCAGCCTTACCAGCCTTGCCGGCGCCCTGCGCCTGGGTGCCGGCCGCGCCGGCCTGCCCGAACGCTCGCCGGGAAACATTCCCGAACGCGTCGAGGCGGCGATCCACCAGCAGCAGGATGCCAGCGAACGGCTGATCGGCTGGATCCAGCTCTCCGTCGTCGTGACCTTCGGGACCCTTTACATCCTTTCGCCCAAGACCTTCACCGCGCAGGCCGAGATCGTGCCCGTGCCTTACGCGCTGGCGGCCTATCTCATGTTCACGGTCCTGCGTCTTGTGCTGGCCTATCGCGGCCGGCTGGCGGATTGGTTCCTGACCGTCTCGGTGGTCGCCGACATGGCGCTGCTCTTGGGGCTGATATGGAGCTTCCATATCCAGTACAACCAGCCGCCGTCCTTTTACCTGAAGGCGCCGACACTGCTTTATGTGTTTATTTTCATTGCCTTGCGTGCACTTCGCTTTGAGGCGCGATACGTCCTGCTCGCGGGTTTTGTAAGCGCGCTCGGTTGGGGGTTCCTGATCGCCTATGTGATCTACTCCCAGCCCGAGGACCCGATGATCACCCGCAACTACGTCACCTATCTCACCTCGAACAGCATCCTGCTGGGCGCCGAGTTCGACAAGATCGTCTCGATCCTGGTGGTGACCGGGATCCTGGCGCTGGCCATATTTCGCGCCCGGCGGCTGCTGGTGCGCTCGGTCGTGGAGCAGGCTGCGGCGCGGGATCTCTCGCGCTTCTTTGCGCCGGAGATCGCCGAACGGATCAAGGCATCCGACCATGTGATCCAGGCCGGCGAGGGCGAGGCGCGCGATGCGGCGATCCTGAACACCGATATTCGCGGTTTCACCAAATACGCCGAGGCAGTGCCCGCGCGGACGGTGATCGAGCTGCTCACTGAATACCAGTCGCGCGTGGTGCCGGTGATCCGCAAACACGGCGGCAGCGTCGACAAATTCCTTGGCGACGGCATCCTCGCCACCTTCGGCGCGGCGGCGCCAAGCGAGACATATGCGGCCGATGCGCTGCGGGCTGCCGACGAAGTCATTGCGGTAACGGATGCCTGGGCCGCCGAACGCGTGAGCGCTGGCGAGACGCCGCTTGTTGTCGGCGCCTCGGTGGCGGCGGGCCGCGTCGTCTTCGGGGCGATCGGCGACGAGGAGCGGCTGGAATACACGGTCATCGGCGATCCGGTGAACCTCGCCGCCAAGCTCGACAAGCATTCGAAGGTCGAAAAGTGCCGCGGGCTCACGACGGTGGAGACGCTGACGCTGGCTGAAGCCCAGGGATACGTGCCGCCAGCCGAACGCAAGGTCCGCCCCAGGCGCACGGTCGATGGCGTCGCCACACCGATCGACGTGGTGCCGTTGGGGTAAAATTTCCCTCTCCGGCAAGCGGGCGAGGGTCGGCTACTTGTACGGATCGGCCGCGTCGCGCAGGCCGTCGCCGAGGAAATTGAAGGCCAGCACCGTGATGATCACCGGGATCACCGGGATCATCAGCCAGGGATAGAGCGCCACAGCGTTGATGTCCTGGGCGTCGGTCAGCAGCACGCCCCAACTCACGATCGGCTTGCGCAGGCCCAGGCCCAGGAAGCTGAGCGCGGTCTCGCCCAAGATCATCGCCGGGATCGAGAGCGTCGCCGAGGCGATCAGGTGGCTGGTGAAGCTCGGCAGCAGATGACGGCCGATGATGCGCCGCGGCCTTGCGCCCATGAGCTGGGCGGCGGTGCAGAAATCCTCCTCGCGCAGGGCCAGCAGCTTGGAGCGCACGGCGCGGGCAAGCCCCGTCCAGTCGAGCAGGCCGAGGATGATGGTGATGCCGAAATAGATCGCCAGTGGGCTCCATTTGGGCGGCAGTGCCGCCGAGAGCGCCATCCACATCGGCAGCGCCGGCAGCGAGCGCAGCACCTCGATAATGCGCTGGACGATCGAGTCGATCCAGCCGCCGTAATAGCCGGCAAGCCCGCCGATGACGATGCCGAGCACGAAGCTCACCGTGATGCCGACCAGGCCGATGGTGAGCGAGACCCGCGCACCGACGACGATGCGCGAGAAGACATCGTGGCCCAACCGGTCGGTGCCGAGCAGGAAAAGCGTGCCGCCCTTGGCCGGACAGACAAGATGGAAGCGGCCTTCGATCAGACCCCACCAGTGATAGGCGTCGCCGCGGCAGAAGAAGCGGAGTTTTTGCACGTCCTCGCGGTTGGTGTGGTAGATGCGCCGGCGCTTGCGCTTCTCCTCGATATCGACCGTGTGGCCGTAGACGTAAGGTCCGACGAACGCGCCCTTGTGGAACAGGCGGACCTGTTGGGGCGGGGCGAGGATGTGATCGGAATTGCGCGAGTTGAGATCGTACGGCACCAACATCTCGCAGATCACGGCGGTGAAATACATGAACAGCAACACCGCGCCCGACCACACCGCAAGCTTGTGGCGCTTCAGCTTCCACCACATGAGCCGCCACTGGCCGGCCATGTAGTAGCGCTCCTGCTCGGGCGTGACCGCCTCGATCGAATAAGGATCGAACGGTGTCTTGGAGACGAAGTGCTCGAGCTTGGCGCTTCCAGCGGTTTCGTTGGGCGGGGTCATTTCTCGGCCCCCCCTTGCAGACGGATGCGCGGATCGAGCCAGGCCAGCGCCAGATCGGACAGCAGCACGCCGATCACGGTGAGGAGCGCGAGGAAAATGAGGAACGAGCCCGCCAGGTACATGTCCTGGCTGAGCAGCGCGTTGTAGAGCATCTTGCCGGTGGTTGGCAGGTTGAGCACCACCGAGACAATGACCGCGCCCGAGATGACCTCGGGCAGCAGATTGCCGATATCGGAGATGAAGGGGTTGAGCGACATCCGCAGCGGATACTTTACCAGCAGCTTGAAGGGCGGCAGGCCCTTGGCGCGTCCGGTGACGACATATTGTTTTTGAAGCTCGTCGAGCAGGTTGGCGCGCAGCCGGCGGATCATGCCGGCGGTCCCCGATGTGCCGATCACAATGACCGGTATGGCCAGATGCTGAAGGATCGAGACGATCTTGTCCCAGTTCCACGGCTGGCCGATGAACTTGTCGTCCATCAACCCGCCGACCGAGAGCCCGAACCAGACATTGGCGAAATGCACCAGCACCAGGGCCAGCAGGAAGTTGGGCGTGGCAAGCCCGAGAAAGCCCAGGAAGGTGAGCCCGTGATCGCCCCAGCTATACTGATGCGTCGCCGAGTAGACGCCGATCGGAAAGGCGACGATCCAGGTGAAGATGATTGTGGTGAAGCTGAGGATGAACGAAAGCCACATGCGGTCGCCGACGATCTGGGAGACCGGCTTCTCGAACTCGAACGAATAGCCGAGATCGCCCTGGACGAGGCCCCAGACCCAAACGACATATTGCTGCCACAGCGGTTTGTCGGCGCCGTACTGCTTGCGCAAGGCTTCAAGCTGCTCGGGCGAGATCGTGGAGCCGCGCGACTCCATCTCGTTCATCATGGTCTCGAAGAAGTCGCCCGGCGGCAGCTGGATGACCACGAACACGATCAGCGTGATCGCGAGCAGTGTCGGGATCATGATCAGCATGCGGTGGACGATATAGCGGAACATGGGCGCGCTCAGGCCCGCTTCGCGAAGAGGGCGCGCGCGCAGCGACCGCCGCCGCCCGCAAGCTGAGCGCGGGCACGCGTCGGGCCGGGCGTCGTCACCGCGAACAGGGCTCGGCGCAAGGCACTACTTGGCACAGTGCGGGACCTCTTGGACGGACGTAAGGGCGAAAACCCCTGTCCCGCGATCGGTTTGACGCCGCGGGTTTGTAACGTTCCCGTAGTCTGCGCACTGTGCCGCGCCGGTCAAGCCCCGTCTGGTTCTTTGCGCCGTTCGCGACGGCGGGGCGCTTGGAAATGTGAACGGATCTGACAAAGTCGTCATTTCGAGCGAGCGTTTGCGAGAGAGAAACCTGGCTGCATCCCGCGCGTTGTCGGGCTGGATTTCTCCGCTCAGCCGCTTGCGCTCCATCGGTCGAAATGACGGGTCTGTATGTTTGGGCAGATCGCTAGTTCGAGGCTGTATTCGAGGATTTGCGCCGGGACTGCTTTCCGCTTGCCGGGGCCGGCGCGAACCAGAAGCGGTCGGGCTCGTAGATGCCGAAATGCGCGCCCGGATCCCAGTTGTAGACGCCCTCGACCGGCACGTTGCGCAGCCGCGGGGCCACCACGACCGGCTGCTCCACGCCGGCAACCGTGCCGATCGTGTAGACCTGGTTGGTGAAGATCGCCAGCATCTCGTGCCAGATGCGCTGGCGTTCCTCGGCGGTCTTCGCCAGCTCCCAGGCATGGTTGAGCTCGTAGAGCTTTCGCGGCAGGGGCATGTCGATCTTGTCGCCGGCCTTGCCGCCGGTCTCGCGGTACTGGCCCCATTTCGGCCATTGCAGGTGGATTTGCCGGGTCGGCGCCAGCTCTTCGGGCGACATCATCGGCGTCGGCAAGCCGTTCTCCAGCCCCGACCACATCGACATCATCGTCTCGCCGGAGAAGACGCGCCGCCGCAAGACCTCGCGGCGATAAATCTTGCGGAAGAGGCGCAGACCTATCTTGCGCCAGGTATCCTCGACCAGCGACAGCACGTCGCCATGCTCGCCGCCTTCGCCGGTGATCTCGACCAGGATCTCCATCTCGCGGCCGTCGGGCAGCAGGCGGTAGCCCTGGCTGTTGCGCTTGGTGAGCCCCATCGCGTCGAGCAGCTTGTTGGCGGCGGCGATGTCGTAACGCGCCCAGGCGTTCTGGTAGGTCTTGCGGAAGAGCGGGCTGGCCGGCAGCACGGCATTTGCGCCCTCGATGGCGAAGCCGAAATAGAGCACCTCGTTGATCTCGTGCCGATTGATGGCAAGCGACAGCGCGCGGCGGAAGCGCACGTCGCGGATCACTTTTCGCCACCCTTTGTCGGCGATATTGAGGTTGGGATAGAAGGCGATATGCGAGCCGGCGGCGGTGCGCCACATATGAACCTTGAAGCCGTGGCGGGCCGAGCCTTGCGACAGGAAGGCGTATTTGTCCGACGGCAGATAGCGCGCCTGCAGATCGGTTTCGCCGGCGCCGGTCTTTACCGGGATGATCTTGGGCGCGGCCAGCACCATGATCACGCGGTCGATATAGGGCAGTTGCCTGCCGTTTGTGTCGACCCGGTGGTAGTAGGGATTGCGCCGGAAGATGAAACGCTCGGCCGGTGGCTTGGTGCGCAGCACCCAGGGCTGCAGCGTCGGCAGGTCGGGATTGTCGAACTTGTACATCCGGTCGCGGTTGTGATGCAGCGCGGCCCAGTTGCTGCGGCGCATGATCTTCTTGGCGAGCGCGCGCAAGGCCTTCGGTTCCACGTAGCGGACGTGGAACTGCTTCAGGTAATGCGCTGGGCGATAGATGAAGAGCGCGGTCGCGTTGGCGAGCGCCGGCAGAAAGAACGGGTTCGGCTTCGACCAGCTATAGCGGATCGTCCACTTGTCGATGATCTCAACCGTGGGCTTCTCGCCGTGGACCAGAAGCGTCTGGGGGGGGCCGAGCAGCGACAGCTTCTTGTTGTTGGCGACGTCCTCCCAGTAGTAGCGGAAATCTTCGGTCGTGAAGGGGTGGCCGTCGGACCAGCGGTGGCCTTTGCGCAGATGAAGCGTGAAGATGCGGCCGTTCTCGATCTCGTAGCGCTCCAGGAAATCGGCGACCAGCTCGTACTTCTCATTGTATTTGACGAGCCGCCCATAGCCGTAGACCACCATGAGCCGCGTGTCGCGCGGCCGGGCCATCAGGATCCTGAGCGTGCCGCCATGGCGTCCCAGTGTGTAGCGCTTGCCGTCGGGATTGTAGATGCGCGGCGTTTTCGGCACGCGGTGGGCGACCGGCGGCAGCGCCCTCGACCCGACCGAATGGCCGAAATAAGGCGTCTCAATCAGCTTTAAGGCCTGGGCGGAAGCAGATAACGGCAACAGGGCGGCGGCTGGGATCAAGGCTGCGGCGAGCGCAAGGCTTCGTCTCATGCGGCAATCTCCTTGGCGTCGGCGTTCACGCTCGCGCGCACGAAATGGCCGTCGCCCAGATCGATCAGCGCGGTGTTGTTGGTGTCGGTGATGGTGAAGGGCGCCGGCCAGGCCGACGGGATCGACGCCTTGCCTTCCATCAGCGCCGCGAAGTCGAGCTTGCGCGTGAGATCGGGATCGGGCACGGCGGTGAGCAGCGCTTTGGTGTAGGGGTGGCGCGGATCGGCGAACAGCAGCTCCTTGGGCGCGCTCTCCACGACACGCCCGGCGCACATCACCATGATGCGCTCGGCGATGTAGTGCACCACGGCGAGGTTGTGGGAAATGAAGAGGTAAGTGAGGTCGAGCTCGGATTGCAGCTCCTTCAACAGGTTCAGGATCTGCGCCTGGATCGAAACGTCGAGCGCGGAGACCGGCTCGTCGCAGATCAAAAGCTCGGGCTTCAGGGCCAGCGCGCGGGCGATGCCGATACGCTGGCGCTGGCCGCCGGAAAAGCTGTGCGGATAGCGGTTGAGGAAGCGCACATCGAGGCCGACCAGCCGCATCAGCTCGCGCACCATGTTGCGCCGGGTTTCCGGCGTGCCGACCCGGTGGATTACCAGCGGCTCGGAGACGATGTCGTAGATCGTCATGCGCGGGTTGAGCGAACTGAACGGGTCCTGGAACATGAACTGCATCTTGGGCCGGAACTTGATCAGCGGATCGCCCTTGAGCGCCAGCAAATCGACCGGCGCGCCGCGGTCGTTGAAGGTGATGCTGCCCTGGTCCGGCGAGAAGGCGCGCATCAGGATCTTGGACAGCGTGGTCTTGCCGCAACCGCTCTCGCCGACCAGTCCCAGGCATTCGCCGCGCTTGAGATCGAAATCGACGCCGCTGACCGCGTGGACTTTGTTGTCGGCCGAGCCGCCCCCGAACCAGCCGGACTTGCGGATCTGAAACGATTTGCGAATGTCGCGGACGCGCAGAAGCGGTCCCGCCGCATCGGCGCCCTCCGGCCAGGGCTCGCGCTTGACCAGCATGTCCCCGCTCTCGTGCTCGATGGCGCGCAGCGGAACCAGCTTTTCGTCCTTGGCCATGTTGAAGCGGGGCACGGCGCGCAGCAGGCCGTTGAGATAGGGATGCGAGGGGCGCGTGAAGATGTCCTCGACGGTGCCGCGTTCCATGATGTTGCCGTGATACATGACCACGACTTCTTCGGCGACATTGGCGACCACCCCCAGATCGTGGGTGATGATGAGGACCGCCATGTTGAATTCGCGCTGCAGGTCGTGGATCAGCTTCAGGATCTGCGCCTGGATGGTGACGTCGAGCGCAGTGGTCGGCTCGTCGGCGATCAGCAGCGCCGGCCGGCAGATCAGCGCCATCGCGATCATGGCGCGTTGACGAAGACCGCCCGAAAGCTCGAAGGGATAGGTGCGCAGCGCCTTGCTCGGGTCGGGAAAACCGACCAGGCGCAGCATCTCCTCGGTGCGCGCCTGGCACTGCTTTTTGTTGACCGTCTCGTGCAGCGCCAGCGCCTCGCCGATCTGATCGCCGATCGTGTGCAGCGGCGACAGCGAGGTCATTGGTTCCTGAAAGATGATCGAGATGCGGCCGCCCCGGATGGCGCGCATGTCGTTGCCGTCGGGCCGCAGGCGGGCGATGTTGATCACCGTGCCCGGCCGCTCGGGGTCGTGAAACAGGATTTCTCCGCCCGCGATCCTGGCGACGTTGGGAAGGATCCCCATAATAGCCTGGGAAACAACGGTTTTACCGGACCCGGACTCGCCGACTAGGGCGACGGTCGAGCCCGCGCGGACCCGGAAACTGATGCCGCGCACGGCTTCCAGGACGCCGCCATGGACGTCGAAATGGACCTTCAGGTCGCGGACGGTCAGCAGGTCGCTCACAACACGCCTCCCCGGCTGGCGCTCACCGCGCGGCCATCCTCGTGTTCGATGATGAGACCGAGGGCGGCGAAATTGCGCAGCGTGGCGTCCGACATGGCAACGCCGTTCGCTGCCGCGGCAGCGGCGCCGCGGGCGGCGATATCGTCAAATCCTTCGAGGATCGAATCGATGCCAAGCGTGTGTCTCCCTCCGGTGATCGTCAGATGCATCCACCCTTTCGAGCGGTCGCGGCGTGTTGAGTAAAAGGCAAGCTTGACCCGCTCGACCTCGCGCCAGGCAAGACTAGCGCGGCGCGCCCCCAAAATCGACCAACCGTTGCGTGCGATCGCATCGTCGCCGACCTCGTAGACGCTGGACTGACGGAGCGCGGTGCGCAGGCCGAAGAATGCGAAGAGGCCCATCAGCGCCCCCAGGATCAGCCCGGCATAAAGCTCGCCCCAGGTTGCGATGAACGGCAGTCCTGTGAGGGCGATCCCGAAACCCGCGCGCAGGTAGTCGCCGCGCAGCTCGGACCACGGATAGCGATAGCGGCGATGGTTGTCCCCGGCGGAACTCACGGCCGAACTCCCAGGCGCGGTCACGGGCGCGGTCATGGGCGCGCCGCTCCGGCCGGCGGGCGGTCCGGAAAGACAGCACTTGCCTCCAGCCAGCGCGCGGCGGCATGCGCGCGGGTGCGGCCGAGGAAGGCGGCCACGAAGGCCTCGGCCGGTGCGTCATGGGCCAGGTGGTGCGTCAAGAGCCCCGTCGGCTCGTCGCGATCGGCCGCACCGGTGCGGCGGGCGCGCAGGTGCTCCAGGGCCGCGCCGAGCGCCTCGCCGGTGCCGACGAAATCGCGGTTGCCGTGCCAGTCGATCACGTCGATATGCGCGTTGACCTGGGCAAGTCCGCGCACCGCCTCGGCGCGTTTTCGCGGCTCGAAGGTGGAGAGCCCGCGATAGCCCATCTCCGGCAGCATCGGGATGATATGCGCGGCGATGCGGTTCCAGGGCGGCACCATGACCGGCAGGAAGCGGGTCCCGAACAGTTTTTCCAGCCGTTCCCAGCCGACGCCGAGCTCGGCGATGACGATTTCCGTCGGGCGCTCCCGGCCGAGCTCGATCTTCCTGTCGCCCGCGCCGGCATGGTTGGCATGGGCGTAGCCGTGCTGAAGCACGCCGATCGCGGCGCCGCTTTCGTCGAGCCGCGCGGCAAGGGCCGCCTTGGCATCCTTCGGGATCACCGCGAGCGCCAGCGGCGCGCCGGTCTCGCCCGCCGTTTCGAGCAGCCGGTCGAGAGGCGCGCTCGGCGCCACCGCGTCATCATCGCGCCACCAGAATGTCGCGCTCAGCCCGGCCTCGCCCCAGGCGTCGAGCTCGGCCTCGAGATCGTCCCAGCCGGTCATGGGTCAGCCATGATCGTCATCATGCAAGCCGAGCCAGCCGCCGAGTAGATGGAGGCTGGCATTGGCACCGCCAAGATCGACGGGCGAGCGACCCGGCGTGCTCTTTGCCGCGGCATCGATGGCGCGGGCAAGGCTTGCCGGGCCGAGTGCGTCTTCGGCCAGCATGACGGCACGGCCCCGTGCGGCCAGTCGTTCGGCGCGCAATGTCTGTTCGGTCTCGCCGCCTGCCGCGAAGGGAACGATCACCGCTCTGGCTCCTGCACTCAATATGTCCGCGACAGTATTGTAGCCGCCCTGGCTGACCGAGACAGCGGAGGCGGCAAGCAAGCGGAGGAAATCGGCGCGCGACGCTTCGACCACGATGCCGCCGCCGGTTGCTGCCGCGGCACGATCGAGCGCGGCGCGCGCCTGCGGCTCGATCGCCTGGCCGGTGAGGAGACGCCAGGTCTTACCGGAAAGCTGGCTTATCTTGCGGGCCTCGATGGCGGCGCGCATCAGCGCCTCGCCCACCGCGCCGCCGCCGGCGGAGACCACGACCTCGTCCCAGCCCGGATCGCCGGGCCGTGCCGCCGAGGGCGGCTCGGGGGCGAGATAGCCGGTGTAGTGCAGGCGGTCGGCGAACCGCGCGGCGGGCGGAAACGTCTCCTCGAACCGCGCGAGCTTGGGGTCGCCATGCACCAGGACGCGGTCGAACAGGGTTTGCGCCCAGTCGGCGGCTTCGGCGATGCGTTCGGGTTTGCGGCCGGTCTGCAGGATGTCGCGAACCGACGAGACGATAAGGGGTCTCGGCGTCATAGCGCGCGCGCGCGCTAAGAGGGGCAGCAGCTCAAAGCGCATCTGGCGCCGGCCGAAGGGAAACATCTCCACGACCAATGCGTCGGGGCGGCATTCGTCGAGCAGCGCCAAAAGATGGCCGCGTCGGCGCGCCTTGAAGGCATCGTCGACCGGCGCCCCGCTTGCCGTGGTAAGCGCGCTGAAATCGTCACGCTCGCAGCGCACCGGCTCGAGTTGTTCGAGTGTCGCCGTACCAATGGCAAGGTCGGGCACGGGCAGGCCGCCCGAGGCGACGCGGACATCGGCGATTGTGCTCGCCAGCGCGCGGGCCAGGATCGCCGCGCGCCGCAGGTGGCCCGAGCCCAGCAGGTGCTGCACATATATGAGGATTGTCGGCCGGCCGCTCATGGCGCGCGCGCCTTGGGTGACCGTTCTCCGATCGCGGCGTCGAGGGGGATGTTGAGTTGGACGACCGCGAACGCGCCGCTGGCCTCCGCCTCGAAGAGATGCGCCGCGCCCCAGCGCAGCGTGTCGGGCATATCGTCCTTCATGTCCCAGCCGGTGGCGAGCGAATAGGCCGCGCGGATGACACCGTTATGGGCGACGGCGACCGTGGATGTGCCGGCGGCGGCGGTTTCGGCGGCCCATTGCGCGAAGCGGTCGCGGACGTCGCGCGGGCGCTCGCCGCCGGGCGGCTGCAAGTCGAGGCCGCGCGCCTCGTTGCGCGCCAGCACCTCGCCAAGCTCGGCGCGCAGCTCGGCCAGCACCCGGCCTTCCCAGTCGCCCCAGTCGGCCTCCATCAACCGCGGATCGGTGGGGCATTCGCTTGCTCCCGACAACAGCGCCGCGGTCTCGCGCGTGCGGGCCAGCGGGCTCGCGACCCAGGCAAAGCCGTCGAGCTCCGGCGGAACGGCCCATTCGTCTGCCAGCGCCCGGCCACGCGGGCTCAATGGGATATCGGAGTGGCCCTGGATGCGGCCCTCGTCGTTCCAGGCGGTCGGTGCGTGACGGATGAGCGCGATGGCGGTCATGGGCCGGCCGCGCTTATGTTTGGCTTGAGCGTGAGTGGATTAAGGGCCGCGTCGAGCCTTGCCGCCGCGCCGGCAATCGCGTGCTCGGCCATAACCTTGGCGGCGGCGGCGGCGCCCATGGACGCGCGCCGCGCCGGATCGTCGAGCAATGCGGCGACCGCATCCGCGAAAGCCGCGGCATCGCCCATCGGTACGAGAAGTCCGGTGCGGCCGTGCGCGACGATCCCCGGCACCCCGCCGCCGCCGCCGGCGACCACCGGCACGCCGCCCGCCTGTGCCTCCAGGAGCGCCATGCCGAACGCTTCGTTGACCGCCGGCCAGACGAAGAGGTCAGCGGGCGCATAGAGATCGGGCAGCTCCGTGAGAGCCGTCGCGGGCAGGAAGCGGACACGTGCGGCGACGGGCGCGAAGGCGGCTTCGATCGCCGGCCTGGCCTCGCCGTCGCCGACGACGATGAGCTGCCACGGCCGCTCCGTCAGCCGGGCGAGGGCGTCGGCGAGCACGCGGTAGGAGGCCTCCTTGTCGCCGCGGCGCATCATGGCAACGGCGAGCAGCCAGGGCGCGCCCGTATCGAGCTTCAGGCGCGCGGCGAGCGCAGCGCGGCGCGCGTCCCGCCCGGCCGCTGCGGCCACGAAGGGCGCGGGATCGAGGAAGGGTTTGATTGCGAGGGTCCCGGCGCCCGGCTTCATGAGCGGGCCGACGCATTCGCTGTCCACGGGGTTGAGCCCGATGATCAGATCGGCGCGCCCGATCGCGGCCGCGACGGCGGCGTGGTTGGCGGCCCAGGGTCCGCCCGCACGCTTGGGCGCGTGGGAGGCTTCGGCGACGACGTAGGGAATGCCCAGCGCCGCGGCGACCGCCGGGCCGAGCCAGTCGGGCGCCTTGTAGTAGAGATGATAGGTGAACCAGAGCTCGGGCCGTTCATGCGCCGGCGCGGCGCGGGCGCGGGCGATCAGCCGTGCAGCGGTGCGCTCGCCCCTTCGCCGCAGCTGCCCAAGTATCTTTGCATCGGGTGCCGCCGCGCGGCTGCGGAAATTTGAGGCCAGCCGGACCGTGTGCCCAGTCCGGCGCAGCGCTGCCTGCAGGAGCCGTGCGACCCGGCGGTCGCCGGACGGGGTCGGGTGAGTGGGCGGCTTGAGCGGCGCGTAGAATGCAATTCTCACGATGCGCGCCTCACGGAACTCTGCCTCACGGAACTCTGCCTCACGGGCCCGGCCTCATGCTCCCCGCCTCATGATCATGATGCGGCGACGCGCGGGCGTGTTGTCCTCGATGGGGCCTCGCCGGGGCTCGCCAACCCGAACAGCGCGGCCAATTTGTCGAGGCCGGCATCCTGGCCGAAACGCGCCTGCAATCGGTGCAGTCCGGCGGAGCCCAACCGCGCGCGCAAGCCTGGATCGTCGATGAGGTGCGCCAGCGCCCCGGCCAGCGCTGCCGGATCGCCGGGCGGCACCAAAACGCCCGTCGCGCCATCCTCGATCAACTCCGGGATGCCCGAGACGTCGCTCGAAAGGCAGACGAGCGCCTGGCTCTGCGCTTCCATCAGCACGTTCGGCAAGCCGTCGCGGTCGCCGTCGCCTGCGATGCGGCTCGGCAGTACAAAAATGTCGGCCTTGCCCAGCGCCGCCAGCACCGCTCTCTGCGCCTGGGCGCCGCGCCAGACTATGCGCTCGGCGATACCGAGTGCTTGCGCCCGCGCCTCGAGCGCGCGCCGGTCGCCGCCGCCGATATGGACCCAGCGCCAGTTGAGATGCGCCAGCGCGCCCAGCGCCTCGATCAGTATGTCGAAGCCTTTCTTTGGCACGATACGGCCGACCGACAACAGCGCGGCCGGGGGCGCCGGGAGGCTGCCATCGGTCTTTCCGTCATCCCGGCCCGGCGGTGGTGGAAACCGGCCGAAGTCGAGGCCGTGATAGACGAGGCGCACGGTCTGGGGATCAGGGGCGAGCGCGGCCAGATGCGCGCGTGCCGCCTCGGTGCAGGTGACCAGCCAATCGAGCGTGCGCAGCTTGTCCGCGATCTCCCAAGCGGGCGTGGTCCAGACATCCTTGGCATGCGCCGAGCAGGTCCAGGGCAACCCCGTCATCAGGCTGGCATAGCGCGTGACGCTGGCCGGCGTATGGAGAAAATGGGCGTGGAGATGGCCGACCTCGGGCCCAATCTCGCCCGCCAGCACCATCGCCTGGCCAAAGCGGCGGATGCGGTTGCGGGTGAAATCGCGCCTCAGATCCTTCAGCCATGCCGCCCGCGCCGCCCGGTAACCCGGCAGGCGCCGCGACCGCCGCCAAGCGCGCGCTAGGCGGCCGGGCTCGTCGTGCAGATATTCCGGCAGGTAGCGGACCGGCGCCTTGATCTCGTCATGGACGGGATGGCGCTTGGCGTCGGTCGGCCGGCGCAGCGAGACGATGCGGATATCGAGCCCGCGCCGTTCGAGCCCCAATATCTCCTGCGCGATAAAGGTTTCCGAAAGCCGCGGGTAGCCTTTGAGCACGAAAGCGACCGGTGCGACGGGGGTGCCGGCCGCAGCCCTCGCCCCCCCGCCCCCCGACGGTTCCTGGAAAATCATTATGACGGGATGGCCAACGGTATCCGGCGCGGCGACGGCTCGGCGAGCCAACGGTCGACGCGGCGGTTGACGTTGTCTAGTCCGTCGAGCATGCCGGGCACGATGGTGTCGGAGGGCACGCTCTGCTGGGGCAAATGCCGCAGCGCCGTCGCCATCGTCTGGGCGTCGCGCTCGCCATTATCGACCAGCATTTTGATCAGCCCCATCTCCTGGGCCCGCTCGGCGCGGATCAGCTGCTCGCGCCGCGGCTCGGTGCGCGGAACCACCAGGGCGCGTTTGTCGAAGGACAGGATCTCGCAGAAAATATTATAGCCGCCCATTGCGACGATGCCCGCGGCTCCCGCCATCAGGCTTTCGATATGCGCATCGAAGGTCAGGGCATGGACGCTTTTCAGCTTGTTGGTGCGCTCATGGAACTCCGCCTGCAGCTCCGGCGCCATGAAGGGGCCGAGCACGATCAGCGCATTATATGGCAACCCGGCGTCGTACTCGTAGGCGCGCAGCACCCAGTCGACCAACGCCTCGCCGTCGCCGCCGCCGCCGGGCGTGACCAGCAGATAGGGCGGCTCGATCAGATCGGGGCTGGCCGCCGGCGCCAACGAGGCCGCCTTGGGCAGGCTGCGCCGGAGATAGCCGGTGTAGATCATGCTCCGCCGCACCGATTCGGGGAGGTCGATGCCTTCCAGCGGCTCGCACATCTGGGGCAGGCCGTAGACCCAGATCTCGTCGTAGAATTCCTGAATGCCTTCGAGCGCGCGTTTGCGCTCCCATTCGGGCGCCAGCAGCGCCGGCTCGTCCATCACGTCGCGCAGGCCGAGCACGCACGGCACGCCGCGGTCCTTCATAAGTTGCAGCGTGTTGCGAGCCTCGCCGCGCAAACCGAGCGGTTCCTTGTCGACCAGGAAAAGGTCGGGCTCGAAGATGTCGGCGGTGTGCTCGATAATCGACTCGCGGATCGCCAGCGTCTGCGAAAGGTCGATATGCAGCGAAAGCGAGGTATAGCCGCCGTCGCGCAGCTTGATGACGCCGGGAATGCGCACGAAGTCGACGCGCGAGCGGAAATCGAAGCTGCCGATGATCGGCGAGCCGGACAGGATCAGGACCGATATGTCCTTGCTGTGCTCGACCAAGGCATGCGCGATCTCGCGGCAACGGCGCAAATGGCCGAGGCCGAACGAGTCATGGCTGTAGATAAGAATGCGCGCATTGCGCCCGTCCGCCACCACGAACTCCTCCCCGCTGGACTGCCTCTCCCCAGAGCGAAGCGCGGGAGTATGTCACGGAACGTGATCGAGCGGAAACGGATTCAAGAAGCGCCGGCCGCTCTCCGCGCGGACGGGCGTTTACGCTCCGCGTGGGCTGCGCTAACGTAAGCGCTGCCGTGGTCCGCATCGATGGGGGCGTGGGATCTGAGCCGCGGCGGTTTTCCCGCGGCCCCGTGTTCTCCGGGTTTGTCGATATGAGGGGCTGGGGGCAGATGGGGGAATTCGGGGCGGGCGCATGACGCAGATGGAGCCAACCATCTTCAAGTTTATCTGGCGCTATTCCAAGCGCCAGCAGCTGATGATGCTTGGCCTCACGGTGGCGTCCTGGCCGATCCTTTACTACACGCTGCAGCTCCCCAAGGAGATCATCAACAAGGCGATCGGGCCGGGCGCCAGCGGCACCCAGACTGCCAGCTTCATGGGATACCAGCTCGACATCATCGTTTACATGCTGGTGCTGTGCGTGATGTTCCTGGTGCTGGTGCTGATCAGCGGCGCTATCAAGTATTTCATCAACGTTTTCCGAGGCCGCCTCGGCGAGCGGATGTTGCGGCGTCTGCGTTACCAGCTCTATGCGCGCCTGCTGCGCTTCCCGCTGCCGCACTTCAAGAAGGTGGCGCCGGGCGAGATCATCCCGATGATCACCGCCGAGGTCGATCCGGTCGGCGGCTTCATTGGCGATTCGATCGCGCTGCCCGCCTTCCAGGGCGGTATGCTGATGGTCTATCTGGGCTTCATCTTCGTCCAGGACCCGTTCCTGGGTGCCGCCGCGGTGGCGCTCTACCCGATCCAGATCTGGCTGATCCCCAAGCTGCAGAAGCGGGTGAACCAGCTCGCCAAGCAGCGCGTTCGCACCGTGCGCCAGCTCGCCGACCGCATCGGCGATACGATCAGCGGCGTCCAGGAGGTGCATGCGCACGACACCTCGCGGCTGGAGCGCGCCGACATCGCCGCGCGGCTCGGCGTGATCTACGAGATCCGCTACAAGCTCTTCAAGCTCAAATTCTTCATCAAGTTTCTCAACAACTTCATCGCCCAGTTGACGCCGTTCTTCTTCTACTCGGTCGGCGGCTATCTGGTGATCAAGGGCGAAATAACCTTCGGCGCGCTGGTGGCCGTGCTGGCGGCCTACAAGGATCTCGCGTCTCCGTGGAAGGAGCTCTTGAGCTACTACCAGCTGAAAGAGGATGTGAAGATCAAGTACGAGCAGGTGATCGAGCAGTTCCAGCCGCCGGAAATCCTCGACGCCGCGCTGCAGGACCAGCCGGATGGGCCAATCGAAAAGCTCACCGGCGATATCGCGATCACCAATGTTAGCCTGTCGGAGGACGGGCGCGTGAAGACCGTCGATTCGGTCAACTTCACGGTGAAACTCAACGAGCATGTGGCGATCGTCGGTCCCGGTGGGTCGGGACGCGACGACATTGCCCAACTGCTGGCAACGCTCGTCTTTCCGACCACCGGCTCGATTCGCATCGGCGGCGCCAGGGTCACCGAGCTGCCGGAATATGTAACCGGCCGGCGGATGTCCTATGTCGGCCAGACGCCCTACATGTTCGCGACCACCGTGCGCGAGAACCTGTTTTACGGGCTCAAGCACGCGCCGGGTGAGCGCGAGCTGGAAGGCGAAGCCAAGGCCAAACAAGATCTCTACGCAGAAAATGCGCTTCACTCGGGCAATCCGCCGGATGATTTCGAGGCCGACTGGATCGACTATGCCGATGCCGGCGTCGACGGCATGATTGCGCTCGAGCGCCGCGCGATCGAGGTGTTGCGCGCGGTCGGCATGGAGCAGGACATCTACCGGATGGGCCTTTTGGGCACCATCGATCCGGCGCTGCACCCCCATCTGGCCGAGGGGATCCTGAAGGCCCGCAAGACATTGCGCGAGCAATTCGAAGGCAGCAAGCAGGCGCGCCTGGTCGAGCCCTTCGACGATGCGGCCTACAACAACAACGCCACGCTTGGCGAGAACCTGTTGTTCGGCACGCCCGTGGGCGACGCCTTCGATATGGAGCGCCTCGCCCTCAATCCTTACGTTCTTGAGGTCCTGGAGAAGTCCGGGCTCATCGACGACATGCTGACCATGGGCCGCTCGGTCGCCGAGACCATGATTGAAATCTTCGCCGATCTGCCGCCGGGCCACGAGTTCTTCGAGCAGTATTCCTTCATCAGCTCCGAGGATTTGCCGGAGTATCAGACCACGCTGTCGCGCACGGCCAAGCAAAGCTTCGCCGAAATGCGCGAGGACGACCGCGAGCGCCTGCTCTCGCTGCCTTTCAAGCTGGTCCCGGCGCGCCACCGGCTCGACGTGATCGACGATCCGATGCGCGACCGGCTGCTCGAGGCGCGCAAGATGTTCGCCGAGCGCATGCCGGACGAGCTCAAGGGCACGGTGGAATTCTTCGATGCCGAGAAGTACAACGCCGCTGCCGCGCTCCAGGACAACATCCTGTTCGGCAAGGTGATCTACGGTCAGGCTCAGGCGCAGAACAAGGTCGCGGAGATGATTACCGAGACCCTGGAGGCGCTTAACCTGACCGAAGAGGTGATGGAGGCGGGGCTCACCTATCACGTCGGCGTGGCGGGATCGCGGCTCTCCGGGGCGCAGCGCCAGAAGATGGGCTTCGCGCGCGCGATCATAAAGCGGCCCGATGCGCTGGTGGTCAACGAAGGCATCACCGCGATGGATTCGGCGGCGCAGGCCAAGGTGCTCGATACGGTGCTCTCGAGCTTCAAGGACCGAGCCGTTATTTGGGCATTGCACCGGCCCTCATACGCCAAGCGCTTCGACAAGGTGGTGGTCATGAAGGGCGGCCGCGTCGTCGAGCAGGGCCGCTTTGAGGCGCTGAACAAGGAGGGGACCGTTCTGTACGATCTGCTGCAGGATGAGTAAGCGGCCCCCCCGCGAAGGGAGGATAAGGTGAGCCTCAACGAAGAAGTCGAACTGCTGCGGAATATCCCGCTGTTCGCGAACATCGAACCGTCGAAGCTGAAGCTGTTGGCCTTCACCTCCGAGCGGGTGGCCTACGAGCCCGGGCAGGAGCTGTTCCGCCAGGGCGACGACGGCGACGCCGCCTACATCATCATCGCCGGCGAGGCCGACATCATCATCGAGACCGATAACGGCCCGTTCACGGTCGCGACCTTCAAGCGCAACGACATTGTCGGTGAGATCGCGATCCTGTGCGACGTGCCACGGACGGCGACAGTGCTGGTCAAGGAAAAGCTGGAAACGCTGGTGATCTCCAAGGAGCTGTTCTATCGCCTGGTGCTGGAGTTCCCGCAGATCGCGGTGGAGATCATGCGCGAGCTGGCGCAGCGCCTGGAACGCATGAACACCCAGCTGCGCGAGCTGCAGGCGGCCAAGTAGAGCCCGCCCACAGCGAAACGATTACCGGCCCGTTAGCCCAATGAACCGCCTTGACCGCATGATCGCGCGGCTGACCGCGCAGCGCGCCTGCCTGGCGCACGCCGCCGCCTTGATCGCCGAGCTGCCGGGCCCGGCATTGGAGATCGGCTTCGGCAAGGGTCGTACTTACAGTTTTCTGCGCGAAATACTTCCGGCGCGAGAAATCTACGCCTTCGACATCGACGGCGCGCCCGACACCGATTGGGGCCCCGACGCCGCGCATTTCTTCGCCGGTGATTTCCGCGAGACTTTTCCTAAGGTGCTTGAACGTACCGGCGCGCCGGCCGCCCTCGTCCATTGCGACATCGGCAGCGAGGATGCCGCGCGCGACGCCGCGCTCGTCGCCTGGATGCACGCGGCGCTGCCGCCGCTCTTATGCGCCGGCGCTATCGTCGTCGCCGACCGCGACCTCGATCTCAATGGGGCGGAGCGGCTGGAAATGCCAAGCAACGCACTGGATTGGCCTTATTTTGTGTTTAGACATCAAGGTTGATGGCCCGGCACTGAGTTATCTGCAATTCGCTACGGCTTTGCCTTTTTTAATCACATTTTGAGATCGACAATAACGGGCACGTGGTCCGAGGGTTTCTCCCAGCCGCGGGCCTCGCGCAGGATCGAGGACGCCTTCAGCGCCGGGGCCAGAGACGGCGTGACCCAGACGTGGTCGAGCCGCCGGCCGCGGTCGCTTTCCTGCCAGTCGCGCGACCGGTAACTCCACCAACTGTAGAGCTTCTCCTCCTCGGGCACGAAGTGGCGGACCGCGTCGACCCAGCCGTGCGCGGCCTGAACTTCAGCCAGATGGTCGACTTCGACAGGCGTGTGGCTGACGATCTTGAGGAGCTGCTTGTGCGACCAGACATCGCTCTCCAGCGGCGCGATATTTAGGTCGCCGACCATGATACGCCGGGCGCCGTTGTCGCGCTTGTCGCGCCACCATGTCGCAAGCTCGCGCAGGAAGGCGAGCTTGTGGGCGAACTTGTCGTTCACCTTGGGATCGGGCACGTCGCCGCCGGCGGGAATATAGAAATTGTGCAGCTCGATGCCGCCGGGCAGCGCCGCGGCGACATGGCGGGCATCGGGTTTGCCGCACCAGTCGCGCGAGCCGGCATCCTGAAGCGGCAAGCGCGAGAGGATGGCGACGCCATTGTAGCCCTTCATGCCGCGGAAGCGCATGTGCTCGTAGCCGAGCGCGCGCAGATCGTCCTGGGGAAACACCTCGTCGGCGGCCTTGGTCTCCTGCAGGCACAACACGTCGGGCTTCACCGTCCGGGTGAGCTGCGCCACGAGCGGCATCCGCAGGCGAACGGAGTTGATATTCCAGGTAACGATGCGCATGGGGTCCAGCTTTCAGTTCGGTTCAGCTACGCGCGGCGTTGCGGCCGGCCCGCCGTCCCGGTAGGCGCGCGCCGCCGCCCCGAAAGCGGCGAAGAGGTTTTGCGCAAAGGGGGTTTCGGTGATGCCCCATTCGGGATGCCACTGGATCGCGACCACAAAGCGGTCCGGATCGCCGAGCCGCACCGCCTCGATGACGCCGTCGGGCGCGGTCGCCTCGACGGTTAGCCCCTCGGCCAGCCGGTCGATGCCCTGGGCGTGGAGCGAGTTGACGGTCAGCGTCGTCCCCCCGGCGAAGCCGGCCAGCACGCCGCCCGGCGTCAGCGCCACCTCGTGGGCGAGGTCGTAACGCGCCGGCACCGGCAACGTCATATCGGCGCGGTGGTCCATCTTGCCCGGCAGGTGCTGGATGTTCTGGTGCAGCGTGCCGCCGAGCACGACGTTGAGCTCCTGGATGCCCCGGCACAGCGCCAGGATCGGCAGCTTGCGGTCGAGGGCGCCGGCGATCAGCGGCAGCACGGCCTCGTCGCGCACGGGATCGTGCAGCGTGCCCGGCTTGCTGGGAGGGCCGCCATAGTGCGCCGGCTCGACATTGGAGGGGCTGCCGGTGATCAGCAGACCGTCGAGCCGGTCGAGCACGTCGGTCATTCGCACGGCGCCGGTCCCATCGTCGGGCGATTTGGGTTTGGTGAGGGCCGGCACGATCACCGGGATGCCGCCGATCGCGCTCGGCACGATCGCCAGATACTGGATGCGCGCGACATGGTGTTGCACGTCGTCGAGCGTGCGGACACAGGCGGTGACGCCGATGAGCGGCGGTGTTTGCGTCATGGCATTGTCTGAATGAAGCTCGGTCGCAGATCGGCTTCGGGGTTGTCGTTGACGACAAAGTGGCCGCGCCGGGCGACCTTGGCAAGGCCACGCGGGCTGGCCATTTCGAAAACATGGACATATTCGCAGCCTAGGCGCTGTCCTTTAAGGGTGTTGCCGTGGCGCTGTGATTCGCGCTCCCCTTTTTGGGTGAGCGCCTGGCGCCGACGACGATCTCCCGCCCCCTCAAGGGGCGAGGGAAATAGCAGGGTCATCGAATTCGACTTTTCGGATCGAGCGCCAGTAGCTCCAGCAGCCGAATAAATCTAGCGCCGGTTGGTGTCGTCGTCGCCGCCGGGTCGGGCGGGCCGCTCGAAGAGGAAGAGCCTCGGGTCGAGCTTCATGCCTTCCTTGGCGTCGACCAGCACGATCTTGGTGCGGCGGCGCTGAGCATCGACGACGATCCATTCGCGCAGGCGCAGCGGCGCGTCGAGGAAAACCAGGTGCAACGTGCCCTTGGTCGCCTTGCCCTTCTCGACGAGGCTCACATAGACGCGCCCGCCGGTCTCGCTCACTTTCGTGACCTCGATCTTGTCGTGGATACCGAGCCGGTCGCCGAGCAGCCAGGCGGCCGGCGAGGCGGCGAGCGGCAGATGCGTCGTCTGGTCGAGCTTGCTGTCGTACATGATGATGAGCTTGCCGGTCGCGACCAGGATGAGCGGCACCGGCGGCTTGTACTCGATGCGCATCTTGCCGGGCCGCTGCATGTAGATGCGGCCCTCGGCGATGCCGCCATTGTCGGAGACCTGAATGAAGCGCGCCTGGAAGGTGCGCACACCGTTCAGGTAGGTCTCGACGCGTTTCAGCGTGGCCTGACCGGCGGCGCTCAGCTCGGCGGCGGCAGGACCCGCCACGAGGGCGATCAGGAGGACTATGAGGGCGCTCGGCAATCGCATGGCGTTCGGATCCTGGCGGGCAATCGTGACGGTTTCGTGGCCTGGCGGCAGGCCGGGATCAACCTAAGCCTAGCGACGAATGAATGCTCAGCGAAGCGTAATCCAGTCCGCACCCGGCGGCCTCCGAGCGAGGCCTATTTCAGGTCCGTCGCCTTGACCCTGGGCGGGCGCCCGCCGCGCCGCCGGGCGGCGGCGCGTCCGGGCTTGGCGAAGAGGAACTTCACCGGGTCGATCGGGTGGCCGATGCGGGGGTCGAGCAGCACGACGCGGGTTTTCTTTTGCCGGGCGTCGACCACGGTCCACTCCTTGATGCCGAAGGGCTTCCTTCTGAAGACCAGCCGGAGCGATGCCCGGCCGCCGCCGCGCTGGCTCACGGAGATGACATAGGCGTTGGGCCGCCGCTCGACGCGGCGGACTTCGGCCTCGCGGGTGAAGTCGACACGGTCGCCCAGCAGGAACGCGGCCGGCGAGGCGCTGACCGGCAGATGCATCGTCGCGTCGGTCTTGCCGTTATAGACGATCAGCATGCGGCCGGTGGTGACCATCAGGAAGCGATGGGGCGGGGCATACTCGATGCGCATCTTGCCGGGCCGCTGAAGATAAAGCGCGCCCTCGGCGATCCAGCCATTGGGCTCGGCCTGGATGAAGCGCGCGGTCAGCGTGCGGATGGCATTCAGATAGGCCTCGACGCGGGCGACCACCTTGCGGTCGGCGGCGGTGAGCGCAGCCGCGTTGCCCGCCATTGATATCGTTGCCGCGGCAGCGATCATGGTGGCGAGGCAGCAGTTTCGCATGACAATAATCATACGGCCAACCTCTTGTGACATGGGCCTGCTTTGAAGGCGCCACGTAAGTGGAAAATGCGCTAGCCCTCGCCGATCAGCACTTCGCGCTTGCCGGCATGGTTGGCCTGGCTGACGATGCCCTCGGCTTCCATGCGCTCGATCAGGCGGGCGGCGCGGTTGTAGCCGATCTGCAGGTGGCGCTGGATGAAGCTGGTGGAAGCCTTGCGCTCGCGCGCCACCACCGCGACCGCCTGGTGGTAAAGCTCCTCGTCGGCGCCGCCGCCACCGCCAAAGTCCAGCCCGCCGAGCCCGCTGCCATCCTCTGGCTGGGTGACCTCTTCGATGTAATCGGGCTGGCCTTGCGACTTCAGGTACCGCACCACCTCCTCGACCTCGCCGTCGGAGACGAAGGGGCCGTGAACGCGCGTGATGCGTCCGCCGCCGGCCATGTAGAGCATGTCGCCCTGGCCCAGCAGTTGCTCGGCGCCCTGCTCGCCCAAAATAGTCCGGCTGTCGATCTTGGAGGTGACCTGGAAGCTGACGCGCGTCGGGAAGTTCGCCTTGATGGTGCCGGTGATGACATCGACCGAGGGGCGCTGGGTTGCCATGATCAAATGGATGCCGGCGGCCCGCGCCATTTGCGCCAGACGCTGCACGGCGATCTCGATATCCTTGCCGGCGACCAGCATGAGATCGGCCATCTCGTCGACCACCACCACGATGTAGGGCAGCGGCGTCAGGTCGAGCTCCTGCTCTTCATAGATCGGCCGGCCGCTATCGGGATCGAAGCCGGTCTGGACGCGCTTCTTCAGGACCTCGCGCTTGCGGCGCGCCTCGGCGAGGCGGGTGTTGAAGCCCTGGATATTGCGCACGCCCAGCTTCGACATCGCCTGGTAGCGCTCCTCCATTTCGCGCACCACCCATTTGAGCGCGACGATCGCCTTGCGCGGATCGGTGACCACGGGAGCGAGAAGATGGGGGATGTCGTCATAGACGGCGAGCTCGAGCATCTTGGGATCGATCATGATGAACTTGCACTGCTCGGGCGTCAGCCGGTAGAGCAGCGACAGGATCATCGTGTTGATGGCGACCGACTTGCCCGACCCTGTGGTGCCGGCGATCAGCAGGTGCGGCATGCGCTCCAGGTCCGCGACCACCGGCGCGCCGCCGATATCCTTGCCGAGCATCAGCCCCAGCGCCACCTTGGAGCCCTCCACCGTCTTGGAGGCCAAAAGCTCGCGCAGGAACACCATCTCGCGATCGGCGTTCGGCAGCTCGATGCCGAGTACCGTGCGGCCCGGGATCACCGCAACGCGCACCGAGACCGCGCTCATCGAGCGCGCGATATCGTCGGAAAGGTTGACGATGCGCGAGGACTTGGTGCCGGGTGCAGGCTCGAACTCATACAAAGTGACCACCGGGCCCGGCCGCACTTTAGTGACCTGCCCGCCGATGCCGAAATCCTCCAGCACCGATTCGAGCAACTGGGCGTTGTGGTTGAGCGCCGCCTCGTCGAGCACCGTCGTTGACGGCGGCGGCGGCTCATCGAGCAGATCGAACCCCGGCAGCGTATAAGCGCCGTCGAGCGCCAGCGAGGTCTGGCGCGGCTGCACCACGCGGGATTTGACCGGCGCCTGTCTGGGTGTCGACTGGCGTGGCTCGGGGCGTGGCTCGGGGCCGGCGCGGAGATTGAGGCGCGGCTCGGCGCGCTCGACACGTTCGGCGACGATTGTCGAGCCGCGTTCGCGCGCGGCCGCCTCGCTTGCCTGCGCCCGTGCGGCGCGGGATATCCGCGGTTGACGCGGCCCGCGGCGGCTCCGAAAGAGCCGGGCAACGCCCCGGCCGCTCAACACCAGGCTACGCCAGAGCCCGCGCCCGGCGAACGCGCCGCCCGTCAGCCATTCCCGGCCGGTCATCGCAAGGCCAACGCTGAGCGCCAGCAGCGCCAGCACGCCGGCACCGCCGCCGATCACCGCGGGGCCAATGTCGAGCGCCAACATCGCCGCGAGCTTGCCCGATCCCGTGAGCAGCATCGTACCCGCGACCCCGCCGAGCCCGGCGCGCAGCGGCCAGCTTTCCGGCGTGGAGATTGCGGCGAAGCCGATCGCCGCGGTGATGACCGCCACCGGCACCAGGGTAAGGCGCACCCAGACCGGGGCCAGCATCCGTCCGGTGATCAGCCGCCAGCCCCACACCGCCGGCACCAGCGCCAGCAGCGCGCCGGCGATGCCAATGGTTTGCAAAAGCAGATCGGCCGCATACGCGCCCGGCCGGCCGAGCAGGTTGAGCGCGCCGTCGGTGGTGGCCCGGTTGAAGGAGGGGTCGCCCGGATCGAAGCTCGCCAGCGCCAAGGCCAGGGCGAGGCCGGCGGCGAGCAGCACCAGCCCGACAAGCTGGCGCGCGCGCCGGCGCAGGCTGGCCGCAAGGCCAGGCGGCATGAAGGAGGTCTGGCGATGGGATCGCGCGGCAGAGCCGCGGTAGCTGTTTGCCATGTCCAGTTCCAAATACGGCGCGCCGTCCCGGCACATCCCCTAGTGACGGGCCAGACGCAAGCGCGTACAAAACAGAAACATACTTAGAGCCGGGATACGCCCCGTGCAAGGGCTCCGCCGGCCGCCCGACCCTTGGACACAAGATATTGCGGCGTTGATCCGGAAACCACCACAAAATGCCGGATTCGGCCGACAATCCCCAATAGCGCGGGTGCGGTGACCTTCGAGAACGGCCTAGCTGCCGATCGCGCTGCCGAGGGCTGCGTGGAGCTTTTTGGCAGCCTCTTGCGGCAAATTAAAGGCAAGATCGAACAGCCCCATGTCGAAGGCGACGGCGACCTCGCCGGCGCCCTGGCCGGCGCCGAGTGTGACTTGCTTCACCGGAACGGGAGTGGCGTTCATGGAGGCCTTGGGCGCGGGCTCGCCGCCGCCCTGGGCGCGGCGTGCGTTATCGGCCAGCACCCCAAGGCCGATTAGCCAGCTTACGACCTTTTCCACATCCACGGTCGCACAGGCGAAGGGATAGCGTTGGCCATCGTTCGTCTCGATCTCGAAGGCGACGGCACTGCCGTCCTGCTGGGCCGCGCCATTGGCCATCGAGCTGATGAATGCGGGTGCGCTGTCCATGTTGATGCTTCCTGGAATTCCTGATTTTCGGGGTCGCCTGGTCCAGCCGCTTTGTCCGGCCAAGGCAGTCTTTGTATAGGCAGGCCCGGCGGATTGTGTCACGCGGAAATGCGGCGTGACCGAGCCGGGCGCCAAGACCGCACCGAAGAACGCCGCCCACAAGAAAAGGGGGGCCGGATGGCCCCCCTTCGCTTCGGATATGTATTTATCCGCTTTGGGACGAACCGGGTCAGTGCACCGATTCGCCGTGCAGGCGGAGGTCGAGGCTATCGCGCTCTTCCTCGTCGCTGACCCGCAGACCGATCGTCACCTTGATCGCCAGCAGCAGCACCGCGGTCATCACGCCCGACCAGACGATCGTGCCGAGGATGCTGTAGATCTGCGTCAGGATCTGGCCGCCATTGCCTTCCAGCGCCCCGGCGGTGCCGCCGATCGCCTTGACCGCGAAGACCCCGGTGAGGATCGCGCCGACCATGCCGCCGACACCGTGGATGCCGAAGACATCGAGCGCGTCGTCATAGCCCAGCATCTTCTTCAGGCTGGTCGAGGCCCAGTAGCAGACCACGCCGCCGATCAGGCCGATGAAGAGCGCCCCCATCGGATCGACGAAGCCACTGGCCGGGGTGATCGCAACCAGCCCGGCGATGGCGCCGGAGACAATGCCCAGCACCGTCGGCTTGCCGCGCTGCAGCCACTCGGCGAACATCCAGGCCAGCGCCGCCGAGGCGCTCGCGATCTGGGTGACCGCCATCGCCATGCCGGCACCGGTTCCTGCACTGAGCGCGGAGCCCGCGTTGAAGCCGAACCAGCCAACCCACAGAAGCGCTGCGCCGACCAGGCTCAGCACCAGATTGTGCGGTGACATGTCCTCTTTGCGGTAGCCCACGCGCTTGCCGATGATGATCGCCGCGACCAAACCGGCGACGCCGGAGTTGATGTGAACAACCGTCCCGCCGGCAAAGTCGAGGGCGCCAAGCTTCAGAATCCAGCCGCCGCCGCCCCACACCCAATGGGTAATCGGCGCGTAGACGATGATGATCCAGAGCGTCATGAAAACCACCAGCGCGCTGAACTTCACGCGGTCGGCAAACGCGCCGACGATCAGCGCCGGCGTGATGATCGCGAAGGTCATCTGGAACGTCATGAAGACCGTTTCGGGGATCGTGCCGGTGAGGTTCTCCTTGCCGACGCCGGCAAGGAAGGCCTTGGAGAGCCCGCCCCAGTAAGCGCCGTCCGCCCCGAACGCGATCGAATAGCCGACTGCAAACCAGACGATGGTGCCGATACACGCGGTGGCGAAAACCTGCATCACCATGGTCAGCACATTCTTCTTGCGGACCATGCCGCCATAGAAAAGCGCCAGGCCCGGCAGCGTCATCATCAGCACGATCGCCGTTGCCGTCAGCATCCAGGCGGTATCGCCGCTATCGAGCTTGGGCTTCTCGGCCGCAAGCGCTTCCGCCGTCAGTCCCGCCCATGCCGCCACGGCGACACCTATGATCGCGAAGGTTACCCCGACGCCGCGCAGCGCCGCGCTTAAGTTGAGCCCGCGCTCCGCGCTTAATTTGAGCCCGCGCTCCGCGCTTAAGTTGAGCCCGCGCAGCGGGCGGCCGACGCGCGCGCGGCGTGGTGTGATGTGTGTGTTCATTGCTGCTTCTCCCCTAGAGCGCATCGTTGTCGACATCGCCGGTGCGGATGCGCACGGCCTTGGAGACGTCGGACACGAAAATCTTGCCGTCGCCAATGCTGCCGGTCCGTGCCGACTTGGTAATGGCCTCGACCACCTGATCGGCCAGCGTGTCGCTGACCACGACGTCGATACGAACCTTCGGCACGAAGCTGATTTCGTATTCGGCGCCGCGATAGATCTCGGTATGACCCTTTTGGCGGCCAAAGCCCTTGACCTCGGAAACGGTAAGCCCCTCCACGCCGATCGAGGTCAGCGCTTCGCGCACCTCGTCGAGCTTGAAGGGTTTCACGATCGCTGTGACGAGCTTCATATCGATAAACTCCCTTCCCTCTCCAACCCGGTCTGCATACTGGTTCGGTCCTTCTGGCGGCCCGAATTGGTGCCCCCGAACGGGCCGACCGGCCATCCGACGCGCCAAATGCGCCGGGAGACCGCTACCGAGCTTTACCTTTCAATAACCATGCCAGAATTGCTGCAGTGCAAGAAAACACGTGTTTTCAAGGGATTATCGAATAGGGGTTTCGATCTTATTATCTGGAATGCCTAGAAATTAGGCATATGCATGGTGTGAGTTCATAGTGCCTATTTTTTCATCAGAAATTGCCAGACCGTGTGAGCGCGCTGGTGGCACTTGGTCGCAGCGCCGCCGGCTGGACAGCCGGGCCCGGTCGGCGCAAGCTTTGGCCATGGCAGATCGGGCTTCCACGACGGCGACCGGAGATCATGGGGCAGCCCGCGCCGATATTTTGAATATCGATGTCCTGATTGTCGGCGGGGGGATGGTCGGGCTTACCCTCGCATTGGCGCTGGGCGGCGCGGGGCTTGAGGTGGTCGTGGTCGACCGCGAAGACCCCACGACGGTACTCGATGCGCCCTATGACGGACGCGCCTCGGCCATCGCCTATGGCTCGCGCCAGGTGCTGGAAGGGCTCGGCGCCTGGCCTGGGTTGGCGCATGCCGCCGAGCCGATTCTCGACATCCGGGTTTCAGACGGCGATGCGCCGCTCTTCCTGCATTACGACCACCGCGAGGTCGGCGAGGAGCCGCTTGGCCACATCGTCGAAAACCGCGCCATCCGGCGGGCGCTGTTCGCGCGGCAAAGCGAAATTCCGGCGATCGACCTGCGCGCGCCGGCCGGCGTTGCACATATAGAGTTCAGCGCGGGCGGCGTGACGGCGACGCTAGGCGATGGGGCGCGCATCCGCGCCAGCCTGGCCGTCGCCGCCGACGGCCGGAATTCCTGGCTGCGCGAACAGGCCGGCATTTCCGTCACCCGCTGGCGCTACAAACAGACCGGCATTGTCTGCACCATGGGCCATGCGCGCCCGCATCGCGGCGTGGCGCATGAACGTTTCCTGCCGGCGGGGCCGTTCGCGGTGCTGCCCATGACCGATATGACCGACATTCACGGCGATCCCGCACAAGGCCACCGCTCGTCGATCGTCTGGACCGAGGACGAACGTTTGGCGCCGGCGATGATGGCACTCGATGACGGCGCCTTTTCCGCCGAACTCGGGCGGCGCTTCGGGCCGTGGTATGGCGATGTCCGCGTGCTGGGCGGACGTTGGTCCTACCCGCTGTCGCTGCTCCATGCCAATCGGTACGTCGCGCCGCGCCTGGCATTGGTCGGGGACGCGGCGCACGCGATCCATCCGATTGCGGGCCAGGGGCTCAATCTCGGGATTCGCGGTGTCGCCGCACTCGCCGAGGTCATGGTCGAAGCCGCGCGGCTCGGCCTCGATATCGGTAGTGCAGACGTGCTGGCGCGTTACGAGCGCTGGCGGCGTTTCGATGCGATGGCGCTGGTCGCCGTGACCGACGGGCTCAACCGTTTGTTCTCCAACGCGGTGCCGCCGGTCCGCTTGATCCGCGATCTGGGCCTTGCCGCGGTCAACGTGGCCGCGCCGGCTAGGCGCTTTTTCATGCGCCATGCCATGGGCATGGCCGGCGATCTGCCGCGGCTGATGAAGGGCGAGCGGCTTTAGCGGCGCGCTATTTTTCGTGATGTATCGTCATTTCGAGCGAGCCGGAGCGAGGGAGAAATCTAGGCGAATGCCGCGCGCGGCCTTTGCCCAGATTTCTCCCTGCGCCCGGTGGCTCCGGTCGAAATGACGTGCGTGTCGCAAGTGGCGCGGTCAATCACGGATCGCGGCTGAGGCCCTGGGCTTCGAGCGCGGCCAGGTACTGCGCCCAGATCGCATCTTTTTGCGCGCCGAGCCCGTAGAGGTAATCCCAGGAAAAGATGCCGCTGTCGTGCAGGTCGTCGAAGGTGATGCGGATCGCGTAGTGGCCGATCGGTTCGATCTCCATGATGCCGACATGGCGGCGGCCGGCGACGATCTGCTTGCCCTCGCCGTGGCCCTGGACTTCGGCCGAGGGGCTTTCCACGCGCAACAGCTCGGCCGGCAGCGCGAAGGCGGCGCCGTCGCCGAAGCTGACATGCAGCGTTTTGGTCGCGCGGTCGAGGCGGATTTCCTCGGGCCAGCGCCCGGCGCCCTCGCGCTCGATATCGCTCTTTGAGCTCACGGCGTATCGTCGAGCGGGCGCGCCTCGTCCTCGAGCATGATGGGGATGCCGTCGCGGATGGGATAGGCAAGGCCGGCCGCATCGCTGATCAGCTCGCCGGCCTCGGCGTCATAGCGCAGCGGCTTGTGGGTCACCGGACAGACCAAAAGCTCCAACAGCTTGGGGTCGACGCGCTTTCCACGGCTCGGCTTTTCGGGCTTGCCGCCGCTTTGCTTTGCCTTGTCACCATCGCCAGTGTCAGTCATGGCCTTCGCTTTCTCTAGTGGCGCAGCGACGGGCCGCTTTTTGTGTCGCCGCCGGGCGCGCCGGCCATCTCGAAAAGCGCCGTCATCGTCCGTGCCCGCCCGCCCAGATCGACGCATTCGAGCAGCGCCTGTTTCTCGCTCGGTGCGAAAGGGCACAACATCGCGAGCGCGGTGATGAGCTGCTCGTCGGAGGTTTCGTCGATCGCCTCCCAGTCGGCGTCGATGCCATTGGCGTCCATATAGCTGCGCAGCGCCGCCAGAAAACGCCGGCGGTCGAAGCTGCCCGGTTCGGCGTCGATGAGATCGTCGGCAAAGGGCCGATAGTCCGGGACGACGCGCCGATAGCCGCGCTCGCTGGTGAGCTCCTCGGAGACCGCGAACCGGCAAACGCCAGACAAGGTGACAAGGTGGCGCCCATCGGCGGTCGTCGAATGCTCCACGATGCGGCCAAGGCAGCCGGTCTCGAAGACCTCGGGCATATCGTCAGGCGATGGCTGTTCCTGGCGCCGGGGCTGGATCATGCCGATGACCTGGTCGCCGGCGACGGCGTCCTCGGTCATGGCGACGTAGCGCGGCTCGAACATCTGCAATGGCAGGCGTGCGCGGGGCAGCAGCAACACGCCCGCGAGCGGAAAGATCGGGATCGAAACCGGGAGATCTTCGATACTGTGCGGCGTGTCGTCCATGGGATGCCTTGTTTAGGCTTGGGCTTGGGCTTGGCTTGGGCTCTGGCCCGGGTGGTCAGGCGAACAGCATCGACGACAGCTTGCGCCGGCCGGCCACGGTCAGCGGATGGGTGAAGCCCTGCGCCTCGAAGATCTCGACCAGCCGCTTGCGCGCGCCGTCGTCTTGCCATTTGCGGTCACGCGCGACGATCTCCAGCAGATGGTCGATGGCGCCTTCTGCATCGCCGGCCCCGTAGAGCGCGACGGCCAGATCGAAGCGCGCCTGGTGGTCGTTCGCATTGGCCGCAACCTGCGCTTTGAGACCGGACGTATCGCCGCCCGCCGACTGGCCTTCCTCGACGAGGTCGAAGGCGGTCTTGGCCGCGGCGATCTCGGCGTCCCGCAAGGCCTCCTCGGGGAGCTGGCTCAGGATCTGGCGCGCCTGGTCGAGCTGGCCCGAGCCGACCGCGCAACGGATCACGCCCGCGACCGCCTTGGTGTTCGAGGGATCCTCGCTCAGCACCTGCATATAGAGGGTACCGGCGGCGCCAAAATCGCCGGTATCGTGCGCCGTCTGGGCCTGTTCCAGCGCCTGGTCGACCGGCGAGGGGCCGGTCTGGCCGGTGAGCCGCTGGATGAAGGATTTGATTTGGCTTTCCGGCAGTGCGCCGGCGAAGCCGTCGACGGGCTGGCCGTCCTTGAAGGCGAAGACCGCGGGGACCGACTGGATCTTGAACTGGGCCGCCAGGTCCTGGTTCTGGTCGATATCGATCTTGACCATCTTGACCGCGCCCCTGGCGGCGGCGACAGCTTTCTCCAGCGCCGGGGTCAACTGCTTGCAGGGCCCGCACCAGGTGGCCCAGAAATCGACGATCACGGGGACTTGCCGCGAGGCCTCGACGACGTCGGCCATAAAGGTCGCGGTCGACCCGTCCTTGATCAGATCGGCGGGCGCGGCGGCCGGCCCAGCCGAGAGTAGCGGTTCCATGACAGCGAGACCCCGTTCGGTGATTGGCTCTGAGGAGCACGTGAAGCGGCCCCGTTCTTTCTCAAAGATGGCGGTTCGCAAGGGGGGAGGCAAGTCCCCCGGGCGTCGACGGCTGCGTCCCTCCCACCGCCCAAGTAGAAGATGGGCGGCGGGCCCCTCCCTCTCCCCCAAGGGGAGGGGGCTGAAACGCCAACGGCGTTTCAGTACATGAGTCTTACGCGACATCACTCTGAAGGTGTTTCAGCACTGCCGATGCTCAGCCCCGTGTCGCTGGGGCCAGATCGAGAATTTGCGGCGTGTGGCCGCAGGCCTCGATGAAGCGCATAAGATCGCCCGGCGCGATCGCCGTGGTCGCGGTGTTGGTCAGCGGGTGGTAGTTGAGCGGATCGAAGCCCATCATCTCCTGGTCGAGCACGACGGAGAGGCGCTGGCCGGTATCGTTGAGCAGCGCGAAGGGCGTGACCGAGCCGGGCTTGACGCCGAGCAGCTCGTCGAGGAGCTCGGGGCTGCCGAACGACAGGCTGCCCGAGGCGCCGATCAGCGTGCGCAGCGATTTCATATCTACCGCGCGGTCCTCCAGCATCACGGCGAGCCAGAGGTTGCGCTTCTTGTCGCGCAGGAACAGCGACTTGCAGTGCCCGCCCGGCAGATCGCCGCGCAGCGCCTTGCTCTCCTCCACGGTAAAGAGCGGCGCGTGCTCATGCGTGGTGGTCTCGATGCCGAGCGCGCCCAGCCTGGCGAACAAGTCTTCGGGGGTTGCGGTCATGGCCGCAAGATACAATCTCTTGCCCCGGACGCAATGTTACCCGGTGGACTGCCGGCAGGGCTCCTCGGGCGCTTTCGAGAGGCCTTGCAAACAGGGCCGGTCCGCGTAAGATTGCGCCCGCCGCCGTGGTTCCTGGTGAGAGGGGCCGGCGGTAAGACCCGCGCGGGAGTAGCTCAGTGGTAGAGCATCACGTTGCCAACGTGAGGGTCGCGAGTTCAAATCTCGTCTCCCGCTCCAATAAAATCAAGGGCTTAGCCAGAAATGGTTAGGCCCTTGATTGCTTTAGCAATCAGGTAGCAATCGCCGGGGGCCGTTTCGCGCCTGATTCTAGTGCCGCCGGCGGTCCGGGCGCACCATTCCTGGCCAACCGGAAATCATGTAATCTGCGGTATCCCGTGACGACCCATGGAGGCGTCTGGCAATGCTCAGAACACTAGCCCTTGCCGTACTGCTGATGGTGGCGGCTCTGCCGGCTTCGGCTGGGTTTAAGGAGGGCGTGGCGGCGTACAAGCGCGGCGACTATCGGACGGCGCTTCGTGATTGGAGGCCGCTCGCCGAGCAGGGGCATGCCAAAGCCCAGGCCTGGCTCGGCTTCATGTATCTCACAGGTCAGGGGGTGACGAAGAACTACCGTGAAGCCATCAAGTGGTATCGCAAGGCCGCCGAGCAGGGCTACGCCGCAGCCAAGTACAACCTCGGCCTCATGTACAAAAACGGCGCGGCGTTCCGAAGAACCCCCGCGAGGCCGTGAGGTGGTATCGCAAGGCCGCCCTACAGGGCGATGCCGACGCTCAGAACAACCTCGGCCTCATGTACGCCAATGGCGAGGGCGTTCCGAAGAAACACGTGATGGCCTACATGTGGTGGAGCCTCGCGGCGGCTGCGGGCAACAAGGAGGCAGCTAAGAACCTCGACATCGTCAAGAAGCGCATGACCCCCGCCCAAGTTGCCAAGGCGCAGGAGATGGCCGCGAAGTGGAGGCCGAAGAAGGCCAAGTAACCGATATGACGCCACGACCCGCAGAACGCATACTCCGCGAGGCTGTCTATGAGGCCGTGGTCAACGCTGAGGCCGACGGGCACACCGAACCCATCGCGACCACTGAGTACTGTGTGCAGTTTTTGCTGCGCCGCTTTCCCGAAATGACAGCGGCGGCGGCGCTGAATGACTTCAAGCGGCTGAGACCAACGGACTAGAAGCCATGCCCTGCGCCGTCGCCGGATGCGTGATAATCGGCCTTGCCGTAATTGTGGACGGCGACACGCTTCACATTGGTGCCGATAAAATCCGCCTGCACGCGATCAACACTCCCGAGCGGAATGAGCGAGGCGGACGCGAGGCGACGAATGCCCTGCGGTCCATCATCGCCGGTCGGCCCGTTCGCTGCGTCTGGGACGGGACCAAGACCCACAGGCGATTTGTCTCGGTCTGCACGGTCGGCAAACTCGACCTAGGACGCGAACTCGTGCGGCGCGGATATGCAGCAGCGTGTCCCAGATACTCTCGCCGGTACATGGCAGACGAAAGACGGGCGCAGGCTCGCAGGCTGGGCATCTGGCGGGCGGGCTACCAAAAGCCGGCATGGTGCGTTAGACGATGAAAATTACGTCCGCTTTCGGGGTGCGGCCTCAACCGATCGACGCAACACACGCATTAAATCTTTCTGCTGGGGTTTCAAACCCCAGTGTTTTACGCGGCCGTTCGTTGAGCTGGCGTGCCACTTTATTCAGATGAGCCTGCGAGTGC
>Ga0307378_10000204_pt1 | contig 110181 bp, 90 predicted proteins | sample UN1MG_FD_202238 | JGI IMG/M metagenome (GOLD analysis project Ga0307378, IMG submission 202238) | Soil microbial communities from Risofladan, Vaasa, Finland - UN-1 | ecosystem: Environmental > Terrestrial > Soil > Coastal area > Acid sulfate soil | place: Finland: Risofladan, Vaasa | collected...
GTTAATAACCAGAATAACTCTTTGAGTTATTTCCGGTGTATTAACACAGATTTACATCATCATAAGAGTGATTATAATCAATTAAGAAAAGACAAATAGTGGTCCTAAGAATGGGTAGTAGTTTAATCAGACCATGAGCTATCTTTTTTTCTGAATGAAATATATAGATCATCCCAACCATAACTTCCAGCACGTTGTGAACTAAAAATTATATAACTTTTATCTGGTGCAATAAATCCTGAATATTCATCCTCGTTGGAATTTAAAATTTCAAGGTTTATCACATTTTTATATTTGTTATTCACCGATTCTGATATATAAATATCAAAATCACCTTTTCCACCAGGTCTTTTTGAACAAAACAATAAAGTTCCGTCTTTAGCAATTGAACATTGCCACTGGTCGGATTCCAAATTTATGGGAGCTCCAAACTTTTCTGGTACTCCCCAACCCGTTTGATTTCTTTTACAGAAAAGAATGAATCCTACAGGCGGATTTCCCCAATGACCTGATGAAAAAAGTAATCGATTATTTTCTGGTGAAAAAACAGGCCCAAATCCCCCAGAAGAATCTAATGGTATGATTTCAGGTTCCGACCATTTATTTAGGTCATATTTTGTATACCATATATCGAAATGTGACCATCCTCTTTTTGTGATAGTAAAACAGAATTCTTTACCATCACTAGAAAAAGCTGTCATTAATTCATATCTGCCATCCTTGGAAATTATTCCAGGGGCAAATTTCACAGGAATTGAATCCGGTGGAACTTGTCCAAAGTAATCAATGGAATTTATTTGGGCATTACACTGCATGGCAAATACAATTACCATAATCAATAAAGTATTTTTTTTCATAGTATTGAATTTATTAAGAATAAAATTATCATTTCAAGTTGCTGTTTGTTTATGGAGTATAACGGTTGACCTTAAGTTTGAAATTGTAATATTATTTGTTCCTTAAAAGTGAAAAGAAAACGGGTGAACTGAAACGGTCAATAGAAATCAGGTTCTTTATACCGCATTAGTCCCGTTTCCTTTTCTTCACTTGCAACAACCTACTTGGAATGATAGGCTTCCAGGCCTCTTTAAGGCGATAGAAATGCAAGTCATTAATAAACATCTAATATCAAATTTATGAGAAATTATTCAGAATCACTTGTGTTGGACATATCTAAATCACCTCTTGATGGAGTGCTTCATCGAAAGGGACTCCACCGTCAGTTTGAGAATAATCAGTCCGGGTTTAAAGCGTTAAGCAAATGGATTAAGAGTTTTAAATATTCCTGGAATGATATTCTTGCCTGTTTTGAGAACACAGGCTATTATTCAATGGATATATCCTACTTTCTGTCAGACAATGATGTTGATTATATCCAGGAACATGGTCTTCAAATAAAGCGTTCAATAGGCTTCAGAAGGGCTAAAAGCGATAAAGCTGATGCTTATGACATAGCCTTCTATTGCTGGCAGAACAGGTCTAATGCAAAGCTATCTTCTCCGCCATCGATACTATTATCAAAACTAAAACAACTTAACAGGTCCAGGGATATTCTGATAAAGCAAAGGGTAGCCTTAAAGAATCAAATACAGGCTCTCAGTGTTGTTAGAGACAAAGCAATATACTCAGAAGCATGCAGATCGCTGAAGAAGGTTACAAGAAGCATTGATGCCCAGATAAAGAGATTAGAAGCGACAATAACGAAAGCTATAAAATCAGACACTGGTATTGAGAGAAACTACCGTTTGTGCACCAGTGTGAAAGGAATAGGACCAGTACTGGCTATTGAGATGATTTTACACACCCATAACTTCAATTGCTTTGATTCCTGGAGGAAATTTGCTGCGTATAGCGGGACAGTCCCTTATCCATACAAATCAGGCTCACGTATAAACTGGAAAGCAAAGATTCATCCATAAAGTTGTTATTAAAAGTTTAAAACGTTTTAAATCATTTAGAGACATATAAGAATCGTTTAAAAACGATTATAAGCAATTAATAAGCGATTCTAGTCGGCAAATAAGCAATGCTAGGTATCAACTTTCTGAAGATATTTTTTCTGGATTATAAATAAGGAATTATTTTACCTTCCCCATCTTCTCCATCTCTTTCACAATGGTTGAAGTAAGCATTTTAGCATAGATCTGAGTGGTTTTAAGATCGGTATGTCCTAGAAGTTTCTGGACCACTTCAATAGGGATTCCTCTATTAAGAGCTCTAGTGGCAAAGGTGTGGCGTGCAACATGATGAGTAATAGTTTTATGAATGCCAATAGTATCTCCAATGGTTTTGAGATGAAAATTAATCTTTTGATTTTTTATTCGGGGTAAAACGTAATTTAGAACTTCTCTGTCAGGGTGAGTATTATATTTTTCTATTATTTCCAAAGCTTCTCTTATAAGAGGAATCATAACATAATCATGCGTCTTTCCCATTTGGATGGAAATAATACTGATTTTATTCTCATCTTCAATAATATCTTTCATCTTCAGATTTAAGGTGTCACTAAAACGAAGGCCAGTATAACATGAGAAAAGGAAGAAATCACGAACTTTTTGTAAAACGATATTATTATTTAGATGATGGTTTTTTAAAATTTCTAAATCATCTTCACTTAAATGATCCCGTTGTATTTTTATATTTTTCAACCGGAAATTAATGTATGGATTCTTAAATATTATGTCTTCCTTAATTGCTTTAATAAGTATAGTCCTGAACCTACTATGATGTTTATTGATAGTATTTCTTGCAATATGCCTCCCTAAAGGATCTAAATAAGTTTTTACCATGAAGTGGTCCAGGTCATTAATGAAACGGTAATCAACTTCACTAACTAAAATATCATTCTTTTTAAGGATTTCATGAACAAATCTCTGAACAATACTATGCGTCGTAAAATAGTGAGCAATTGTAATGTCTGACAACTCATTCTTTGATTTGATGTGTTGCAGATGATCATTGAAATATTTTAAAAGATATACTTTCAGTTTCTTTTTCCCTCTATAATAATCTGCTATACTCGATGAGGTAAGAGGAAGTCCCAAATCCAGTATTGATCGTCGGATGTCATAAATTTTACTTTCTATCTTTGTCAATTCGTTATTAAGGGCGGTGTCACGATTTGCACGCCCGGATACCGCATTCCAGAATTCTTCTTTAATACTAAAGCCCGTGAAAATCTCAGATTTTCTTCGGTCTATTATTATTCGACAATAGATCTTTGTTTTATCGCCAATTGTTTTACTGGTATTCAGATAAAACTTTATGGATAATGAGTCGGACATAGGTGAAACAATTTAGAGAATTGGTGAAACATAGGTGAAACAAATTATGAAAAATATTGAAGAAAGTCAAATATTTCTGAAAGTATTAAAAAATAAAGCCCTCAGACAGAGGGCTTTTGAATTATCGTGAATCTTTTTGAAATTTATTTGTACTCCGTAGGGGAATCGAACCCCTGCTACCAGGATGAAAACCTGGCGTCCTAACCGCTAGACGAACGGAGCAATTATTGCTTTCAAAATGCGGATGCAAAGAAAGTACCTTTTTTTCAATCTGCCAAATATGAAATAAAAAATATGAGCGGCACCAGTTGCAGGCTCAGACGGCAGTATATCACTAGAATACGTATCTTATTGAAAGCCCTCCATGTATACCTCCCCAGCCTTTTGCTCCGATCAGGTTAAAGCTAGGGAGTATGTCCAGAGAAAGGTTCAGCGGTATTTCATCAAAAGTATATTCCAGTCCTGCTATTAAATCTGCTCCAAGGACAGGACCAGTATCATCAATATATATATTGTATTCGGGGTCCCAGAAACCAATATGTGCACCAAGCCCCCAGAACCAGTTCAGACCAGGATATTGACCTGTCCAGTGTTCATTTTCATACAGGGCAGTAGCCACAAATCCACCCCAGCTACTGGCCAGTATCCCTTCAAGCGCATTTGTCTCATTCAGGAAATGTTTAACAGTAATACCATAGGGAAATCCTGCCCTTAGTCCAAGTGCTGTCCTGTAATCCTGTCCGGAAGTGGAGATTCCCAAAGCAACAAAGAGAAGGACGGCGGTTAACGCTTTTTTCATGATGATGTTATTTTATATTGTTTATTAAGGAACGACAAAAATAATAATTAATAGTTGCATGCCAAAGCAATTTTATCTGCCCCTGCCGTGATCTAAAGGAGTAACAGACTTAAAGCCATTACAGCCATTCCACCTAACAATCCGTAGATAGATAAATGGTGCTCACCATACTCTCTTGCAGCCGGCAGTAGTTCGTCAAGCGAAATAAAGACCATGATTCCGGCAACCGAGGCAAAGAGGATTCCGAAAATCGTTTCACTCATAATGGGCCACAGAATAGCATACCCTACAAGGGCACCAATTGGTTCGGATAAACCACTCAGAAATGAGAGTGTAAAAGCCTTTTTCTTATTGCCTGTGGCAAAATAAACCGGGACAGAAACAGCTATTCCCTCAGGAATATTATGAATGGCAATGGCGATTGCAATTGCCATTCCAAGCTCAGGATCCTGCAGTGCTGCAGTGAATGTAGCCAGTCCTTCCGGAAAATTATGTATACCAATAGCCAGTGCGGTAAAAAGACCCATCCTCATTAGCTTCGTCCTGGAATTCTTCTTTTGCATATCCTCTATCATCCTGACCTCATGTGGATTCTCACCGCCTGGAATAAGCTTGTCGATAATGGCAATGAATAAAATGCCCCCAAAAAACGCAGCAACTGTAATCCACCATCCCTTTTCTTCACCAAGAACAGAGATCAGTGATTCACTGGCTTTAAAAAGGATCTCCACGAAAGAGACGTAGATCATTACCCCGGCAGAAAAACCCAGGCTAACTGATAGAAATTTCGTATTGGTCTTATCGCTGAAAAAAGCAAGCGCTGAACCTATGCCGGTAGATAAACCCGCAAAAAGTGTAAACAAAAAAGCATTCAGTACCGTGTTAAATTCCATTTGGGTTCAGGATTTTTTATAACCGGATATTAAGGGATAATTTGTTCTGCCAACTTTTTAATATCAGTTCCGTTAAAATCTCCGGAACTCATAAGTAAATATATTCTTTTATCTCCTTTTTCTTCAAACAACCTCACGATTAGTTTTTCGGAATCATCAAACACCTCAACATTCTGATTTCCAAAGGATCTTTTCACTTCATGGGCATCCAGATTGTCAAGACGTTTCAGTTTCAGAGCATGAGGATTATAGTATACAAAGGCCCTGTCAGCTTTGGAAAGTGTATTCCTGTACTGTGGAAGGAAATCCCGGTTCAAACTGCTGTAAGTATGCAATTCAAAACAGACTATTATCCTGTGTCCCGGGTATCTGTCGACAACTGCATTGACCGTGGCAGTGACTTTAGAGGGAGCATGGGCAAAATCCAGGTACATTGCCGATGAGCCTCTCTCCCTTAAAAGCTGAAGCCTTTTTGCCGATCCCCTGAATGTCTGCATCGCGCTGTAAAAATCATCTTCGCTGACCCCTGCCATAAGGCAAACTTCCTTTGCGGCACTCATGTTTTGCATATTATGCTCTCCAAAGATCTTCAGAGGAATAATCCTGTTATGGGTTGCTCCGTAAAACCCGTTCTTATTCTGGAAATGGGCATGCATTGTATAGGCCACTATTTTTATATCTCCCCGTGCTTTAATCGCTATTTCTTTTACTATACTATCCCCTTCATTGAATATCAGCGTACCATTAGTTGTTATCTGGTTGACAAAGATCCTGAACTGGTCAACATAAATATTATATTCAGGGAACACATTGATATGATCCCATGCTATACCGCTTATGACAGCTACATCAGGTTTATAGATATGGAATTTTGGTCTTCTGTCAAGCGTAGAGGTAAGATATTCATCTCCTTCAAACACAGCAATTTCAGATGAATCAGAAAGCCCGACCATGGTATCAAATCCATCAATGACAGATCCCACCATATAATCGAAATTCAAACCACATTCCTTTAAAACATGCATTATTATTGCAGTGATAGTAGTTTTGCCATGACTTCCTCCAATAACTATTCTCTTCTTATTTCTGGTTTGCTCATACAGGAATTCGGGAAAGGATTTTACATTGAGACCAAGCTTTTTAGATTTCTCAAGTTCAGGGTTATCCCCCTTTGCATGCATCCCCAGAATTATGGTGTCTATATCCCTGGTTATTCCTGAAGGATCCCAGCCCTCTTTATCAGGAAGTAATCCATAATCGTTCAGTCTTGACCGGGATGGTTCAAATATCTCATCATCAGATCCGGTTACCTGGTATCCCTTCTTATGCAAGGCAATTGCCAGATTGTGCATAACAGCTCCCCCAATTGCAATGAAATGAACCCTCATAGTTTGATTTTTTACAAAATTAGCATTTGTTGCGTTCAGTCTGCAAAAATGCTGCCCGGATCTCCATACCCAATTAAACAATCAAAGATGATGAGTGTTATTTTTATAACTATTTTTATGAAAACTTAGGTAAAATGAAAATAATACCCGTACATATTGCAAATTTTAAAATTGATGGTGGAGCAATGTTTGGTGTCGTTCCCAAAACACTATGGAACAGACGATACCCTTCGGATGAGGATAACCTGATTACCCTTTCGCTTCGTTCACTCCTCATCGATAATGGAGTAAACCTTATATTGATCGATAATGGATGGGGTGACAAGCAAGATGAAAAATTCTTCAACCATGTGCATTTAAGTGGCGGGGATGGTCTTGAGGGCGGTATTGTCAAGGCAGGCTATACCCCTGAGCAGGTTACAGACGTTGTTTTAACCCATCTTCATGCAGACCATTGTGGTGGAAGTGTGAAACGGAATAGTGAACGGACAGGCTACGAACTAACATTTCCCAATGCCAATTACTGGGTTAGCAGAACACAATGGGAATGGGCAGCAGACCCTAACCCCAGAGAGGCCGGTTCATTCCTTGAAGAAAACCTGTTGCCGATAATGCATAGCGGACACCTCGCTTTTGTAGATGAAGAAGGTGAACTGTTCAAGGGAGTCTCACTTAGGGTCGTTAACGGACATACTCCCGGACAGCTAATCCCACTAATCGGGTACAGGGGAAAGACGATTGTCTTTACAGCTGATCTGATGCCTACGGTGGCACATATTCCCCTGATATGGAACATGGGTTATGATATTGATCAGCTGGCAACGATCGAGGAAAAGAAAAAGCTCTTAAGTGAATCATTTGAAAAAGGGAATATTCTCTTTTTTGAGCATGATGTATATAACGAATGTTGCACCCTGAAAAAGACGCCAAAAGGAATCAGAGAAGATAAGTTATTCAGTTTCAACGAGATCGAAGATATTGTATCTGCTTAGATTCTTCCAGTATAGTATTGCCTTCTTTCTTACCAGTTCCCAGTATATATTGGTGTCAAGACCATAAACAAAATTTATCTCCTTCAATTCACCGGCAACCAGATCTGATATCTCATCGTTAAGTGTTACGATGATCTTTCTTTCGTGGTAGTGAAATTCTGCTGCAGGCCGACAGTTCCCGTCAATTACCTTCAGCAGACCATGCCCTGAAGTAGCACCCGTACTAACCTGCAATCCATCGTTCATGCAGCTGAGCGGGGGTGTCGAACCAGCAAACGAAACAACTGACATCTCATCCACTCCTATATGAAAATATTCACGTGCAAGAATTCCCATCTTAACACCTATTATGGAATATACACCAAGATGACGGTGAAGCTCGTTTGCCAGAATACCTGAGTTCCATTCAGGCAGACCGTGCCTGTCGATTATATCATTCATGAAGAACTGGACATCGGGCATATAAAATGAGGTATCAACCGGAAAGGATTTTATAACCTGATTCTGATTCACAGTTTCACCCCTGAGGATTATTTCAAGGAAAATCCTTATTTCATGTTGTTGGCCAGGTGTTGAGAGACTATGGGCTCCAAGTGTATCTGTGAGAAAAAGGCCGGGATAATGTAGAAATAGAGGAACAAGGTCGTCAGCTCCTTCCCGGAGAAATTCATGTTTTTCATTATCAGTTTTATTAAAAGAGCTGCTTATAACCTGAGCATACCTGGTTTTTATTTCACTTATGCGATCGATAAAGTCCCTGGAATAAAGCTGGTAATTAGAGGGTGGACCAACAACATTCAAGCTGATTTCTCCCTTAATGATTTCATTTGCTGATTCTGTGTCAATTTCATAATTGAACCCTTCCGTTGGATTGAGACTTCCATTACTCCATATTATTCTTGATATCCTTGATTCATATTCCGGAGCTGATCCCAGAAAATCATATATTGTGTTAAGCGAACCCAGTGAGATAAAACTGATATTTGTGGATTCATGATCGAGGACATAAGTGATAACCTCAATGAAGTTATCTGACTCCGGGACCTCAATACCCGATTCATCACCCCACTTATAAGCTGAAGGAAGCGGAAGATTAACACCATTAACGGCTCTGTTTATCCCCACCGGTATTCCCTGATGGTGGTAATGATCAAGAAGGCTCCTGATCTTCAGGTATGCTGTTTCAGGATCGAGGGCTCCTCCTGATACGGTAATTGCCAGTATCCTGACATCAGGTGAGGCTAAAAGCATACTGATTGCCCTCATATCATCAATCCCGCAGTCAGTATCAATAACAACATAATGCGATGGTTTCCATGGATGTCCGGTTAATTGTCCTGTCAGACAGAGAAATATGATTAATTGTATGATCTTTTTCATACTGATAACAAATTATTGGAATACCAAAAATAATGAATTATCACCTTCCTGTGTAGGAGTTTTTTATTTAACTTGACCGATCGATCAGTTAGAGGTAGTTAATGAAGAAATTCTGGATAATCTTTGTACCAGGTCTGTTTGCCGGGATGTTGGTTATTTTAGGAGGGGGGAAAGTGATCAGGGCTACATCGGAGAATGATTATTGTGCGTCATGTCACATTCATCCGCAGGCTACAACATCATGGAAACAATCGGTTCATTATATAACCCGTTCAGGGGAAAGGACTGACTGCGTGGAATGCCATCTATCACCAAAGGGTGAAGGGTACCTCAGGGAAAAGGCTGGTACAGGACTTAGAGATCTGTGGGGAAAATGGACAAAGGATCCTGAGTTGTTCGATTGGGATGAAAGATCACGGCTTGAAAATGCGCGTCATTATATACCGGAAAGCTCATGTCTTAATTGCCATGAAACCTTATTCACAACTGAATTAACGAAGGAGGGAGAAGAGGCCCATCTCTACTACGACCAGGCAGAGAAAACCGGTGAACTTCACTGTATAAATTGTCATCTCAACGCAGGGCACTTCATTGATGGTTACAAATATGGAGGAAATGAGGAATTTGGAAGAACTGAATCCACGGTAACTCAATTATATAAGTTGCCGGCCAGGGTAACTGAGTTTACCTCATTCACGGAATTAATTCCCGGGTCCACAGTATCATTCAATATGATTGCGGTACCAGGGGGAAAATTTAAATTAGGCTCTCCCGCTGACGAACCTTTCAGGAAGGAGGATGAGGGCCCCCAGGCAGAAGTAGCGGTAAGCTCTTTCTTTATAGGTGAGATAGAAGTAACCTGGAATGAATACCTCGCTTTCTATGCCCGGACCGCTGCGGAAGGGAGGTCAACTGATAAAGAAGGTGGGCGCATGACGGCTGATGCTGATGCCATAACAGGGGCCACCCCGCCTTACGGACAACCTGACCAGAACTGGGGACTGGGTGAAAGGCCGGCTATCTCGATATCTTATAATGCCGCTGAAACTTATTGCAGGTGGTTAAGCAAGGTTACCGGAAAGACATTCCGTTTACCCACTGAAGCAGAATGGGAATATGCCTGCCGCGGCGGCACAGAAACGCCATATTTCTTTGAAGGCGATCCGGAAAAGTTCCAGCGGTCGGGATTTTCTGCAAGATTCAGAAAGAATGATACGACTACAATTAATACCTTTGTAATATATCAGGCCAACAGTCCAACGAAAACCCAACCCCCTGATCGGGTAAGGCCTAACCCGCTTGGACTAAGGAATATGCTTGGTAATGTTGCGGAATTCTGCTCCGACTGGTATGCCGCTGAAATATATTCCGAATATGCAGGGTCTGTTGTTAGAGACCCCCGCGGCGCGGAAACTGGTACTGAACATGTAATCAGGGGAGGATCGTTCCGGGACCTGGCTGGCAGCTTAAGATCGGCCAACCGTGATCATACCAGGACAGACAACTGGCTCAGGACTGATCCGCAAATGCCCAAGAGCCTGTGGTGGTACTCCGACTGTTTTCATGTCGGGTTCCGTGTGGTATGTGAGTATGACGAAAAAACAGGAAAAACAAATTAGCGTTGAACAAAATAAAACCCAGATCATGAAAAAAAACATTTCCAGAAGAAATTTTCTCGGCACAGCTGCCACATTTGGAGCAGCAGGTGCAATTATGCCAGCCGTGATGAACTCCTGCGTCCCCGGCGACAGGATGAAAGATGTAATAGCTCCTGAATTTCTTGACCAGGCACCAGATGGCCCGGAATTGAGGGCTGGAGTTATCGGCTGCGGAGGCCGTGGAACAGGAGCTGCAATGGACTTCCTGGCTGCCGGGCCGAATCTAAGGGTTACCGCCCTTGGTGATGTTTTTGATGACAGGGTACAATCCTGTAAAAAGGAGCTGGCAGAGAATAGAAATAATGTGGTTCCAGATGAGAATTGCTTTGCGGGTTTTGATGCTTTCCGGAAGGTTATAGATTCAGAGGTCGATTTGATAATTCTTGCAACTCCTCCCCTGTTCAGGCCCGACCACTTTGCGGCGGCAATTAATGCACGCAGGCATGTCTTCATGGAAAAACCGGTAGCAGTTGATCCTGTCGGAGCAAGGTCGATAATGGCAACCTCAAAGAAAGCTGATAGCATGGGACTGTGTGTTGTAACAGGCACCCAGAGAAGGCATCAGAGAGACTATGCCAATACGTATGCCCGGGTAACTGCAGGTGCCATTGGTGAGATTGTTGGTGCCAATGTTTACTGGAACGGCGGTAAACTGTGGCATCGCGACCCCAATGCCCGGTGGACTGAAATGGAATATATGATCCGCGACTGGGTTAACTGGTGCTGGCTGTCGGGCGATCATATTGTTGAACAGCATGTACACAATATCGATGTTATCAACTGGTTTACAGGAAAACATCCTGTTGAAGCTGTCGGTTTTGGCTCTCGTCAAAGAAGGGTAACCGGCGATCAGTTCGATAATTTCAGTGTTGATTTTATTCTTGATAATGGCTTGCATATTCATAGCATGTGCCGGCAGATAAATGGTTGTGAGAACAATGTATCTGAACGTATCCAGGGAACAAAAGGATATTCAAACTGTAAAAACCGGATAGTGGATCTTAATGGAGCTGAGATATGGACGTACCGGTACCCGCTCGATGAAGAAGGAAATGAAACAGGGAGTGTCAGGGTGAGCCCGTATGTACAGGAGCACATTGACCTGGCAACCTCCATAAGGAACGGAATTCATTTCAATGAAGCAGAGAACACTGCTATTTCTACACTGGTAGCAATAATGGGAAGGATATCGGCCTATACGGGTAAAAAGGTGACCTGGGATGAGATGATGAATTCTGATCTGAAACTGGGACCTAAGGTTTATTCAATGGGGCCGGTGGACATCGTTAAGGAGGTTCCGGTACCGGGAGATGCCTGGGTTCCGCAGGGATAATATTATGTAAAAATTGTAACCGAAGCTTGCCGGATGTGGAGGATTTACCTGGTGGTACCGTTGTAACTACTACCTGAGGCCACTGGGATAAGGGCGGGGAATACTATGTTTTATCGGTGCGGTTCAATTTGAACGAAACTGATAATAAAGCCCTGGAATTTCTGAAAAATTAACACTGCGGATCATTTGTTACGCACCTGTCTGTGAAATACAGATTTTCTCAGTGGTGGCTGAGTTACCAGCTCATGGAATATTTCCTTGTTTACAAATTTTATTGCTTCAATTGTATAAAGTGCCCTTGGATTATATGTCATAATTAACTCCAGAACCTTTTTAACCATGCTTCTTTTTACAATAATATAAACTATCGCTACATCCCCTTCAACCCCTTGAGCGTTTAATGCGGTTACACCAAAACCCTGGTCCTTAAGTACATTTACCAGATCTTCTGCCTGAGTCTTTGTGATGACACGTATCATTTCATAGCCCAGTGCCAGACGTTCTTCTATTATCATACCAAGCCAGTTCCCTGCGGCAAATCCTCCTGCATAGGCAATGTATGCCACCCAATTGTCAAGGTTCTGAAAGATACGGCTGATAGCCAGCAGCCAGATAATTATCTCAAAGAAGCCTATCAGGGGGGCAATCCTGCGGAACCCTTTCGCGACAAACATAATCCTCAGCGTGCCCAGTGATACATCGGCTATCCTGGCAAGGAAAATACCGAGGGGGAGAATTAAATAAGCAAAGACATTTGAATCATAAAAGTGCATGGTCACGGTTTTTTGAGAGTTGAAAACAAGATTACCACTGATATGCCAGCTTTTCAGTTAGTTGACTTCAGGGGTGCAAATTTACATTCTTTTTCTTTTCTTTATGGTTAAAATTTCAAATAACTGAGAACCATGAGAGCTCTGTATAAATACTTTGTGTTTGGATCAATATTCCTGTATCTCCTCACTGTTGGCTCATGCCGGAATGATAAGGATGCTCCGAATATCGTTTTTATCATGGCAGATCAATACCGGACTGCTGCCCTGGGATTTCTTGAACAGGATCCGGTAATCACACCAAATATTGACCGCCTCGCTTCTGAGGGGATCTTCTTTTCAAATGCCACGTCCACAATGCCTGTCTGCAGTCCCTACAGGGCTATGCTCATGACAGGAAACTATTATACCATCAACAATGTACCGATGAACTGTCTCAGCGACAATCCGGGCAACTACCTAAGAACGGATGACAATACAATACTTGATGCGTTGGCCGCATCGGGATACAATGTGGGCTATATCGGCAAGTGGCACCTTGAAGAGCCGAAAGAGCCCTATGTCACCTCAGGCAACAACGCCGGTCCGGGTAAAGCCAACTGGGAGGAATGGACACCCCCGGAGCGCCGGCACGGGGTACAGTTCTGGTATGCATACAACACATTTGATAACCATTTCAAACCTCATTACTGGACAAACAAATCAACCCGGGATAAAAGACTCGAAATCGAAGAGTGGTCGCCCATCCATGAAACATCGGTTGCGATTGATTTCATTAAGAATACCGATGGCACCTTTCGTGACACAAGGAAGCCTTTTGCCTTGTTTGTATCCTATAACCCTCCCCACACGGGTTACAGCTATGTGCCGGAAAAATACAGGGATCTTTATAAGGATATGACATTTGAACAGCTCAACACTCGTGAAAGTGTATTGCCCGGGTCGCCCGGAGAAGATCATGCCCGGCGGGTTCTGGCCGATTATTTTGCCTGTGTAACCGGTATTGATGAGCAGGTTGGGAGGATCATGGAGTGTCTCGTGGAGCAGGGTCTGAGAAAGAATACCATCCTTGTTTTTACATCAGACCATGGTAATTGCCTGGGGGCACATAATCATGTCACCAAGAATATTTTCTGGGAGGAATCGTTCAGCGTCCCTCTGATTATTTCCTGGCCGGGGAAAACCGGAATAGGTGTAAGCGATATCCTTATCTCACCGACCGACCTGTTCCCCACACTGGCTGCCCTCGCAGGTATTGGATCAGGAGATGTTCAGGGAATGGATCTTTCCCAAAAAATAGTTACCGGAGAGGGGAAAGAGCCGCTGGGTGCACTTTATGCCTATCTCACTCACTCGCAGGCAGACTCGCTGGTCGGAGGGTTTCCCGGCAAGGCATGGGGGGAAAGGGGTTTCAGGATAAAAGACTATATGCTTGTGGTTAATAAGCTTCCGGGCGAACCCACGGTTTATTACTTGTCGGATCTCAAGGCTGATCCTTTTCAGATGCGGAATATTGCTTTGCAAAACAGGGAACTGGCTACGGCAATACTCGAGGACCTGCTAAATCCAAAACTGGAATCGATAGGCGACGAATGGTACAGGATTCCGGTCACCAAACAAAGCAGCTACCCGAATAACCTCAGGGAGTTACAACCTGCTGCACCAGTGTGGGGAATGCGGTAGAGCGGGAAGACAAACCTGTATAATATTATGAAAATCGCATATTACTGATTGATAAACTTTTCTCTGTAATTCCGGATTTTTCTTAATCTATTGATTATCTTTAAGATTCAATATTAGGGTTTTCATATAGCATTGAAAAAGACCTGAATAATTATTTTAACTGACCATTTATCCAACCAGATATCGAACCATAAAACCCGATTATGAAAACTTTTATTCTGATAGTTACATTTCTGGCCGCAGGTTGTTTTACCTGCCAGCCTGTAATGTCACAGGTTCTTACAAAAACAAAAAAAGTGAACACTGAAAAGGTCAGCAAAAAGGTTGACGAATCAGTAAATAAGGCAGTCAAAAATATTGGGAAGGGATTAGGCGGACTGCTTAACAAGGAAGACAAGAGTGCAGTCACTGATACAACTGTTGTGAATGCTGAACAGGAGAAACAGCCGGAGAATGTACAGGCTGAAGGGGCAGGCAGGGAGGTGGTACCAGCCATACCTGCCAAACAGAGCCTGATGTGGTCCAAATTTGATTTTGTACCGGGTGATAAGATAATATTTGAAGACAATCTCCTTAACGAAGAAAACGGTGAGTTCCCGTCAAGATGGGACCTTGTGGAAGGGAATGTTGAAAATGCCAATCTGGAAGGTGAAAATGTAATTATGTTCAGGGGAGGCAAACCAACTATTATACCTTACCTGAAAAATCCGGGTATTGATTATCTGCCCGATGTATTCACCATTGAGTTCGATCTATACCTCCCAAGTAACAATTTTACCGTATATTTTAATGACAGGAAGAACCAGGGATCCTCTTCAGGTTCCAGCGCCCTGAGTGTATGGTCTGACAGAATGGAGTTTCACCCTGCCAGAAGTTACTTACCGGGCGGAGTTTCAATTGTGAACAGGTGGGCACATATTGCAATTGCCTATACCAGTGGTAAAATGAAAGCCTATATTGACGAAACCAGGCTAATAAATATCCCGCATCTGCCCTTTAACCCTACCGGTATTACCCTGCACGCTTACTCTGCAAGCAATACTAATATATTCTTTATAAAGAACTTAAGGATAGCTGAGGGAGGAGTTAAGTATTACGAAAGGTTCCTGCAGGATGGAAAGATAGTCTCAAATGGCATAAGGTTCGATACGGGCAAGTCCTCCCTTCGTCCCGAATCGATGGGAGTTTTAAATGAGATATTAAAGATGCTTACCGACCACCCGGAGATTAAAATCAGTATTGAGGGGCATACTGACAGCGACGGAGATAACGATTTAAACCAGAAGCTCTCGGAGGATAGAGCTTTTGCTGTGATGAATCAGATTATAGCTATGGGAATCTCTGAAGAGAGGCTCACCTATAAAGGCTATGGGGAGAGCAAACCGGTATCTCCGAACGATTCACCTGAAAGAAAAGCAGAAAACCGCAGGGTAGAGTTTGTAAAGATCGATAGTATTGACTAGAACCTGCCTAAGGATAAGGGAGGATGCAAAAATTTCTTTTGCCCGGCAGATCATGTAATCTGTCATCATTTAAGAAAGATTCATAAATACCGTGCGGGTGGCAATTTTGCAGATTCAAATACCGGATATATTTCTATGACAGCTGGGAGAAATGAGCCTCATGAACTGCTTTATTTTGCATGAATATTAAGTATCCGGTATCCTTCTTCAATTTCATCGGCAGTTATACCTTCCAATTGATAATGAGGTATGATCTTTTGAACAAAAAGTCCTGTATCAGGATTTTCATCTACCACAGGGAACAAATGTGTTTAGGAACATCTTGCTTTTTTAAGTAACCAGTTATTTATAACTTTGGTTAGGTTCAAAATATTTATCCACATTAACATTTAATACCTCTATTTACTATGGCCGATTTTATATATGAAAAACCTTTTCAGATCGAAAAGGACTCTACGAGCTACCGTTTAATAACAAACGAATATGTCAAGGTGGTCAGTGTTGACGGACGTGAGGTCCTGAAAATTGATCCTGCAGGACTTGAACTGATCGCACGCGAGGCTATCAATGATGTCTCTTTTCTTATGAGAGCCAGTCATCTCCAAAAACTGAAGGCAATCCTGGATGATCCTGAATCGACTGATAATGATAAGTTTGTGGCCTACATTATGCTGAAGAACCAGGTCATTGCAGCCGAAGGTGAGTTACCGTCGTGCCAGGATACCGGCACAGCAATAGTAATAGGAAAAAAGGGAGAGAATGTCTTCACCGGAGAGGATGATGCGAAATATTTATCGAAGGGCATTTTTGATATTTATAAGGATAAGAACCTGAGATACTCTCAGATCGTTCCCTTTTCGATGTTTGATGAGAAGAACTCAGGCACCAATCTTCCGGCACAGATCGACATATACTCAAAACCGGGTGACACATACGAATTTTTGTTCATCACCAAAGGGGGAGGATCAGCCAATAAGTCCTTCCTGCACCAGCAAGCCAAGTCACTTCTGAATGAAGAAAACCTTACAAAATTCATTAAGGAGAAGATAAAGGATCTTGGCACATCTGCCTGCCCTCCCTATCACCTGGCATTAGTGATCGGAGGTACTTCGGCAGAAGCAACCCTCAAGACAGTCAAGGAGGCCTCTGCAGGATATCTGGATCATCTTCCGACAGAAGGTAATTCAAGCGGAAGAGCTTTCCGCGATCTGGAGTGGGAAAAGAAAATAGAAAAGATATGCCAGGAATATGGCGTTGGTGCCCAGTTTGGAGGAAAGTATTTCGTTCATGATGTAAGGGTGATAAGGATGTCGCGCCATGCTGCCTCATGCCCGGTTGGAATTGGAGTAAGTTGCAGCGCCGACAGGAATATAAAAGCAAAGATAACCAGGGATGGAATTTTCCTGGAAGAGCTTGAAAGGAATCCGGCAAGGTTTATGCCGGAGAGGGCTCCGGAGCTTGAGAAACCGGTTGAGATAGATATTGACAGACCAATGAAGGAGGTTTTGGCTGAGCTAAGTAAATATCCTGTCAAAACCAGGGTCAATCTCACAGGTACACTTATTGTAGCCAGGGATATGGCACATGCCAGGATAAAGTCAATGCTTGATGAAGGCCTGCCGATGCCTGATTATTTCAAGGATCATCCTGTTTATTACGCTGGTCCTGCAAAAACACCTGCAGGCATGGCTTCAGGAAGTTTTGGTCCAACAACTGCCGGCAGGATGGATCCTTATGTGGATCTGTTCCAGAGTCATGGAGGATCAATGATCATGCTTGCAAAAGGTAACCGGTCACCTCAGGTAGTGGAGGCATGCAAAAAGTATGGGGGATTCTACCTGGGTACTATTGGCGGTCCTGCAGCTATTCTTGCAAAAGCAAACATCAAGTCGGTTGACGTTATGGATTTCGGGGAGATGGGTATGGAAGCTGTAAGAAAGATCAGGGTTGAGAATCTGGCTGCGTTTATCCTGACCGATGACAAAGGGAACGATTTCTTTGATGAATACAACAGGTGAGGTTGAGGGATGTACTATGTACTATGGTATGTAAGGCGTAAAGGCGTAAAGGCGTAAGGGCGTAACGGCATAAAGGCGTAACGGCATAACGGCATAAAGGTGTAACGGTGTAAAGGCGTAAAGGCGTAAAGGCGTAACGGTACGGGGCACAAAGCTCAGAGAAAAACAACAGAACAGCTCACTCCGTCCTCCGAAGTTTTAACGTAGGAGGTGGTGTAGGTGGAATGTTTCAACAATTCAACGTTTCAACGTTTCAAGATACTCCTTCGTTGAGATAACCTTCGCATAACTTCTAAGGGTGATTAGCGTAGAAAGGTGTACATCTTCAGCGCTTATTGTTTTGTCTTCGAATTGAAGGTCGCGTGTTGCGCAGGCATCCCGGATCAGAGTGCATTTATAGTCAAGATCGGCTGCTGCTCTTGTAGCTGCTTCAGCACACATATGTGTTTGCATGCCACAAATTACCAGTGAATTTATCCCAAGCTGTTTAAGGTGATCATCAAGACCTGTCCCTATGAATGCATTAATTTTATCCTTTGAGATCACCAGTTCACCTTCAAGTGGCTCAACCATATTGTGGATCATACCTCCCGGCTCATAGTTATGCCTTATAAATACTACAGGCCTGTTTTTCTCCCTGAAATGCTTCAATAACAGAGCTGCATTGGCAGCTGCCTTTTCCGGATTGTTTAACGCAACATCTCCACCAGGGAAATAAAACTCCTGGATGTCAATTATGAGAAGCGCCTCTTTTATTTCACTGTTTTGTGCCACGCTATCTGCTATCATCAATGAAAAAACAGATACAAGACATAACCTTATAATATACATGGCGGATGGTTTTTTGATTCACGATAAAAATAATCATTTCATTCCGATCTTTTCTCCCCGTGCTGCTTTATCGGCCACTTCATTTATACGCCTTATCCTGGTTTCAGGTTTTTTTGAGGATTCGATCCAGCCAATACAGAGTTTACGATAGGAAGGGGGAAAGGAAAGGAAATTATCAAATGCATCTTTCCTTTTTTTCAGTTCTTCAATCAGATCTTCTGGTGGCTGGTATTCCTCAGCGGGAGGATCCTTGGGGATTATAAGATACGGGTTTTCAATGGTTTCGTTGTACAGTCTGGCTCCCGCTTCATTCATTTTACCAAGCCGGATCATCTCCCTTGCCCGCTTGATATTATGGTCTGACCACCTGCTTCCGCTATTCCGAGGAGTGAATTTCTGACAATATGTATTCTCATCAATCCTCATTATTATGCTGTCGATCCAGCCAAAGCAAATAGCCTCCTCAACTGCATCAGTGTAAGGTATACGGGGCTTGCAGGTGTGTTTCTTATAATATATCAGCCATACCTCTTTGCGTGAAGTATGGTTCTTTTCAAGCCATTTTCTCCAGTCCTCCCGGGTAGTTACGTAAAGTGTACTGATATTGTCGGTCATTTCCCGGAAAAGATACAATAAAACAAAAAAACTGTCAACTTTTTCTTGCCTGAAAATCTGTGCGTACCCGGTTGTTTATGATAAATATTCATCAAATAAGAATAGCTTATTTTATTAATATATATTTGAAAGGTTTCTGGAATTGAAAAGATAATTTGATCAAATCTGTATTTGCCTGTAATTAATGAGAAAGATCAACATTCCGGACCAGACCGGAAAGATAGTAATAATAACAGGTGCAAACAGCGGGATTGGCTTTGAAGCTGCGCGGCAGATGGCGGGGATGGGAGCCCATGTAATACTCTCGTGCAGGAGCATTGAGAAGGGAATGAACGCGCTGAAGATGATCAAAAGGAAAGACCCTGACTGCACTGTTGAGTTGATGAAACTTGACCTGGCCGGCCAGTCATCCATCAGAGGTTTCTCGGATGAATTCAAGAGCAGGTATAAGAATCTCGATATCCTGATAAACAATGCAGGTATAATGGCTACTCCCAGGAGGCTTACAGAGGATGGATTTGAGCTTCAGTTTGGGACCAACCATCTGGGTCATTTTTCCCTTACCGGACTTCTGCTCGAAAGACTTCTCAAAACACCTGGGTCAAGGATTGTAACTGTAACCAGTGTAGCTCATTTCAAGGGGAAAATAGACTTTAATGACATTAACATGGAAAGGAGATATTCAAGAATGGGGGCCTACAGGAGAAGCAAGCTTGCCAATCTGCTTTTTGCATACGAATTGCATAGGAGGTTATTGGCATCAGCACACAGGACTATATCGGTGGCTGTGCATCCCGGTATAACCTCTACCGGTATTCTCTGGCTTCCTGTAATAATAGAACAGCTTAAACAACTTGTGCTGACAAGTCCGGTCAAGGGCGCCCTTTCTACAATTGTTGGAGCAACTGCTCCTGGTCTCAGGGGAGGGGAATATATCGGGCCCGGAGGCTACAAACAGATGATCGGATATCCAAAGATCCTGGAATCTAGCAAAATGTCACACGACCTGAAACTTGCGTCCGGACTCTGGAAAATTTCCGAGGAATTGACCGGGGTAAAATTCAAATTATAGATTATAAGTAATGGATATTTGTTTATTTAGAGTACTCTAAATTATTTGAATAATGAAATTACGGAGATTTTTTGCCGGTACCCTTGTGTTGTTTTCGGTGATTGTTATGATAATTATCCTTGTAAACAACCGGAAACAGTATGTGATCCTCGTTTCAATGGATGGATTCAGGTGGGATTATCCTGAAATTTACATTACTCCTAATCTCGAAAGTATAGCAGCTAAAGGCGTAAAAGCCGGCAGACTCATTCCCTCTTTCCCCACCAATACGTTTCCAAATCATTATACCCTTGCTACCGGATTATATCCTGACCACCACGGATTGATCAATAATTCTTTCTATGCTCCTGACCTTGACCTTTTTTACAGTATGGGCAACAGGGAGAGGGTGGAAAATCCCGATTTCTATGATGGAGAGCCAATATGGAATACAGCCGGAAAGAATGGGATCATCACAGCTTCAATGTTCTGGGTCGGATCGGAAGCACCTGTTAACGGAATGCAGCCAACATACTGGAACAGATATGATAAGTCAATTCCTTACAAAGCAAGGATCGACTCCGTAATAAACTGGCTCAGTCTTCAGAAGAAGGAGCGGCCCAGGTTTATCACCCTCTATTTTGACGAACCTGATGCTGTTTCTCATGATTATGGTCCCTTTTCTGCGGAAACCGATTCAGTTGTCAGGCACCTTGATTCCCTTATCGGCCAGCTGGTTGAAAGAGTGGGGGCATTACCTATCTCAAAAAGAATAAATCTGATAATAGTATCCGATCACGGGATGGGTGAGATATCGAACGAACGGCTGGTAAACCTGTGGAAATTAATTCCCGCGAAGTTTATTGAAAGGTACGGTGGTGGTAATCCAGTTTACCTTATTGATCCTGCAGAATCATATGGCGATACTGTAATATCAATTCTAGACGAGACCCGGGGAGTAAAGGGGTATTTTAAGGATGATATTCCGGATCATTTTCATTATGGCAGCAATCCCCGGATCCCTGATATTGTAGCGGTAGCTGACAGTGCCTGGAGCATTGTCTGGGTACACGACAGCAGCTATGTGATGCATAGCAAAGCAACGCATGGATGGGATCCTGTCAACAGCGAAATGCATGGGATATTCTATGCTAAAGGAAGATCATTTACCAGGCAGTCGGGCATAGAACGATTAGATAATGTAGATATATACAATCTGATATGCGAAATACTTGATATCGAACCTGCTCCCAATGATGGTAGCAAAGAAAAGATCAAGGGACTCCTCAGATAAATTATAAGTTAATTAATTCAGGCTTTTCTGACTTGTTTTATATTTGTAAAAAAAAGCATCACATAGGTCAGGCGAAATATGGATTGGCTAACATGAAACAAGCACTCAACATTAAGCTGGGATCATACTGCAGTACTATTGAAAATGAGTTCAATCTGATAGACGGTACCCGCAAAAAAGAACTCGAAAGCCTGGCAGATTATGTGGGCAGGAGCCTTCAAAAAAAGAGAAGGATTAACCTGATATTTGTATGCACCCACAACTCGCGAAGAAGCCAGCTGGCCCAGGTATGGTTTAAGGTAGCGGCTGAATACTACGGAGTCAGAGGTATAGCAACTTTTTCGGGAGGAACAGAAGTTTCTGAAGTAAATATCAGGGTAATAGGGTCACTGGAGAGAGCAGGTATAACTATTGAATGCCTGAACCCTTACCAGCCTAACCCTGTGTATAATGCTGTCATAGGTGAGGGGTATGAAGGATTGGAGCTTTTTTCAAAGGTTTACAATGACCCTGCTAACCCGGATAATAACTATTGCGCTGTCATGGTTTGTTCAGATGCTGATGAAGCCTGCCCTAATGTACCCGGGGCTGATTTGCGGATAGCTATTCCCTACACCGACCCAAAATATTCAGACAATTCGCCTGCTGAAGCTGACATTTACGATACTGCTTCGCGAACCATAGCCAGAGAGATGTTTTATGCAATTTCACTAATCACTAAAATCCAATAATAGAGAACCTTACCAATTTGCTTATGAAAAAAACCCGTTTATCATTTCTTGACAGATATCTTACAATGTGGATATTTCTGGCCATGCTGGCAGGTGTCTTTTCCGGTTATTTTTTCCCGGATATTGCCCAATTCTGGGACAATTTCAGTTACGGAACCACTAATATTCCTATAGCTATTGGCCTTATTGTAATGATGTATCCCCCACTGGCAAAAGTGAGGTATGAAGAGCTTCCTGATGTATTCAGGAATTTCAAGATACTGGGTCTGTCGCTGGTACAGAACTGGGTAATAGGTCCCATACTCATGTTCCTCCTGGCCATACTTTTTCTCCCCAACCATCCTCATTATATGGCCGGGCTCATACTCATCGGACTTGCAAGGTGCATTGCAATGGTTATAGTATGGAACGAACTGGCAAAAGGGGATACTGAATATGCAGCAGGTCTTGTTGCGTTTAACTCCATTTTCCAGGTGCTGTTTTTCTCACTTTATGCCTATGTCTTCATTACCGTGCTCCCCGGCTGGTTCGGTCTGGAGTCGTTCGACGTAAATATTACGATAGGACAGATTGCAAGGAGCGTTTTCATATATCTCGGGATCCCTTTCATTGCCGGGTTCCTTACGCGGTTTATCCTTATAAGGATTAAGGATAAGGGATGGTATCATAATAAATTCATACCTGTAATAAGTCCTCTTACCCTTATAGCGCTCCTGTTCACTATACTTGTGATGTTCTCGCTTAAAGGGGAATATATTGTTAAGATACCGCTTGATGTTGTAAGGATAGCGATACCTCTTATTATCTATTTTGTGATAATGTTCCTTGTATCATTTTTTATGGGCAGGCGTATTGGTGCGGGTTATCCGAAAACAGCCACCATATCGTTTACTGCGGCCAGCAATAATTTTGAGCTTGCAATAGCAGTGGCAGTTGCTGTATTCGGCATTAATTCTGGCGAAGCATTTGCAGCAGTCATAGGTCCCCTTGTTGAGGTACCGGTCCTTATCTCTCTAGTAAATGTAGCGCTCTGGTTTAAGAGGAAGTATTTTGACTAGGAAAATCCATATATTATAATATATATTAAATTACATAATTGACACTGCAAAAAAAAATAACTAATTCATGAAATACACATCTATCCCTATTCTGTTAGTTTTTCTAATGGTTGCAGGTTGTAACCAAAAGGAAAATGTTATTGAGAAGCCCAATGTTTTATTTATTGCTATTGATGATCTTAATGACTGGGTTGGACACCTTGGTGGCCATCCCCAGGCTCATACTCCGGAGCTCGACCGTTTTGCCGCCAGTGCAGTCAATTTCACTCACTCCTATTGCTCAAACCCGGCCTGCAATCCTTCACGCACAGCTGTAATGACCGGTTATGCGCCGCACACTTCGGGTGTATATTCAAATTACCAGGACTGGAGGGAGGTAATTCCCAAAAGAGTCACTATTGGCGAGTATTTCAGGGAAAACGGATATTATTCTGCCGGAGCTGGTAAGATCTTTCATTATCACATGATCGATTCAGCCTGCTGGGATGAATACTGGCCTTCTCAGAGCCAGAACATGCCCCGGGAATATATGCCTGAAAGACCGGGAGGCACGGTAAATATGCCGGTTTTCGAAAACATGTATATGATGTTCGACTGGGCTCCTTTAGATATACAGGATTCAGTTATGGGTGACTATAAGAGTGTAAAATGGGTTACAGAAAAGCTGCATGAGGATCATGATAAACCATTTTTCCTTGCGTGCGGAATTTATAGGCCTCACCTTCCCTGGTATGTACCACAGAAATATTTTGACCTGTTTCCACTGGATAGTATCGTATTACCGAAAGTACTCGAAAATGATCTTGATGATGTGAGTGACAGGGTTAAGGATATTGCATACAGAGCCGGAAATTACCATGAACGGATAACCGAAGCAGGACTATGGAAAGATGCCGTGCAGGGTTATCTTGCTTCTATTGCATATGCAGATGCAATGTTCGGAATGTTAATTAGTGCACTCGAACAAAGTGAATATGCTGATAACACAATTGTGGTAATATGGTCTGACCATGGATGGCAGTTAGGGGAGAAAGAACATTGGAGAAAGTTTGCTTTATGGGAAAATGTTTTGCGCACAAACCTGATCATCAGGGTCCCCAGGGGAGTTAAAGGGTTGCCAGAGGGTTCAGCCAATGGAATTCCCAGCAACAGGATTGTATCGTTGCAGGATATTTACCCCACCCTGATAGAATTGTGTGGATTGGCTCCCAGGGATGATATTGATGGCAGAAGCTTATTGCCACTGCTGAAAGATCCGACAATTGAGTGGAATTATCCTGCGATATCGTCATATGATTTCGGGGAATTCTCAATAAGAGATGAAAAGTGGAGATACACTGTCTATATAGATGGCAGCGAGGAATTATATGATCATGAAAATGACCCGGAGGAATGGTATAATTTAGCTGAGATAGCCGAGTATGCTGAGGTGATAAATGAAATCAGGAAAGAGCTTCCTGTAAATCCGGCACCATTGATAAAATCATCTGAGAGACTTCAACCACACCATACCCCTCCATTTACTTCGAAGGAGGAATACCAGGAATGGCTTGACCATAATAAAAATTACGGATATCTAATAGATAAATACTGGAACAAAGAGTAGACCCCAGGAACACCTTAAAGATTTTCTACGGAATACTTTTGGCAGGTTTTCAAAACTTGGTTATATTTGCAGTTCGAAACATTGCGGGGTGGAGCAGTGGCAGTCCCGAAAAACATCAAATCTGTGACTTGATTAGTTTTTCGAGGATGCTCGAAAATCTGACTAAGCAGAGCTTGGGGATTTTCGGCACTCGTTGGAGATTAGTTCTTTTAGAGTTTTATCTAAATTATATATTGCGGGGTGGAGCAGTGGCAGCTCGTTGGGCTCATAACCCAAAGGTCGGAGGTTCGAATCCTCCCTCCGCTACAAAGAAAAAGCCTGGTACAAAGTACCCGGCTTTTTTGTTTTCAGGCCGACGCCCACTTGCGAGGCGGAGGGATGAAAACAAAAAGATCGCAGACGCCGAAGGCGGATGCAGGGGTTTTTTACTTGTAAAGCACCTCCTAAACGGATCACCGAAGGTAATCCTCCCTCCGCTACAAAGAGGATTACTCTCCATATAGTCGTGTAATCCTTTATATTCATATTTCTATCTCCCTGCCACCTTCTCTTTCAGAGAAAAGAAGTTGGCGATTTAATTGTGGGAATAATTCTGGTTTGTATGTAAAAGGAGTTCCTACTCCCTGCAAGGTGAGGCAGTTTTTTCTCTGTTAGCAACTGGGAATAGATAATCCTTCATGCAACAATAAGAAAGACCAGGCGTCTTTTTGTAAACAAGTCTGTACATTTTTCCAATATCGGGGGAGGTGCTATGACTTTACACAATGGTGGCATCGCTTCAAACAGTTGGCCAAAAATATCATGGGTATAGTCTTCGAATACCAGTTGACACCAGGTGCATAAAAAATACAAATTGATGATGTCAGACTTACTCATACGGCTAATAAATAATGAATCATAAGTCACAACTTATTGCTAGTTACCAGGAATATTTTCCGATAATGTACCTGTTAAAAAAAATTGGCAGTAATTTAAAATATAGGAAATCATGTTAAAAAATATTGTAATTGTTTTAACTACTATTTGCCTGGTGCTTGGCGCATTATTTCTAACCATAATTATAGTTCGTATCAGGAATATTTACTTTAAGAAAAATGCAAGAGTACCTATTTGGCACAAAAAGGTCGATATATTGAACAAGGCGGGTAAATTAACCATGGCAATATCATTATTTTTTTCTGCTTCCGGTGTTATCTACTATTTATTCTTTGTTTCAACACATTTGAAATTTATTAGTGTTTATGTAAAGATAGCTTTCTGTATCTTTTTTGGCGCATGGGCTCTTTTAGAGATTTTTTTGTGCTTTTCAGTTTCACAAAAACTACTCAATGGTTCCATATTTAAGCGTATCGTATTTTTCTTTGCAGTTATTATTTGCATCATTGGTGCAGTTTATCTGTTTCCCCCTCTTTCCAGATCGCTGCTTTTTCCGGAATCCTCTAATAACACACAGCAGGTTATTTTCCCTGAAACTCCATGTGGGTATTGCGCTTCAGCTTATTATAAGGCATTTAATTCTGGGGAGGGTGACCAAATGCGAACTTTCATCCAAAAGTACAGATCTGAATCTTATTTAAAGAGCAGAACGGTTACAGAGCAAATCGAATCGTACAAATTCATGTATATGGTTAGCGGGATACTGACTCCAGTTAGACTCATACAGATATCCGACTATGAAATCATCATTTTTTCCCAAACTAGCAAGGAAGGGAAATTGGCAAAAACTCGCTTCAAGGTTGACATTTTGGAACCTCATTATCTGCAAATATATACTATCACACCTACCACACAGGAAGAAGCACTACAAATCACAACCATTGATCAACAAATCATTGGGAGTACTATTGACTCTCTTGTAGTTATCTTAAGGGAGAGTTATGTGGATCCTGAAAAAGGGATAATGATGGCTGATTCATTGAACCATTATAAATCCAATGGAAGATATGATGAAATAAACGATGGATCTGTGTTGTCGCTTCGCCTAACGGAAGATCTATGGCCTCTATGCCACGATAAGCATCTTAGTGTTACATACGGTAAAATTACAGAAGAAGAAAGTACATCTATGCCTGAAATAGACAGTACATACAATTATGGCTTTCGAATTAGTAAAGTCCTTGAAAATAATATCGGCTACATCCGATTCGATGAGTTTGATGGAACTGATGAAGCGAAAAGGGTAGCAGCTAAAGCATTTGAAACGGTAACTGATTGTGATGCCTTAATTTTCGATTTAAGATACAACACCGGGGGGTCGCCTAAGCTTGTTCATTTTATCTACAGCTATCTTTTCGAGGAGCCAACTTATGTGGGTAGCCGATACGACCGTATCCTAAATGATACAACTGATTTCTGGACTCAAACGGATATTCCAGGCAAACCATTTGATGACCATGTCCCCTTGTATATTTTAACGGGTTCCAATACCTTCTCAGCAGCCGAAGAATTGGCTTACTTTTTAAAAGATATGAAGCGGGCTATTATTGTAGGGGAGACCACAAGCGGTGGAGCTCACCCCATAATTCATATTTCAGTCAATGATTATTTCGGAGTAAGAATACCCTTCGCCCGAATGATGAGTCCTGTTAGTTTGACCGATTGGGAAGGGACTGGTGTCATACCAGACATACAAGTTCCGATGGATGAAGCTATGGAAGCAGCATGTAAAGATGCAATCAAGAATTTGAAAAATTGAAAATCACAAAATAGGAAAGAACTAAATTAATTATATTCAAAAGGTTAAACTGTAGATTTCAAGGTCAACAAAAAAAATTAGTAGGTATAAGAAAAGAAAAGTTGTAACATGCAGCGCCAATGCATTGATTAAATGATATACTTGTTATAAAAACACCCGAATTTAATATTGAAGATTTCGTGTAAATCTTAGAAATAAACTGAAACTATTAAATATGATAATCAGTATAGCATCTTTTAATAATAATCGAGTTCATGTAACAAAAATGAAAATATAACGTCGTTTCAATGGTTACCATGTAAATAGCTAAATATTAATAATTATGAAAAGCACGCTTTACCTTCTGCTTATCCTGATTTTTGTTTCCTGCTCTGGAGTAAAAAACAGATATACTATCAATGGAGAAATATCTGGAATTGATAATACTAAGATCTTCCTTCTTGAATATTCGAATGGCGAATTTCAAATAATCGATACAACAAATTCGGTTAATGGTGCTTTTACCTTCAAGGGTTCTTTGACCATTCCGGCCAGATATTATATCGTAGTAAAGGGAGTCTCATCATCAATCAGTTTATTCGCTGAGAATTCAGAAATAGACATTATAGCAGATCGGGCAGATTTGAGCAAAGCAGAAATAAAAGGTTCTTCACTGCAAGATGAATATCAACGGTTGCTTTCGGAGATAAATACAAGGTTTGTCAATAAAATTGATAGTCTTAATCTTATTTACAAAGGGGCCGAGAAAATTAATGATCAGGCTGTGATGAATAATATTACAAATCTTATCAAATCAATTGAAGAACAACAGAAAGAATTTCTGATTTCCTATTTCATGAAAAATAACAATTCTGTAATATCCCCAAATCTTTTATACAAATTGAGGCCTTGGGACTTTAACGATCTGGCAGTATTAAAATCTGTTTATAATAATTTTGATTCTTCCATTCTTGATTCTCCGGATGCGAAAGTCATCAAAGATTGGATAGGAAATCTTGAGAGAATAGAAACAGGGCAACCCTTACTGGATTTTTCAATGAATGATACTATCGGCAGGCCAATTTCTCCCTCAATGTTCTCCGGTAAATATCTTTTAATAGACATGTGGTCATCTGCCTGCCCTCCATGCAGGAAAGAAAATCCGGATATGGAGAGATTGTACATGAAATATAAAAACAAGGGTTTTGAGATTCTGGGGGTTTCGTTCGATTCGGACAGAGATACATGGATCTCTGCAATAAAACAGGATGGCATTACATGGACACAGGTTTCAGAACTCACAGGATGGAACAATAAGGTACGGGATTTATATTCAATTGAAAGTCTCCCGACTAACTTTTTAATAGACAGGAACGGTATCATTATTGCCAAAAACCTTAGAAGAGAAAAGTTAGAAGAAAAGCTTGTTGAAATATTTGATTAGGTTTTTCATCAGAGCATCTTGTAATGCCAATCTGAAGTGATAAGGTAGATTGATTTGATAAATTGTTATTAAAACCCTTCGTCGCCTGACCCTTTGCAAGGCCTGCTTGCCGGTAGCTCCCGTGGCCTTATTTGGGCAGCCGACAGCACCTACAAGATGAACAGCCTCCTCTGTTCAATTGCTGGCAAAGATCCATCAGGTAATGATGGAAATCCTTGAAATATGCATGGAATATTTTCCCGTTAGGAGTTATGAATAATACTTTATAGCTGATAATCAAAAATTTAATTGTGTTTTCGGAATGACTATCGTAAATTTACCTTTGTGCAATCAACCTTAACTGGTCTCCTCTTATTTCATCGAAAGAAATAGCATAATTTATTATTAGTTTCGATTAATATGTTTTACCAAAACCAAGGTAAAATATTAATAAGAAAAGCGAATAATTCAGATACAGGTCTTTACTAAGACTGACCTCCATAACTCCTATGGATGGAAGAATCGCTATTAGAATCGACAGGGGCGACGATTTTTTTCTATTTTAACCAGACGGGGTCATTCAATTGTATTTGTAGCTCAGAATGATAATGAGCTTGTTGGATCAGTATCTGTATCCAGAAAGGAAGTGTTATGCAACGGTATGATTCGTCGGGTCTATTACCTTGGAGATTTAAAAGTGCATCCTTTGCTCCGCGGATCAACATTAGCTTTGCGTTTGCTCAGGGAGGCCAAATCATTTATCCAAAGTGATGGAGCCGATCTCATATTTTGTACTGTTGCTGAAGGCAACAATGCTGTATACCCTCTTCTAACCGGCAGACTTGGATTTCCAAAATTCCTTTCTGCTGGTGTTTTCAGGGTATTCCAGCTTGTACCCTGGAGTTTTGGGATAAACAAATCAAATGACTTTGAAATAGTAAATGAGCATGAGCAACTCGAAAATACCTATCAGTCTTTTTATTCAAGGTATGCCTATGGACCAGTGGTAAAAACAGGGCCGTCAGAGAAAACCATGGATCTGGTGGCAATAAATGGTATTAAATCCCAGGGCAAGCCCTGGACCCTTTTTTCCGGGGCAAGCCCCGGGGAACCGACCCGCCGACTGGTGGGGAGCTCGGCGTAGCCAATTAAACCATAACTTCTCGTCCGCCGTAGCGGAACGCGAAGGAGGATTAAAAAAAAGGGAAAATAATTTCCGGGATATGGAAACAGCTTTCATTAATTTCACCGAAGGGAAAATCAAAGAGTTCAATGTACAATATGGCGGATATGGCAGATCAGGAGATTTTATTAATCGAGGATATTATGCTCAATACTGGTCGTCCTCGCCATTATTTGCTGATCCACTAAATGCAGCTGATATATTGCAGATTGATAATTTTGATAAGAAAGCATCACTTAACTATGATATCAAGACGCATTTCAATGCGGTAAGGTGTGTAAAAGGGTAGTACTTCCCATAGATCATCTTGGCAGTGCTCTATATGTTGTTTTTTGAGGAAATATGTGTTTATCGTCAGCAAAATCTGGAATGCAATCATTTTGAATCCCTGCGAGCGCATTGGCTTCGAACTTCGCCCCGATTTCTCAGAGCTACGTCCGACGAAGTCGCCGGACTCGTAAACTCGGTTCCCCGCCGCTTGCGGCGAAGACCTCAATTACGGGAATCTTACATTAAATCAGAGTTCTTTTTTGTAGTTCATAATTGGTCATACATAGCACAGACCTTACCAATTTCTATTTGAAGAAAGCTAAAGACTACTTCTGTAATATTGATAGAGTCTCCTCCAGTCTAATAATATAAGTCATATCTCTGATTAAGCACCCCCTTGAGGGATCACGAGGAGCGTATCCTTGTGTCTCTGCAACAATGTAAAGAAGTCTAATAAGTATGAGACATTCTTTTTGAAAGCATACTAAGTAAATATCTGACTTTTATTTTTTAACTTAACATCCGGCTAAATGTGCAGTTCCATTGTTGTTTCAAACTGCTTTTAAATGTCATAATTTATTCTTTTAATTATTGCTTGAACAGATCCGACAAAACCTTCTTACCTGATTATTGACTATAACATGAGAAAGCAAACTTTATTAATCATCCTGCTGAGCTTCACGACAATGCTTCAGGCACAGAAAGTGGACAGCATTAAAGTGGAACAAACCGGTGATTTTATTAAGATCGGGTACCAGATACTTGATTCTAAACCGGGACAGGTCTACAGGGTAAGAGTTTTATGCTCGATTAACGGAGGATTAAATACGGAAATTAAAAGTGTATCAGGAGATACCGGCGATAATGTGCAGGGGGGGAAATCCGAATATTTTGCTATATGGGATGTTCTGAAAGATGTGGATGAGCTAAACTCTGCCGAATTTATTGTAAGGGCGGAACTGGTGAAGGATTTAGCCTCCGGACCTGTATCGGCGAAAAACATTGAAATAACAAATAAATGGTCAAAAAAATGGATTCATATAGGACCGGCCATTGAAGTTCCTGGACCAAAACCTGGTTTTATGCTTGGTGTAATGGGTAGTTTTGGAGCTGCAATACTAATTTATTCAGGTGAATACGCAATTGAGAAAGATATTGTATTTCCTATAGGGGCTACAGTTGACCTGGATGACTTTCTGTATGACAAGAAAGTTACCTCGATAACTTTCTTTCTTACAAAAAGGGTGGCGAATTATAATTCTTTCCAGATGCATATAATGGCTGGATTTCAGAGAACCCGTCTCATTATTATGGATCGAGATGCACTGGGAGGTCCATATAATACAGACAAACTTTTCGGCCCTTCATTTGGTCTTACAACCGATATCAACCGTATTTCATTTACGATGCTCGTAACTCACATTGAACCCGGACCTGTTGATATGGAAGACAATAGGGAAGTTATATCCCCTCAATACTATTTCTCAGTATGCATGGGTGTCAGGTTTTAAAGTATATTCAAAAATCAGGTTATGAAAAAAGGAGTTTTAATCAATGTGTTATTGCTGCTCTGTCTTACACTGTTTCCGCAGGTTTCCGAGAGCAAATCCGGAGTGAAACAATTCAATATTTCCAAAACCGGAGCTGATCTGAAGAAATTCACTGACCAGAGCAGGTCTCGGACTGATATATCACCTCCGGTCATTACCCTGGAAACTCCGGTTTTATCACAGGATTCACTTGTAAAATCAGATACAAGGACATTGATAGTCAAGGGTAAAGTTGAGGACCAGGGAGGTATTTTTGCAGTAATGGTTAATGGCGTCGAAGCCATAGTATCGGCCGATGGTCAGTTCCTTGCTGAAGTACCACAGGCATTCGGGAGGAATACTGTCAGGATAGTCGCTACCGATATGGCTCTTAATAATACCATGGTTCAATTCCACTCGGAGAGGCCAACACAGATTATTACCGATCCTGCTTCAGAAAGGGCAGCAGAACCTGAAGCGCCCGTGAAAGAGAAAAACAGCTATAGTATCCAGATAACCCAGCCCTCAGCCTCAACAGTTATTACTGCCAGTGATAAGTATAACCTGGAAGCCTGCATTAAAGCTACGGCACCCATAAGAAAGCTGGTTATATACCGCGACAACTCTTTTGTAAATGGATATCTGGGCAATAAGATAATTCCCAATGGAGATTGTGCCTTTCAGGTTGACGAAATAGTGGCTCTAAAGCTGGGATTTAATGATGTCAGGATAGAGATTTTTGCTGATGATGATACAGTAAGTAACAGTGTGACAATTGAATATAGTTTACACGCAGCGCGCAATTTTGCTCTGCTGATAGGAAATGAAAAATATGATGATCCTGGAATCATGGAGCTGTCAGAACCATTAAATGATGCAACTGAACTGTATAAAACCCTGACAACTGAGTATAATTTCGAAACGGATAATGTAATTCTGCTAAAGAATCCAACTAAAGCCGATATCATTGGTACACTTCATCAGCTTCGCTCCAGGATTGAACCATTTGATAACCTGTTGATTTTCTATGCCGGCCATGGTTTCTGGGACGAAGGAATGGGAGTTGGGTACTGGCTTCCCAGGGATGCAAGTAAAAACAATCCGGTTAACTGGATTCCGAATACTGATCTTACAAATTATCTGGGTGCAATAAAGTCCAAACATACACTATTAATTGCTGATGCATGTTTCAGCGGAGGAATATTCAAAACTAGATCGGCTTTCTCTGCTACTTATGCAATTGAAATGCTTTATCAGATGGACAGCCGCAAAGCAATCACAAGTGGGACGCTTACCGAAGTGCCTGACAAGAGTGTTTTCTTCCAGTACCTTATTAAAAACCTGAAGGAGAATACAAATGAATATCTTTCGGCGGAAGAACTATTTTCAAAAATGAGAATGGCGGTGATCAATAATTCTGAGAATGTTCCCCAGTTCGGGACTATACAAAATGTGGGTGATGAAGGAGGGGATTTCATATTTATCAGAGGCAGGAAATGAAAAAATAGCCTGTAGCCATACGCAGCATTGATTGCTGCAATAAATGTTGGGGTTCATTTGCTGCATTATCTGAGACACATAATATGACTCAACTAAGATCAAATTTGATTGAAAATCCCTATTTTTAATCGGATGCGAAAGAACCAATAGCAGGCTCAATAAGTTTAAAACACTCATTATGGACAAAATCGAAAGAATTTTAATTACTCCTGGAATATTTCTTATAGTTTTAATTTGTATATTCCCGCCCTTTTTTGCAGTTAAACTTTCAGAACGTGAAACTATTCACGATGGTATCGGATATTTTCCATTATGGAATATACCTGATTCTGAAATTGCTTTTGAAAGATTAACTGACTTGGAATATAATCCAGAATCAGTTCAAGATATTGAAGACTATGTGATTGGATTTAATAAGGTCCTTTTCATTTTCAATATTATTGTAGTCACATTAAGCACATTCTTAATTATTATCCTTAGAAGAAAACTGATCAGAAAGAAATCGTAAATGTATCTATCACAATCCCATCTCAATTCTTATGGCAAATTCTGGGATGGGATGGAATTGATGGCTGTAAATCGTCAAAGAGACAGGGACAAAAGTTATGTGTATTACTAAGTGGAACTGCAAACCTTAAATTTAAAACTTTAGTTATGCATTTTAACCTGGCGATTTATTTGACATGTATTGCAAAAATCGGATGTGTTGATCACCCAATATCGATTTAGTGTGAGCAGTCTGTTTGTATTTGCAAAAGCCGGACATCTTGGCCACCTTTGGCCGGTCACATTACAATTAACATACATAACTAAACAAATAAGCACTCAACTCTGGCTTTTGGTGGTCAATATGATCCGGCCAACTATGGTCAGGGCCACTGGTTTTTCCAGCCCGGCAAATCAACTTAATTTTATAATTTTGCATGAATAACATTATTCAACTTTTGTAGTTTAAACAGTACAATTAATAAAACCTGTAATATGCCAAGAGTATTTAAAGCAACCGAAATTGAAAAGGAAGAAAAGGAACTGAAGCGTGACTATCTTGACAGGCATATGCCTCACGTTGTTTGCCAGGATGAGGTAAAAACCGGGGAGTTGTTCAGGGTCAAGGTGAAAATGGGTGAGGATTACACTCATCCGGATGATCATGAACATTATATAAGTCTGCTGCAACTATGGAACAGGGAAACACTTCTGGCCGAAACAAGGTATTCATCCGGCGCCTATGGAAACAGGGCATCAAATATTGAGGTCGATTTTTATATAGTGGCTCCACAGGTGTCAATGAATCTTTCTGCAATGGCAGTATGTACAAAACATGGGCTCTGGCAGAGCGAAGATAAAGCAGTAAAGGTAAGCTAGAAGTGCGCTCTATTTATTATCTTTGCACCCTCTTGAACTGAAACCGTATGGCAAAAAACGAAGAAAAACGAAGCTGGAGGGATAAATACAGATTTTCTGTATATAACGACAAGACTTTTGAAGAGGTCTGGCATATAAGAATGACAAGATATAACGGTTTCTTACTGTTAACATTTATCCTGCTAATGATAATTGGCTTAACAAGTGCCGCAATCGCTCTTACCAATCTGCGTGAGTTTATCCCGGGTTATCCGGATGGAAATACGGTAAGAAGTATCAGAATGAATGCAATCCTGCTGGATTCACTGGAGCAGGAGCTCAATCTCCGCGACCAGTATTTCAGGAATCTTAATACAATTATTTCGGGGCAGGAGCCGATCGACAGGGTAGCAGGCCAGGATACAAATGCGAGCTATGGGAACATTACCTTTAATCGTTCAGAAGAGGATTCACTGCTCAGATTGCAGGTTGAACAGGAGGAGCAGTATAATCTTACATTGGTTTCCACCTATATTGAAGAGTCTGTAAGTCTGGCTAATATCCATTTTTTCCCTCCTGTGAAGGGACTGGTTTCGGGTGTATTTGATCCAAGAACGAAGCATTACGGGACCGACATCGTGACATCACCCAAAGCCATTATCTCTGCCACCCTGGACGGAACAGTTATTTTTACCGGATGGACAATGGAGACGGGCTATGTTATACAGATACAGCATTCCACAAATCTGATATCAATATACAAGCATAATGTATCTTTGCTGAAGGAGGTTGGGGATAATGTAGTTGCTGGCGAAGGGATTGCTATAGTTGGAGACTCAGGTGAACTATATACTTCCGGACCCCATCTCCACTTTGAGATATGGTACCAGGGTGAAGCGCTTGATCCCCAGAATTACATATTGTTTTAATTGAGGAGGTTGTTTTGAAGAGGCTGGCAGTTTTAGGTTCAACGGGATCGATTGGTACACAAACCCTTGACATAGTGTCAAAACATCCGGAACGGTTCGGTATTGAGATCCTGACTGCCAATAGTAATATTGAACTGCTTATTGAGCAGACAAAAAGATTTTCTCCTGACATAGTAGTTATAACCGGCCAGGAGCACCTTGGACTCCTGAAAGGGGCCCTGAAAGAGATTCCCGTAAAGATATATGCAGGCATAAAAGCAGTTGAGGAGGTTGTTGCTTCAGAAAGGGTCGATATGGTCGTGGCTGCCATGGTGGGTTATTCGGGACTGAGGCCTGTAATTGCTGCAATCAGGGCAGGGAAGGATATAGCTCTTGCCAATAAGGAAACTCTGGTTGTTGCCGGGGAGCTGATAAGGGAACTGAACAGGGATAGTAAAAGTAAGATAATCCCAATCGATTCGGAGCATTCTGCCATATTGCAATGCCTGGTTGGAGAATTTGGGAATCCTGTGGAAAAGGTCACTTTAACTGCCTCCGGGGGCCCATTCAGAAGTTACACCATTGACCAGATGAATGATGCGACACCCGAGCAGGCCCTTAGTCATCCTAAATGGAACATGGGAAATAAAATTACAATTGACTCAGCTTCAATGATGAATAAAGGTCTTGAGGTAATTGAAGCAAGATGGCTCTTCGATTTGGATCCCGATCAGATAGAGGTTATAATTCACCCTCAATCAATAATTCATTCATTCGTTCACTTCGCTGATGGATCTGTAAAAGCGCAGCTTGGGCTTCCTGACATGAGATTGCCGATTGTTTATGCACTCGAGTATCCTGAGAGACTTTTTACCGATTTGCCCAGATTCAATCCGCGGGACTTTGGTACCCTGACATTCGAAGAGGTTGATTTAAAAAAATTTCGTAACCTTGCAATCGCATATTCAGCAATCCGGGAGGGAGGGACCAAACCTTGCATAATGAATGCTGCAAACGAAATAGCAGTTGATGCCTTTCTGAACAGAAAGATTGGGTTTTTACAGATGACTGATTTAATTGAACAGGTTTTTGAGATAGTCAAGAGTGTTAACAACCCTTCATTAGAAGAGCTTGAAGAGTCCGATAGATTAAGTCGGGAGGCGGCTATAAATTTAGTAAGTAAACAAAGGAAGAGATGATCGTTTTAATCAAAATAATACAGTTTGTACTTAGCTTATCAATAATCGTCATAATACATGAGCTGGGGCATTTCATTTTCGCTAAACTTTTCAAAACGAGAGTTGAAAAATTCTATCTCTTTTTTGATCCATGGTTTTCACTTTTCAAGGTTAAAAGAGGAGAAACTGAATACGGGATGGGATGGTTGCCGCTCGGAGGATATGTCAAGATATCCGGGATGATCGATGAATCAATGGATAAGGAGCAAATGAAAAAGCCGCCGCAACCCTGGGAGTTCAGGTCAAAACCTACCTGGCAAAGACTTCTGATAATGGTGGGAGGTGTCCTGTTTAACTTCATTCTTGCTCTTTTCATTTATGTCATGGTCCTGTTTTCATGGGGTGAAACCTATCTGCCAACAAAAAATGTTACCTATGGAATCGTAACTGATTCAGTTGGCTTAAAGATGGGATTTAAAAATGGGGATAATATTGTTTCAATTGATGGCGAGGAGATTGAAGACTTTTTCGAAATTATACCTGATGTAGTATTAAATGAAAGAGAAGTCATAACGGTTGAACGGGACGGGAAACAGATTGGCATAAGGATCTCAGATGAATTCCTGCCGCTGATTATCAAGGGACAAGGCAAAATTGGAGCAAGAATCCCATACAGCTTTAAAGTTGTGGATTTCATGAAGGAATCTCCTGCCCGTGAGGCCGGGTTTCAGATAGGGGATGAGTTAATTGGGATAGATGGATTTATTTTTGAATTTAATGATCAGTATCAGAATTATCTTTCAGGACTGAAAGGGAGGGATATTATTGCAAATATCAATCGTAACGGCGATAGACTGGATATACCTCTTACAACTACTCCTGAAGGCATGATAGGAATTGAAAGGGAAGGATTGAATTATGCAGATTATTTTGAATTCAGGACAATCAGATACAGTTTTCCTGAATCTGTACCTGCTGGAATAACCAAGGGATTCAAAACACTTAAGGACTACCTGAAGCAGTTTAAGATTATTTTCTCAAAGCAGGCCAAGGGTTACGAATCGCTGGGGGGGTTTATCACAATCGGCAGAATATTCCCGGGTGTGTGGAACTGGCAAGCGTTCTGGAACCTTACAGCTTTTCTTTCAATTATTCTTGGGATTATGAACGTTCTACCGATCCCTGCCCTAGACGGAGGACATCTAATATTCCTTCTGTATGAGGTTGTTACAGGCCGTAAACCCAGCGATAAATTTCTTGAATATTCACAGATTACAGGAATGATACTTTTGCTTGCACTACTACTTTATGCTAATGGGAATGATATTATAAAGTATGTACTCAATAAATAGTTTTTTTTTATACCTTTACGCTGATTATTAATTGTAAATAATTGAGTGAAATGAATATTTTAGCCTTTACATTTGGTCCGATGGAGATAATCCTGATAGTCCTTGTAGTGGTAATCCTTTTTGGAGGCCGTAAGATTCCTGAATTAATGAAAGGAATAGGACAGGGAATGAAAGAGTTTAGGAAAGCGACAAAGGAAGAGCCCAAGGAGGAGGAAAATGATGAAAAGTAGTTTAACAACTTCTAGCACGATATTTGAGGCCTGCAGTTATTGCAGGCTTTTTTTTTGTTATAGAAAATAATGTAAGTTTACAGATATAGTAATTTTCCAAACCGGTTACCTCGTTTCCCGGAAAACAGCCGGTATAACCAAAACATAATTGAAATGAAAATCAATGTCACGCTTTCCCTGGTTTTTGCCTCAAGCTTGATTCTTTGCTCCTGTTTCAGAAATTCAGAAGGAGGAGGCTCAATGCTTCCGAATGTTGCAGGAAGTACCGGAGAGGTAGTTGTGGTAATCGATAAAGCCAAGTGGGACGGAGCTCTTGGTGAGAAAATCAGAGAGGTGTTCTCTTCAGCGGTCGATGGTCTCCCTCAATCCGAACCAATGTTCAACATTACAAATGTTGCACCTACAGCTTTTGGAAGTATTTACATGACCCACCGGAATGTGATTTTTATAGACTGTGGACCGGATAATACCGAGCCAAAAGCTTCGTTCAAAACCAATACCTATGCAAATACACAATTGATGATCAATCTGGAGGGTCCTGACGATAATTCAGTAATTAAGCTTCTTGAAAAGGAAAAAAAATCGATCACAGATAAGATCAATATTGCAGAGCGTGACAGGTGGATCTCGTATTACAAACGGTCGATCAATACCCCCACATTCACCAACCTGAAGGAAAATCACAAAATGCTGTTATATGTTCCCAGTAACTATAAAATGGATGTAAATGAGAAAGGATTCCTTTGGTTCTCATATGAGACACCCATGACAACTCAGGCGATTCTGGTACACTATTTTGATTATGACGGAGAGAACTACTTTAACGAGGACAGCATCAAATCGATACGCAACAATATGACCCGAACCAGGATAAAAGGATCGGTAGATGGTACCTGGATGAAAATTGAGGATCAGATACCGGTGCAGTACCGGACTTTCAGATTCAGAGACAGGAATTATGCCGAACTTAAGGGATTATGGACCCTTGAGAATGGATACATGGGGGGGCCATTTGTCTGCCTCGTTACAAAGGACGAAGTAAACAACAGGTTTGTCATGGTCGACGGATTTGTCTATGCGCCACATGATAACAAGAGGGAATTGCTAAGGCAGCTTGAAGCAATATTGTACACGGTTGACTTTAATACAGGTTCAGAGGAGGAGACAAAATCTCAAAAATGACCTACAGAGGCTCATATTTCTGATTCCTTAGTCTTGGAGTAAATCCAGCTTCCCTGATTATCATGGGTAGCTGTTCAGCATTAAACATATTAGATGATCCGGCAGCGCTGACGACGTTTTCTTCGATCATAACCGACCCAAGGTCATTTGCCCCTCCATAGAGGGTCATTATTGCCGTATCCTTACCGGTTGTGAGGATCGATGACTGTAGGTTCACTATATTTGGCAGCATTATACGGCTTAATGCAACCATTCGAATGTACTCAATCATGTTTACACTGTTCCGGACACCCTGCTTCTCAGCTAGCCGTGTCCCCTTGTCCTGGAATGGCCATGGGATGAACGAAATGAATCCATTGTTTCCCTCGGGCTTTTCTGACTGAACCTCCCTTATCAAGGCAAGGTGTTGCAGCCGTTCTTCGATCGTTTCAATGTGTCCAAACATCATTGTTGCGGATGTTGGCAGATTCATTTTGTGAGCAATCCTCATAACATCAAGCCATTCACGGGATGTGGCTTTGGCTGGTGAGACAATTTTCCTGACCCTGTCAGAAAGAATCTCCGCACCTGCTCCAGGCAGACTGTCAAGGCCCGCTTCAGCCAGCTTTTTCAGTACGATTCCATAAGTTAAAGATTCCTTGCGGGCCAGATGCACAATCTCAGGCGGGCCTAAGGCATGCAGTTTCAACTCCGGAAATCTCTGTTTGAGACCCTTGAACAGGTCTGTATAATAATCAAGCCCAAGCTCAGGATGCATTCCTCCCTGCAATAACAGCTGATCACCTCCCATTTCAAACAGCTCACCTATCTTTACCTCATACTCCTCAAAGCTGGTAATATAAGTATCAGGATCTTTTGGCTTTCTGCAAAAGTTACAGAAGCTGCACTGAGAGAAGCATATATTGGTAATATTCACATTCCTGTCAATCTGCCATCCGACAAAATCGCCGGGAATATGAATTTTCCTGAGAGAGAAAGCAATATTCATCAATTCAGGAATGGAAGAATTGTGATACAGGAATAGGGCTTCCTCAACCGATAGACTTTCCAGATTTAACGCTTTATCGAATAATAATTCCCTGCTATGCATAAGGCCATAAAGGTAGTGTATAATCATTAAAACCATTTATTAATTTATTAACTTTGCGTGATTTAATCCTAAGCTAACAATATGAGTCCGGTAATTGAAAGAGTAGCTCAACTATCAGTAGATCAATCTGTAGTATGTGTAATAGGTTCTGACACCATGCCTCCCAAATTGAAGCTTGACGGCCTGGAAAAGGAATATATAAAAAGATGCCTGGCCGATAAGGAGGATGTAATAACAGTAAACTCCTATCAGAGAATAGCCTGTATTGTAAGGGAAAGAGTCGACCTGGAGCCGGTAAAGAGAGATGAGGAGCTGCGCAAAGCCGGGATCAGGGTCCTGGAAAAACTGAAGCAGCATAAACAGTTATCGGTTGCTCTTATGTCGCATCAAACTTCAGTGAATGGGCTCTACAATTTAGCTGAGGGATTGATACTTGGATGTTACCAGTTCAGTAAGTACAAGAGCGAAACAAAGAAAGACAACTATTCGGTATATCCTGAAAAGGTACTGATATATGATAAGGAAACTCTGGATGTTGACAGACTTCGTACAATTACTGAGGCTGTATACTTTACCCGCGACTTGGTAAATGAACCTGTAAATTACCTGAATGCCGGCATGTTTGCCAGACGAATGACAGAATTTGTTCACCAGGCGGGAGTCACCACTGAGATATATAGCAAAAGAAAGATTGAGGCACTTAAAATGGGTGGACTGCTTGCAGTAAACAGAGGTAGCCCTGATCCTCCAACATTTACAGTAATGGAATGGAGGCCGGAATCACCGGTAAATAATAAAGCAATTGTTCTGGTGGGGAAGGGAGTGGTCTTTGATACTGGTGGCCTCAACCTGAAGCCAACCGACTATATTGAAGAGATGAAGTCCGACATGGCCGGGGGCGCTATTGCAGCAGCAGTAATATATGTCATTGCAAGATTAAAGCTATCGTACCATCTAATTGCCCTGGTTCCTGCTACAGATAACCGTCCCGGGATGAGTGCGTTTGCCCCCGGTGACGTTATAACAATGTTTAACGGGAAAACAGTTGAAATACAAAATACTGATGCTGAAGGTCGTCTGATCCTGGCGGATGCCCTCAGTTATGCCGAGAAGTTTAAGCCGGAACTTATAATAAGTATTGCTACATTAACCGGGTCGGCAGCTAATGCATTTGGTAATCAGGCTATTGCGGTAATGGGCAATGCCCCTGATCACTTTTTCAGGTTACTTGAAGAGGCCGGGCTCAGTCAGTATGAAAGAGTCGCAAGAATGCCATTTTTTGATGAATATGCAGAATTGTTGAAATCCGATATCGCAGATCTTAAGAATATTGGAGGTAAGGAGGCCGGAGCAATAACAGCAGGAAAGTTCCTGGAGAATTTCGTTGAGTCTTCATTTATTCACCTTGATATAGCGGGAGTATCAATGCTGAAAAAGGATGACCACTACAGATTAAAAGGTGGATCTGGCACCGGGGTAAGGCTGCTGGTGAGTCTCCTGACCAGACTTTCAGAAGAGGGGGAAAATAATAAAAGAAAAACTTGATATGAGTACCGAAATTATAAGAGTGGGGATTACGCATGGTGATATAAATGGTATTGGGTATGAGGTTATCATTAAAACACTTATGGATAACCGCGTTCTGGAGTATTGCATGCCGGTTGTATATGGTTCTCCCAAGGTGGCGGCCTACCACAGAAAAGCGCTGAATATTTCAAATTTCAGCTTCACCAGTATCAGATCAGTTGGTGAGGCAGCCTCAAAGAGAGCTAATATTATTAACTGCCTCGACGATAACGTCAGGGTTGAACTGGGCAAATCAACATCGATGGCCGGAGAATCGGCAGCCAGACCACTTGACATGGCAGTGGATGATATTATGGATGGTAAGCTGGATGTTCTGGTAACAGCGCCAATAAATAAGCATAATATATGGTCTGAAAGTTATCGATTTCCCGGACATACTGAATACCTCAGGTCGAAGGCTGGAGTGGATGATGTACTTATGATATTGGTTAGCGAGAATATGAAGATAGGTGTTGTAACAGGACATATACCGCTTAAGAAGGTTCCCGAAACAATCACTTCAGAGCTCATATTGTCGAAACTGAAGATAATGAACAGATCGCTGGAGGTCGATTTTGGCATAAGGAAACCCAGAATAGCTGTTCTTTCATTAAATCCCCATGCCGGGGATGAGGGTTTGCTTGGTGATGAGGAAGAGAAAATAATAATTCCCGCATTAAAGGATGCCAATGAGAAGGACTTGCTTGTTTTTGGACCCTACCCGGCAGACGGTTTTTTCGGAGCTGGCTCATTTTCCAAATTCGATGGAATTCTGGCAATGTACCACGATCAGGGTCTTGCGCCATTCAAATCCATTGCATTTGACTCGGGGGTAAACTTCACGGCAGGATTGCCATTCATTAGAACATCACCTAATCATGGGACGGCATATGAAATAGCAGGGAAAGGTGAGGCATCTGAAAATTCTTTCAGGAATGCTATATACCTGGCAATAGATATTTACAGGAACAGGGAAATGTATGAGGAAATAAACAGCAATCCTCTAAAATCATATGAACTGGACACCCAGACAGGATCTGAAGATCTGCCTGAGGAGAATAATGACACTGATGTTATATGATAGAGTATATTAAAGGTCGTATAATAGAACTAACCCCGACATTCCTGGTTATTGAATCATCGGGTATTGGATATTTTGTTAATATCTCACTATGTTCCTTCTCTCAGCTTGAGGGGAGCACAGAGCCTCAGTTGCTCATACATGAAATTATCAGGGAAGATAGTCAGCAGTTGTTCGGCTTTGCAGGTGTGTATGAAAGACAAATATTCAGACATTTGATATCGGTCTCGGGTGTTGGGGCAAATACTGCCAGGATGATGCTCTCCTCACTCGACCCAAAAGAAATAGAAACTGCCATACTTGAATCTGATGTTAATTCGCTCAAAAGCATTAAGGGTATTGGATTAAAAACTGCCCAGAGAATAATTGTTGATCTCAAAGACAGGGTTGGAAAATCAACTGTTGCAGGCGAAATTTTCGATTTACCGGGCAATACAAAACGTGATGAAGCGTTTACTGCATTAGTGATGCTTGGTTTTCCCAGAAGCAACGTAGGCAAGGTACTTGATAAACTCCTTCGGGAGGACAGGGAACTTGCAGTTGAAATGCTTATAAAGGAAGCCTTGAAGATTTTGTAGAACTGAAGGTAATATTTTTGAGATCAGGTTTAGTATATAACAGGTACTTTACTTTGCTGGCTTTTGCTCTGGTTTTGTTGCTCCCTGCTGTCGGATCAGATGCGGTGCCCTGTTTCTATCCTCTTTTTCAACAGGATACAATTCGACGGGACACTATTATTAAGCTGCGTTATCCCTACCCTGATCTGACCGGTAATCCCTGGCAGGTGCAACCACAATCACCCCTCTATCTCAATCAACCATCGAATTATAATCCCCGCGTGGAGTATGATCCTGAAAAAAATGAATATATAATATACCAGAAGGTAGGAGCTCTTGATTTCCGTACCCCTGTATACATGAGCCCTGAAGAGTATAAAAGATTCCAGTTTGAGCAGTCGATGAGACTCTACTGGAAGGAAAAAATTTCGGGTGATCAGGCAGGAGTAAGATCCTCCCTGATCCCCCAGATTCAATTCGGAGGTGAAGCTTTTGATAAGATATTTGGCTCAAATACCATAAACATTATCCCACAGGGCTCGGCTGAACTTATATTCGGTGTTAACATTTCACGAACGGAGAATCCCACCCTTTCAGAAAAGCTACGGACTATACCGACCTTTGACTTCCAGGAAAAGATCCAGATGAATGTAACCGGCACCATTGGTGATAAGATGCAACTGGGTATCAACTATAATACCGAAGCGATGTTCGATTTTGAGAACAGAACAAAACTGGAGTATTCAGGTACCGAAGACGAGATAATCAAAAAGATTGAAGCCGGTGATGTAACATTGCCGTTGCCAGGTACTCTGATAACAGGAAGCCACAGCCTTTTCGGGTTGAAAACTGAAATGCAGTTCGGCAGGCTTACGGTAACAACAGTGTTGTCGCAACAGAAGGGCGAATCATCGACCGTTGAGGTAAGAGGCGGCGCACAACTAAGTGATTATGAAGTATATGCAGATGAATACGAAGCAAACAAGCATTTCTTTTTAAGCCAGTACTTCAGGGATACCTACAATGAAGCATTAAGAAACCTGCCGGTAATTACCTCAGGAATAAATATTGAAAGGATCGAAGTTTGGGTAACCAACAAGACCAGCAATTTTGAGGAGACAAGAAATATTGTTGCATTTATGGACCTGGCAGAAAATCATCCAAATATATTTAACCGGTTGCCTGCTTTCCAACAGCTTCCTGGTACCGGCTTCCTGCCTTTCAATGAAATTAACGGATTGTATGCTGAATTGATGACTACGTATCAGGCTGTGAGAGATGTAGATAAGGTTACTAACACTTTTAGTTCACTGTCACCTGACTTCCAGATTGGAAGAGACTATGAAAAAATTGAAAATGCACGAAGGTTAAACAGTCGTGAATTTACCTTTAATAAGCAGCTTGGGTACATCTCAGTGAATGTTCCTTTACATAATGACGAAGTTCTGGCAGTAGCATATGAGTTTACCTATGGGGGGCAGGTTTACAAAGTAGGTGAGTTCTCAACGGATGGAATAGGTGCACCTGAAGCACTTATGCTTAAGCTCCTGAAAGGGACAACCCTTACCCCGAGGTTACCGACCTGGGACCTGATGATGAAGAACATCTATGCACTGGGTGCATATCAGATAGAAACAAGGGACTTTGAACTCCATTTATTATACCAGGATGACAAGACGGGTAATTCTATAAACTATATACCTGATGGTAATCTGAGAGACCAGATCTTACTGCAGGTACTGGGTCTTGATAACCTGAACAGCCAGCTTGACAGGGAATCGGATGGTGTTTTCGATTTCATCCCGGGAATAACTATTGATCCGGCAAAGGGTCGTTTGATATTCCCTGTTGTCGAACCATTTGGCAGTTATCTTGGCAGTAAATTCAGCGATCCTTCTATTGCTCAGAAATATATTTTTCAGGAGTTGTATGATTCAACACATACCAAGGCAGTTCAGAGCGCGGAGAAAAACAAATTCAAGATTGCAGGTACCTATTCCTCCTCCTCCGGATCAGAAATTGCTCTGAATGCAATAAATATACCCCAGGGTGGTGTTAAGGTAACAGCGGGTGGAGTACCCCTTACCGAGAATGTAGACTACACGGTTGACTATAACGCCGGGAGGGTAAAAATAATAAACCCGGCGCTTATCGAATCACAAACCCCTATCCAGGTATCACTTGAAAGCAACCAGTTTTTTGGATTCCAAACCAAAACGTTAGTAGGCACACATCTCAATTACAGGGTGTCCAGAGATTTTAATATCGGTGGAACAATACTTCATCTTACTGAAAGGCCTTATACCCAAAAGGTGAATTTTGGGGAAGAGCCAATCTCCAATACCATCCTGGGACTTAATTCTTCATACAGGTCAGAATCACAGTTTCTGACCAAAATGGTTGATGCCCTGCCGCTGATCCAAACAAAGGAAAAATCAACTGTTACCTTTTTTGGTGAGTTTGCACACCTTATCCCGGGACACTCGAAGGCCATCACAGCAGCAGGAAACTCATATATTGATGATTTTGAAGCGAGTGAGATCCCTCTCGATATGAAAACTTATAATGCATGGGTGCTGTCGAGTGTGCCACAGGGCCAGGATGACCTCTTTCCCGAGGCAAAATTCAATAATGACTGGATAAGCGGATATAACAGGTCAAAACTGGCCTGGTATGTTATTGATCCATTGTTCCTACGGTCCGGATCAACAACACCTGATCATATTAAGAATAATCTGGACCTTCAATCGAGTCATTTTGTAAGGGAGGTTTATGAGAATGAATTGTTCCCGTTTAAAGAGAGCCCATCAGGGATTCCTACCAATATTGCTGTCTTAAACATTGCATTATACCCTGATGAAAAGGGTCCATATAATTACGAAACCGACCCTACGCTATATTCTGCCGGGATGAATGTCAACGGTGAGCTCAGTAATCCGGATACCAGATGGGGAGGGATAATGAGAGAGGTCATCACCAGTGACTTTGAGAATGCCAATATCCAATATATTAAATTCTGGTTGATGGATCCATTTGTGGAAGATGATATGTTGCAGGGGGGTGATCTTTACTTTAACCTTGGAAATATTTCTGAGGATATCCTCAGGGATTCGCGTAAGAGTTTTGAGAACGGACTACCTGCATCTCCTGAGTTAATTAATATTGATACAACTATCTGGGGACGTGTTCCGACAGTTCAGGCTGTTGTTCATGCATTTGATAATGTTCCTGACTCAAGGCGTTATCAGGATATCGGTCTCGACGGACTCTCAAATAGGGACGAAAGATCTTTTTTTGATACCTATCTGCAGGCCGCTGCAGCGATTGTCACACCTGTTGCTTTTGAGGGTATAACCCAGGATCCATCAAATGATGATTTCCATTATTTCAGGGGAACTGACTATGATAACCAGCAGGCCGGGATACTTGAGAGGTACAAGAAATATAATGGCCTGGAAGGAAACTCACCAACATCTGAGATGTCACAGGAATCATATCCTACAAGCGGATCAACACTACCCGATATGGAGGATATCAACAGGGATAATACGCTTAGCGAAACAGAGAGCTACTACCAGTACAGAGTTAGTATTCGGCCAGGTGATATGCATATTGGGTCTAATTTTATTGTTGATGAGATTGAGTATACAGCCACTCTGGCGAACGGTGATAAATCAACCGTTAAATGGTATCAGTTTAAGATACCCATTACCGATTATGAAAGGACGGTAGGGTCGATACAGGATTTCAAATCCATAAGGTTCATGAGGATGTTTATGAGAGGCTATACCGATGATATTGTACTGCGATTTGCAAAGCTTGATCTTGTCAGGGCTGAATGGAGAAAGTACAATATCTCATTTCTTGAAGGAGGGGAGAGGGTAAATGTTCCCGAGCCTGAAGATGGATCTTTTGAGATCAGCTCCGTAAGCATAGAAGAAAATGCCGGGAAAGAACCGGTAAATTATGTTCTGCCTCCTGGGTTTGATCGTGTTATTGATCCGTCAAATCCGCAGATCAGGCAAATGAACGAACAGTCGATGGCATTGAGGGTTTATGACCTTGAAGATGGAGATGCAAGGGCTGCTTTCAAAAATGTGAATCTTGATATCAGGCAATATCGTAAACTGAGAATGGAGGTTCATGGTGAAGCATTGATCGGAGAGCCGCTATATGACGATGAGCTGACAGTGTTCATAAGGATCGGGTCTGACTATAAGGGTAATTTTTATGAATATGAGATACCCCTGAAACTTACGCCTCCAGGGTATTATGGCAAGGAGGATGACAAAGACCGTGCTATTGTCTGGCCCGAAGAGAATAGCTTCAATATAGACCTCTCTTTATTCCAGGATGCCAAGCAGGCGAGAAATGCCGAACTCGACCGGGCAGGTTCATCGCTGAGCCGTTCTGATAAATTCATTTACCCTCATGGAAACGCAAGTATAGGAGTGTCAGGAAATCCTAATCTCAGTAATATAAGAGTGATCATGGTAGGTGTCAGAAACCCTATCAAAACAAGGGATATTAATAATGATGACGGAAATCCGAAGTCGGCGGAGGTCTGGATTAATGAACTCAGGTTGAGTGATTTCAATGAAGATGGTGGATGGGCAGCAAATGCCAGGCTGCAAGCCCGTCTTGCCGATCTGGGTACTATTGATGTTGTAGGTCAGACGAGCACACCTGGCTTCGGGAGCCTCGATATGAAGGTAAATGAGAGAAGCAAGGAACAGGTAATGAAATATGACCTGTCGTCAAATCTTGAACTTGGTAAATTCTTCCCGGAAAAAGCAGGAGTGAGGCTTCCTGTATATGTTGGCTATTCTGAAAATCATATACAGCCTCAGTATAATCCGCTCGATCCGGATATACCTTTTAAGGAGGCACTTGCGAATTTACAGGACCCTGAAGTGAGGGATTCAGTTAAAACCATTGCTGAAGATTTTACCAGGAGGAAAACCATTACCGTAAGCAACGCTGGGATAACTCGAAGAAAAGAGAAATCCTACCCATGGGATTTATCCAATGTTTCAATTAACTATACCTTTAACGAGACTTACAGAAGCAATATAAATACAGAGATCAATATTGAAAAAAATTGGCGGGGAGGGATCAACTATTATTATGATTCAAGGCCGAAAAATATTGCACCTTTTAAGAATTCAAAAATCCTGAGATCTCCTGTTTTAAGACTTATCAGGGACTTTAATTTTTACCTCTTCCCCAAATACCTTGGATTCAGGACCGATTTAAGCAGGTACTACAGTGAGGTTAAAACCCGTAACATCAACAATCCATATATAAAGATTAAACCAACCTTCAGGAAGGACTTGGAATGGACCAGGTTCTATGATGTGAAATATGATCTCACCAATCAATTAAAAATAGATTTTACCGCCACAAATCTTTCAAGGATCGATGAGCCTGTGGGCGGAGTTGATAAGGAGCGGTATCGTGATGAGTATGAGATATGGAAAGACTCGGTAATGATGAACCTGAGGGACTTTGGCCGCACAACGCATTACAGGCATTCGATCAGCGTTAATTATAACATCCCGGTCAATAAGCTTCCTATGATGAGTTGGTTGAGCTCCAACCTGAGATACGGCGCTAACTATGACTGGCTGGCAGGACCAATATTCCCAGACAGTTTGAATATTCAACTGGGGAATACAATTAAAAACTCCAATTCAGCTACTGTAACATCACAGGCTAATTTCACCAATCTTTACAACAAGTCAAATTTCCTGAAAAATATAGAAAGGAACACCAGGCCAGGTGCAGCCCAGGCAAGAAAGAGTGAATATGAAACCGCTAACTATTCAAGGGAGAATGTCAATTTCAGGTCCGGAAGCGTAAAGAACATCTATCACAATCTCGGTACCCGCGACATTAACGTAACTATCAGGAAGAGTGATGGTACCGAGGCAAAAGGTAAACTGGAGATTGTTTCAGATAACAAGATAACCTTTACCTCTGATGAGGATATCAACAATGCAACTATTCAGGTGGAGGGCCAGGTTGAAAAGAAAAGAAGTCCGTTGATTATTGCAGGTGAATACTTTGTCAGGGCCATGATGGGAGTAAGGAATATCTCAGCAACCTATTCAGTTGATCAGGGTCAGATCCTGCCAGGCTATACGCCGGGGACACGGTTCGTCGGGATGAGCAGCGTGGATAATAGACTGGCCCCTGGTATACCGTTTATATTGGGATATAATGATCCGAATTTTTTCGACAAAGCTCTGGAAAGAGGATGGTTGTCGACAGATACCCTCCTGAACACAGCAGCATTATCAAATCACCGGGAAACATTTTCAATAAGAAGTACTGTTGAACCATTCCCGGGTATGAGGATCGATGTCACGGCCGACAGAAGATTTGCCAGCTCGATCGCATCATATTACAGGGCCGACAGATTTGGAAATTTCCCTGATTCATTGAGGAACAGGATGATAACAGGTAACTTTTCCATAACTATTATATCATGGGGTACAGCATTTGAGAAGATAGATGAGAAAGACGCTTACAAATCAAAAGCCTTTGAAGATTTCAAAGCCAATACAGTAATCATATCCCGCAGAAGGGCTGAGGAACGAATGGGAGTCGATCCTTTTTATAATCCTGATATAGATCCGGCTACCGGAGACCCTATTACAGGACCCTACAAGAATGGTTATGCCCTTGGCTCACGCGAAGTTCTGATCCCGGCTTTTATTGCAGCCTATTCTAAGACTGATCCGGAAAAGGTCAGTCTTGAAATGTTCCCAACACTCCTGAATATGATGCCCAACTGGAGAATAAACTTTGATGGATTATCAAGATTCGAGCTTGTGCAGAAAGTATTCCGGTCTGTGAATATCGCACATCAGTACAGGAGTACATATACCATCGGAGCATATACTACAAACCTGTACTACAATGAGGAGGATGACGGAATAAGCAGGATCAGGGACCTTGACCTTAATTTTATACCTCAATATGAGCTGAATGTAGTTACGATAAACGAGCAGTTCAGTCCGATGATCAATGTTGATCTTAACTGGAAAAACAGTCTGACAACAAGGTTTGAATGGAAAAAATCACGAACTGTGTCATTGAACCTTGCCAATAACCAGGTGGCAGATGTCCGGAATAACGAATTGATTATTGGAGCCGGGTACAGGTTCGATGATGTGCAGATAATAATTAACACAGGAGGGTCGCAAAGGGCACTGAGAAGTGATCTTAATATCCGGCTCGATTTTTCAGTCAGGGACAATAAAACATTGTCAAGAAAACTTATTGAAGATGTAAACCAGGCAGTTGCGGGTCAGACAATTTTTTCAATAAGATCAACAGCGGATTACGTGCTTAGTGACAGGTTCAATCTGCAGTTGTTTTTCGATCACAGCCTTAATGATCCATTTGTGGCTACAACCTATAAAACCTCAAATACTAATTTTGGCTTTAGCCTGAAATTTACGCTCATTCAGTAACCAGGATAATGCTGGGAATAGATAATGAATTTTAATTCATAATCTCCGGTTTATATCACCTGCCGATAGATACTGAGCATGATGTTTTAAAAAATCAATTATTCATTGTGTTAATAGATTTAAAAACTTATTTTTGATGAAAGATATTGAGACTACTAACTATTAAAAACTCCGCAAAATATGAATGTTCCTGAAAATTTAAAGTACACAAAAGACCACGAATGGATCCGCGTTGAGGGTGAATCTGGTTTCGTCGGTATTACAGATTTTGCCCAGGGCGAGCTTGGGGATATTGTCTTTATTGAAATTGAGACTGAGGGCGAGACTCTTGAAAAGGAGGAAGTATTTGGTACCATAGAAGCTGTCAAGACTGTATCTGATATGTTTATGCCTGTTGGGGGCGAGGTCCTTGAAGTTAATCCGGGCCTTGAGGATAAACCTGAGGTTGTGAACAAGGATCCCTATGGTGCTGGTTGGATGATAAAGATCAAGATCACAGATCCTTCCGAAATAGATGAGTTATTGTCAGCATCGGAGTATGCTGAATTAATAGCATAAGAAGGGGGTGTATCAAAACATAAAAATTAGTCAATTTTTATGTTTTAAAAGTCAATCACCAAATCTAAACATATTAATAAATAGCTATTTATAGATGGTAGTGTAATGCATAAACAATTGTCATATGACTTTTGATACACTCCCTTTGGGATAGATTATTTAAGTTTTTTCTTGACCTCAACCTCCTGGTAACCTTCAATGATGTCTCCAACCTTGATATCATTAAAATTGGTTACATTAAGTCCGCATTCATAACCGGAACTAACCTCCTTAACATCATCTTTGAATCTCTTGAGCGAACCAAGTTCCCCGGTATAAACAACGATACCATCCCTGATCAGCCTGACATTTGTGTTGCGGGTGATCTTACCTTCCTTAACAAAACAACCTGCTACAGTACCAACCTTTGTGATCTTGAAGATATCCCTTACCTCAACAGTACACGTTATCTCTTCCTTTACTTCGGGTGAGAGCATCCCTTCCATAGCAGACTTGATCTCGTTGATCGCGTCATAAATTATTGAGTAGAGTCGTATATCTATCTCCTCTTTCTCAGCAAGTTTTCTGGCCTGAAATGAGGGTCGTACCTGGAAGCCGACAATAATGGCATTTGATGCAGCTGCCAGCAGGATGTCAGTTTCGGATATCTGTCCGACAGCTTTATGTCTGATGCTTATCTGAATCTCTTCTGTTGATAACTTAATAAGCGCATCGCTCAGTGCTTCAACTGAACCATCGACATCACCCTTTACGATAATATTCAACTCCTGGAAATTACCTATCGCAATCCTGCGGCCAATTTCATCCAGAGTAATATGTTTTTGAGTGCGGAGCCCCTGCTCCCTCTGAAGCTGCGTTCTTTTGGTTGCAATCTCCTTGGCTTCCCGGTCAGATCCCATAACGTTGAACTTATCTCCAGCTTGCGGTGCACCATTCAGCCCCAGGATCAAAACAGGAGTGGCAGGTCCTGCTTCTTCAACACGATTTCCCCGCTCGTTTTGCATTGCTTTGACATGGCCAAAATATGTTCCTGCAATCACCACATCACCAACCCTGAGGGTGCCATTCTTAACCAGGATAGTAGTGACAAAGCCACGACCTTTGTCAAGGGAAGATTCGATAACCGTACCCGTAGCATACTTGTTTGGATTAGCTTTAAGATCAAGCATTTCTGCTTCAAGGAGCACCTTTTCAAGCAGCTCGGCTATATTTAGTCCCCCTTTTGCTGAAATCTCCTGCGACTGGTATTTACCTCCCCAGTCTTCGACCAGGTAATTCATATTTGCCAGCTCCTGCTTGATCTTTTCAGGATTGGCACTTTGTTTATCAATCTTGTTTATGGCAAAAACTATAGGTACTCCTGCGGCAGCGGCATGATTAATTGCTTCGACGGTCTGAGGCATCACCCCATCATCAGCAGCAACAACAATAATAGCAATATCTGTTATCTGGGCACCCCTGGCGCGCATTGCTGTAAAAGCTTCATGACCGGGAGTATCAAGAAAGGTAATATGACGGCCATCCTCCAACTCAACACTGTAAGCACCGATATGCTGGGTAATGCCTCCTGCCTCCCCTGCAATTACGTTAGCATTCCTTATATAGTCAAGCAATTTTGTTTTACCATGATCGACATGACCCATAACTGTTACTATCGGCGATCTGTGATAAAGATTCTCAGGGATGTCATCTTCCTCTTTTACTGCCTCAAGCAATTCAGCACTGACAAATTCAACTTCATAATCAAACTCCTCAGCAACAAGAGACATTGTTTCAGCATCGAGTCTCTGGTTGATGGAAACAAACAAACCCAGATTCATACAGATAGAAATAATATCCGTTACCGGAATGTTCATCATCGTGGCAAACTCATTCACTGAAACAAATTCAGTAACCTTCAGGATGTTCTTTTCCTGTTCTTTCTTTTTAATCTCCTCCTTTTGCTTCTGACTGACAGCATCCCTTTTCTCCCTTCGGTATTTTGAGCCTTTTGATTTGCCTTTCGTTGTCAGCCTTGCAAGAGTCTCCTTAATCTGCTTCTGTACATCTTCTTCGTTGATATCGGGCCTTATTGCTGTTTTCTTTTTCTTCCTGTCTTTCTTATCTTCCAGACCTGGTTTAAGTGAAACCTTTTGCTTCTCCTTCCTGATTCTCTTTCTTCTCTTTTTAGAAGCACTGTCAACTCCGGCTGATGCCTTCTCCTTCAGCTTTTTAGCCTCAGCAGCAGCTCTCTTTTTTTCTTCGTATTCCTGCAGGTCAATTTTACCAACCACGGTTGGTCCTGATAGTTTTGTTACCTCGGTTTTTATGAAAGCATCTTTTTTCTCCTCTGACCGATAAGCTTTTGCTTTATCGGTGACCTCCTGAGTTGGCTTGACATCTGACGGTTCTTCCCCGTCAGTTTTTTTCGTTTCAGTTTCAGGCTGGGCTTTCTCCTTTTCCGGAGTTTTTACAGGCTCCTTCTCAGCTTTTGTGTCGGCAGCTTCATCCTTTGTTTTTACTTCCTCCTTCTTCTCCTTTCCCTTTGCATCTTTTTTCTTCTTGAGTTTTTCTAGCTTTTCAAGATCAATCTTCCCGATAATACTCAGTCTTTCCTTCTTATCTTCGGATTTTTCCTCGACTTTTTCTTCCTCGTCAGCGGGTTTTGCAGGGGCTGGTGGCTCTGCAGGCACCTCTTTCTTCCCGACTTCAGGTTGGGCGGGTTTGGCTACGGTGATAACTGATCCAACAATATCCTGATTAAGCTCAACATCGGCACTATCTGATTCCTCCTCCTCTTCGGATTGATTACTGGAAATAGCCTCTTTCCTGCGATTCAGTTCCTTAAGTGTCAGCTTCTCAGATTCCTTTTTAACGCTGAGATCACTACTATATTCCTTCAGAAGCAGTTCGTATGCTTCTAAAGGGATTTTTGAATTAGGATTAGAATCAACTTCGAAGCCTTTCTTGTTCAGAAATTCCACAATCGTGGAAATGCCTACGTTGAATTCCCTGGCAGCTTTGGTTAATCTTATAGCCTTCAGTCCCTCTGTCATATATCTGCCCTTAACAATATATACTTATTCGAACTCAGCCTTAAGGATGTTTACCACCTCTTTGACAGTTTCCTCTTCCAGATCAGTTCTTTTTACAAGATCCTCAATAGATAATCTCAGTACACTTTTTGCAGTATCACATCCTATAGCCTTGAATGCATCAATTATCCAACCATCTATCTCATCCGAGAATTCCTCCAGATTAACATCTTCCTCATCTTCTCCATCGGGTTCCCTGTAAACATCAATTTCATATCCGGTTAACTGACTGGCGAGTTTAATATTAAGTCCTCCCTTCCCGATTGCCAGTGACACTTCACTTGGTTTGAGATAGATTTCAGCCTTCATCTCTTCCTCAATCAGCTTAATTGAGGATATTTTTGCCGGACTTAAAGCTCTTGAAATATAGAGCTGAAGGTTGGTGGTATAGTTGATTACATCAATATTCTCATTTCGCAGCTCCCTTACGATTCCATGTATCCTTGATCCTTTCATCCCTACGCAGGCACCCACCGGATCAATTCTTTCATCATATGACTCGACTGCCACCTTTGCCCTTTCGCCCGGTACCCGTACAATCTTTTTGATCGTAATAAGTCCGTCAAATATTTCGGGTACCTCCAGCTCGAACAGCCGTTCAAGGAAAATGGGCGATGTGCGCGATAGTATTATATAAGGAGTATTGTTCCTCATCTCAACCTTTATGACAACAGCCCTTATATTGTCACCCTTCCGAAAATGGTCTGAAGGAATCTGTTCAATCTTTGGGAGGATGAGTTCGTTACCATCGTCATCAAGGATCAGAATTTCACGTTTCCATACCTGGTAGACCTCACCGGCAACTATTTCTCCGATACGATCCTTGTATTTCATGAAAACATTACTTTTTTCAAGATCAAGGATTCTTGTCGTGAGATGCTGACGGAGCGCCAGAATAGCTCTCCTTCCAAAATCGTGTAGCTTAACTTCATCCGAAACCTCTTCACCGACCTCGTAATCCTCATCTATCTTTTTGGCGTCAGATAAGGAGATTTGAGTATTCGGATCTTCTATCTCGCCATCCTCAACCACCTCTCTGTTTCTCCATATCTCAAAGTCGCCCTTATCAATGTTTACAATAATATCGAAATTCTCATCTGACCCATATTTCCTGGCAAGCAGGCTCCTGAATACATCTTCCAGGACACTCATCATTGTTGCCCTGTCAATATTCTTCAACTCCTTGAATTCTGAGAAGGTATCGATCAAATTAACATTTTCCATCTCACACTAATAACTTTATTGTTTAAAATCAATAACTGTTTTCACAGATCTTATATCATCAAATTTGAATGAGACTGATACTGCCACATTCTTTATCCCTTTTTCTTTCTTCTCTGGAACAACTTCAAATCCTTGTTCAGATACAACCTTCAGAACACCGGTATGCTTCTTTCCCTCACTATCAATTACCTGTACCCTGCGACCAATATTCATATCGTATTGCTCCCTCACCTGGAAAGGCATATCAAGTCCGGGTGATGATACCTGCAGTTCGAAATCTTCTGTCTCCCTGTCAAGCCTGCTCTCCAGGAACTTGCTGAAAAGTGCGCATTCATCTATCGTAATGCCTCCCATTTTATTTGCCAGAACCGTAATCCTGTTCGATGTTGATACACGAACATCAACAAGGAAGATATCCTTGTCAGAGATATACTCCTCAGCCAGTTTCTTTATATGCTGTTTTTCAACCATATTCAATTACAAATAACAAAATAGGGGACTCTGGTCCCCTAAGAAGTCATCTTCCCCTCAATCGCGTGCAAAATTACATTATTTTATTTAATTAACAAAACATTTTGAATCCCGGTGAGTACATCTCCCGTGGCCCGAGGCGGGATTAGCGGGCAAATAAAACAAATTCAACAGCTGGATCGAAGATTGGCTTCGAACTTCGTCCCGATTTCTCGGAGCTACGTCCGACGAAGTCGCCGAGCTCGTAAACCCGGTTCCTGACAGCTTGCTGAGAGGAGTTTCACTACCAGGCAGGCAGGAGAATACTGGAACTAGATGAATTTCTCCCTCTTTTGTAAGTTGTATAATCCTGCAAGAAGAAGAACAATCGTCGCTGTGATGAGTATAATCCTGTTATTAAGAACAATATTTGGCCATGCGGTTTCAGTAACATCAGAGGGGATCTGGAATGGATTTAGAAATACATTCCATTTGCTCTTTTCAAGCGGTTCATCAAGTATCAGGAAGAAGAGGCTGAAAATGATCATCAGGACTGCTGTCCCGTTGCCGTTTCTTACAAGTGTGGATATCATAAATGCCAATACTCCAACGAAAAAGACCGGATAAAGTGTTTGATAGGTGACGGCAAATACCGGCATTTTAATTATCAGGAGTGACGAGAGGTGTATCAGAGCCATAAGTATTATGAAAGTGATAATATATATAAGAGCCATTCTTACAAGCCACACTTTGTACCTGTAATTTGGTATGCCAAAGAGAATTTCAATAGTCCTTGAGTCCTGGTCGTTCTGTATCCCAAATACAGTTGGATAGAACACAAGAAGAAGTCCGCAGAATACGAATATTCCAAAAAGATCCTCAATCTTTGAAATATCTTCACTGAAGACATAGATAAGCGATAAACCTATATAAAAAGCAAGGGCGCCTGTCAGGAACCAGATAAACCTGCTTGCAAAGATAATCTTCAGGTTATACACGATCATTTTTGTCACAATTACGGTACAGTTCAATATTGACCTATATCTGCTCATTTTTCGCTTTCTTGAATTTTTTTCCTTAATAGCCATAGATAAGCATCCTCGAGATTGGGTGTTACCTCAATAGCATTCTCGGATGGTTTGTCCTTAGAAATACATCTCGCCTTGATATTTCCATTTTCGGACATGTGATGCACTATCAATTTGTCTGTTGAAACTTCCCTGAATTTGTCAGCTGGCACACTAAATTGCCATACATGACCGACTGCAGCCTTCGCCATGTCACTTGGATGGCCAAGGTATTTCAGGTAGCCTTTATCGAGCACGGCAACCTTAGTGCAGGAACTTGAAATATCCTCTATAATATGTGTGGAGAAAACTACAACCCTTTCACGGCTGAGTTCAACAAGCAGGTTTCTGAATCTTATCCGTTCACGTGGATCCAGTCCTGCTGTTGGTTCGTCAACAACAAGTATCCTTGGCAGGTGCAATAATATCTGGGCAATGCCAATCCTTTGCTTCATACCTCCCGAATAAGAACCAATTTTTTCATCCTTCCTTTCGTCCATATGAACCGATTTGAGAACAAAGTTTACCCTTTCGTTCCGGATTTTTGTATCTGTAATATTCTTGAGTATAGCCTGATACTGAAGAAACTCCCATGCAGTCATATTTTCATATGTCCCGAATTCCTGGGGAAGGTAACCGATAAGTCCCTGTAATTCCTCTCTTTTCTCGTTGACATCCAGACCATTGATCCAGATCTTCCCGTAACTTTGTTCAAGAATTCCGCAAACTATTCTCATCAGTGTGGTTTTCCCTGCTCCATTTGGTCCAAGAAGTCCGAACATTCCCTTTCCAAACTCAAGGGAAACTCCGCTTAAGGCCTTGAATGGTTTCCGGGTTTTTCCAATTACCGGGATAGACAATACTATCCTGAAGAATACTTTTCTTAGATTCCTGAATTTTCCGGTGAGCCTGTAAATATCAGTTTCTTTCCGTGAAAGATATTGTCCCGTGGAATAAATTGTCAGTCCGGAATACCAGATAAGACCAACCAGGATAACTGAGGCTATATTATCCCATTTAACCTGGAATATTATCAGATTTATTAACGGCACAATCCAAAATACTGTGAAATTAAATGTGCGGATAAACAGACCGGTTATTCTCAGCCCTGATTTTTTTGAAAGTATTTTGTCCAGTGGCAGCCATACAAGAAGTAACATGAACCATGTAACTATGCTGAAAAGGAAGATCCATAAACCTGCCTGAAGATATATGTATGTAAAATATATCAGGAATCCGAACAGTGGCAGCTGCCATACATATTGGTCAAGATCCCGGAACGACTCCGCCTCTTTTTCGATTCCCAGTCTCTGCCGTATCTTTTTTCCTCCTTTCCATTCACGGATAAACCTGGGATCCCTGTCATAAATCTTAACCAGGCTTCTGATTACAATGTTAATTGGCACACCTTCAGGAATTATAGTATCTCTGGCTTTCCTCAAACTGGTCATAATAAACCAGGTCGACGCCGGAACAAGAATCAAGGATAATATCACGGTGATCAGCTTCCACAGGAACTTATCAATATAGGAGAAGATTATAATAAGAAGGAAGGAAAAGACAACCAGCATGATACCTTTTATACTCCATTTTTGTGAATTTATCCAGCCAAGGGAGTTTTCAAGTCCACTGTAGAAAGTTGGTATAAATACAAGCGTAAGCAGTGTGCTCAGGGCCAGCCCTCCTATAACCGTAATTGCAAAAGAGGCACCAATTGAGGAGACAAATTCTGATTTGCCCATTGCCAGAGGCATTAAAGCTACTATTGTGGTAATCGCAGTGATCAGGATTGGCCTGACCCTGGCAAGACCGGCCATCATCAATGCCCTTGATCGTCTGTAACCCCTCTTACGTAATATATTCGAGTAGTCTATCAGGATAATACCATTGTTTACCACCACACCCAGCAATATGAGAAAACCGGTCAATGTATTAGCATTAAGAAGCGAGTTGTTGGTGAGTATCAGGGCCACCAGAGAACCAAGTGCAGCCAGCGGTATGGAAAACACCAATACCAGTGGAGTGGAAAGTGATTCGAATACTGCTGCCAGTATCATATAGATCAGAAGAAAAGCCATGGCAATCAGATAATAGAAATCTCTCATTTCATTTTCTTCATGAACCACCTCAACAGCGACCCCTGGTGGTATTATCATTTCACCAATAAGGATATCAATCTCCTCTCTGGCTGACTCCAGTAATGATTTCGAATCATTTATCTCCTCGTTGAAACTGTAGGTAACAGTTATGCTTTTTTCCTGATTTTCACGATGGATGTTACCCATGCCGGATGATAATATGATACCAGCAAGTTCTTCCATTAGCATCACATTACCTGCTGCTCCTGAGACCTGTAGCTGTTTGAGGTCGTCTATGGTTTTCTCCTCCTCAAGCTGGTCATCCGGTTTATCATATTTGATTATTATATCATATTCATCGGTACCCTGTTTAAAGGTAACACCTGAAGAATACTCCTGCTGGAATGAGCCAAGTTCCTGTGAGATATTGTTAAGTGTAATATCATTCCTGCTCATCAGCTCTGTGTCAAAGTATAGCTGTACCTCTGGCCTGTTGTCCTGCAGGTTAACACTAACCCGGTTTATTGTAGCAAGTTCATCGATGTAATATTCAAGATCTTCGGCCACATTCCTCATTTTGTCAAAATCCTGACCTTTAATGATAATGCTCTCAGATTGTGTGCCTATGCCGAGCATACGGGTAAAATCATCACCCGGATTGACCCCGCCTGAACCGCCGCCACCCGAATATGTCCCTCCGGTTGACATTTCATCCATTGATACCTCTGCATCACTTATATCATCAACCTTTTCAAGAATTTCACTTTTAATCTCTTCCAGCTTCCTGTCACTTTCCTTATCCCAGCCTTTCTTGAGATTCACAGTTACAGTAGCCTGTTCTTCTTCAATGCGACAGATAACATCTTCCTTTTCACCAATACTTTCAAGCCTTGACTCAATTTCCTTTACAACTGCATCAGTTTTCTCAAGGGTCGATCCGCCAGGTAATGTGACACTTAGCCTGAAATCAGGAGTTTCTACCTCCTCAAGTGAATTTATACTCAATCCAAGGCCAATCAGAAGGGCTGCGAAAAAGACAATTGTTGTACCTATGATTGTACCTGCGGGTTTACGCATACTCCCTTTCAGGATTAACAGATATGACTGGATCAGCCGGTTATGAATTGAAAGTTTCTTGAATATTTCTGAACTGCTTTTCTTTGACTTTGTAAGCAGGAAATGGGTTCCCATGGGAATGAGCAGCAAAGCAACAGCAAGGGATACAACCAGTGTAGATACTATCGAAACACCGACATTTTTTCCAACCATTATTACGAGAAAATTATTTGAGAACAGGAAGGGCAGAAATACTGCTATAGTTGTTGCAGTAGCGGCTATAACAGACCTCGTTACCTCCTTTGTCCCCTGTTTTACTGCTTCATCTGTAGACTTACCCGATCCAGCCAGCCTGTATATGTTCTCAAGTACGACCACTGAGTTGTCAATAAGCATACCGATTGCCAGAGCCATACCAACCAGAGTGAGACTGTTGATTGTAATGCCTGCTGCATAGAACAGGTTAAATGCTGTATAGACCGAGACCGGTATTGCAAAAGCGATTATAATCACTAACCTTATATTTCGCAGAAAGAACCATAGAATCAATATTGCCAGCAATCCCCCAACAAGAGCCAGTTTTATTATCTGGTTGATATTGGTTTCCATTATCTCAGCATTGTTATTCTGAACAACAATTTCAATATCAGCTCCGGAAAATGTTTCATTCAGTTCATTGATCACATCTAATGTCTTGTGCGACAGATCAATGATATTTGCCTGGTTGTCATAGATCAGGCTTATTGTAACTGCTTCAAGACCGTTAACACGACTGTAGGAGGTTTCATCCTTCACTCCAAAGAAGATCTCTGCAATATCGCGAAGAAGTATCGGCCCATCCTGCTTAATAATTATATTTCCAATTTGAGCCACATCAGTGTACTCGGCTGAAACATTGACAAATAGTTTCTTCTCACTGTCGATTACACTCCCTGCAAATATTTTGTCGCGGTTGTTTGTCGATAATGCTGACCTGACCTGATTCATAGTTATTCGATGAGCCTTGCAAGCTTCCTCATCAAGGCGCACCTCGATTGAGCTTTCCCTGCCACCGAAAACTTCTACTCCTGCAATACCGTCAATATTTTCAAGAACGGGTTTAATATCCCTGTCGGCTATATTCCTGATTCTGTCCGCACCCCCGGAGCCCCTGACCTGGAGATCCATGAACTGGCTGTTTATCTGATCAAGATCAATCCGGATGATATTGACATTGAATTCTTCCGGTAAGGTTTTAACGAGAAGACTGACTTTTTCCTGCAGCTTAAGATAGGAATATTTCAGATCTGCTTTCTGGTTATAAAATATGTAAATCGTACCGCTCCGGTTCGATACAGTTGATTCAATTTTTTCAACATTTTCAAGTGTTCCTATAACCCCTTCAACCGGGATAACTGCTTTGGCTTCGATATATTTTGGGTCGAGCTCGATCACAGAGCTTACCTGGACTATCAGGGTGGGCAACTGGGGATTAGGATATAATTCTACCTGAAGCCGCTGGTAAGAAACATAACCGAGAAGGGTAAGCCCTATAAAGAGCATACTTATGAAAACCTTGCGTTTAATTATAAAATCCATATCAGATCGTCAATAGTCAATCATTAGTTCTGTTTCTCCACCCTGAACCAATCTTTAATCGAGTCAAGGGCCCAATAGACGCTTGGAATAACAGCTAGTGTGAGAATAGTTGAAGTTATCAGGCCTCCAATTACTGCAAGTGCCATAGGTGATCTGAGGGCAGCACTCTCGCCAATTCCGAATGTCAATGGCAGAAGTGCCAGTATTGTTGTAAGACTGGTCATTACGATCGGTCTTATTCTTTGAGTTCCTGCAGCAAGTATGGCATCTTTTCTTGATAGTCCACCCACCCTGAGCTGGTTGATACGGTCGACGAGGATTATTGAATCATTGACCGCAATTCCTGCCAGCATTATTATTCCAATATATGCCATTATATTGAACGATTTCCCCAGGAGCAGGAAGATCCAGACGGACCCGACACCTGCCAATGGAATAGTTAACAGGATCACAAACGGATGTAGCAGGGACTCAAATTGTGAGGCCAACACCATATAAACAAGGACAATCGACAGTATAAGGGCAAATGTAAGATTCGACATAGACTCTTTTCTCTTTAATTCATCACCAGTGATCCGGAGCCTGTAATCTGTTGGCAGTACTATCTCAGACAGTATCTCTTCTGTCCGGGCTACCAACTGGTCGAATGCAGCATCTTTACGAACCATGGCATATACATAGCTGGTCTTGTTCTGATTGTTCCGGCTGATCTCTTCAGGGGCATTTACAACTTTGATCGAAGCAAGCTCACTCAGAGGCACTGACAGGCTTGATGTTTTGATGATCATGTTCTGGAGCTGGGCAAGAGTAATATCGTCCAGTTTTACTGTTATATCCTTCAACTCGCCTCCCAGGTCGAACTCTCCTGCCTGTGAGCCTGAAAGGTACGACTGCAGGTAACTGATTATGTTGTCAACGGATACATTATAATAACTGGCCCTGAACCGGTCGATTACAATATCAACTTCCGGTGTTCCTTCGTCAATGGATGTGGTAATATTGTATAGATCGGTAACTTCACCAAGTCTTGTTTTTACATCAAGAGTAAGGGTTTGGATCACATCCAGGTTTTCTCCGCTTACCTCTACAACAAACGGGGCTATGTCTGCCCCCAGGGTTGCCTGTAAAGCACTTTCCTCCCGGCTGAAATTCAGCTCAACTCCCTGTATATTACCAATTTTCTCCGTAATCAGATTAATTGCCTGGTCAGCAATTCTGGCATTCTCCCTGGTGAGGAACACCTTGATCATAGCTGTGTTTTCTTTCTGGAAAAGGGCCGATTCACTGCTGCCTGTGGTGGTAGAGGTACCAGAATGTGTATAGATCATTTCAACGCGGTCGCCAAGAATCGAGTTAATAATCTTTTCAACTTCAGCAGTTGTTTCCGCTGTCCTTTTAAGCTGGGTTCCTTCCGGAAGGGTAAGCTCTACTGTGAATTCCGATGATTCCGTTTGTGGCATAAACTCACTCCCAACCCTGGGTAATATCCATATTGTTGTCACTAGCAGAACAGCTGTACCTATTATTACCACTCCTTTTCTCTTAAGTATCATATCAAGAATCCTTGAGTACCAGTTGAATTCCACAGATTTTACTTCTTTAATCTTTTGCATGGGTCTTCCGAAGAAGGATTTCACTAGAAGGGGGATAACAAGTATTGCTACAAAAAGGGAGGAAATAAGGGAAAAGGCCACGGTCCATGCCTGATCCTTGAACAGTTCCCCTGATGCTCCATGCATATAGACTATCGGTAAGAATACAACAACAGTGGTGATTGTTGATGCAGTTATCGCGCCACCCACCTCAGCAGTACCCTCAATGGCAGCATCTTTAATTGACATACCGGCCTCATAATTTCTGAATATATTTTCAAGTACAACAATAGCATTATCAACGAGCATGCCTGCCCCAAGGGCCAATCCACCCAGTGTCATAATATTTATAGTAAGGTGGTTGAAATACATCAGGTTGAAAGTGGCAATTATTGAAATAGGGATGGCAATGCTTACAACAAGAGTGGTCCCAAGCCTGCGCAGGAAGATAAAGAGTACAAAGACTGCCAGCAATATTCCGATGAGAGCTGTATTTTTTACCTCTCCGATTGCACTATCAATAAACTTGCCCTGATCCTGGATGGTCACAAACTGATAACCAGGGAGTGCTTTTTTCAGATCTTCAAGGGTTTCGATGAGTTCGTCAACAGCCTTAACCGTATTGTATCTTGGCTCCTTGTATATAGAAAGGCCGATACACCTTTCTCCGTTTATTGTTACAATATTATCGGGCTCCTTATTGTAAACATAAACTTCAGCCACATCACGAATGTGTACAGGTGTACGCAGGGATAGGTCCGATTGGCCTGCCGCAGTTTCTTGCTGACTGGCATTCAGCTGCCTGTAGCCAAGAATGACATTCTTCAGGTCTTCAACCTCCTCAATAACACTTACTCCCTTTACAACATACTTTAACCCAAGTTCGGTAATCGAGCCACCAGAAACATTCCTGTTGTAATTTGCGATTTGTTGTGAAATGTCATTTGTTGTAAGATCATAGGCATCGAGCAGGTACGGATTGGTTTTAATAACCACCTCGCTTACCTCTTGCCCTGAAAGCTGAAGGTCGGCGACACCCTCCAGCCGGATGATTTCATTACGGATATAGTTTTCAGCTGTCTGCCTCAGCTCATCCATGTTAGTTATCTTATCATGCTTTAACCCGATTATCATTACAGGCGAGGCATTGGGATCATACTGGGTAATGTTAAACTCGTCTATATCAGCATTCTGGCTGAAGGAGTTAATATCTTTCTGCAGGTCCAGGAAAGCCTCGTCCATATCCTTGTTCCAGCTGTATTCAACAATAATCCGGGCAGTGCCAACCATCGAAGTACTCGACACGTTGATTGCATCACTCTGACGCATCGCAATTGATTCGATCTGGTCGACAAACTGCTTTTCCATCTCCTCGGGAGGCCTTTCTCCGGCTTGGATCTCAACAAAGATCCTTGGATTGTTCAGATCAGGGAACAGGTCGGTTCCAAGCTTGCCAAATGAAATGACACCAAGAAGGATGATTCCCAGAATGAGCATCAGTATAGTGACGGGATGTTCAACTGCAAAGCGGGTTATTTTTCTCATTATAAACAATTTTAATGCTGGTTATTACCCGACACTCTATTTGACTATCTTTACTTTAGTATTCTGACCCAGCGTTTCAAATCCATCTGTTACAACCCTCTCGTTTACCTGAAGTCCTCGTATAACTTCAACCTGGTCGCTGTTGCTCAATCCTGTTGCGATGACTCTTTCATTGGCTACCCCACGATTTACAATAAATACGGTCATCCCTCTTTGTCTTGACAGTATTATATCTTTGGGGATAACAATAACTGAGTCCTTTCTGGCTGTTACAATATCAGATTTTACGAACATGCCTGGTCTCAGAAGCAGTTCCGGATTATTTATGGTTATATTTCCTTTAAATGTCCTGGTATCCGAATTGATCGCAGGTGAAAGCTGAGTAATTTTTCCCGTTAGTGTATCATCAGGCAGGGTATAGTTGGTAATTCTGACATTCTGGCCTACTTTCACGGTCTCAATATATTTTTCAGGCAGGTTAACATCAAGGATCATTTTCGCATAATCCATGATCTGAACAATAGGCGACCCCTGTGCAACCTCTGAGCCCTGGGTGTAAAAAGGAAGATCAGTAATTACCCCGTCAAACGGTGAGACAATTTTTGTCTTTTCCATTTGTATCCTGGCATTTTCAACCGTATACTGAGCATTAATGTAATTATATCCGGCGGTCTTTAGGTTGGTAAGAGTTACACCACCTTTTTCATATAAAGATTCCTGTTTCTCGAGTTCGCTTTTTGTAAGTTCCAGATTAAGTTCGTGAACCTCCAGCTTCACTCCATTTAAGAATTCTGCATCCTCCAAGCTGGCAATCAGGGTTCCTTTCCTGACCTTGTCGCCCAGTTGCCAGGTTCTGCCGGTGGCAGGATTATTTACAAGGAGGTAGGTGGCAGTTATTTCAGCATTCAGCTTCACATCGACAACAGGTATCACGGTTCCGGTTGTACTGATGAATTCTTCAATGCTTTTAAGTTTGATATCTTCAACAGATACCGGGATTTCTACATCCGCTTCCAGTCCCGGTTCCCGGTTGTTACATCCGTAAGTTAACAGGGTAACAGCCAACAGGAATAAAAGTGATTTCTTCATGACAAGATATATTATGTTAATTGTAATTTTCAAGTGTTGTTATCGGGGTCACCGGTTTGCCATTCTCAAAATCATACAGTGTCTGAATTTTTAGGTTCAGCAGTTCAAGTTTGTATGAAATAAGGGAGTTTGTATGTGACAGCTGCTTTTCAGATAGCTGGTTCTGATAAATAGCAAGATCCATACCGGTAAGATCACCATTCTCATATTTTTCAAGATTCAGTTCATAGGTAAGCTGTGCATTTACGACGTTCTGTTCAGCTATCCCGATCTGGTTCTTCAGATTTATCAGGTTGCGGAATACCTTCCTTATATTTATAATGATATCGTTCTGCTCCTCTTCAAAATTGATCTGTTGTGATTCGATTGAAGCTTCAGACGCCTTTATGCGTGATTTTTTCTCTCCCCAATCCCAGAGCGGTATTGTTAATGCTAATGACACCTGCTGGTTATCTGTTGGACTTTCGTAGATATTGGTAAAACTCTCATTGTCCCCAAATATACCTACAGAGAGATTGACATCACCTTTGAACTCATTCAGGGCCATGGTCTGTATGAGATCGAACTGGGAAGTTTCAATATCTATTTCTCTCTGCCTTAACTCCATCCTGTTAGCCAGGCCATTGTCAATGGCAAATGCAATATCAACCTCAATGGTATCCACAGAAATATCGGGGATAACCACGATATCATCAAAGAGGCTCATACCGATAAGTAATTTAAAATCATCCTTCGCATTTTCGAGACTTACCTGTTTATTCTCAACATCTGACCTTGATGTTGCCAGGTTCAGTTCAGCCTGGAACAATTCCTCACGGGCCGAAAGACCGGCATCAACCTTATTATTGATAATATCGTAGCTCTTCTTCATATTTTCGTAGGCCTCTTCAGCAATGATCAGGCTCTGTTGCTGTTGATAAACACCATAAAAATATTGTGCCACAGTTCTTTCAAGCGATAGCATCTGGATCGCATAGTTCAGCTGTGAGTTCTCAAGGGCCAGTTCAAGCTCCTTGATCTGCAGCTTTGTCCGGTTGTAGGTAAAAATTGGCTGGATGATATTTAATGACAGGTTATTGGTAAATCCCTTCGTCCTGGTATCGCTGAACTCACTATATGAGTCCTGCCATTGAAACTTGTTGCTTAAAGAGATCCTTGCATCTGTTGCCACAATTGGTTGAGTAACAGTAAACGCTCCATTGCTTGACATGGTTTCCCTGGTAAAGTATTCGGCAAAGAGATCGTTGAATTCCCTGTTATGGGTGTATTCAAAGGGATTTATTGAAAGAGAGAAGTTTGATTTCAGAGAAGCTCTTTGAGCATTCAGGTTTTCCTGGTTCCTGATCAGGCTTAGCCTGACCCGCTTAATTGATGGACTATTCTCTTCGGCTATTGCCATTGCCTGTTCCAATATCATTCCCTGTTGCGATCTGGCGGTTAGCCCGAACCCTGTCAATATCAACACTAGAATTAAGCACTTTTTCATCTGTTTAAAATTTTTGTCATGAAAAAATTTGTCAATAATTTTCACACATTCAGGAACAACTACTTTCAGTCGTTCTCACAAGAAAATTTTAATCCTCCTTCGCGTTCCGCTACGGCGGACGAGAAGTTATGGTTTAATACCATTTATTCATTCTTGTTTGCGAAAATTAATGCTATAAATTTTCATGTTCGTTTCATGTTCTATTATTTAAAGCTGTTTTGTTGTACCCATTTTATTGCATCACCGGTAACTGTTCTTCCTGTTGAGGCGTTGGTCATTATTACCGTGGCACTATCCGGAGATAAATAGTAGGATCCCAGAAGGTTCCAGCCATTCTCAGTATTGTCATATTCAAGGGTTATATCCTCATTACCATCATCATGGTATACATTGAAATGGATGTCCCGCATCGTAATCCGGCTTCTGTCACGGCCTCCACCCTGTACCCCTCCCGGTCCACCATCCATCATCATCCTGTTACCTCCCTGCATGGATATGTAGGTATAAACATCATAATAACCAGGTTCAGTAATTTTTGCTGTCCAGCTGATGTATCTTTCTCCTGCTCCAGCCTTTGTGTAAACAGCTGATTTTATGAATTTACCATAGTAATTGCTCTGGACAGTTTTTTGCCAGTATTCTGGAGCCCACCAGGAAAACATCTCCCGGTAGTCGTTCCCGTCCTGACGGCTGATATTAAGCCATGTCTTTAATTTTCCTGAAGATTCGGGCTGGAAGATCCTGAACCCGGGATCTTCATTATCAACAATAATTTCATTTTCTTCAGAAAGGGGAGGGATTCTGTCAAGTATTTCATCCTCCTCCGATTCTGAAACATTCCTTTCTTTCGTTATTTCCTGAATGGGCAGTGTAAGCTCTCCGGGATTATTGACCGAATAAAGGGTATTTATCATCATTGCCCTTGGTTGAGCATCCAGAATAATATTAATTCTTTTTGCCTGATTACCATCCACTTTGACGATCCTGTCCACCTGGTTTGGCTGCATGCCACGGCCTGCCATCCCAAAGGCTGAAATATTTCCACTGCTGCCTCCGCTTGTCGAAATGGTGACTTGCATTCCTCCGCTACCTCGCCCTCCTCCGGGTCCCATGCCTCCGGTTCTGAATGACACATTAAATAAACCCGGAGCATCAAGCGGATTGGACACAACAAAGGAGACCTTGTACCGGGTCCTGTTGTTGATTACAATATCAGTAGCTTTGATATCAGTGAAATAAAAACCTGGCTGATCCTTACCTTCAAACCAATCGGGTAAAAAAGGCATAATACTGAAGTTAAACTTTTGTTCAATAGCAGAACTGAATTCCCCGATCTCTATATTCCGGAACTTATTTTCCTCCACATATTTTACAAACCAATTATTAAAGTCATCTATACCGGCCTGCGACCTGATAAGGTTGAACAGATAGTCTCCCTTTACAGTAAGAACAATCCTGAGGGTATCGTTCGAAGGGTCAAGGGACAGAAGCTCCTTCAGGCTTAAATCCTTCAGGATTGTATTTGCTTTGTCATTCTCACTTAAACCACCAAGGAAACCCCTGGCCATATTCCCCGGATTGCTAACCTTCTGTAGATGTGTTTCAAATACAGCATTTATAACCGGGTAATCGTTTGAATAAAAGTTATTCTTAAAAAAATAGAAACTTGGCCCGAGAAGGTGTCTGCCAGGTTCAGCGATAGCGCTTCCTCTCCTGAAATTAAACTCATTGCTTGAAATGAAGGTATTCCTTACAAACTGGTTAAAAGCCCTTACCTGTAATTCCCTGTCGGTAGTAACCTGGTTGCTTCTTTCCATCCTTCTTTTTTGCGATTTGATACTTCTGTAAAAACCTGCACTGTTGATTGTGGCCAGTTTTTCCGGAAGAAGTATGAGAGATGGCTGCACATCGGCAAATGTCTGTGTGTTTTTCTTTGGGATCGACCTGAATTGGATAGGCACCTCCACAAGGGTTAATCTTCTGAAGGGATAATTAGTGCTGAAGTTCGTCTCAAGCTCGGTCATTACATTTGAGATAAGGCTTGAAAGTGTATCCGCAATTTCGTTCAAGTCCCTGTTGTAATAATCATGATCCTCAAAATAGAATGCAGTATAGTCAATTGAATCAACTTTTATGGTGGCACTGTTATACTTGCCTTCAATAAGCGACAGACCGGTCAGGGGTGTTTCATTGGTAAAAACTGAATACCCATTTTCCTGGCTTTTGACTCCCTGTGCAACTGCAACAAGATTTTCAGCAGGCCATACCTTCAGTGTATAGTTGGTGAAATCTACTTTTATTCTTGCCGGATTAGAGGGGTAATAGTTAAGCCCTGCAACAGGATACCAGCAGGCTTCAGCTGTGAGGAGTAAATAGTCCTCCTCAAGGAGGAGTTGTTTTTGATTGATCTGAAGTGGTCCGATACTATAGCTGTCATCTTTAATGTTACTGTTATACCAGGGATAACAGAATGCTTCGCTCATTCCTCCGGAATAAGTTACGGTAACCTTAATCCTTTCACCCGGCTCCACAGGTGAAGCAGCTGTAAGGATATGTCCCTCCCTGTTAAATGGTACCTGATCGTCATTGATAAGCATTGATGTGACAATTAATCCCGGGTTGAGCGAAAAAACTACCTCTTCAACCTGTTCATCATGGGAATTAATACAGGTGAGCTCAGAAGTTGCCGTTATCATTTTACCGGAGTGCCTGAGTATGATTTCTGCATCCGAAACGCTAAGGAAAAGCTTGTTCTCAAATCTACTGTTCAGCTCAAGAGTTGCTGCCTTGAGATTTTGCTCCTGCTTGTAATTATTGTAGAAGTAGAACCCAGAATACCCGGCACCTGAGGCAAAAATTATCAGAAGCGCTATTGAAATGGTCTTATGTGCTTTTGACTGGGGTAACCTCTTAAAGATCAGAACAGTCAGGAGTATAAACGACAATCCTGACAGAGTATACATCATTCTATGGGCAATTATTGTGTCCATATCTACATACCCGATCATCTGAGATTTGAAAACCGGCATCCCGAAAAGCATATAGTCAAACACTGATCCTGCCCTGAAGTAGAGATAGAACATATTAAGTGCCGCAAACCCGAGCAGGAGAAGAAAGGTTATTGACTGATTCCTGACGACCGACATCATTATATAGGCAAATCCAAGACTGAATATAAGGGTTGGCAATGAAATGATCAGCAGATGTGTAATATAGGAGGCAAAATCGACACTGGTATTCCTGGCAATAATATTGATGATAAGGCATACCAGCAGGATAAGCAGATTCAGTCCCAGAAAGAGTCTGAGAATCCCCAGCGATTTTCCTGTAATATACTCGAGGTTTGACATTGGTCTGGTATACAGAACCTCGTTGGTATCAAGTTTTTTATCTCTTTTAAGAAAATCGGAGGCAAGAAATACAATAATCAGGGCCTGTGCTATATTAATAAGGTAAAGATTCATGTGGGGCAGGGTCGAAGCAATAGATACTGATTCCCAGTCTTCATCCCCCACCGGGCTGAACATACCTATGTTAAAAAGAATAAGGATAAAAAGCGTTCCAATCGAGAATAATCTGAATAGCCAGCTTCTTCTGAGGGTTTTAGCCTCATACCTGGCAACTGTTCTTATATTATGTACGGAGATCATAATTGGTCGGAATTAAGAATTATCGGGGAGCCATTAAGCTTCTGTTCCATATAATATACATATGCATGTTCAAGATTAGGATCAATGGGACGGCAGTTGTAGCCTTCTATATTATCTGCGACAATTTGAACATCCCATCCTGTTTCGGTCGGTATCGTTGAGATTATGTTAAATTCCTCCTTTACCTTATCATATTCATAAGGAGTGAGACTAAGATTAAATACATGTCCGGTTGCTTCTGCTACAAGCTCGTCCGGTGATCCGGCAAATACCATTTCGCCCCTGTTTAATAATGCCATTTTCTGACAGGTTGATGAAATATCGCCTACGATGTGGGTCGATAGGATTATGGTAACATCGTTCTGGCTTAAGTCGGAGAGAATATTCCTGAATCGGATTCTTTCATCGGGGTCAAGCCCTGTGGTTGGCTCATCAACTACAATGATCTTTGGATCACCAATCAGAGCCTGAGCTATCCCCAACCGGCGTTTCATTCCACCGGATAGCTTATTTGCTTTTCTGTCTCTTGCCTCAAGCAGGCCAACTTTATTAAGCAACTCATCAACTAATTCGAGCCTTTTTCTGCGGTTCTTCAACCCGGAAAGAGCACCGGCATAATCAAGAAATTCCCATGTACGGAGTCGCGTAAAAAACCGGAAGTCCTGTGGAAGGTAACCCAGATAGGTGCGCAGCTTTTTTCTTACTTTGCTGATATCCTCTCCATTAATAAGCACCTGCCCTGAACTTGGTTTCATGAGTGCCACCAGGACCTTCATGAGAGTTGATTTCCCGGCACCGTTTGGCCCGAGTAATCCGAACATCCCGTTCTCAATATCAATTGTAATGTCCCTGACCGCATGATTCCCATTTCGGTAAATAACATTCAGGTCATTAATCTCAATCTTCATATCATTTTAAATTATGAGATTACGTGTTTAACATCCATTAGACTACATAAAGACGAGAAATATTTCAATTAGTCCTGCAAAAAGTGATTATAGAAATGATTATTTGAAACTTTAACATTTTGCGACAGTCAGATCAAAAATTTCAACAATGTAAAACTTATTTCTAATTTTGTGAAAGAATGTCAAGTGTTTTGAAAACCGGGATCAATAAGCGCAAAATAATCAACGATCCGGTTCATGGTATTATCTCCATTCCCGGCGATTTTATCTATGATCTGATTGAACATCCCTTCTTTCAGCGATTAAGAAATATCAGACAGCTGGGTCTAACGGAATATGTTTACCCGGGTGCCTCGCACAGCAGGTTTATTCACAGTCTGGGAGCTCTGCACCTGATGATAATGGCTGTCGATACCTTGAAGCAAAAAGGAATACCCATATCTGCAGAGGAAGAGGAGGCAGCCATGGTAGCCATCCTGTTGCATGATACAGGGCATAGTCCCTTCTCTCATGCCCTTGAGTATCATCTGGTTGAAGGTGTAAGCCACGATAAGATATCTGCTCTTGTGATGAAAATACTTGATGATGAGTATCATGGAAGGATTGGAATGGCGATAGAGATGTTTACCGGAGAGTATAACAGGAACTTCTTCCACGATCTGATTTCAAGCCAGATAGATATGGACCGGCTCGACTACCTGGTCAGGGATAGCTTCTACAGCGGTGTAGTGGAGGGTTCAGTAGGGTCGGACCGGATAATCAGGATGCTTAATGTACATCAGGATAAACTTGTGGTTGAGGAAAAAGGCATATACTCGATTGAAAAATTTCTGATCGCCCGCAGATTGATGTACTGGCAGGTATATATGCACAAAACAGTAGTTTCAGCAGAAAAACTATTATTGAATGTTATCAGACGGGTAAAGGAGATGGTAAGTGAAGGAATTGAAATAACTTCAACCCCTGCTGTGGATTTTTTTATCAGAAATGATCATGCGTCATTAAACCTTGACTCACTGAATGAGGAGAGCTTCCGGTTGGCCCAAACGTTGTTGAAACTTGATGACAATGAAATGATCGCATCAATCAGGTTGTGGTCGGAACATTCAGATCCTGTACTATCCGATCTGTCAAAAAGATTGGTTTCGAGATCACTCTTTGCAATAGAACTCGGGAATGAACCGTTTGATGAAAGTAAAGTGGATGGTTTCACTTCAATGGTGGTGAATAAGCTTAAGATAGACAGAGATATGACCGGATATTATGTTTTTACAGGTCAGGTATCTAATATGACCTATGCTCCATCGGAACCAAGGGTACAAATAATGAGCAGGTCTGGTAAATTGAACGAAATTACTGAAGTGTCTGATATGCTTGACCATAAAGCACTGTCAAAGGAAATAACGAAATATTTTTTATGCTACCCTAAAGAATTAAGAAATAATACTGAATAAATGATGAAGTTTACAGCAAAAACTATTGCCGAATACCTTAAAGGGGAGATCGAAGGAAATCCCGATGTTGAGGTTACAACTGTGGCTAAAATTGAAGAAGGCTTTGAAGGAGCGATCTCGTTTCTTGCAAACCCAAATTACGAGAAATATGTTTATTACACAGAGTCTTCGATAGTTCTGGTAAACAGGGATTTTGTTCCAGCCAAAAAGGTAAAAGCCACACTTATCAGAGTAGATAATTCGTACGAATCGTTCGCATCCCTTCTTACTCTTTATGAAGAGTCTAAACCAAAGAAGAAGGGGATACATCCAACAGCCATTATTGAGGGATCAGCAACAGTTGATGAGGTTACATATATTGGTGCAATGGTTTATGTCGGCGAAAATGTAAGCATTGGCGAAGGATGTATTATTCATCCTCATGCATCTATTGGCGATAATACCACGATTGGTAAGAATTCAATTATATACTCCGGTGTCAGGATTTATCATGACTGTAAGGTAGGGGATGATTGTATCATCCATGCAGGTTCGGTTATCGGTAGCGATGGATTCGGTTTCGCCCCGGTCGATGGAAATAATTATAAGAAGATTCCCCAGGTAGGAAATGTAATTCTTGAAGAAAATGTTGAAATTGGAGCAAACGTTGTTATCGACCGTGCAACAATGGGATCTACAATTATCAGAAAAGGAGTCAAACTTGACAACCTCATCCAGATTGCTCATAATGTTGAGGTCGGAGAAAATACGGTAATTGCGGCTCAGAGCGGGATCGCCGGATCAACCAGGATAGGTAAAAACTGCATGTTCGGGGGTCAGGTGGGAATTATAGGCCATGTAAAGATTGCTGATGGTACAAAGGCTGCTGCACAGTCGGGTATCAGCGGATCGGTTAAGGATCCTGATACTTTTGTGTACGGCTCACCAGCCTTTGATTTCAAGAACTATCAAAAATCATATATTATATTCAGAAAACTGCCTGAACTGAAAGAACGACTTGAAGAGATCGAAAGGAAAGTGGATTCAATTAATGAAGGCTGAAAGGTTGGGTCTGAATGAAATGGTTTGGTTTAAACCATGTTAGCACCGGTTTTTATGGTTTGTTCGAAAAAAAATTCATTTCTTTGCAGGCAAACAATTGATTTAAGCACTATAATATATGAGCATAAGAAAGCAGAGAACCCTTGCCAGCGAAATTAGCCTTACCGGCAAAGGTGTACATACAGGTATAGAGGTAACTGCCACCCTTAAACCGGCTCCTGAAAATCATGGTTATAAATTTTGCAGAGTTGATCTTGAAGGAAAACCCGTGATCAACGCATTGACCGACAATGTAACGGACACCTCCCGTGGAACCACCCTTATGGAGAACGGAGCCTCGGTGTCAACTATTGAACATATACTGGCAGCTTTTTATGGGATGAATCTCGATAATGTAATGGTCGAGCTAGATGGTCCTGAAGCTCCAATTATGGGAGGATGTTCTTTGAAGTTTGTAGAGGCAGTAAAGGAGGCAGGTATTGTTGAGCAGAATGTATTGAGGGACTATTTTGAGGTAAAAGAGAAAATTACGTACTCAGATGAGGAACAGGGAGTCGATCTTATTATCTACCCGGACGATCACCTGAGTGTAAATGTACTTATTGACTATAATTCGAAGATCCTTGGAAATCAGTACGCTGTACTTGACAGAAAGGATAATTTTGAGAAGGATATCGCCGGAAGCAGAACCTTCTGCTTCTTTCATGAACTGGAGCCTCTTCATAAGGCAGGATTGATCAGAGGAGGCGACCTCGATAATGCTATTGTCATTCTTGAAGAGGATGTTTCACCGGAGGAGATAGAGAGGATCGCCAGGTTATTTAACCTTCCCAAAATAACAGCACATACTGAAGGTATACTCAACAACACAGCACTTCGTTATCCAAATGAACCAGCCAGGCATAAGTTACTGGATCTGCTTGGTGATATGGCTCTGGTAGGACAGCATATAAAGGGAAAGATCGTAGCAACACGGCCGGGACATTCTTCAAATACCAAACTTGCAAAGCTTGTAAGGCAGGAAATAAAAAAAGCAAGGGCTGGTAAGGATATCCCCAAATATGATCCTAATAGTGAGCCGGTTGCCACAATTGAAGATATAAGGCGATTTTTACCCCACAGATACCCATTCCTTCTTGTCGACAAGGTAATTTATAAAGATGAGAGATCAGTTGTGGGGATTAAGAATGTGACGTTCAATGAGCTCTTTTTCCAGGGCCATTTCCCGGCCGAATCGGTTATGCCTGGAGTACTGATCATTGAAGCAATGGCACAGGTTGGAGGCCTGCTGATGCTGAATGCAATTGACGAGCCGGAGCTGTATTCAACATATTTCCTGAAGATTGATAAGGTAAAGTTCAAGCAGAAAGTTGTACCGGGCGATACCCTTATTCTTAAGCTGGAGAAGAGCGATGATGTCATACGTCATGGTATTTTTTCAATGTACGGACATGCATATGTAGGTAATAAGGTTGTTGCTGAAGGTGAACTTGTTGCTCAAATAGTTAAAAACAAGTAGTATGATCTCAAAACAGGCTTATGTCCATTCCGCTGCAAAACTGGGGAAGAATGTTACCGTTAAACCGTTTGCCTATGTGGCCGGGGATGTTGTTATAGGAGAGGGAACATGGGTAGGCCCGGGTGCAGTAATTATGGATGGGGCCAGAATCGGAAAAGAGTGCAAGATATTTCCGGGAGCAGTTATTTCAGCTATTCCTCAGGATATGAAATTTTCGGGTGAGAATACGACTGCTGAAATTGGTGATTTTACAACGATAAGGGAGAGTGCAACTATAAATAGGGGTACAGCGGCGACGGGGAAAACTGTTGTTATGAATAATTGCCTTTTGATGGCTTACTCTCATGTGGCGCATGATTGTATTATAGGTAACCATTGTATTCTGGTGAATAGTGTGGCACTGGGAGGTGAGGTCAGGATTGACGACTGGGCAATTATGGGAGGTATGTCAAGCGCTCACCAGTTCACTCTCATCGGGGCACACACAATGATCGCAGCAGGGACAACACTTCGTAAAGATGTCCCCCCATACATACTTGTTAGTGATTCACCTGTCGCTTTTATGGGTATCAATAAGATCGGTCTCAGCAGAAGGGGGTTTAGTCAGGAAAAAATTGAGGAGATACATAATATCTACCGGATTATATTTCAGAGTAAGAAAAATACTTCTCAGTCTCTTGCCTATGTACGCGAGAACTTTGAACCAACACCCGAACGGGATTATATCCTTGATTTTATTTCAGGGTCAGAAAGAGGTATAATCAAGGGGAAATAGAGCGTTGAGCGTTGAGAGTCCAGCGTTTAGCCCTCCTTCACTAAAGCAACGGAGGACGAAGCGGTTCAGTGTTTCGTGTATAAATATATGGTTTAGGCAGGTTTAATGTTGTTTAGCCTTATCCACGTCATCACACCATCACTCAGTCCCCGTCCCATCCCTGGGCCTTAAGTTCAGCCTGGCTTCCATCCTGAAGCGAGAGACTGTAACCCTCATCTTTACAGGTAAAATGTCCTACAATACTCAGATTCTCTGTCTCTTTTAGCTTTTCAAAATCAGTCACCGGGAAGGAGAGTAGCAGCTCATAATCTTCACCTCCATTAAGGGCAGAGATAAGAGGATCGATGCCAAATTCGTTACCGGCAGTGACTGTCTCCTGCAGGTATGGAATTTTATCATGATATAACCTGCAACCGAGGTTATATCTTTTTGACAGGCCTATAAGGTCAGATGCAAGACCTTCTTTAAGAACCCTTACAGATGTCGGTTTTATCTTCTGTTTCCTTAGTTCGTCGAAAATGTCTGTTTGGATTTCAGGCTTCAGCTGCCGCCCAACAACATATTCAAACCCTTTGAGCTGAGGCTGGGCACCCCCGGTCTCCTCAAATACCCTTCTTTCACGCTCCAGCAGTTGCAGACCCATATAAGCTGCTCCCAGGTCTCCGGTAACACACAGCAGGTCTGTAGCCGTTGGCACTGAAACTGAATTAAAATTCTTGCCGGTACTTCCTGTTGCGGTAATGCTGAGCGTAAGACCGGTAAGAGAGCTGTCGATATTTAAGTCAGCCATTTTAAGATCATAATTAAGGCAGGCATAATCAATCCCTTCGATTATTGTCTCAATGTCTTCCACAGTGTACCTGGTACTCATACCTATGTTAACAATCAGGTTTTCCGGTTTTCCTCTTTTGCTGTATATTCCTGCTATGGCGCTTATAACTGATTTATATCCCAGGTGCTTAAACGGGAAATAAACCATGCTGAAATGGACACCTTCAAACAGGACTGAAGTGCTAATGAGTATTTTGTCACTGGCATCGCCTGTCAGGAAGTTATTGCTGAATTTTTCCTTAATCCTCTGTGTCAGCAGATATTTTCCGAATCCCTGCTCTGCTTTCTTCTCTTTTTTTGCCATTTTGATCCTGTTTTGGGTCAAAGGTAGTTAAATGTGGTTTAAAAGGCTGAGAGATTGTGGAGGTTGAGAAGTTGAAGAGGTTAAAGGGTTTGAATAAGTTGGATAAGTGTAGAAATTTAGGAAAGTCCCGAAAAACACAAATTTACGATTTGCCTGTTTTACGAGCCTGCCTTCCGTTTAGGCAGGGATCCTCTTATCGAAGATCAGGGAGTTGATAGGATGGATAAAGCTGAAAAGGTTTAAAGGGTAAAAGGGATGTGGTATCCGGAAATTATGAATAAATCAAAAATCAGATAACACTGTTCGCTATTCATCATTCAATATTCCCGGATCTAAATGCTCACAATATCCCGTCCAAACGGCGTTAAGGCTACACTGGCCAGCTTAAAGTGCTGCATGCCGAACGGGATACCTATAATTGTAATACAGAGTAATAATCCGAATATCAGATGGGTGAGTGCAATCACCAATCCTCCAAAGATCAACCAGAGAATGTTCATAATTATATAAAGACAACCGGAGGAGCGAACATCAGACCTTGTCTCCATTCCAAAAGGCCACAGGGCAAGCATTCCCAGCTTCAGTGTCTGGACACCAAAGGGGATTCCGATTATAGTAATGATAAGCAGAAAGCTGGCCACAAAATATTCAATTGCTATGATAAATCCACCAAATAGCAACCATATAATATTACCCAGTATTTTCATTGTATATCCTATATGCAATTACTCCAGTATGACTCTCTTATCCCTGGGGTATTTTACGGTATATGTAAATAATAGCTCCCTGGATTCTCCGGCACCTAACTTTAATTCCCATTTTACCTCCCCGGTTACCTTATCAAGTTTTCCGCCTGATAGTTCCTCCGGCTCAACGGTGATATTGTTGTTTTGAGATACCGGCAACTGATCATATACGGTAATAGCTATCTCTTTACTCTTATTGTTTCTGACTGAAATCAGAAATGATCTGGTTTCCTGCCTGTTAACTCCGATCAACCTTGTTGTGGTAAAATCCTTTCTCTTTTCCCTCTTCAGGGTAATGCTATTATCTTTTCCAAGTGATATATTCAAAGTGTCTGATAACTGTGATGTGGAAAGATAGGTTTTACCCGTAAAAGTGTTTCCAAAATAAATGTTCGCCTCACCATCAAGGAGATTAAGTGATTCCCAGTCGGATATGTCAGCTGTAAGAAATGCCTCCTCTCTAATTTTGGGGACAGTTTTATATTTGTAGTCGGCTTCCACTGTAAGCCTTTGAAGTTCAATGAGGCTTATTTTACCATCGGAATTAACAGTTTGAGGTACACCGACATCAAATGAAAAACTGGTTGTGGCATCTGTAACCGCAACTGTCAATTCTCTTGAAGGGGGCTCAAAATATTCTTTATCAGCATCCGTATATGCAATCTCCTCCACCGCTTCAGCCCGCTGTGAGGCTTTAGATGCAACCCCGCTTACCCTTCCCTTGAGTGAAGCAGCTATCGGCTGATAGTAATTGAGGTAATAGGGGTAAAGTACAGGTAGGTTACCAGATGCAGAGGGTGAGGCATTGGAGAAGCTGATCTTCACATTTTTCCAATCTGATCCGCTGTTTTGCCAGGCATTTGCTTTATAGAATATACTGGCAGGTGCATCTACCTCCTCAACTCTTATATCGTAGGATGGGTACCATCCCGCATTTGTGACCAGGTAGCTCAGGGTCAATTTGCCATTAACCTGCCTTGGTGACGATACTGAAATCAGTACCTCCCCAATTGGCATTGCGGATTTGTTAATAATACCACTTATCTGGTTCTCGAGCTTTTGCTTTTGACTTTCAAGCTCTTTTATTTTACGGCTCATTTTCAGAATGCCGGTTCGGGTTGACTCTATCCCTGATACATACAGGTCTGTCAGACTTTTAAACTGTTCGGCTGTAAGATTCCTGTCATTGCCTGTTAAGATCCTGTTGGCTGTAAGAAAAGTCTCTTTCTCCCTTAGGATATCAATAGCTGTTCTCTCGTCTTCAATTTTTACCACCAGAGATGATATTTGTTTCCTCAGATCATCAACCTCAGGATCTTCTTCGGGATTTTCCAGAAAATTCATCTGGCTGTTAACTGCCAGTATTGTAAAATCCCCTTCACCTTTTATCTGGACGCTTGTTACATCAATATAAGGTGAGAGACCCCCGATCTTTGCTATCGACTCTCCAGGCGAAAACGAAACTGTTGCTTCATGGGTAATCTGGGCTCTGTCGGGGAAAAGAACCACATTTTTAATTTCAGCAGAAACATTTTTCTGAGCCTGACCATAAAGGCTGATACCCATTCCCAAAGTCAACAAAATTATTAAGTAACCTTTCATTTTTTTTGATATTGGTATTAACATATTGCAGCAAAGTAATAAAATTGCTTTGAACCGGGATACTTTCGCATATACTATTTTAATACCGATTTGCATTATTTTATTATTTTTGTGATGTTTATTTAGATTAAATCAAATTAGCAAAACAAATGATACAGCTCCTTGTTATGCTATTAGAACGCTGGTAGAACAGAGAAAGAGATATGGAAAAAGAGCAGGCTAAATTGTTGAATGAGGTTACTTCAGGAGATTACAAGTATGGTTTCTATACAGATATTGAAACCGAAACAATTCCTAAAGGCCTTGATGAGGATGTCGTTCGGCTCATTTCGTCAAAGAAGGGGGAGCCGGACTGGCTTCTTGAGTTCAGGTTGAAAGCCTATGCAGCCTGGCAAAAAATAAAAATGCCAAAGTGGGCACACCTGAGGATCCCCACAATCAATTATCAGGATATAATTTATTATGCTGCACCTAAGCAAAAAGCGAAACTGGAGAGTCTGGATGAGGTGGATGCCGAACTGCTCGATGCATTCAACAAGCTGGGAATACCGCTCGAGGAGCAAAAAAGATTGTCAGGAGTTGCCGTTGATGCTGTAATGGATAGCATTTCAGTTAAAACCACTTTCAAGGACACCCTTGCCGACCTGGGAATCATATTCAGTTCTTTCAGCGAAGCCGTCAGGGAGCATCCCGACCTGGTCAAGAAGTACATGGGGACAGTTGTCCCCTATACTGATAATTATTTTGCTGCTCTGAACTCTGCAGTTTTCAGCGACGGATCATTCTGCTATATCCCAAAAGGAGTCAGGTGCCCGATGGAACTATCAACATATTTCAGGATTAACGCGGCAAACACGGGACAATTTGAAAGAACCCTTATTGTTGCGGACGAAGAGAGTTATGTGAGCTACCTTGAGGGTTGTACAGCACCTATGAGGGATAAAAACCAGTTGCATGCTGCAATTGTTGAGATAATAGCTGAGAAGAATGCAGTTGTAAAATATTCCACTGTACAAAACTGGTATCCTGGTGATAAAAATGGTAAAGGCGGGATCTTCAATTTTGTAACCAAGAGAGGAATATGCAAGGGTGAGAATGCCAGGATTTCATGGACCCAGGTTGAAACCGGGTCTGCCATCACCTGGAAATATCCTTCCTGTATACTGAGGGGTGATAATACGGTTGGAGAATTCTACTCAGTGGCCGTAACAAATAATCGGCAGCAGGCAGATACTGGTACAAAGATGATACATATTGGAAAGAACAGCAGAAGTACAATTGTTTCCAAGGGTATCTCCGCGGGGAAGAGCGAAAATAGTTATCGTGGATTGGTTAAGGTATTAAAAAGTGCGACCAATGCACGAAACTTCTCTCAGTGCGACTCACTGCTTCTTGGGGATCAATGTGGTGCGCATACATTTCCATATATAGAGGTTGGCAATCAGACCGGCATAGTTGAACATGAAGCCACAACTTCTAAAATCGGGGAAGACCAGATCTTTTATTGTAATCAGAGGGGAATAAGTACCGAGGACGCAATAGGTCTGATAGTACATGGATATGCAAAGGAGGTACTCAACAAATTACCGATGGAATTTGCAGTTGAAGCACAAAAACTGCTTCAGATCAGCCTTGAAGGATCGGTAGGATAAACGGCGCATAGTGCATGGTACACGATAAAAGGAATATTATATAAACAAATCAATGAATCAACAAAAATATATGTTGCAGATCAAAGACTTAAGAGCCTCAATTGATGGTAAAGAAATACTGAAAGGCATATCCCTGGAAGTTAAAGAGGGAGAAATACACGCAATCATGGGTCCCAACGGATCTGGGAAAAGCACACTTGCTTCAGTGCTGGCGGGAAGAGAAACAGCAAAGGTTACCGGCGGAAAAGTCAAATACAGGGGTGAAGATCTTCTTGAAATGTCGGCAGAGGACAGGGCAAAAGAAGGGATTTTCCTGGGCTTTCAATATCCAATCGAGATACCCGGTGTAAGCATGGTCAACTTTATGAAGACGGCTGTTAATGAGCACAGGAAACACAAAGGACTTGAACCAATTTCGGCATCTGATTTTCTGAAACTGATGCGTGAAAAGAAGGAGCTCGTTGAAATTGAATCAGGTCTTACGAACAGATCGGTAAACGAAGGATTCTCCGGCGGGGAGAAAAAAAGGAATGAGATCTTCCAGATGGCAATGCTGGAACCAAAACTGGCTATACTTGATGAGACAGACTCGGGCCTCGATATTGACGCTCTCAGAATCGTTGCTAACGGAGTAAATAAGCTTAAAAGACCTGATACTGCAACAATAGTCATTACCCATTATCAACGCCTGCTGGATTATGTTATTCCGGATGTAGTCCATGTCATGTATGACGGGAAGATCGTTAGAACATCCGGCAAGGAGCTGGCAAAGGAACTTGAAGCGAAAGGATACGATTGGATTAAAAAAGAGGTTGATGCGTTGAATCATGGATAGGAGAACAGAAACACTAAACAGGCTTTCAGCTCTTTTTACCTCGAACAGGAGTAAAATAGAAAGCAATTCCTCAGAGCTCATCAACAGGTTCAGACCAAGAGCCATGGAGGAATTCCTCAAATTAGGGGTGCCCGACAAAAAGAATGAATCATATAAGTATACCGACCTCGGCTCCTGGTTCAATTCCAGGTATAGTTCTTATTTTCTGCCGCAATCATCCGATTTCAAAGCAGCTGAGAAGTTTTCATGTGATGTTCATGATCTGGATAGCTATGACCTGGTTCTTCTGAACGGATTTTATCCAAAGAAGAATGGGTCCCTTTCAGAACTCCCGGATGGGGTTTGGGTCGGAAGCTTAGCTGAGGCCTCAGTCAAATTCGGAGATCTTGTTGATAAGCATTATGCTAAGTATGCTGTAAATGTAAAGGATGGACTAATTCCATTCAATACTGCCCTTGCTTTTGACGGGGTTTTCATACATGTTCCGCAGGGTATGGTAATTGATAAACCAGTTCAGATAATAAACCTGGTCCATTCTAACCAGGATATCCTCGTACAGCACAGGAATCTGATAGTGGTTGAGGATAATGCCGATATATCAATGATTGTTTGTGACCATGCACTTTCACCACAAAAATTCCTTACAAATGCGGTTACCGAGGTGTATGTTGGAGCAAATGCGAGATTTGACATGCTCAGAGTGCAGAATGAGCATAACAACGCCGCAAAACTAACCCATACCTTTATTCATCAGGAGCGCGACAGTTTTGCCTCATCCAACAATATTACGCTTCACGGGGGACTGGTCAGAAACAGCACTTATCACAGACTCTGTGGCCAGGGAGCTGATTGCCAGGCAATTGGTCTTTACCTTGCAGATCGTTGGCAGCATGTTGACAATTTCGTAAGCATTGATCATACTTGTCCGGACTGTACGAGTAATCAACTTTTCAAAGGAGTACTCGATGATTTTGCGACCGGGGTATTTAATGGTAAGATTTATGTTAATAAAGGAGCACAAAAGACCAGGGCCTACCAGAAGAATAACAGTATTCTGCTTAGCGATGATGCCAGGATGGATACCAAACCTCACCTTGAGATCTATGCCGATGACGTAAAATGCAGCCATGGCGCCACAATAGGACAGCTTGATGAAGATGCCATGTTCTATCTAAGGTCACGAGGTATAAACAAGGATGAAGCGAAACTTATGCTAATGTTCGGATTTGCACATGAGGTGATTGAGAAAATCAAATTTCCGGCGTTGCGCGACAGAATCGACAACCTTGTTCTTCAGAGACTTAGAGGTGAACTAACGCGTTGCGCAACTTGTTCTGTTAAATGCGATAAATAAATCCTCTGCAAGTGATTGATGTAAACAAATTAAGATCTGATTTTCCCATATTGAATACCAGGGTATACGGTAAGAAACTTGTATACCTTGATAATGGGGCAACGACCCAGAAACCTGAAGCGGTAATACGCACAATTGAAGAGGCTTACAGGACTTATAACAGCAATATTCACAGAGGAGTACATGCCCTAAGTGATATTTCCTCAGAAAGATATGAAGCAGCAAGGGAAACTGTCAGGAAGTTTATTAATGCTGGCAGCAGAGAAGAGATCATCTTTACGCCAGGCACCACCGGCTCAATTAATCTGGTAGCCTTTTCCTTTGGCGAGCGATTTGTTGGGAAGGGGGACGAGATCATAGTATCAGAGCTTGAGCATCACGCAAATATTGTTCCCTGGCAGATGCTATGCGATAGAAAAGGTGCTCGATTGAAAGTGATCCCGATAAATGATGATGGTACTCTCGACCTCCATTCGTTCAAAAACATTATCAGCGAAAGGACCAGGATCGTAGCAGTTGCACATGTGTCAAATGCTTTAGGGGTAATAAACCATGTGAAGGAAATTGTCACTGAAGCTCATGAGCATAATATTCCGGTCCTGATTGATGGGGCCCAGGCTATTCAGCATGGTCATGTCGATGTCACAGAACTTGACTGCGACTTTTACGCATTTTCAGGACATAAGATTTATGGGCCAACCGGCATCGGGGTCCTCTATGGTAAGAGAAACTGGCTCGAAAAGATCCCTCCTTACCAGGGAGGAGGCGACATGGTTGAAAAGGTAAGCTTCGCGGGAACAACCTATAACGAGATACCATTTAAATTTGAAGCAGGTACTACCAATTTCGTAGGAGCGGTAGGATTATCAGCAGCTATAGATTACATAGTATCAACAGGGATTGATGACATTATGGCACGTGAAAGGGAATTACTTGACTATGCTAATAAGAAGCTATCAACGATCGATGGCATAAAAATATATGGAAATATAAAAGACAAAATTTCTATTATCTCCTTCCTCCTCAACGATATTCATATGTATGACGCAGGGATGATCCTTGATAAAATGGGGATTGCAGTGCGTACAGGCACACATTGTGCACAACCTCTTATGGACAGGTTAGGGATTGATGGTACTATCCGGGCATCAATCTGCTTCTATAATACTATAGAGGAGATAGACATTTTGCATGAAGGACTGTTATCTGTAAAAGAGATGATGAGCTAAACAATAATCTTATGACAATTAATGATATACAGGATCGGATAATTGAAGAGTTTTCACTTTTTGATGATTGGATGGACAAGTATAACTATCTGATAGAGCTGGGGAAAACCCTTCCGGCTATAGATGATAAATTCAGACATAAGGATTACCTGATCGAAGGATGCCAGTCGAAAGTATGGCTCCGTCCGGAACTTGCGGATGGGACGATCATATTTACTGCTGACAGTGATGCAATAATTACTAAGGGGATCATTGCACTCCTGGTAAGTGTTTTATCGGGCAGGGAACCGCAGGAAATTATTGAAACCGAACTCTATTTTATTGACAAAATTGGTCTTCGCCAGAACCTGTCACCAACAAGATCTAACGGTTTACTGGCAATGGTAAAAAAGATGAAGCTCTATGCCATCGCCTATGATGCCAAATTGAAGAGTGAATGATATGGGAAATACTGAATATCTGGAAACCGAAACCAGGATAGTAGAAGTACTCAAATCGGTGTACGATCCTGAAATACCTGTAAATATTTTTGATCTCGGGCTTGTGTATGAGATTGAACTGGATGAAGAAAAGATTGCCCATGTTACTATGACCCTGACAGCTCCCAGTTGTCCTATGGCCGAAATGATTGTTGAGGAGGTTAAGTATAAGGTAGCCGGAACAAAAGGTGTAAAGGATTGTAACCTGATACTTACTTTCGACCCGCCATGGGACAAAAGTATGATGACCGATGAAGCCAGACTTGAGCTTGGTTTCCTATAATATTTAAAGACATGTCGGAAAAGCAGAACCTGAGCAGGGCTTTAAAGGGAAAAGCTGAAGAACTTGGTTTTGACATTTTTGGAATTGCATGTTCTGATTATCTGACAGATGATGCAAGAAGGTATGATGATTGGATAAACAGTGGTCACCACGCCGGCATGGATTACATGACCAGGAACAGGGAGAAAAGAATGAACCCTGCTCTTTTAGTCCGGAATGCCCGATCAATAATCGTAGTCGGCCTGAACTATTATCAGGAGTATACACCGGTGATTGACAACCTTGTGTTTTCCAGGTACGCACTTGGAATGGATTATCACGTGATTATGAAAGAGAAGCTCCATCGCCTGTATAATTATCTTAAAGAAAGTTGCCCCGAAACAGATGGAAGAGTATTTGTAGATTCAGCCCCGGTAAAGGAAAATATATGGGCCAACAGGGCCGGGCTGGGATGGATAGGTAAAAACAGTCTTTTAATTAACAAAGAAATAGGTTCATATCTCTTCCTTGGAGTGATAGTTACTTCCTCGGAGATTGAATATAATGACCGGCCAACATCGGATCATTGCGGCAGCTGCAGGCAATGCATCGATGCTTGTCCAACCGATGCGATCGGGGCTGAGAGGACCCTGGATGCTTCAAAATGCATTTCATATCTAACCATTGAGCACAGGGGTGGCTTTAGGAATCAATCTGAAATAAAACTTGACAACAGGGTGTTCGGTTGTGACGCTTGTCAGGAGGTATGTCCATGGAACAGGAAAGCTGTTGCAACCAGTATTATGGAATTCAGGCCATTAAAGGAGATCCTGAAGTATAGGATATTTGATTGGTTGGATACTGATGAAAAGAGTTTCCATAGAATATTCAGATTATCACCGGTGATGCGGACAGGTTATAAAGGATTTATGAGAAACCTGAATTACTTACTGAATGAAATGAAGGGGAAAGAATGACCACTGGGAGTGTATCAAAGCATAAAAATTAGTCAATTTTTATGCTTTAAAAGTCAATCACAAAATCTCAACATAATAAATGGTGTTAAACCCAAGGGCAAGCCCCGGTGAACCGACCCGCCGACTGGTGGGGAGCTCGGCGTAGCCAATTAAACCATAACTTCTCGTCCGCCGTAGCGGAACGCGAAGGAGGATTAATAAATAGCTATTTATAAATTGAAATGTAATGCAAAAACAATTAGTATATGACTTTTGATACACCCCCTTGACAATAGTTGGAACAAAAGGTTGATTGAGTCTAAAATGTCAGGACATAATTACCGTAACTGCAATTTCACGCCTTTCGCGGGGACCGTCAAACTCGCAGAAGAAAATATTCTGCCAGGTAGAAAGAGCCAACTTTCCGTCAATAAGGGGGACTGACTCCGAGGGGCCCACTATACCTGATTTCAGGTGGCTGTCCCCATTATTGTCCTGATGGTCGTGTTCCCAGACACCTTGTGGAATTAGTTTGTTCAGAAGATTTACCACATCGGTTTGCACAGAATTGTCCCAGTTCTCCTGGATCATTATTGCTGCCGTTGCACCACGGGCAAAAAGAGATACCAGACCATTTTTAATCCCTGAGGCCATTACTATACTTTCTACCTGCTTAGTGATATCATATAGTCCGTTTCTCCTGTCGGTACTGATGCTGATGATTTCTGTCATAGCTGGATCTCACCTATTAAAATTAGGAATTTTTCTCCACATTTTTTTACCTTGCCCAATAATGATCGTATATTAATCAGGTAGCAAATCTTTATATCTTGATAGAGAAGGAAATATTGGAAGCAATAAAGGAGGGCGACAGTTTGGCTTTCAGGAATCTTGTAGAAAGTTATATCGATTTTGCTTACTCGCTGGCATTTAAGGTGTTGGGTGATACTGAAGTATCAAATGATGTGGTACAGGAATCGTTTATTAAGATATGGGAAAAGAGAAGGAGCATCAGATCGGATGGATCGTTGAGTCCCTGGATCAGAAAGATCGTGATTAATAAATGCTATGATCATCTGCGAAAAAAAAGGAGGGAGGCAGGATTCTCAAGCGAGAACTCTGGCAAAGAGGTTGAAAGATTAATTGGCAGTGAAACTTCTGACGGGGAATTTCAGGATCACGAATACAGCAAACTTCTCCATAGGCTTACTTTCACTCTGAGCCCAAAACAGAAGTTAGTATTTATGCTCTCGGAAATTGAAGGTATGTCGCATGATGAAATAGCAGAGTCAACCGGGTTGACAAAGAGCTCGATTAAAAGTAATTTGAATCATGCCCGTAAAAACCTGAAGAACAAAATTGAAAAACAGCTCAATTAATGATTATGACAAAGTATGATGAAATAATTAATAAGCTTAAGGGATTCTCTCCGGAGATCAGGGGCAAGGACTTTCATGTCCAAAAAATTATGGATCGGACCATAAGTATTTCCAGAGAAAGGAATTCAATCTACAACTTCATATTCGGGTGGTCGAATATTCTCTGGTTAAGAAGATCTCTGGCAGCAGCCTCTATTTTTATTGTCTCCCTGTTTGTGTTCCAGCAGTTTGTTATTGTAAACAGGATTGGCAGCCTTGAAAAGAGAATGGTTGAAATAAATACAGAGAATATCCTTGAGAACCAGAAAGAGAATGTAATAGTGAATGCCGCAATTTTCAGAATAACCGATGAAACCAATCTTACGGACAGCATAAAAGTTGCACGTAAAGATCTTAGAAGCCTGGTAGGATCCTACAGGGATCTTTTGAAAAGATATAACGAATTAGAGGATGAGATCAGGCATCAAAGGGGTGAAGCATTGATCAGTCCGGGATCAGATAATAATATTAAACTATAAGCTATGAAGAAAAAGATAATCAATTTTAACCTGATATCACTTTTCGCATTCCTTCTTTCCTGTGGAGGACCTGATGCACTGGTAATTAATACTGTTCATGCTGACGGTTCAGTAACGCGAAAGGTAATTCTTACCTACGACAAAGATGAGTTTGACCTTACTGACTGTCAGGTGCCCATTGACAGTACCTGGGCAATTGAGAAAAAGTATGAAATTTCAGATGAGGATGATACTACATGGACCCTCACAGCAGTCAAAGATTTTGCATCGGTTGATCTTTTGAATAATGATTACAATAATTATCCAGGATCAAATGAAGGGATGAAGAGGTGGGCAGAATTTGAAAGGAAATTCAAATGGTTTAACACAATTTACAGGTTTTCAGAAAACATTGAAAAAGCGCTTGACGGGATTCCTCCGGACCAGTTTTATACGACCGATGAACTGCATCTCTTCTATATGCCTGACGAACTTTTAGACGAAACAAGCAAAGGGCCTGATAGTACAATGATCAAGGATTTGGAAGAGAGAGCTGAGTCCTGGATGGCGAACAGCCTTGTCAGGGCATTTATACTTGAAATTGAGGCATTAGCTGAAAAGATCCCTGATTCTGAAATAGATATGGAGTATCTGAACACTAAGTCGTCTGACTTGGCAATGATGATCCTTGAAGACGTATTGAACGAATATGAGGTAATCGATAGTATTCTGGGGAAGGGATACTATGAGTCGCACCAGGTAGTGATTGATAGTGCCATGACAGTTGTAGAGGATCAGTTTGATGTGGCTTTAAGTACAGATAAATACCTGGTTCAGGCCACGATGCCGGGAGAACTTATGTCTACAAATGGATATATAGACAATGACGGAAATATCCTCTGGAAGGTTGACGGCGATTGTTTTCTTTCTTCAGATTATATAATGTGGGCTGAGTCGAAAACAACAAACTGGTGGGCATGGATTATTTCTGTCCTTTTCCTCCTGTTCGTGGCAACAGGCTTTCTGTACAGGATTAAGAAGAAATAAGCGGTGTGTTACTTGAATACACCCCCCTCATTCACTAATTGGAAACTGACTGTTTAGTAACGATAATCCGTTAAGATCTCCATCAATTTTTTTCTTGTAAAAAATATGCGACTTTTCACTGTTCCTATCTTAAGGTCGAGCTTGTCAGCAATCTCCTTATATTTAAACCCCTGAATATGCATCATAAACGGGATCCTGAACTCGTCATCCAGTGTGTAAATCACCCGCTCAATCTCTTTTGAAGAGTATTTTGATTCCGGCGACATAAAACCTGATTCCTGGGGCAGGTTGATAAAATATAGATCCTTTGAATTATCAATTATCGTATTCTCCTTAACTGAGCGTCTGTAATTATTAATGAAGGTGTTCTTCATTATAGTGAAAACCCATGCTTTCAGGTTTGTATAATCAACGAATTTATCCTTGTATGTGATTGCCTTCATAAAAGTATCCTGCACAAGATCTTCAGCCCTTGTATGATCTGCAGTAAGGCTTAGAGCAAATTTCATCATATTGTCTTCAAGACTAACCAGATTGTTGTTAAATTCTACCGCTGTCATCGTTTAATAATTTTGGATTTGGTAAATCAAATATACAAACAGAACAAAAGATAAACAAATCCTAATATCTTAAACTTAATTGAATCTAAACCTGATTTAATTAACTTTGGATTGTAAAGAACAGCATATCAAAAGAATAGAATACATTATTAAAAATTTCTTATAAATAATCAACTTCTACAGGCCATGCCATTTGAGAGATTATTACAATGACCGGGACTATTTTCACAGCTTTAATTATTGTCACTCTTTTTGTATTTTAGCATGATATAACATCTGTTCATGGAATTTGAAATAAAACTTGAATCTCAACCTGTCATTAAAGCCTGGGTCTTAAAACCTGCAACAGAGGCAACCGGTGTTATTATTTTTATTCATGGACTTGGGGACCATTTTGGCAGGTATAGCCGCTGGACTTCCAGATTCCTTGAAAAAGGTATCGCAGTTATCGCTGCCGACCTTCCCGGTCATGGCTTATCAGAAGGAAAGAGGGGTCACATAGCAGGTCTTGATGTAGTAAACCAACTTTTGGAAAACTTACTATCAGTATCCGGAAAAGAGTTCCCATCACAGTCAGCAATTCTTTATGGACATAGCCTTGGAGGACTTCTGGTATTGAATTGGCTCTACAGTAATAGTGGGAGTATTGAAAGAGCGATAATTACATCACCATGGCTTAAATTATCATTTGATCCTCCCAAATTAAAAATACTGCTGGCAAAAATCGTTAAATCAATACTGCCCGGGCTCATCCAACCAACCGGTCTTATCCCTGAATATTTTTCACATGATCCGGAGGTGGCAATAGGGTACAGGAATGATAAACTGACACATGAAAAAGTATCGGTCAGGTTGTTCTTCGACTGCTATATGGCAGCCAGAAAAATACTTGACAATCCGGGGGTCATCAAGTCCTGTATTTTATTAATTCATGGGGGAGATGATAAAATCACATCGCCTGACGGATCAAGAGAGTTTCATAAAACCTCTGGAAATACCACTTTAAAGATCTGGGAGGGGGGATACCATGAACTTCACAATGAGCTATTCAAGGATGAGCTGTTTGAGTTCATTATCAACTGGGTGGAGAATAAAAAAGTTTAAATGGATTTCAGGACCATTATAGAAATTTCTGACCCGGGATTTAAGATCGGATACAGTGACCCTGTCCTACTCATAGGGTCATGTTTTGCAGAAGAGATAGGCGCATCATTCGCCAGGGGGAAGATGGATGTCATAGTAAACCCGTTCGGGGTGCTATATAATCCATTTTCAGTTGCTGAGTGCATCGATCTTCTGCTAAGTGACAAACCCTTCTCTGAGAAGGACCTCTTTTTTTTCGATGGTAAGTACCTGAGCTTTAAACATGATACTTATTTTTCGTCTCCTGATCAGTCTGAGATGCTCACGGTGATAAATAATAGTCTGGCCAAGGCAAGAGAATTTCTTAACAGAAGCAGAGTATTGATAATAACTTTTGGTACATCATGGTTTTACAGGTGGCGCGAAACAGGCTCTGTAGTGGCGAATTGTCATAAAATCCCCGAATCTAAATTTATAAGGGAGCTGGCAGACCCGGCTGAAATGAAAAAAAATTGGGATAGGCTGATTCACCGGCTGCTTAAAAGATTCGGGAACCTCAATATAATACTTACAGTTAGCCCGGTGAGGCATCTGAAGGATGGAGCACATGGTAACCAGATAAGCAAATCAAATCTTCTTCTGCTTGTTAATGAGCTTATTGAAACTGACCCCAGAATCGGATATTTCCCATCCTATGAAATAGTCCTGGATGAATTACGCGATTACAGGTTCTATCAGGATGACATGATACACCCCTCCGGCTTGGCTGTAGGCTATATCTGGTCCAGGTTCAAGAGTGCATACTTTACTGAAAAGAGCTCCAGGATCTATGATGAAATAGCAAAAATATCAGCATCGACCAAGCACAGATTGTTAACAACTAATACCGTCGAGATAAAGAAATTTGCAGATTCAATGCTTAGTAAAATAAGGATAATCCAAAGTAAATATCCTCATATTGACCTCACCAGGGAGATACAATATTTCGAATCGCTGTCGTCAACTTGAAAATAATTCTGTTCCCGAAAGAACTTTCTAAAGAAATGATTTTAGACTCAAGAAACTAAAACTTGAAAAGTAGTTGATTATTGAAATAAATTGGAGCCGGATGGCATTCCTGGATCACTTGCTTGTATCCACAAGTATCTTTCTTACCATTTTAGTTTTATCATCAAACTCAATGGTAATTAAATAGATTCCCTTTTCTGCGTTGGTAAAGGTGATTTCAGTTCTGTATTGGGGGAAATTGAACTTTTCCCTGGTCACTTCCTGACCGATAATATTGGTCATTCTAATTGAAACAAATGATTTATCACTTGTCACTGTAAACCTGTTATTGAGTACTGGGACAGGAAATATCTTTAAGTCAACCTCTGATTCATCGGTAATGAATGTTTTTTCCAAGCCGGCTGAAGTAACTGTCTTATTCTGTGCTTGTACTTTAGTGGCGGCTCCAAACAGTAATAATATGAGAATTGATATAACTATCCTCATAATCATTTCAAAAATTTATTACTTATACGCAAATATCGTGCAAAAAGATACATTATGAAAGACATGAGGTTACATTAACAAAAGTTTAGCATATTCCAGATCGTCTGGTGTATCGATTCCAATACTCTCCCATTGTGTAACAACTGTTTTGATTTTGAACCCGTTTTCGAGCCATCTGTTTTGCTCAAGAGATTCTGCAATTTCAAGGGGCGATGGGGTTAACATACTGATCTTAAGTAATGTATCTGTCCTATAACCATATATTCCAATATGTTTAAAGTAGGCTGTTTCATTACCCTTACAATTTGAAACCGAGCTTTCGGTAAATGGAATTGCCGACCTGCTGAAATATAATGCATACTCATTCAAGTCCCTGACAACTTTTGGTTTATTAGGATTTTTCAGATCATCTAGATCAGTAATCTTCTTAACAAGAGTGGCAATTTCAACAGAATTATCATCAAAGCAACTGCAAAGCTGGTTAATCTGCCCGGGTTTTATGAATGGTTCATCGCCCTGGATATTAATAATGACATCTGGATTAAAACCCTGCTCGGATCGAATATAGGAAACAGCTTCAGCACATCTCTCTGTACCGCTTCTGTGATCGGCGGAGGTCATGATTACCCTGCCTTTAAAACCATGGACTACATTGGCAATTCGTTCGTCATCGGTTGCCACATACACCGATTCAAGTGCTGGTTTTACTTTTTCATATACCAACTGAATCATAGGTTTTCCACCTATTTCCGCGAGTGGTTTTCCCGGGAAGCGGGAGGAGGCATAGCGGGCAGGAATTATACCGGTGATCAGCATTTTATATCATTTTGAGATGGCTAAGTTACTAAAATTGTATTTTTCAATGTTTTAAAAAAAGATTAATTTCGCATGAATGAATAACAAGCCATGAGAGATCTTCAGAGCATTAAGCAAAGATTTGGCATTATTGGCAACTTTATTGGGCTTAACAGAGCTCTTGATATTGCTGTCCAGGTTGCATCAACTGACCTATCGGTAGTTATTTCAGGAGAAAGTGGTACAGGGAAGGAAATATTTCCAAGGGTAATCCACGCACACAGCACCAGAAAACATGGTCAATATATTGCTGTAAACTGCGGAGCCATTCCTGAGGGGACCATTGACTCTGAACTATTTGGACATGAGAAAGGCTCTTTTACCGGCGCTACTGATAGCCGGAAGGGATATTTTGAAGTTGCCAGCGGAGGAACCATATTTCTTGATGAGGTGGCTGAACTGCCGATGGGCACACAGGTCAGGTTACTGAGGGTATTGGAAACGGGTGAGTTTATCCGTGTTGGTTCTTCAAATGTGCAAAAGACTGATGTAAGGGTTATCGCTGCTTCAAATGTTGACCTGCAACTGGCTATACAAGGGGGTAGATTTCGCGAGGATCTGTTCTACAGACTAAACACTGTTCCTGTTCGGATACCTGCACTCAAGGAGAGAGGTGATGATATAATACTTCTCTTCAGAAAATTTGCTGCTGATTTTGCAGAAAAGTATAGAATGCCTTCTGTGAAACTGACTGAAGAGGCTGTTAGTGTATTACTTGGTTATAACTGGCCAGGCAATGTAAGGCAGCTTAAGAATATCACCGAGCAGATATCGATTATCGAGGGAACAAGAGAAATTGATGCTGCAAAACTAAAATCGTACCTGCCCGATTATTCAGTGACAAAACTTCCTGCAATAGTATCCAGAGAGTCAGGGGCATCATTCTCATCTGAGAGGGAGATCCTTTACAAGATCCTCTTTGATATGAAAAGCGACATGAATGATCTTAAGAAACTGGTTTTTGATCTGATACATGAAGATTCTACCTCTGTTAGAGTCAGTAAGTCCAATTCAGGAGCTATTCAGAGACTCTATAACGATAGTGAAAATATCCATAGAGATCAAGATCATAGATCCGAAATGATGAATATTTCTAAAGAGCACGAAGGGTCTGATATTCAGGATACTGAAGAGATTGTTGAAGAGTCGCTTAGTCTTGTCGGCAAGGAGATTGAGCTAATAATTAAAGCACTGGAGAAGTATAATGGCAAGAGAAAACTGGCTGCAGAAGAGCTTGGAATATCTGAACGAACGCTATACAGGAAAATCAAGGAATATGGGATTGACCAGTAAAACAAATCTTTTCAGTAAACTGAAAGGACCGGTCTTGATCCCGGTCATTATTATCCTTGCTGTAACCTTGCCTGGATGTAAGGTAACCTATTCATTTAGTGGTGCCAGTATTTCCCAGGCCGTGAAAACAATTAACGTCCAGTATTTCCAGAACAGGGCGAGTCTTGTTCAACCCTGGCTGAGTCAGTACTTTACTGATGAACTGATGGACAAGTGCAGAGCGCAGACGAACTTACAATTTGTAAATGATTTCGGTGATGTAAATTTTGAGGGCGAAATTGCTGATTATCGTACTCAACCTCTTACTGTTTCAGGCAATGCAACTGCCGCCATGAACAGATTCACCATAGCTATCAGGGTAAAATTCACCAACACAGTTGAACCGGAATTCAGTTATGACAAAACATTTTCAAGGTATGAGGACTATAGCAGTTCAAAGATATTAGGCGAAGTTGAACAGGAACTTTCAGAAAAAATTATTGAACAGCTGATAGAAGATATCTTCAACGAAGCATTTGTAAACTGGTAATCATTATGAACAGGGGTGATTTCATAAATATCGTCAGAGATCATGGACTCGTTGAGAATATTGAGATCTCAACACTTAATGAAATAGTAAATAGCTACCCCTATTGCCAATCTGCCTATACATTAATACTAAACTGGCTGTTCAAGACAGATAATATCGGTTTTGAGGAGAGGTTGAAAAAATCTGCTATATACATTGCCGACAGAAAGGTCTTGTATAATATCCTGAACAATAAAGAGATCACAATTGACCTTTCAGTTGATAAATCTCTGCAAGTTGAAACCTCCTCAGGACGAAGCCGCGAACAACTCCGGGCTGAAATCGAAAAGAGATTATCTGAAATTGAGATTGAGTCGGGTAACCTGGTCGATACCCGTCAGCAAGGAACCCGGTCAGACATAGATACTATCGGATCTTCAACGGAAAATCCTGCAGATTGGTCTGAGGATGATATATTGATTATTGAAGGATCGGTGGATGCAACCTCTGGTCATGAAATAACTCCACAGGATGTTGAACAGGCAAATCATGACGGAGGGGTTTTACTGGATATTGATTTCCCCCCTGCCTCAGAGGGAGAGGAGAGGATTATAACAGAAAATGAACTGATCGACAGGTTTATCGAGCTTGAACCCAGGATTGACCCAAGAAGGGAGCTTAATGAAGAACCTCTCAGGGATATAACCCCGGTTGATGAGGAAGTGAATTCAGGGCTCATTACAGAAACCCTGGCTAAAATCTATCTTAATCAGGGATATTATACAAAGGCAATACTTATTTATGAAAGATTAATCTTGAAATTTCCGGAAAAAAGTAGTTACTTTGCAACTCAAATTGAGAAAATTAAAGGATTTATTTCATAAAATAGAGAAAGATGGGAATATATATTTTTGTATCGGTACTGGTTATTATTGCCTGTTTTTTGCAGATATTAATAGTACTGGTTCAGAACTCAAAAGGTGGAGGTCTGGCTGCGAATTTTACATCGACTGGTCAGTCGATGGGAGTCAGGAAGACTGCAGACTTTCTCGAAAAGACTACCTGGACACTGGCAGTAGCGATACTTGTATTGAGCATTGCCGCAACAGCCTCCATACCAAGAGGAGAGCAAGAGCAAACCTCCAGGATCCAGGATCAGATAGAGAATGCAGTGGATCCCAATGCCATTCCAACATTACCAACTGCTCTACCCAACCAGCAGATTACAGATGAGGGTAACCAGTAGGCAAATGCAGTTGGGCTGTCAGAGAAATATTAATGTCAGTTTGTCATCGCACTAACATTTTTTCGCTATAATGTCTGGATATGACGGTAAAATATGTCAATTTATTATTTGGCATAAATTCTGATCAGGGAACTATGACGGTAATTTTAATGTTAAACTTATATTATGAATAAAATGGCAAAATTGAAAGGAAAAGTACTTGCAGGAAAAGTGCTGGTTAAGCCACATGAAGCAGAAGAAAAAACAGCTAGTGGAATAATTATTCCTGATAGTGCAAAAGAGAAGCCTCAACAGGGAACAATTGTCCTGGTTGGAGCCTCAAAGAAAGATGAAGAAATGGAGTTAAAGGCCGGAGATGTTGTTCTTTATGGTAAATATGCCGGACAGGAACTTAATATTGATGGCTCAGATTATCTACTGATGGCTCAAAGTGATGTGCTTTATATCGCGTAAATAAGCTAACTATAAAAAAAAACTAATATGGCAAAAGAAATTAAATTTGATGTTGATGCTCGTTCTCTCCTGAAGGTTGGAGTAGATAAGTTAGCAGATGCTGTTAGAATTACCCTGGGACCAAAAGGACGCAATGTTGTCCTTGAGAAGAAGTTTGGCGCACCCCAGATAACAAAGGATGGTGTAACTGTCGCAAAGGAGATCGAACTCTCTGATCCGTATGAGAATTTGGGTGCGCAAATGGTTAAGGAAGTTGCTTCAAAAACCGGAGATGACGCAGGCGATGGTACTACCACCGCAACTCTTCTTGCACAGGCAATAATTAATGTTGGACTTAAGAATGTGACTGCCGGAGCTAATCCGATGGAACTTAAGAGAGGTATCGACAAGGCTGTTATTGCAGTGGTTGCCAGTTTAGCCAAGCAGGCCAAGGTAGTTGGTGATGATCTTAACAAAATTGAGCAGGTAGCCCGCATTTCTGCAAACAATGATTACACTATTGGAAAGCTTATAGCTGAGGCCATGAGTAAAGTGAAGAAGGAAGGTGTTATTACAGTGGAAGAAGCCAAGGGTACAGAAACAACAGTTGAGGTTGTTGAGGGTATGCAGTTCGACAGAGGTTATATTTCACCCTACTTTGTGACAGATGCTGAAAAGATGGAGGCCGAACTTGAAAGCCCATTCATTCTTATTCATGACAAGAAGATCTCGACAATGAAAGATCTGCTTCCAATCCTTGAAACTACTGCACAGAGTGGAAAGCCTCTGATGATAATTGCTGAGGACGTTGAAGGAGAGGCTCTTGCAACACTTGTTGTTAACCGTCTGCGCGGTTCCTTAAGGGTTTGTGCAGTAAAGGCTCCTGGCTTTGGTGACAGAAGGAAGGAGATGCTTGAGGATATTGCCATACTCACAGGAGGAACCGTAATTTCAGAAGAGAAGGGACTCAAACTTGAGCACACTACTCTCGATATGCTCGGACAGGCAGAAAAAATTACTGTCGACAAGGAAAATACTACTATTGTTAATGGAGCAGGCGACAGTGAAGGAATTGGTGCAAGGGTTAATCAGATCAAACAGCAGATAAGTACCACCACTTCTGACTACGATAAAGAAAAATTACAGGAACGTCTGGCTAAACTATCCGGCGGGGTGGCAGTGCTATACATTGGTGCAGCCTCTGAGATTGAAATGAAGGAGAAGAAAGCCCGTGTCGATGATGCCTTGAGCGCTACCCGTGCTGCCATTGAAGAGGGGATTGTTCCCGGAGGAGGTGTAGCATACATACGTGCCATAAAGGCGCTCAATAGCCTCAAAGGTGATAATGAGGACCAGGCTACAGGTATTGATATCGTTAAGAGAGCTATTGAAGAGCCCCTGCGTCAGATTGCATTCAACTCTGGCAAGGAAGGCGCAGTAGTTGCCCAGGCGGTTAAGGATGGGAAGGATGATTTCGGTTATAACGCCTCAAACGACAAGTTTGAAAACCTGTATGGGTCAGGTGTTATCGATCCGGCAAAAGTTGCAAGGATTGCACTTGAAAATGCTGCCTCAATAGCAGGTATGTTCCTTACTACTGAGGCTGTTGTGGTTGAAAAGAAGGAGGATGAACCACCTATGAATCCTGCTGCAATGGGGGGTGGAATGCCAGGTATGATGTAGAAACTACGAAACGACATAGATAAGGAAGGTTGACTGAATGAGTCAGCCTTTTTTTATGCGACTTTTTTCAAAACACAAAAAGATCAAATCTTAGCAGAACCCTTTTCCTTTGCAGTGTAGAGGAATAATCCGAGTATTATGAGACCTCCTGCGATACCGATTGAATAACCTACCGGCAATGATAAGGCAAATCCGGCTCCTTTATTTGGTGCCACCAGAATATAAGTGATGCAAACTGTTGTAAGAAATGTTGCAGGTATAGAGATAAGCCAGTGATTCTTTTTCTTGAGTGCCAGGTACATGGCTGCTGACCATAGGACAATTGTGGCAAGTGACTGGTTAGAGATACCCACAAATTTCCATATCCTTCCAAACTCATCTTTAAGGATAAAGGTAAGCAGGAACCCGGTTAAAAAGATTGGGATACTTACCAGAAGCCTGCTTCTTATACCTGCCTGTTCAATACCGAGCATATCGGCAATCGTCAGACGGGCACTACGGAATGCTGTATCTCCTGAGGTTATAGGGCAGGCAATTACACCTACAATAGCAAAAATGGCTCCTGTTTTACCAAGCCAACTGTTACAGATCTCATTTACAACCCATGCAGGATCCGGGATAATATCCGGACTTGTGGAGAGAGGGTTGCTTAAGGTATAATTCAGTCCATGAACATCACCGAAATAGTTCATTGCCGCAGTTGCCCATATTATTGCCACTATACCTTCTGAGATCATTGCACCGAAAAATATAGACCGGCCCTGTTTTTCATTCTTCAGGCACCTGGCCATCAACGGTGACTGGGTGGCGTGAAAACCTGAAATTGCTCCACAGGAGATAATAATGAATAACATTGGGAATAATATATTTGTGCCGGGATCCAGATGAAAATTTGAGAATGACGATCCATTAATTTCCTGTAGGTGCAATTCCCCTGAAGCCGATTGAAATAGTATTGATCCACCAACTCCCAGAGCCATAATAAGCAATGACGCGCCGAACAGGGGATAAATTCTCCCGATGATTTTATTAATAGGTAAAAGCGTCGCCAGAAGATAATATGCAAAAATGAGATAAAGCCATATACTGGTATCAAGACTGGTGATAGTCTGTAACAGCTTGGCCGGGCCGGTAACAAATGCCACTCCTACAAATATCAGAAGGAGAAGTGTAAAAATACGGAGGAAACCTTTTATAGTGGCACCAAGATACTTTCCAACTATTTCAGGTAGACTAGCTCCTCCATTCCGTAGTGAAAGCATCCCTGAGAAATAATCGTGGACCGCACCCATGAATATACATCCGGTAACAATCCAGATATATGCAACCGGACCATACATTGCTCCAAGAACAGCCCCAAAGATCGGACCGAGTCCTGCAATATTCAGGAATTGTATCATAAAAATCTTCCAGGCAGGCAGAGGTATAAAATCGACGCCATCTGGTTTGGTGTATGCCGGGGTTTTCCGCACCGGGTCCGCCCCGAAAAATCGGTCTATGAATTTGCCGTACACGAAAAAACCAGCTATTAGCAGGAGGATGCAAACAATAAAAGTTATCATAATATTAAGCATTATGATTGGTTAGCTAAAAGTAATAATATTTTTAAATGGGGAATACTGACGAGCACTTTATAATAATCAGTGTAATATGTTTATTTGCTATATTTGCGCTGAAATCAAGCGGCGACCGAGGATGGATCACATTCGCAATTTCTGTATTATAGCTCATATCGATCATGGGAAAAGTACTCTTGCTGATCGTCTTCTGGATAGTACAAATACCATAGCTGAACGCGATCGAAAAGAGCAGGTGCTGGATAATATGGATCTGGAGAGGGAAAGAGGTATCACGATAAAAAGTCATGCGATCCAGATGAACTATAATTACAGGAGGACAGATTATGTTTTGAATCTCATAGACACTCCAGGGCATGTCGATTTTTCATATGAGGTGTCTCGGTCAATAGCAGCCTGTGAAGGAGCCCTGCTGGTAGTTGATGCAACCCAGGGAATCCAGGCCCAGACCATATCAAACCTGTACATGGCAATAGAACATGACCTTGCAGTAGTTCCAGTCCTCAATAAGATGGATATGTCAAGTGCCATGCCCGAAGAAGTTAAGGATCAAATTGTTGACCTGCTGGGTTGTGACAGGAGTGAAATAATTGAGGCAAGTGGAAAAACCGGTATGGGTGTTGATAGGATTCTCGAGGATATTGTAGATAAAATACCACCTCCAAAAGGTGATCCGGAAGCCCCTTTGCAGGCTCTTATTTTCGATTCGGTCTTCAACTCTTTCAGGGGCATTATTGCCTATTTCAAGATTATAAACGGCACACTCAGAACAGGTGATATGGTTAAATTTGTAAATACAGGCAAAGAATACGATGCGGATGAGATCGGAGTGTTGAGGTTACGTCAGGATCCTCGCGAAGTTCTCAGTGCAGGAGATGTGGGCTATATCATTTCAGGGATAAAAAACTCCAGTGAGGTAAAAGTAGGTGATACGATTACACATCTTAATAAACCGTGTAGCGGTGCTATTGAGGGATTTGAAAATGTTAAGCCTATGGTCTTTGCCGGAATATATCCCGTGGATGCTGATGATTATGAAGACCTCAGATCATCGATTGAGAAGCTGCAGCTAAATGATGCCTCGCTTACTTTTATTCCTGAATCATCCGCTGCCCTGGGATTCGGATTCAGATGTGGTTTTCTCGGTTTGTTACATATGGAGATAGTTCAGGAACGTCTTGACCGGGAATTCGATATGGATGTTATAACAACTGTTCCGAATGTATCATACAGGGCTTACACCACCAGGAATGAGACAATAGAGGTACACAATCCATCAGGATTACCTGCAGTTACAGCAATTGACAGGATTGAGGAACCATATATAACTGCACAAATAATTACCAAATCTGCCTATGTCGGTTCAATAATGAATCTATGCATCGATAAGCGGGGAACCTTTAAGAATCAGGTGTATCTTACAAGCGACAGGGTGGAGATTACTTTTGAATTACCTCTTTCGGAGATTGTATTTGACTTCTACGATAAACTTAAGAGTATATCTAAAGGGTATGCCTCGTTCGATTATCATTATTCATCATACCAGAAAGCTGACCTGGTTAGGCTTGATGTCCTATTGAATGGTGAAATGGTTGATGCCCTGTCAACCCTGATTTACAGGGGCAATTCTTATGACTTTGGAAGGAGGATGTGTGTAAAGCTGAAGGAACTGATTCCGCGACAGCAATTTGACATAGCTATCCAGGCCGCCATTGGAGCCAAGGTGATCGCCCGGGAAACGGTCAAAGCAGTAAGGAAGGATGTAACTGCAAAGTGTTATGGAGGTGATATAACACGTAAGCGTAAATTGCTTGAAAAACAGAAGAAGGGAAAGAAAAGGATGAGGCAGGTAGGTAATGTGGAAGTGCCACAGCAGGCATTCCTCGCAGTATTGAAAATGGATTAACTTACTCCATCAGCCTGGTATTTATAGATCAGGGTTTTTATTTGCAGATCAGTTTATATCCTTTACCGTGTACATTTAAGATTGAAACGGATGGATCCTCCTTCAAGTACTTTCTCAATTTGGTAATATATACATCCATACTCCTGGCATTGAAATAGTTATCATCAATCCATATGGATTTTAATGCAAAATTTCTCTCCAGGACTTCATTCATATGCTGACACAGAATTATGAGTAGCTCTGATTCCTTCGTTGTGAGTTTCCGTGGCGTTTTGTCGAATAGAAGTATCTGCGTTATAGGGTAAAACGTATATTTTCCAAGGTCATATTTATCTTTCACTTCGTTAACTGCAGTGCGTGTTCGCCTGATTATGGCTTCAATCCTGTAAAGAAGCTCTTCCATTGAGAAAGGTTTTGTGATATAATCATCTGCTCCTGCTGTGAATCCCTCAATAACATCTTTTTCCAGACTTTTTGCAGTAAGAAAGATAATGGGCACATCAACGTTCTTATCTCTTATTTTCCGCGCGAGCGTAATTCCATCCATCCTTGGCATCATTACATCAAGTATACACAGATCAAACTGATCAGCTTTAAACAATGCCCATGCTTCTTCACCATCAGAGGCGAGGATGGTGTCATAATTCTTTGCTTTCAGGTAATCACATAATAGACTACCCAGATTATTGTCATCTTCAGCCAGAAGGATCTTAATCATAGCGTTTCATTTTATTGGGCAGGATAATCTCAAAAGCTGAACCTCGTCCGGGGCTGCTGGCTGCATTTATTTTGCCATTATGCTCTTCAACCACCTTTCGAACATAACTCAATCCGAGACCGAATCCTTTAATATTATGAATATTACCTGTCGGGACCCGATAGAATTTTTCAAATATCCTTTTCAGGTCTTCCTTTTTTATTCCAATACCTGTATCAGAAATTATAATATGCAGGCTGCCGTGATCATCAGCTGTTTGTACCATGATCTCCGGTGATCCATTGGAATATTTTATTGCATTATCTATCAGGTTTGATATCATATTCGAAAAGTGTACCTCATCAACCATTAGAAGTGATGATTTGGAGGAAAAGTCAGTTTTTATTTTCCCTTGCCGGTCAGATATCTGGAGAGCGAAATTCTCTATTACATTGTTCAGCAAGTTATGAATATCGAGTTCAACAGGCTTGAGCCCCATGGTTCCTTTATCAAATACAGATGCCTGAAGGACCTTTTCGACATGATACTTCAACCTCATGCTTTCATCATAGAGTATTTTAGATATATTGTCAAGATTTTTCTGATGGCTGGAGATACTGTTATCGGACATCATTTGTGAGGCAAGAGATATGGTTGATATTGGTGTTTTAAGCTCATGAGTCATATTGTTAATAAAATCATTCCGTATCTCCGAAAGTCTTTTTTGCCGCATTATGATAATGATGTTTATCGCTGAGAAGAATATAAGCACTAACGTGATGAAGATCGAGGAGAAGCCCATGAATCCTACCTGCGACATCAGGTATTTCTTTTCTTTCGGAAAGTAAATGGTAAGCATATTTTGCCCCGGAACAGGATCATTTGGGAATAATTGACGCATATACTTACTCGATGATGGTCTGGGTGAAAATCCTTCTGTTTTAATGACAGCATTCCCGCCATCAGATACTTCATACTCATATCTGATATTGATGCCCAATCTTTGAAATTTACTGTAGATAAGGGCATCAAGATTCTGGTTGTCAATTCTCTCACTTAACTCAGGAATATCAGCCAGGATCCTTCCCATAATATTTTCCAGCAGAACGGTTTTATTATTCAACCTGCCTTCAATTCCTGCTCGTATACTTTGAGCTGATATCTCTGGAACCTCCCCTTCGGGAAACAGGAGATCGTCATCCGAATAAAAAATTATCTTTTGTCCCTCCCTGTTTACTGTTATTGAGGGATATTGATCAGGTGCACCGGAATACTCAAATAAACTCGATCCTTGCTGGTAGCTCTGAAGCTGACGGGCAAGTGGTGACTGTGAAGGGATAATCGCAACAACTGAATCAACGCTGGGGAGATTGATCTCCTCTATGATCCTGTTTATGGTTTCCTGTCTTTCCATGTCCAGAACTACAGCATCAAGGGCATTATTGATTAATACCCTGAACTGCTCATCCTTTGCAATAAAAGCATTTTTTATCCAGTATATCTGCACAAGAATAAGACCTGACAAGACAACAGAAAAAATTGAGGCGAGAATTATTATTGTCCTTTTCTTCATTTCCGGTCAAATCTATATTTGATTTCATCCATTTAACATTAAACCTGATCCAAGACAGGATAATATTATTATAACAAAAATATCCCTAATAATTTTATTTTGAGGGTATTTAACTTTATTTAACAACGCCCTTATGGAATATAAAATCGATCTTACTGAAGCAGATAAGAGCGTAATGTTCTGATAGTTAGTAACCTATAAAATGAAAATATTTTCAATATGGGTATATCAGCAGGAATATTGCATGACGAAAAAAAATATCTAACCTGAAATACTTTTGGCACACTATTTGAAATATATTGATTGAGGTTTTTTTCATAGGTTAGATTAGATTTGGGTTAAACAGAAACAAGGAGGTGGACATCACCTCCTTTTCTTAGAAGAAAGAATCTTACTTTTCATAATTTAGGGTTAGGTTTTAGGGTTAAGTTAGGAATGAGCGGAGACATGGATCCCGCTCATTTTTTTATATGCTTCTTCAGAACATCAATATCTCTCTGCTTGGCAGCATAGTAAATATGCCTTATGATCATCCTTGATTTGTTTTTCTCAACCCATGTGAGATTTATACGTATGGTACGTCCGTCTTTTAGAACAAGTATGGTGGTTTTCTGATGCGGAGGCATATAGATCCTATCAATTTCTTCCCACTTGTAGGTATGGTGAGACGGGAAAAATAGTCCGAAATAATAGGAGATTATTTCATTATCAACCTTGAAAAAATGCTCTTTATGTTTCAATGATGCCAGGAAAGCAATGAAAAAGATAAATCCACTAATTGAAAAAAGGACTATTGTAAGACCAAAGCTTGCATTGGAATCATGTTTAAAGATCTTGAGGTACAGATCCCAAAAACCGATTAAAGCAAATAAGCTTGCAGCGATCCATAAAAGAATTTTCCTTCCTTTTGAAAATTCCTCCTGTGATAATTTAAAATATAGGTCATCCATGGTTAAATGAATTTATAAAAGGACTTTTTCTTCCAGCAGGAAATCATAGTCCAATTGAAATACTGCTGTAATTTCTTTCAGATCTCTGGTTTTCCTGATGATTTCATCAACATCAGAGGTTGAAGAGATATTTTTAATAAACAGAAAATAGTCAATATTAGGAAATTTTCTGTTCAGGGGAAGTCGATTAGATTTATTACTTACAAGGTAATATATAAGGTCATTATATTCAGGAGAGTAGTGGAATCGTGTATACAGGTCTGTGCCATCGAATTGCGGTTCGGATGAAACCGGGTTCAGACTTTTGAGTTTAATATTCAATATGTTATTCAGAAGAAGAGAGATCTTATAATCAGCCTCTGCTGTTACGAGTCCCAGTAGGATATCACTGCTGTCGTACGATACATTAAGCTTATGCCTGGTCTTTTTTACCTGCGATCTCATATTTGTGGATTAACCTCATTAAAGGTAATAAAATAATAGAAATTATTCAATGAAGCCTATTCTTCCAATTTTCAACCAGGCTTCATAGGCAGCTTTCTGTTCGGCCTCCTTTTTAGATGAACCAGTCCCTTCACCAAATATTTCATGATCGATCCTTAGTACTGTGGTAAACAGAGAACTCTTATTGGTAAAGTCGTAGTCTTCATTATAGTTGAAACTGATCTGTTTATTATGCTTCTGTGCCCACTGAAAAACCTGACTTTTATAATCGGAATCGGTGGTTATTATCTTCTTCAGATCAGGATAATCGTGGAATAGGCTGGTTATTATGAATTTTCTGGTCTTTGAATAACCTTTGTCAAGGAAGAGAGATCCAATAAGGGCTTCAAGGGCATCACCATATAGGTACTTGGTGGGGTGGCTCTTATTTATATGGCTGATTAACAGATTATTAATTCCAATTATAAGTGCAAGCTCATTCAGCTGCTCCCGGTTTACCAGTCTGGCACGTATCTTGGTTAAAACTCCCTCATCAGCATCAGAATATCTTTGAAACAGGTAGTCTGAAAGAACTGCATCAAGTACCGCATCACCAAGATATTCAAGCCGTTCGTTGTTTATTTTATCCCCATTAGGGAGGGTATAAGTGGCCGACCTATGGATAAATGCCATTTCATAAACAGACAGATTTCCGGGCCTGAATCCAAGAATTTTCCTCAGGCGATTGCTGAATTCCCGTTTATCGAATATATAAGTGCCGTTATGCTTTTTTCTCAGAAAGGACACTAATCCTCGAATTTTCTTACTACTACAGAGGCATTATGACCTCCGAAACCAAAAGTATTACTGATCGCAACTTTTACATTGCGTTCCTGTGCCTTATTAAGAGTAAGATTCAGTTTTGGGTCTATTTCAGGATCGAAATTGCTATGATTTATGGTAGGAGGAACTATATTATTGTTTATCGAAAGGATTGCAGCTATTGCCTCTACTGCACCGGCTGCACCAAGAAGGTGCCCGGTCATCGACTTGGTTGCGCTGATACTCAGCTTATAGGCATGTTCACCAAAAACTTTCTTAATTGCAATAGTTTCTGATATATCGCCAAGAGGAGTTGCTGTTCCATGCACATTGATATAATCGATCTTCTCAGGAGTTAAGCCGGCATCCTTGATAGCTGCTGCCATAACCTTTTGAGCACCAAGTCCTTCCGGATGGGGTGCCGTGAGGTGAAATGCGTCGGCAGTCATACCGGTACCGGCCATCTCGCAATAGATCCTGGCACCACGTGATTTGGCATGTTCGTATTCCTCAAGAATGAGGGCTCCAGCTCCTTCACCCATTACAAAGCCATCGCGGGTAACATCGAAAGGCCGAGATGCAGTTTTGTACTCATCATTTCTGGTCGACATTGCCTGCATGGCATTAAATCCTCCGATACCTGCTTCATTAATAGCAGCCTCTGACCCGCCGGTTATGAATATATCAGCCTTGCCCAGTCTGATGTAATTGGTTGCATCAATTAAGGCATGGGTGGATGACGCACAGGCTGAGACTGTGGCATAATTCGGACCTCTGAATCCATATTTGATAGATAAGAGACCGGCAGCGATATCGCTGATCATTTTTGGAATAAAGAAAGGGCTGAAACGGGGGATACCGCCACCGTTTGCAAACCCTTTGATTTCTTTCAAAAAGGTATCTATCCCACCTATACCCGAGGCCCATATAACACCGGCCATGTCACTGTCAACTTTTTCAATATCGAGCCCTGAATCCTTTACAGCCTCGTCAACTGCAATATGAGCAAACTGGGAATAAAGGTCCATTTTCCGGATATCTCTTCTGTCGAAATAGTTCTTAGGGTCATAGTCTTTTAACTCACAGGCAAATTTAGTTTTGAAATGATTTGTATCGAAACGGGTAATCAAGCATGATCCGCTTACCCCATTCTTTAAACCCTCCCAATACTCATGAATATTCTGGCCAAGGGGAGTAAGTGCTCCCAAGCCAGTAACTACAACCCTTCTCATGTCTCTTTTTTTCTGTTTATGCAATCCTATTTTGCATTTTCCTCAAGGTACTTTATGGCATCTCCGACACAGCTAATGGTTTCTGCTGTATCGTCAGGAATTCCAATATTAAACTCCTTTTCAAACTCCATGATAAGCTCAACAGTGTCAAGAGAATCAGCACCTAAATCATTAGTGAAACTGGCTTCAGGCGTTACTTCTGACTCGTCAACACCTAGTTTGTCAACGATAATCTCTTTTACTTTTGCTGCAATATCAGACATAATCTCAAATTTTGGTTAATAATACATTTTGAACCCTGCAAAGAAATATATTTATACAAATATTTTCAAGCAATTTAGTGTTTTTTTATTAATATAGTTGAATGGCATTTTGGCAGTCAAAAGTATATGCACAGTACATATGTATGCACGGTAATGCTACATGGCACTTAATAGTAAGGTAATGAATAATATAGCTATTTTTGCATCTGGCTCTGGGACAAATGCTGAGAACCTGATAAGGTTTTTTTCGAACGAAAAGATTGCCAGGGTTGCAATGGTCCTTTCGAACAATCCTGAAGCATTCGTATTGGAAAGGGCTAAAAGGTTATCGGTTGAAACCTATGTTTTCGACCGGGACGAATTCTACACCTCAGGTAAGGTACTGAAGGTGCTTGCTGATAACTCAATTGATTTCATTGTCCTGGCCGGTTTCCTCTGGCTGGTACCAATGGATTTTATTCAGGCCTATAATGATCGGATAATCAACATTCATCCTGCGCTATTGCCTAAATACGGAGGTAAAGGGATGTATGGTGAAAGGGTTCACAGGGCAGTAATTGAAAATGGTGAGAAAGTGTCGGGTATTACGATTCATTATGTGAATAAGATCTACGATGCCGGCGATATAATATTCCAGGCCCGTTGTCAGATAGCAGAAGGAGAAACAGCTGATACGCTCGCAGCCAAGGTTCATGAACTGGAATACAAATACTTTCCTGAGGTGGTTAAGAAAATAATCAGGGAATTGAATAATAAATAAACTATTCCATTGAATCAAGGAGTTCCTTTATCACGTAACTTATCTTCCTGAATTTATCAATATTTTCATCAGAAACCGGACTAACAGGTGGAGCTTCCACCTTGAGAGGATC
>Ga0307378_10000206_pt1 | contig 109764 bp, 100 predicted proteins | sample UN1MG_FD_202238 | JGI IMG/M metagenome (GOLD analysis project Ga0307378, IMG submission 202238) | Soil microbial communities from Risofladan, Vaasa, Finland - UN-1 | ecosystem: Environmental > Terrestrial > Soil > Coastal area > Acid sulfate soil | place: Finland: Risofladan, Vaasa...
TAAGGAAATCATTGAAATAATGAAAATTACTGAGACACCAATCCATAAATGTCAGATAGCTTTTACTGTCAAAGACAGGAAATTAGATGCTGAAGGTATTAGCTATGATCCGGTTGAAAGAATGTTCTACCTTGGAAGTGCTTATGAAATAGTAAAAGTTGATCAGCTTGGAAATAGCATAGATTTCACCAAAGAAGGGAAGCAAGATGGATTAGTTAGGGTAAATGGCATGTAATGTATATAAAAAATAGGCGGGATAGTAGTATATTTAGAAGTTGTAGCCCGCTTCAACTTTTTTTTGTAACTTGACAGAGATGAGGCCCGCGACCTGCCTGCCCTGCCTGCCCTGCCTGCCCTGCCTGCCGGCAGGCAGGGCAGGCAGGGCAGGCAGGGCAGGCAGGGCAGGCAGGTCGGCTACTATTCTTATATTAACCGTTGTAAATACATTGTGAAAAGACTATTTAAAAATAAACCCCTATGAAAAAACTTACTGTGATAATTGTAGTATTTGGGATTTGTAATATAAGTCTTAACGCCCAGGATATGTTCAAAGCCAGGCAACTTACCTTCAATCCTGCCCGGGAAGGATTTCCCACATGGTCACCTGATGGAAAATCCATTGTTTACCAATATACAGAAATGAATGATACAATCGGTAAAAACGGCTTATGGAAAATTTCACAAGATGGAACCGGAGCGGTACAGATATTTAGTGGTGTGGCAGAACACCCCAAATGGTCTCCTGATGGACGTTTTATTGTCTTTTCTGCTGATACCGGCCAGAGTATTAAGATGATTCCTGCTGAAGGAGGGGCTCCAATTACCTTTCTCCCTGATTCAATACAAATTAAGAATGGAGGCACGCCTTGTTGGTCGCCTGACGCTTCGCAAATTGCATTTATTGAAGGTTCTACAATGTCGTTGTGTATCTATGATTTTAAAACCCGATACACAACCAGAATTTTCAGTCAGGAAGGAATGTTACCCTTCCCCGGATGTTGGTCAGATGACGGGGAACATGTCCTGATGGCACTGATGGACAGGCAATCCAGGAGATCAACTATCTGGAAAATCTCTACGGATGGAAAGGAAAGAAAACAAATTGCCGGGCATCACGAAAATTTTTATCTTCATCTTGCACTCTCACCAGATGGTTCACTCCTGATTTACGCGGCAATGGAAGGCCGATATCTTGGATTGTACATCATGTCTGCTGAAGGAGGAATTTCACTTCCTCTTGCTGTATCGCAACAGGGGCACAATGAAGCTGCTTGTTGGTCTCCTAATGGGGAAAAGATAGTTTTTAACAGAAATTCCGATATATGGATTATGGATATAAACATTGAACAGGTGAAGAAAAAGCTTCAGGTGCCTTACGAGTAAATTATCCTTGATTATCGAAAAAATTAGAAATAATAAATGGTATTAAACCATAACTTCTAGTCCGCCGTAGCGGAACGCGAAGGAGGATTAAACAAGAGCATAGTATGTCATGCAATTTTAAATTGATAGCGTGATAGAAAAACAACTGTTTACAAAGGCTATAAAACATTGGCGGTTTTGTACTCGCCGGAAACGTGGGGTTCTCTCTCGACCTTCCTGTCCCCGCGGACAAGGAAGCTCTCAGAAAATCCGCCAGGTTTCATAGCCAAACCGTCAGACTGTCTAAAAACCTTTCGTTTTTGTTGATGACTGTAACCCATGGCCCTTTCAGGTCTTACCTTCCTTTATTAGCTTTATTATATGAAGTTTATGCAAGTGGCTATAATTTGTTATATTCATTAATAAATGCAGAAACAATTTCCATGGCGAGCACTTCACCTTGTGCACCATTAGTCATTATCACAATAGAGTTGCCACGCTCGGGCCAGCCGATCAACCAGCAATTTAGTCCTGGAAGATTGCTCCCAGGATGCATAAATAATAAATCCTTGCCTTCCCCCATTAGTAAAACACCAAGCCCTTCAGATAAGGGTAAACCAAACATTCTGGGATCAAGATCAAATTCTTTGCTAAAAAGTCGGCTTGTCATTTCTTGCGATATTATTATTCCTGATTTTCCCTGATACGAAAGCATAATTTCATTGGTGAATATTGCCAGGTCAGTTGGCGTGGTCGTTAATCCTGCGTGAGCAAGAGCAGTTAAACTCATTGAAGGTTCGTGTGAAATTCCTTCGCCATCGTGCGGCATAGCTTCACGTTTTTTCTTTTCAGAATCCAATGGATATACAAAGGTACTGTTGTTCATTCCAAGCGGTTCAAAAATTATTTCTTCGGCTATTTGTTGAAAAGATTTACCTGTCACATCCTCAAGCAGAAGCTGGATTAAATCATAAGCTACATTAGAATACTGCCACTGCGAACCTGGTACAAGTTCCGGTATTGCCGGTTTATTCAATGCGGGGGATTCACCACTTAAAACATCTAACAATGTAGGAATTCCGACATTCTCGTCGTAATCATAATTTGTAGCCGGCAATCCAGCTTGATGAGTTAATAACCGACGCAGTGTGACTTTTTCCTCTTGTGTAAATTCATTCTCCGGTACCTTCCATGATTTCAAATAGTTATTAACATTTATGTCCAGATCAATTAAACCTTTCTGTACAAAATGAAGAGCCAGTACCGCTGTTATAAACTTGCTGGTAGATGCCGCCTCAAAAATAGTTCCAGTTGTAACCGGTACCCCTGTGTTTATATTTATTGTACCATACGCTTTGGTCCACTCTATTTGATTATCATTAATGACTGCAATACTTAAACCAGGGGTCTTATAATGTTCCATCCTTTCGGTCAAAATCTTTGGATCTGCAAGCTGTTCGCTGTCAGGTTGAAACATGCCAGCAGGTGATTTGAATTCAATTAAACCGTTTTCGATGCGATATATTCTTTGTTCGATGCTTGACTTGTTTCTTTGTTGTGAACAAGAAACAATGATTAGTAGGACAGTTATTTTCACGATTAATTCATGCATGATTTGCTCCTTTCAAAATTTTTTATTATTGATCTTATCTGCCTAACTACTAAATGGACTGCAATATTGCAGAATATCACTCGTTAGACTTTTGTAAAACTAATTAATATTGAAGCTCCTCGCTGCAAGCAGCGAGGAACCGAGTTTTCGAGCTCGGCGACTTCGTCGGACGTAGATCCGAGAAATCGGGGCGAAGTTCGAAGCCAATCTACATGGTTACCATTTTGATATTCGTCGGGCTTTGCAATGAGGTGCTTGCTTACCCAAGAAACCGTGCCTAATATCCCGTTCCTGTTCGTCAGTTCAGACTTTTGCAGTCCCGCTTACTTCAGTGCTTGGGTCGCCCCAAATTAGCGAAGCGTTCTCATGGGCGATAGCGAATTTAACCACCTTGTTGCTTACTAACCAGCTTCACCAACTCGCCGTTAAGGGACTTGCACCCTCAGGATAATTTCGGTATCTTCGATACCTGTGCTATTGCCGGGCACACACAATGTGTAAATTGAATTAAAACGCAATTTACACTCTGCCCGTTTTGTACCATATTCTTACAAATTAATCAATATAACCAAATGAAAATAGAAAAGATAAACATTGAAAACAAGCTTTCCGGTTTTTCAGACTATTGGAATCCCAGAATCGTGGGCGAACTAAACGGACAGCATGTTAAGCTGGTGAAATTCCAGGGTGAATTTGTATGGCACCAGCACAACTGTGAAGATGAACTATTCTACGTTCTTAATGGAGAGTTAAGGTTGGAATTTCGAGAAAAAACAGTTGAAATCAATGAAAATGAATTTATAATAGTCCCCATGGGAGTTGAGCACAGACCTGTTGCAGAGAGAGAAGTCTCTGTAATGCTTTTTGAGCCTTGTACCACAGTTAATACAGGTGATAATCCTGGCAGCATGACTAAAGAGAATCTTGACAGAATATAAAAAGAAACAGGAGAATAAAAGTATCAGATTATTGATAACTTTAAATAAAATAATCAGGGATGATAAATTTTGAATCACTGTTTAAAATTACATACGGATTATATATCGTATGCTCGGGAGATAAAACCCGGGGTAACGGATTTATATCAAATACCGTTTTTCAAGTAACGGCAGAACCGGCAAAATTTGCCGCTTGCTGCAATAAAGACAATTTTACCTCTGAATTAATAGATGAACATGATCATTTTTCTGTTTCTGTGCTGCACCAAAAAACAGAATCTGAAATATTTGGCAAATTTGGTTATAGAAGCGGGAAAGACTTCAACAAGCTGGAAGGAATGAATATAAAATATGGCATCACGGGAGCACCGATCATTCTAAATGACACTATTGCCTATCTGGAATGTAAGGTTGTTCAAAAATTTGATGTGGGAACCCATTGGCTATTTATCGGTGAATTAATTGACGCACAGCTTTTGGATGAAACCAATGAACCGATTACTTATACCTATTATCGCCAGGTCAAAAAAGGTGTTGCCCCCAAAAATGCACCAACTTATATTGATAAATCAAAGTTGGAGACTCCCAGCGCGCCAAAAAAAACAGGTAAATACAAGTGCACCGTTTGTGGACATATTTACAACGAAAAAATTGAAGAGGTGAAATTTGCAGATTTATCTAATAGTTGGAAATGTCCTGTTTGCGGGGCCGGTAAAGAAAATTTCATTGAAGTTTAACATTAAAATAGTTTAAACCATGACAAAATCATTAATAGGAACCAAAACAGAACAAAATTTATTAAAAGCATTTGCAGGCGAATCACAGGCAAGGAACCGTTATGAATTTTTCGCAAAAGTAGCTAATAAAGAGGGCCACGAGCAAATTGCAGCTATTTTTCAGGAGACAGCCAACCAGGAAAAAGAACATGCAAAACGTTTCTTTAAATTCCTGGAAGGAGGAATGACCGAAATAACGGCAAGTTATCCCGCAGGAGTTATTGGCACAACAAAAGAAAATTTAAAAGCAGCAGCCGAAGGCGAAAATGAAGAATGGACTCTGCTTTATCCCCAATTTGCAGAAACCGCGAAAGAAGAGGGATTGCCGGAAGTTGCGACTGCATTTAAAATGATAGCAAAAGTTGAAGCAGAACATGAACGGAGATATTTGAAACTTTTGCAAAATATTTCAGAAGATAAAGTATTTGTCAAAGATGGTAAAGTGTGGTGGAAATGTATAAATTGCGGGTATGTCTATAAGTCTGAAAAAGCACTCGAGAACTGCCCTGCCTGTTTACATCCAAAAGCATTTATGCAATTAAGAGAAGAGAATTACTAAGGACTACTGGCGCCGGAAAAGAGTGGCAGGAATCTAGTTAACATTTTACTGATCAAAACAATTACCAATTCTATAATTTAATTATTCTAAACAGGGTAAGGTCTCAAGAAACCCGAATCAACAAGGTGATTGGTTCGGGGTTTTTGCATACATACATATTTTTGCGATGGCTCTATGCATGCCAAAATGGCAATTGATGCACCTTGGCAGAATATTTGATCCTCTGGTAAGGAATAACTGAAAAACAGGCTACAAATGGCTACCAGGAAAAAAGATAATGAGGAAAAAAACCAGTCGGGAACAGTAACAAAAGGCGCTGACAGTAAACAAGATAATAAAGAGAAGACTGATGTGAAAGCAGAGGGTGAAAAGCCTTCAGAAAGCGAAGAACCGGAAGAGATGTCCGATGCACCGGCTAAAGAGAAAAAGGATAGAATATCGGAAGAACCTGACAAGGAGAGAAAAACAGAACCAACTGCAGAGGAAAAACTGTCAGAGATCCAGGACAAATATATCAGGCTTTCAGCCGAATTTGACAACTACCGAAAAAGAACCCTGAAGGAAAAAATGGATCTTATCAAATATGCCGGGGAAAGTATCCTTATCAACCTTCTTCCTGTTATGGACGACTTCGACAGAGCAATGAAAGTAATGGAATCGGCTACTGACTGCAAATCTATGAAGGAAGGTATAGATCTGATATACAATAAGTTTCAGGATTTTTTCAAACAAAATGGAATCAGGGAAATTGAAGCAACAAACCTTGATTTTGATATCGATCTGCATGAAGCGGTAACCAAGATACCTGCCCCTGAGAAGAAGTTGAAGGGAAAAGTTGTGGATGTGATCCAGAAAGGTTATTTCCTTAACGAAAAGGTAATGAGGTATTCGAAGGTGGTAATTGGCGAGTAGAGGAGCCAGTACCAGAGATTAATCACATAAATAATACCAATGTCAAAAAGAGATTATTATGAAGTACTTGGGGTCTCAAAAGGTGCGAGCAAGGAGGAGATAAAGAAGGCCTACCGCCAAAAGGCTCTGAAATTCCATCCTGATAAAAATCCTGGCGATAAACATGCTGAGGAAAATTTCAAGGAGGCGGCTGAAGCATATGAGGTCCTGAGTAATGATGACAAGAGATCTAAATATGACCGGTATGGTCATGCAGGGCTGGGAGGAGCAAATGGTTTTAGTGGTGCCGGTATGACCATGGAAGACATATTTGCCTCATTCGGTGATATTTTTGGTGATGCATTTGGCGGCTTTGGTGGCTTCGGTGGCCGATCACGTACAAGAGCTAATAAAGGTTCAAATCTCAGGGTAACCGTTAAGCTGAACCTTGCTGAGATAGCCGAAGGAGTAGAAAAAAAGATAAAAGTCAATAAATATGTCCCATGTAAGACCTGTGGAGGATCAGGTGCATCCGATAGCAATAGTTACTCTTCCTGTTCGAGCTGCAACGGCCGGGGGCATGTCACAAGGGTAACAAATACCATCCTCGGACAGATGCAAAGTACAGCTACTTGCCCGACATGCGGCGGAGAGGGGAAAACAATCACTAAAAAATGCAATTCATGCTACGGTGAAGGTATTATTAAGGATCGAGAGGTGATCAAAATAAATATACCGGCAGGTGTCGCAAGAGGAATGCAGATGACAGTTAGCAGTAAGGGGAATGCAGCCAGAAGGGGTGGAGTCCCGGGCGACCTTCTTGTTATGATTGATGAAGAAGATCACACATCCCTGATCCGTGAAGGGAATGATCTGATATATAACCTTTTTATTAGTGTCCCGGAAGCGATACTTGGAGCTCAGGTTGAGGTGCCCACAATTAATTCCAGGGTAAAAATTAAAATTGAACCGGGGACTCAGCCAGGGAAAATACTTCGATTGAGAGGCAAAGGGCTGCGAGATGTAAACGGGTACGGAAAGGGTGATCTGCTGGTAAACGTCAATGTCTGGATACCCAGGAAACTGAACAGCGAGGAGCAGAAGACCATTGAAAAACTAATGAGCTCCTCTTCATTTACCCCTGATCCCGGTAAGGATGATAAGGGTCTGTTCGAACGGATGAGGTCATATTTTGACTAAAGATCATAAATAATATTAACCTGTTCACCGATTGATTTGCCTGTTATATCTATTAGTGTCCTGAATACAGATCTGCAATTTATAATTATATTATATTTGCCACAGTTCTAACTCAAATTTCAATCAATATGCCATTACTTCAGACTGAAAGTGTTGTTAAACAATTTAGTAATCACCTCGCCCTTGACAAAGTGAATATGTCAGTCCCGAAGCAAAGTATCTATGGATTGCTTGGACCAAACGGAGCAGGCAAAACAACGCTTCTCAGAATAATTAACCAGATTACCGCCCCAGACAGCGGTTCGGTCTATTTTGAAGGCAAAAAACTTAATCCCTCCAACCTCGTAATGATAGGTTACCTTCCTGAAGAAAGAGGATTGTACAAGAAAATGAAAGTTGGGGAGCAGGCTATCTACCTTGCTCAGCTGAAGGGACTGACACGGTCGGAATCAATTAAGAGACTTAAGCACTGGTTCACTAAGTTCGAAATTATTGACTGGTGGGATAAGAAGGTCGAAGAGTTATCAAAAGGGATGCAGCAGAAGATACAGTTCGTATCAACAGTCCTGCACAAACCAAAGCTACTTATATTCGACGAGCCATTCTCAGGATTCGATCCCATCAATACCAATCTGCTGAAAGAAGAAATAATTAAACTCAGGGACGAAGGTGCAACAATTCTTTTTTCAACACATAATATGGGTTCTGTGGAAGAACTTTGCGATCATATCACCTTGATTGATAATGCAAGCGCAATTCTCGAAGGTAGTGTTGACGAGATCAGAAAAGAGTGGGCTGCAGATGAATACCAGGTGAGATTCGAAGGAGATGTGGAGCTGAAAAGCAATCATAACTATGAGGTGCTGGAATCCTCCGCGATAAACGGGCATTCTAATATCACTATCAAAATTTCCGGGGAAATTGCCGGGAATGATATCCTTGAACAGCTAATTAGCCTGGGAAGAATAGTATCCTTTAATCCGGCCCTCCCCTCAATGAATGAAATATTCATAAGGGTGGTTGAAGCTCATAATACCAGCACCAACAATTAAATCAAGAAGCCATGTCAAAGATATCTATAATCATACGCCGGGAATATTTAACACGGGTAAGAAAAAAGTCATTTATAATCATGACCCTGCTCACCCCCCTCCTTATAGCTGCCCTTATTGTGGTTCCGGTAATTATCATGGAAAATGATGATAAGGATTTTAAGAGGATTGCGGTTATTGAAGATGGTAGTAACCTGTTTACTAATGCTATACCAGGCAGGACTGATGTTGAATTCGATTATCTGAAAAACAGGAAAATAGATGAGCTGAAGAACTCCTTTGAAAAAGAGGGTTATTACGGCATACTCTATATATCCCCTCTGGTAGTAAATGTACCCCAGGCTATACAACTGGTGTCGAAAAAACAACCTCCCCTTGATCTGCTGCAGCATATAGAAAGAGCTGTTGAGAAAAAAATTGAAAATGAGAAGCTGCTGGGGTACAACATCGAAAATATTGATGAGATACTGAAGGCGGTTAAAGCTGATGTGTCAGTGCAGACCATAAGGATCGACGATAAAGGAGAGATAAAAGAGACCAATACAGGTATTGCAATGGCACTGGCTTATATAGGTGCATTCATGATGTATATGGTCGTTCTTATGTTTGGAGTCCAGGTTATGAGGGGTGTTTTTGAAGAGAAAAACAGCAGGATCGTAGAGGTGATCATATCTTCTGTAAAACCTGTACAGCTTATGATTGGTAAAATTGCAGGCATTGCTCTTGTTGGTCTTACCCAGTTCGCTGTCTGGATCATCCTTACAATTGGGGTTGTTACTGTAGTCAAATCGACTGTACTTCCTGATAATACCAGGGAACTGACAGAAACTGTTTCCAGAAGTGTTATGAGCCAGGAATCAATACCGGGCGTTGAAGAGGTTCAGGCCAACCTGTCAGATCAGAATGAAGTGATTGTTAATTTATTCAGAAGTCTTTTGAATGTAAACTGGCCATTAATTATTTTTTCATTCATCTTCTATTTTATCTTCGGTTACCTGCTTTATGCGTCTGTATTTGCTGCAATAGGTTCGGCTGTAGATACTGAGACCGACACCCAACAGTTTATGTTCCCTATTATGCTTCCGATAATACTTGGATTATTCGTTGCCATGGGCACAATGCAGAATCCTGAAAGTTCACTGTCATTCTGGTTTTCAATTATCCCCTTCACCTCACCAATTGTGATGATGGCACGAATCCCATTTGATGTACCGCTGTGGGAAATATTCTTATCTATGGCAATTCTTGCTGCCACCTTCGTGGGCTTTGTTTATATGGCAGCCAAGATCTACCGGGTCGGAATATTAATGTATGGGAAAAAGGTTTCCTGGAAGGAGATGATCAAGTGGATAAGGTATAAAAGCTAGGAGCATCGGACATATTGATTGTCTGCCCTGTTGCGTAGAGGCTATATTTTATTTAAATTTCAACAGGCAAACGATTTAGATATACAGCACCACAACAAACTACCATGGCAAGAGTACTGGTTATTGATGATGAAAAAGCCATCAGGAATACTCTCAGTGAGGTTCTGGAGTATGAAAAGCATGAAGTTGATCTGGCAGAAGATGGCATTACCGGTCTCGATCTCTTCTCTAAAAACAAATATGATGTAATCCTTTGTGATATTAAAATGGCTAATATGGATGGTATTGAGGTCCTTGAGAAAATCCAGGATATCACCATTGATATACCAGTAATCATGATATCGGGACATGGGAACATAGATACTGCCGTGGAAGCAATTAAGAAAGGAGCCTATGACTTCCTTGAAAAGCCTCTTGATCTGAACAGGTTGCTTATCACCATGCGAAATGCAATGGAAAAGTCGAACCTGATAACCCAGACAAAAGTCCTGAAGAAACAGGTCAGTAAAAAATATGAAATAATAGGTGAATCGGAGGCGATAGTCAAGGTTAAAAAGATGATCGAACGTATCGCCCCTACTGAAGCAAGGGTATTGATTACAGGATCGAATGGTACAGGCAAAGAGCTTGTGGCTCATCAGATACATGAAAAAAGCAACAGGTCCAGAGGACCATTTGTTGAAGTAAACTGTGCGGCCATCCCATCTGAACTTATAGAGAGTGAGCTGTTTGGACACGAAAAGGGCTCATTTACCTCAGCACACAAACAGAGAATAGGTAAATTTGAACAGGCAAACGGAGGTACGATCTTTCTTGATGAAATAGGGGATATGAGCCTTTCGGCTCAGGCCAAAGTATTGAGGGTCCTTCAGGAAAATAAGATATCGCGTGTAGGATCCGATAAGGATATAAATGTGGATGTAAGGATTATTGCAGCTACCAATAAGAATCTTAGTAAGGAGATTGAGGTGAATTTGTTCAGGGAAGACCTCTATCACAGACTAAGCGTAATCCTGATTGATGTCCCACCTTTGAACCAGAGGACAGAAGATATACCCCAGCTTGCCGACTACTTCAACTCAATAATCTGCGGAGAATACGGGATGAGTCCAAGAAAAATCACAGCCAGCGCAATCAAGGAATTGAAAAAGATCGAATGGACAGGTAATATCCGGGAATTCAGGAATGTCCTTGAAAGACTGATCATATTGTGCGCTGAAGAGATCAAGGGTGAGGATGTGATTTCATTTGCCCATCCAATATCCATCTCCAGGTAATAATCTGTAATCACCACTAATAATTGTTTCCTGTCAACCTTTTCTGACAGCATAAAAGTCCATCGCTGGTCACAGCACTTAATCCCTATAGCGGTCATGATAAGGCCCGGGAGATCGCCAGGGCAATGAAAGAGAAAAGCATAGATATTTTCGAGGCAGCCAGGGTAACAGGTATGATCAAGATTGATATTTGTAAGAAGATCCTTGAACCTGGTAATCTCACTAAACCGGGATTTACCCTTTCGGACCTGGAGGGTCTGTAATTTGAAGTAAGAATTGTCAGAATTAATCTTTTCGCACTTTCAGGATCAGAATATCAGGATCATCGTTCTCTATTAAATATTCTGATGAATTTCTCAGCTCAGTTATCATTTCCCTGTATTCCTTCTCTGTTAATGGATAGGTTGATCTGTTCCCCTGAAGCAGCAGAATGTATTCAGCATCCTTTATTATTGGAAAATGATATAGCTTTTGCCGCCTGGCAAGATGTGGCGCCAATTCTGAGTTTACAGACACAGGGACATTGTCAGGGACCAATCTGATAGCCCGCCTGACACTTATGATGTCAATATTTGTACGGTAGTGCTCAGCACTGTAGAATCTTGCATTGACCCTTGTATACCACTTTGATATTCTGCTCTCAGTGACACTGAAGGTAGAAATGTAAGTCACCAGGGTAACCATTATCATTATCGCCAGTTTCAACACCGGTTTCCTGATCAGGCTTAAAGTGTCAACCATAGCTAATGCAAGTACGGGAGCAAATTCGATCGAATACTGGTAATTGATCCCCCATAACGCATAATCGTTGGCAAATAACTTCTGGGCATAAACCGGAATAAGCATTATTAAGTATTGGGGCCTGAAAATCAGTGCTATTCCTCCACTCAGAAGAACCATTAAATGCAGCTCTCTCTTAATTCCGGAATAAATTTCATCCTCAAGGATGTTGGCAAATAATAGTCTGGCAGTTTGTAAAGGGTGCCCGACAATATTTAACACAATGGCGGGTAGCGATCCACCGAGATGTGAGTACCTGGATAACTGATTTGCCCTGTCAGGATTCAGTGCGGGACCAATTATTTGCATTACAATAATGAACCAGATAAATGATGAAATAAGAAGAGAGGCTATGAATATCCTCTCTCTCTTTCCTTTGAAGCCAGGTAAGAAAAGCAATCCGGCAGTGATAAATACCATCCATAGTGCCATGTTCTCCTGGCACATCAGGATCAGGGAAAAGATGATCAGGCAAGACCATCTTTTCCCTCTCCTTAGAAAATATATAAACCAGGGCAGCAGCATTGCACCAACAACATTGTTGTGGAAATCAAAAGAGAGCGCTGAGTATATTCCCCAGATTCCAAAGAAAAAGATCATCACAATATGAGAAAGGGTTCTGTTCCCTGTCGAGATCAGCGAATATCTGAATATCCCGTACCCTCCTCCAAGGATAGCGAGTATCTGAATTATTAGCAGGGTATAACTGCCAAATAAATAGTAAAACGGGACGTATAGGAAGCTAATCGGAGAGAAGTGAGTGGCAAAATAGGTTAATTCTCCACCCTCAATATCCAGGGTAAAAATCGCCTGCCGGAATCGCGAAAATGAATGAAGGGCCTGATTGAACATGCCCAGATCCAGGGCATAGGTCCTGAAGAGTATATGATTCACCAGGGATACAGAAGAATAAACTATGCCAAAAAATATCATTATCAGGAAAGGCCGGTAGTTAAGCCGTCGGACAGAATTACCTTCAAGGGTGATATTACTTCTTCGGGTGCCTGTCATCCCTGTATGTCTTACGGAAAAAAAGATTGTACTTTATTATGCAGTAGAGAGCCCTGATTCCGTCTTTCCATGTTATCTTCTTTCCTTCCATATAGCTACGGCCACTATAGGAAATCTCTACCTCAACAATCCTGATACCTGGTATCCTGGAGATCTTCGCTGTGACCTCCGGCTCAAACCCGAATCTTTTTTCAACCAGCCACAGCTTCTGTAAGATATCCGATCTGAAAAGTTTATAGCATGTCTCCATATCGGTGAGATTCATCCCTGTAAAAATATTCGAGAGCCAGGTCAGTATCCTGTTTCCTGCCAAATGCCAGAAAAAAAGTGATCCGTGTGGTTTCTTTCCTTTTGGCCTCGAACCATAGACAACATCTGCTTCACCTGCAAGGATCGGACTTAAAAGCTCATTATAATCTTCAGGATCATACTCAAGGTCGGCATCCTGGATAATAATATAATCACCAGTGGCAGCCTCAATTCCATTCCTGATAGCTGCACCCTTACCACTGTTTGTCGGGCTCGAAATAAATCTGAGATCTTTTCTCCCGGTGCTATTTATATAGCTTTCAATAATTTTGGCGGTATTATCTGTGGAGGCATCGTCGATCACAATTATTTCCTTGTCAATATGGCCCAGATCAACTTTGAGTATCCTGTCAAGCAATTCCTCTATTGTTCTTGATTCATTATAGGCAGGGATCAGGATCGATAATGTCTTATGCTGGTCTGTGCTCAATGGATTCATAATATCATAAGCCCCGGGGAACAAAAGTAAAACAGTTTCATTTAATATAAAATAGTACTTTCACCCAAAGGGCCATTAAATGAAGAGAGGAGGGGAGAACAGTCCTCATAAAGGAATATTGGGTCGCCGGAATAGATGTACGCTATCTCATAATATACATAAATCAGGTATCTCTGTGCCAAATGAGGAATACAGGGAAATGGTAAGGAGAGCGACCGGGAAGGATATCTTTCTTTTTTCTGATGTAAACAAAGTCGGATCGGCCAATCTTATCAAGCTTATTAAGAATCCTGTTACTGAAAATATTCCAGGGTCCCCTGCCCTTGTGTGCGACATTATATCATATATGGAATGGCCATTGCATATGTTCAGGGAATTTACAAGAGAGCAGTTGCACCCTTTGCCAGCTCCCTGGCAGGTCACGATGATTATTTATAAAGTATGATTCACCTCAATAGCGCTTTGAGTTGAATTATAACAAACACAGGATCCAAAGGAGATGTGCATAATAGATTGTGAAAGGGGATTTTGAAGTACTAAAACCTGAAGTAAATGAATGGCTGTATACCCAGGGACTGCATGTTAAACATAATGATTCCGGCAAGGTAGACTATCAGTAGTTTTACCATTAGTGGCAGCCTGATAAAGAGGCCGCGGTACGACTCCTTCACCTTTACAGGCAGCCAATGCAGGATATATCCTGCGGTAATGGTAACGAGTACAGCGCTGTATGTAAGAATAACGTCAGCTAAATTTCCCGGGTAAAAACCATGCAACATTTGTGAAAAGATTGTCTTGACCTTATCCATACTCTCAGCCCGGAAGAAAATCCAGCAAATACTCACAAAATTAAAGGTGATGAATACTGATAAGAAACGTGAGAATACTGACCTGCTACTCTTTCCGGGAAAAATCCTGACCCATAACTTGTGAAACATTAATCCTGTTCCGTGTAATCCACCCCAGATAACAAATCGCCAGGCGGCACCATGCCATAATCCGCCAAGTAACATAGTGATCAGCAGGTTGACGTGTGTTCTTATCTTTCCTTTCCTGTTACCTCCCATGGAAATATAGAGGTAATCCTTTAGCCATCTTGAGAGGGAGATATGCCAGCGCCGCCAGAAATCTGTAATATTACCGGCTTTGTAGGGTGAATTGAAATTCACAGCCAATCTGAAGCCCAGCATCAGTGCAATCCCTATGGCAATGTCGGTGTAGCCTGAAAAGTCGCAATAGATCTGTAAGCCATACCCATATACAGCTAACAGATTCTCAAAACCTGAAAAAAGATGCGGGTTGGTGAATACCCTGTCAACAAAATTCAGAGAAATAAAATCCGAAACAACGATCTTCTTAATAAGGCCATTTATGATCAGGAAAAGTGCATGGCCCCATTCTCTCTTATTTAAACTGAAGGGGGCATAAAGTTGAGGAATGAACTCAGATGCCCTGATTATTGGTCCGGCAACAAGCTGAGGGAAGAATGATACATAGAATCCGAAATCAAGAATATTCCTTACAGGTTGTGATTTCCCGCGATATACATCAATGGTATAGCTGATTGTCTGAAATGTAAAGAAGGAAATACCAATTGGCAGGATAATCATACTCACATCAAAGGAGGTTCCAAGAAATGAGTTTGAGAAAGATGCAAGCCAGTCAATATCAGGTATGCTTATGTTTAACAGGTTATTGACTGCCCCGGTTATAAAGCTTGCATACTTAAAGTATGCCAGCATTCCGAGGTTGACAAGCAGACTGATGAATACAAAGAATCTTTTGAAAAACACTCTCCCGGAGTTATAAATGAGCAGTCCGGCTAAATAGTCTGTTATTGTCGATACTATGAGAAGAAAGAAGAACAGGCCTCCTGATTTATAATAGAAGAATAAGCTCAGGAGAAAGAGGTAGCTGTTTCTGAAAACCGGTTTATTAAATATCATGCTGTACCCTGCCAACAGCAGAAAAATAAATATCCAGAAGCTTATCGTGGTAAATATAAATTGTTGATCAGGATTAAACTCGATCAATCCGACAATGAATCGCTTTATGCCACTCTCCTCACCGTCAGAAATAACTATTTCATCACCAGGAGTTTGTTTCTCCGAAGCAACCATCTCCCGATCAGCTATAGTTCCAGGATCGTATCGCATTGCATCAGTCAGCATAGAAGCCAATTGATGCCCGCCCTCATATGAGAGGTGAGTATAGTCAGATGCTGCGAGAGCCGGTACTGAATCACGCCAGGCAATAATTCCATCATATCCTCCCATGGCTTCCCATGAATCCCAGAAGTATATTCCCGCCCTTCCTGCGGCTCTTCGCTGAGCATCCCTGATAAGAGGAATGTTAGGATAAGACCGGAACTCCCCATTCTCAAATCTTGCCATGTCGGTAAGGCCTATCACCAGAATATCAGCATCTGGATTGAGGCGCTTCAGCGTCTCCATCTGGCGTACCAATCCCTCTTCATAAAAGGTATAGTCCTCCCTTATATTCATAACAACATTCAAACCATAGTGCAGGATGATCAGGTTGGGATCCAGCATGGTGTAAAGCTCCCTCAGGTTGTCATCCCCGAGCAGGGAAAATTCGAGTCCTGCACTTCCCCTTGAGGGGATGTTGTCAATTATTATCCCTGAGTCACTCTCTAAACTGAAGCCATAAATATCCGGGCTGCTTCTACCCTTCAGTTGAATGCTGACCGACCCTGCATCATCAAGAGACGCCCTGTATTCAGCCACGCCACTGACCGGAACCAGAATATCTTCCCTGGCAGGCCGGTCGTCTGTTGTAATAGTAATTTTCAGTGAATCAGTCAGGTTACCGTAAAACAGCCTGAGCAGTTCATATCTTGCAGCAGCACTGTCGGCAAATGATGAAGGAGCGACCCTTATCCATGCCTCCTTCTCCTTTTCAGATACCACCCCTGCCGGTAAGAATCTGCTGACATGGAGCAATGGTCCCAGGTTCCGGTGGGGAATATCCCTATTCCTGTACGATAACCAGTTAAAACGTATCCAGTTTGGTGAAGCCCTGACATATGCCGTACGTGTATAGGGCACCAGCATGGTAGGGCTCAGGAGTCCGGGTCCGCTTCCACCACTGATACTACGAAACTTTTCACGAAGCCAATCAGTAATGCGGTCGCCCTCAAGTTGGGAATCTCCATAATACAATATCCTGATCTGTTCTTCATCGCATAGTATTGAATCCAGGAATGAAACGACAGGGCTCTCCGAATCAGGAGATACTATTAGTTGAACTCCAGGGTCTGTTCCCGTGAAGTCAGCTGCAGGCTTCTCCTGAGCGAACGACACCGGTATCTGATCAGATCCTATTGCACCGGTATCTTCAGGTAGAGCGACCTGCTCTTTTATCAGCTGCTTTAGTCCGGGCAGATCAGGCAGCTGAAAATTAATTCCGGGAGCGATCTTTACCGGACCGGTTACAAACCAGGATGGTCCGAAAAAGAAAACCAGGAAGACCAAAAGTAGTATCAGGGTCTTGTATGGTTTCATATTGAAAATGTCTCCAGCCGGACACTCCGTATGTTAGCTTTTCTTTTTGATCTTGAGTTTCTGGCCAACCTGGATCTTGTTTGCCTGCTCAATTCCGTTCAGACTGAGGATCCCTGTGGCTGTCACGCCTTCATATTTTTTTGCTATATCCCACACAGTGTCTCCATATCTTACTGTATAGTAGATATATGATTGATCGGAAGTATCACTGACTGTTGTCGGTGGTGTGGTGGTTACCTTCTTTCCTATTCTTCCCTGTTTTTCCTCAAAACTCAAATTGTTGACCACCGAATAATATTCCTTCTTTGAGAGGTCAATAAAAACATTTATTTTCTGACCGATCCTGATCGTATTCCGGTATATATTGTTCCAGTATCTGAGATCGGACAGACCCACATTGTACCAGCTGGCAATATAGCCCAGGTTATCTCCCTCCTTTACAGTGTATACGAGCTTCTCTTTACCATTAATATTTGGTGGTATATAGGTAGAACTTGTAGGGCTGGCTGTTTTGCTCTCAGGTTTAAAATAGATGTCTGCCATGAAAGCTGCGATTGAATCCTGAAGTTCAATAAAATCACCTACATAGATCATAGGTAATGTAAGTGCCATGGCTTTGCTCTTACCAGGGATTATGTTAGCACGGTACTGAGGGTTCAGAGCCTTGAGTTCGGAAACAGGAACAGACAATATTTTCGATATCTGATCAAGATGGATGTCCCTGTTTATCATTACCGTATCTGTGGCAACCGGGAAGGTGACAGGAAAGGGCCTGATATTGTGCTCTTCATAGTAGTTCATAGCATAGGTGGCTGCTATATAGCCTGGCAGATATCCCCTTGTTTCCCTGGGAAGCCTGTAATAAATCTCCCAGTAATCCTTTCGATTCCCTGATCTTCTTATGGCTTTATTTACGTTTCCCGGACCGCAGTTATAAGCGGCTATCACCAGACCCCAATCGCTGTATATTCCATACAGATCTTTCAGGTACCTGGCTGCCGCATGTGTTGCCTTAACAGGATCTCTTCTCTCATCTACAACCGAGTTTATCGTCAAGCCATAAGCCCGGCCGGTGCTGTACATAAATTGCCACATTCCTGTTGCCCCGACACGTGAGACAGCATTGGGATTCAATGCCGACTCAATGACAGCCATATATTTTAATTCAGCAGGAAGTCCGTAGTAGTCGAAAATATCTTCGATCATCGGGAAATAGTATTCTTTCAGACCCAGCATCACTTCAAAATTTTCCCTTTTCTTTCCCGTATATACATGGATATGATTTCTGACAATAGAATTGTAAGGTAGCGAGACCACAGAATGAATACTCTCAAGGCGCTCCCTGTAAATCGAATCGCTAAATTCGGTTATCGGTTCCGAATCCGGATCTATCCTGCTATTATTCAGCACATTACTCATTTTGACATACCAGAGGTTCGTGAGGCTATCCAGGTTAGCTTCAATTATTTGTGTGCTGTTTTCATTCTTTATGATAATAGTGTCATTGATTGCAAATGAAAATGCCGGTATTAAAAATCCAATTATTGAAATCCACAATGCTCTCATAGCGTCATATTAAAAGGTTACAGTAATGCCCAGACCAGCCGTTTTAAAATGATCGGTGGCTATTGGGACCGGTTTGATTGATATATTCAGGTCATCCCCGATATCATAATCGTACATATTAGCATCTATATTGGCATCCAGGATGGTGATCAGGTACCAGACGGCAACTCCGATATAGGATAGGTCCCGGTAGCGCCTGTAATAATCTATTCCATTCATTATCTGGCTCTTTATCCACTCCGAAGTCTTTGGATCATACTGATCAGAGCCAAGCGCCGGGTCAATAGTTTCGGGCTCAAAATCAGAAGTCAGTTTTGTATAGCTGTTGGTTTCAGGAATATCATCTGTAATATCGATATATGCCTGCAGGAATTCATTGTAATTATCGGTATTTACTACAATGCTGTAGCCCAACGCGCCAAATCCGGCATATACAAAGGGAATTTTCCAGTATTTCCTGTTATAGACCTGGCCCGAACCGGGCAAGGCTGCTGCAAGCATAGTTGCCTTCATAGGCGATACCTCGCGTGCCCTTCGTCTGTCCTGATCAGGGATGCTGTCGTGCTGGGCATATGAATTGGCAGCAGTCAGCACCACAAGTAACATGATAAATAATATATTTGATTTATTGAAATTCAATTATATAATTGCTCTTAAATACTCTTTAAGTATTTTAGGCAAAGATATATATTTAGGAATTTAATTTATCCATTACCCCTAAAATCCTCTCCATTTCATCCGAATCATCAAAGAGGATAACTATTTTTCCTTTTCCCTTATCATTGATCCTGAGCTGGACCTGAGTTTTGAATATATTGGTAAGATGCCCGGAAAGCTCTTCGAAATCTCTGTTTAACTGTTTTTTCTTTTCACCTTTTTCAGGATCCTTCAGTTTGTTAACCTGCAGTTGCCGGACAAGCTCCTCAGCTTTTCTTACCGATAGGTCTTCATCAATTATCTTGTAGAAAATTTTTATCTGTTGTCCGCTGTCCTCAATATTTATCAGTGTTCGTGCATGCCCCATGGAAACCTGTTTGTTTCTGATACCCAACTGGATCTCTGCTGGTAACTTTAACAATCTGAGGTAATTGGCTACAGTTGATCGCTGCTTTCCTATCCTTTCACTGAGCTGCTCCTGTGTAAGGCTGCACTCTTCTATCAGTCTCTGATAACTTATGGCCACCTCGATGGCATCAAGGTCTTCCCTCTGTATGTTCTCGACCAGGGCAAGCTCGAGCATATTCTGATCATCGGCTGTGCGTATATATGCGGGAATCCTTTTTAATCCTGCAATTCTTGCTGCCCTCAGTCTTCTTTCTCCAGCGATAAGCTGGTACTTTCCTCCCCCCAGATCCCTTACTGTCAGTGGCTGAACTATTCCCAACTCCCTGATGGAAGTGGCCAGCTCTTTAAGGGAGGTTTCGTCAAACCGTGTCCTTGGTTGAAATGGATTTTGTTCAATATCCTCAATATCGATCTCCAGATTGACTTCAACTTTTTTCTCAAGAGTCTCCTTTTCAACCCCTTCAATCAATGCCCCCAATCCCCTGCCAAGTGCGTTTTTCTGTGCCATAAACATCTAATTATTTGATATAACCGGACCAACTCCCTCACTGGTTACCTCTACCTTTTCGATCAGCTCTTTTGCGAGATTCAAATAGTTAACTGCTCCCCGTGATTCAGCATCATATAACAGGGCCGGTTGCCCGAAGCTCGGAGCCTCGCTAAGCTTAATATTTCTCTGGATTATTGTTTCGAACACCATTTGTTGGAAATGCCTTCTAACCTCATCTACAACCTGATTTGATAACCTCAGCCTTGAGTCGTACATAGTAAGAAGAAATCCCTCAATTATCAATTCCTTATTCAGATTACCCTGTATAATCTTGATAGTATTCAATAGCTTCCCCAGACCCTCCAATGCAAAATATTCGCATTGAACAGGAACAATAACAGAATCGCACGCTGTGAGGGCATTGACCGTTAACAGCCCAAGAGAAGGTGAACAATCGATTAAAATATAATCATAAGGGCCCGGGATTTTCTGCAGTACCCTCTTCAATACGCTTTCCCTTTGCTCCAGGTTAAGGATTTCAATCTCGGCTCCGACAAGATCAATATTCGATGGTATTATATCCAGGTTCTCTATTTCGCTGGGCCGGATTGCCTCATTGGGATCGACACCGTCAATAAGACAGTCATATATTGTATACTCAACTTTTCTTACATCAAGTCCCAGTCCTGAACCCGCGTTAGCCTGGGGATCAGCATCTACCAACAGTACCTTTTTATCAAGAGCTGCAAGGCTCGCAGCCAGGTTAATAGCTGTTGTGGTTTTCCCGACTCCTCCTTTCTGGTTAGCCAGTGCGATGATTCTTGCCATTAATATAGCTTTAGATTTGTTCTCAGTTCAAGAGTTTCAAATTTAATGTTTATGCCACTTACCCTTTTTTTATAGGTTGATCAATTGTAAACATTTCCAACTGGATTTTCAACATTTTATTAACATCTCACCCTATCGGTTTGTGTGTCATAATTTTTCAGTTATAATAAATATTCTGATATTTGATCCGGCAGGATTCAAAATATGTGTAAAACAGACGTCAACGACGATTGGCTAGTAATCGTCAATCCAAATGCTGGCCGACGCAAAGGTCAGAAGGACTGGAACAAGATCTCCAGCCTGCTCCGGAATAAAGACTTTGTTTTCAAAAGCTTGTTCACCAGGGAAAAACGTCACGCAATTGAACTTACGGCTAAGGGAATTGAAGAGGGTTACAGGAAGATTGTGGTTGTTGGTGGTGATGGAACTATGAATGAGGTAGTTAACGGAGTATTCAAACAGGAAATCTGTCCGTCAACGGAAATATTTCTCGGTATGATAACCGTTGGTACCGGTAATGACTGGGGAAGGATGTTCGGCATTCCACTCGAGTACGAAAGTGCAATCGAGGTACTGAAGGCATTCAACGTATATTTGCAGGATGCCGGGGTAGTTAAGTACTTTTCTGGATCAGTAAGGGAAAACAGATACTTTGTAAATATTGCCGGGCTGGGATTTGATGCACTGGTTGTGAGGCGGTCGAACAAACAGAAAGAGAAAGGCAGAAGAAGTAAAGCAGTATATTTCCTGACATTGTTGCGCAGCCTGTTGTCGTACAGTCACACAAAAACAGTTGTTGAGATTGATGGCCGTCAAATCCGGAATGAAACATTTACAATAAGCCTGGGTATTGGAAAATATTCAGGGGGTGGCATGATGCAGACACCATATGCCATACCCGATGATGGACTTTTCGATATTACAATAATAAAAAGAATGCGAAAGGGTGAGATAATCAGGAGCCTGAAGAAGCTGTATGATGGAACTATCCTGGAGCACCCTAAGATTGAGGGTTATACAGGAAAAAATATTAAAATTGACTCCGATCCGGTAATACACCTTGAAACCGATGGGGAATCGCTTGGCCATTCTCCTATCGAGTTCTCTATTTTACCAAAAAGCGTCAATATTATAGGAGCCAACCTCGCTACCGGCTAACCTCTATTTGAAATACTCTGGGCCAGTGCTTTCCTGTGACAAACAGCCTTGCTCCCTCCTCATCCCATGCAATGCCATTCAATACCTCATCACTGTTTCCCGGTTTCTCATTCTCTGACAGCAGTCCCCTGAGGTCGATATAGCCCTGTACCTTTCCTGACGACGGATCTATCCTTGCAATACGGTCGGTCATGTAGATATTTGCCCAGATCTCTCCGTTTATGTACTCAAGCTCGTTAAGTTGCCAGACGGCTTCCCTGTTATCGTACACTTCGAGTGACGAAAGTACTGTAAAATAGTCTGGTTCGAGGAAGTATAACTTATTGGTCCCGTCGCTCATTATTAACCGTTCACCATCTGTAGTAATGCCCCAACCCTGGGTATCGTAATGTATCCTTGATATCAGAGTAAAACTCTCTGCATCGTAAACGAATCCGACCATGGTTGTCCAGGTAAGCTGGAAGATCCTTCCTTTGAAGAGCACTATCCCCTCACCGAAAAACTTTGTCTCCAGATCATGCTTAAGCATTACCTCACCTGTAGCTATTTCAACCCTTCGCAGACTTGAGCGACCCTCCTGTCCGGTACTTTCTATAAAGTAACCATCATGATAGACCAGCCCCTGTGTGTATGCTCCCTTATCGTGAGGATAGGAATTCAGGACCTTATATCCGGATATTGCAGGGGTGATGTCTGAGTAGAGATTTATGAAGTGTGTCAGTACCTGAGGCCTGCTGCCATTTGAATATGCCATAATCTTGACAGGTATTCTGCCAAGTCTGGTTTCCGCAGTATTCAGCTCACAGGTCAGGGATCCTCCGCTAAGTGTGGTGTGCAATAACCCGTCAAAATATACCCTTACCGAATCAGGAATGCTGTCCCCTGTGAGTGATAGTCTTACCTCAATCAGATCATTCGAGTAGAATCTTGAGTTATCAGCAGGATGATCAATCCTGACAAGTTCGATAGCAGGAGAAAGTGAGTTTTCCACCCTGCTTACAGACCGGGCGGAAATATCCCTGCTACTCTTGCCGTTACAGGAAACTCCTGTGATGGCTACCAATAATATGGTGACGAACGTTAGTATGGTCCTTATATTCCCGGTTCTCATGATTCCTTCTTTTTTCTGGATAATAACCTGAATACCCTTGATAATAAAGGCTTTCCCCTTCTGAGTTGCCTCTCAACCTCCTTTTCCCGCTCCGAATAGAGACTCAAATGCTGCCATATATCACTCCATCCCTGGAATCCTCCCACATTTTTATCATCAATATATACATCTGCATTTATTTTCCGGCTTACCGATTCATCATAAACTTCCTCAGGATAGTTCCTGTTTATTGCATAGAACTCTATACCCTTTTTCCTGCAGTATTCGACAGCATCTTCCAGCTCTTCTCCTACCCTGAATGTCCACAGGATCAACAGGGCGCCCTGCTTCTGAAGCTCTTTCATGGTCTCTACAGCAAATAGTTTGTCCTTCCCTATTTTGGGATACTCATGCTCTACAATTGTACCATCGAAGTCAACAGCTATCTTCAGGTTTCTAAGGTGCTCCATGCTATATACATTGGTTTCAAATTTAACCAAATTGGCATTATTCCTGAAATTTATCTTAAATTTACATCTTGTTTGTAAATTCAGGGATTAAATGAAAAAACATATACCCAACCTATTTACCTTGCTCAACCTGGCCTCAGGATTCCTGGCAGTGATATTTATTCTTAACGACCAGCTTATTACAGGGGTTTGGATATTGATTGCTGCTCTGGTATTCGATTTTCTTGATGGACTATTTGCCAGGCTCCTGAATGCCTATTCAGACCTGGGTAAACAGCTCGACAGCCTTGCTGATATGGTAAGTTTCGGGGTAGCTCCCGGTATTATCATCTATTATCTGATCAGATTCGCCAGTGGATCCGAATTTTTAGGAGATAATGTTGCCTTCGTGGCAGTATTGGTACCTCTGCTGGCCGGCGTGCGACTGGCCAGGTTTAACCTGGATAAAGGTCAAACAGATCATTTTGAGGGATTGCCCACACCAGCGAATGCATTCTTTATATTCTCACTGGTACTTGCGATCGAGTATTCGGAAAGCGCTATTATTATCAATTTTACTACCAACCGCTGGCTGCTTTTACTTTTTACTGTTGGATTTTCAATCCTGATGGTAACAAGATTGCCAATGCTCTCATTGAAGTTCAGAAATTTCAGGTTTAAAGGAAATGAATTGAGATACCTTTTTTTAGTCTCATGCATTCTATTATTTGCAGGCGCCGGATTTGCCTCTCTTCCCCTGATAATATTTATTTATATAACGGTTTCAGTTATCTACGCTATCATCTCCTGAACACTTCCCTTTATTCCTGAGCTTGCCCATTACTTCGGTCTGACGGCGGATCGACTCCTCGTGCACCAACTTCAGGAAGTTTTCTGTAAAATTTGGGCCAACTTTCATTTTCCTGGCCTGGCTAATTCTTGTCTTAAGAATTTCCAACCAGCGTTCCATCTGTAAGACTGCCATATTGTTTTTACACTTATGCTCACCAATCAGGTCAGACAGCTCCATCCTTCTTGACAGCAACTCAATCAACTGATGATCGATCGAATCTACCTGATCCCTGAGCTCCTCAAGATAATCCATGATGACCGGATCATCCAATCTGGCCTTACGGATAATCAGGTTATTCATCAGATCGGAGTAGGCATCCGGCTTAAGCTGCTGTCTGCTATCACTCAGTGCTTCTGACGGATTATAGTGAACCTCTATCATGAGGCCGCTCATGTTCAGGTCCATAGCTCTCTGCGCAACCTCAGGTACCAGTGAAGCATCCCCGGAGATATGGCTCGGGTCACATATTACCGGCAGATCCCTGTATCTCCGGCGTAATTCGATCGGTATTTCCCACTTGGGCATGTTCCGGTAGACTGTTCTCTCAAAGGGAGAAAAACCCCTGTGTACTGCTGCTATCTTATTGATTCCTGCGCTGTAAATGCGCTCAATTGCTCCAATCCACAGGTCAATATCCGGAGTAAGAGGATTTTTCACCAGTACCGGAATGTCAACGCCTTTCAGGACTGCTGCTATCTCTTCAATAGAGTATGGATTTGAGGATGTACGGGCTCCTATCCAGATTATATCAACATCACCTTTAAGGCATTCCTCAATATGTTTTGGAATGGCGGCCTCAACAGCGATCCTGAATCCAAATTCCTCCTTAACCTTCCGCAGCCACCTCATCCCTTTGTGACCAATTCCATTAAATGATCCGGGGCGGGTCCGTGGTTTCCATAATCCTGACCTGAAGACAGCAGGCGGATATGTCGCCTTCAAAAGAGCTGCTGTCTCCATTACCTGCTCCTCAGATTCTGCGCTGCAAGGTCCGGCAATGATAAGCGGATCACTCTCAAAGTCCCCGAACCAGTTCTTTATTGGTATTATCTTCATAGTTAATCATCAATAGTTTATGCCATGTCAGGACAGATTCTAATAAACATGCCCCTGGTCACTCTCCATTTCCTCGCTGGTTATCTTTGACCTGTTTATCGACCTCCAGGCAAACCATATATAAACAATCACCACTGGAATGAAAAATGATACAATCATCATAGTGTTAAGCGTAAAATGACTTGATGAGGAATTGGTGATAGTAAGCGAACTCTGGAGGTCATATGCTGAAGGATAAAATGATGTGTTGTTATATCCGGCTATGCAAAAAAGAGACAGCACCACCATTACCGTTCCAATCCCTGAATACCATATCCCATTACCGGATTTCTTGATAACCGTCAGGTACAGGCTTAGCAGGATTAAAACTGTTCCTGCCAGAAACATTATGAGCACAGGTGGCATCTGAATGAGGTTAATCAGGTACTTAAACTTTTCCATAAAGACCTCAGAGGATCCGGGGTCTGTTGCAAATCCCTCTGCCAGAAGCAGGGTGATAACAAAATAAAGAAAAGCGATCAGAAAGGGAACCAGATTAACCAGGGTTTTTCTCCTTGCACGCTGAAGCAGTTCACTGTCATCGACCGTATTGATAATATACATCAAACCAAGTAGTCTGGCAAGAAAAAGGACTGTTATACCGAGAGAGAGATTTCTGAGGTTCAGTAATGCCTCCAGTCCATGCCAGGGATTTTCCCACTGTCCTATATTATACTGATCGATTGTGAAATTTGAACCGGTGAAGAATGTTCCGACCGCAGTGCCTATAAGCAACGGCCCTAATGCTCCGTTAATAAACAGGAATATCTCAAAGGTTTTCCTGCCCAGAATGTTAGATGGTTTAGTCCTGAATTCGAAGGACACAGCCTGTATCACGAAGCTGAACAGGATCGCTATCCACACCCAGTATGCACCACCGAAGCTGGTTGCATAAAAAAGTGGGAAGGAGGCAAAAAAGGCGCCACCGAATGTTACCAGGGTTGTGAATGTAAACTCCCATTTCCGTCCCATCGAGTTTATTATCATTGTTTTTTGCGACTCACCGGCAGCAAGGGTAAAAATGAATGACTGGCCTCCCTGGACAAACATAAGAAACACAAGCAAGCTGCCCAGAAGGGAGATCAGAAACCACCAGTACTCCTGTAGAAATGAATGAGAAATTGCCAGAATCATTTTTAGACCTCCTCTATTTTGGAACCATCCTTGATTTGCCTTACCATAATTGAAACCTCAGCGATCAGCAGAGCTGTGAACAGCAGTGCAAACAACACGAATGTTGTCTGAACAGCTGAAGCACTGATGTTTGAGACACCGGCTGTTACCGGCAGAAGATCCCGGATCAACCATGGCTGCCTTCCCATTTCAGTGACCAGCCAGCCCAGTTCGGAGGCCAGAAATGGTAGAGGGAAAATAAATAAGGCCGATCTCAGGAACCATCTTTTCTTATCAATTGTCTTTTTATATGAAAAATACCATGCCATGACAAGTACCAGGGTAAATAAAAAGCCAAGAAATACCATCAGGTGAAAACTATAGAATATGGCATGCACATTTGGTATTATATCAGCAGGCCTTTTCAGAAATGAATAACCAAAATATCTGAACCAGTTTTCCTGAAAGTCCCTGTCCTCAAATTTTAGTCTTAGCTCCGAAACCAGCAGTTCATCACCTGATTCAACAGCCTCCTTGTAACTTGCCAGCACCTCCCTGGCTCCCTTACCCCTTTCGATCTTTTCTGAAGCAGGCATAATGCCATATTCCTCATTACCGTACAGCAGGTCTTTAAGCCCAGGTACAAATGCATCCCTGTCGCCCGCGGTCATGACCGACAATAATCCGGGTATCTCAATTCTGGCAACAATATCCTTCTCCTTAAAGCCATCCCGCTCGCTACCATCTTTGAGAAAGCCCAGGAGGGTAAGTCCGGCCTGTCTGTCGCCTTCATAGAGAGCCTCCATGGCAGCAAATTTCACCGGTTCAACCTCTGCAATTGTCCGTACCGATATATCACCCGTAAAAATCAGCGCAACCGAGGAAAAGAAACCGAAAACTGATGCAATAGCAATACTTTTCAATGCCATCTCCTTTTCCCGGTTCTTCAGCAGGAACCATGAGCTTATGCTCAGAACAAACATTGAAGCCAGGACAAAACCTGATGTTATGGTATGGAAAAATTTCTCCATGGCTACCGGATTAAACAGTACCGCCCGGAAACTCTGCATCTCATTACGCGCTGTTTCAGGATTAAACAGCATCCCAACCGGATTCTCCATCCATGCATTTGCCACAAGGATCCACAGGGCCGAAAGATTGGCCCCGATAGCTACCAGCCAGGTAGAGGCAAGATGGAACTTTTTGCTCACCTTCCCCCAGCCAAAGAACATGACTGCAACAAAAGTCGACTCAAGGAAAAAGGCCATAATACCCTCCACGGCAAGCGGAGCCCCGAATATATCACCTGCAAACCATGAATATTTTGACCAGTTAGTTCCAAATTCAAACTCAAGGATAATACCCGTCGCAACCCCGATGGCAAAATTAATCCCAAACAGCTTCATCCAGAATTTGGTAATTTTCTTCCATACCTCCGATCCTGTCCGGTAATATTTTGTCTCCATTATTACCAGAATGAACGAAAGACCTAATGTAAGAGGTACAAATAACCAGTGATAGATTGCCGTTAGGGCAAATTGAGCCCTGGACCAGTTCACAAGTGACAGGTCGATATTCTCAATCATATTTTTCTGTTTTTGTAGTCAGCTGCTCAAGCATGTATTTGCTTCTCTCCGAATCGGAACCGAAATCCCTCTTCAGCAGATCAGGGAAGAAGAAAAGCTTCAGAATAAAGAACATAATAAATAATTTGAAAATTATAACGACCCAGACCTTAACTCCCCAGTCCGGCAGATTTCTGAAACCTTCCAGGTAAAAGTTAATTACTTTCCTTATCGGATTGTTAACCATCATTTATTCCCGGTCTCCTAAGTAAAATTAAGGTCTTAAATATAATAATTATCAAACCGTTTGTCATTCAATTATTGAAGATATTTCTACCACCTTACCCTTCAACTTCCTTCAAATCTCTGCTGTTATGGCTTACCAGCAGTACCCTGGCTGGTTCGGGTTTGTAATCCGTGCCTTCACGATTTTTCCTAAAATAATTCTGCCAAAGTGAACATGCACAAATAGACTAAAGTGCCATTTTGGCAGTGTTGATTGATTCCTAACTGCCATTTTGGCAGATATAGATAGATGGTATACAATTTGAAACCATCTTATCAGAGACTTAAAAATAATAATTAATTAAATAACAGGAGGACAAATTATGTTACCAATTATCAGAACAAGGAATTTCAGACCGGTATTTGAATCTGACTTTTTTAATGAAGGTTTTAATTCGCCAATCTTTGGGAACGGATTAAACAAGCCGGCAGTAAATATCAGGGAAGATGAGAAACAGTTTGGTATTGAGGTCGCACTTCCCGGATTGAGCAAGGACGATATCAAGATTGAGATTGAGAAGGACATGCTTATGATCTCATCTGAGCGTAAGGATGAAAAAGAGGAAAGCAGGGATGGTTATACCAGGAAGGAATTCGGGTACTGCTCATTCTGCAAGAATTTCAAGATCCCGGAAAATGTAGAAGCAGATAAGATCAGCGCTGTCTTTAAAAACGGGATACTGAATATTGAGCTTCCCAAAACCAAAGAGGAGACTAAATTAAGCCGTACTATCAAGATATCGTAAGATACTGATCTGCATTACAGCTAATAAAAGAGTATCCGGCCCTGTCGATAAAGCGGCAGGGCTTTTTGTATTATATCCTCAGCACTCATGCCTGATTGCATCTCACAACTTCATCGGCAAACCTGTTGCCAAATGATACCAGTTCAATAGTTTTAGTCTCATCTGGCATGAACTTAAATGAGGCATTCTCACCAAAATCTTTTAGCTTAAGATTCTTAAGGTTCTCAGAAATTATTGTCACTGCCTCTCCACTCCATCCATACGAACCAAAGGCTGCAGATAACTTACCACGGTCGCGCAGAGGATTTATTACAGCAAAGAGCCTGTAAACAGGAAGTAGTGTATTTTGATTTATGGTTGGAGAGCCTACAATAAGGGCATCGCATTTCACCACTTCAGCCTCCAGCTCACCAAGCTCTATCTTTTCAATATCCATTACCGTCGCTTTCATGTTGGGCCTGCTTAAAATCCCCTGCGCGATTGCTTCAGCCATTTCCTTTGTATAACCGTACGCTGATACATACGTAATGAGAACATTTTTCTCAGGCTTATTATCGGTCAATTTCAGGTATTCTATTGAATATTTTTCTGTGATATCAACTAATTTTTTCCAGTCAGACCGGAGTATAGGACCATGGCCGGTACAAATGGTATTTATCTCAAGTAACCTGATCTTTTCAATCGCCTTCAGCATGAACTTACTGAATGGTTTGAGGATGACATCAAAATAATATTTAAATGAATCATGGAAGTCGCCCACAAGGTCATCGAACATCTCTTCACGGCAATAATGGGAGCCGAAAGAGTCGCATGTAAATAGCAGTCTGTCCTCCTCAAGGTAGGTATATATTGAATCGGGCCAGTGAAGATTAGGGGCAGAGATAAAATGCAGTCTCCTATTGCCAAGATCAAGCGTATCACCATCTTTGACTACCATAGATTTAAATGGTCCGGGCACCATGTCGGACAGGTACCTGATAGCATTTCCGCTGCCAACTACAATTACTTCCCTGGCAATTTCAAGGAGGTGAATAAGCGATCCGGAGTGATCGGGTTCGGTATGATCCAGAATAACATATTCAATATCTGCCGGATCTGTAAGGGTTCTTAATTTACTAAGCCAAACCTCCGAAAAATTCTCCTTTACGGTCTCGATAACTGCTTTCTTCTCAGCATTTATGAAATAGGAATTGTATGTGGTGCCCTGCCGGGTTTCCATGACGATATCAAAGGTTAGGATATCATGATCAAGAACTCCAACCCAGCTAACATCTTTGCATATATCAAGAACCTTGCTATCGGAAGTTTTCATTTACATTCTATTAATATAATACAATGAATCAATTAACCCGGAAACCTTGCAAGGACACTTTTATTTGCCCTTACCTGCTGAAGTATTGGTATAACAATTTCAGAATTCCCGGGGAGAAACAGATCGACCCTGGAACCCAGCTTGATAAACCCTAGTTCATCACCCTGCTTAACCACCTCTCCCTCCTTTGAGTATGTTACGATTCTCCGGGCAATAGCGCCGGCAACCTGACGAACCAGTATCTCAATATTATTTTCTGTCTCGATCACCACGGTAGATCTCTCATTTAACTCTGATGACTTCGGGTGCCATGCAACCAGGTATTTCCCCGGATGATATTTTACATATTTGATCCTGCCTGAAACCGGATATCTGTTGCTGTGCATATTCACCGGCGACATAAAAATTGAAACCTGCATCCTCTCTTCCTTAAAATATTCACCTTCATAAGTGTTTTCAATTACCACAACTTTCCCGTCTGCCGGAGAGTATACCAGTTGATCATCCGGTTGCAGATATCGCCGGGGCAATCTGAAGAAAAAAAGAAGAAAAACGTATAATATCAGGGTTACAAATAAAATAATAAGCTTCCCCAGGGTGTTCCCGGGCAGGATAAACTGAGCAATGATATTTACAATAATAATTGTAATAAAACCAAACAGCAGAATTTTATATCCTTCCTTATGAATACTCATAGTGCGCAAAACTAATCAACAGATTGCAATCATCCAAACAGGCTGATGTAAAGAAAAAGCAAGGGGAAGGCTATCAGAACTCCATCGAACCTGTCGAGAAAACCTCCATGACCGGGCAGAAAGTGGCCGGAGTCCTTTACGCCTGACGTTCTCTTTAGAAGAGATTCCACAAGGTCACCAAGGGTTCCTCCAATACTTATGAGCAGGGCAAGTATTAACCAGTCAATTCTTCCAACCACGCCAAACCATCCGGAAAGGAACCAGGCAGCCACGATGTTAAGTACCAGTCCGCCAATAAATCCTTCCCATGTTTTTTTTGGAGAGATCCTCTCAAACAGTTTGGTCTTGCCAATAGTTATTCCTGTAAGGTAAGCGCCTGTATCATTTATCCAGAGCAGGAGAAAAAACCCCAGGATAATTGCAGGTGAATATTCTACTTCACCTGAGGAGATAAATGAATGCATGCCCCCTTCCCCAAATGCCATAAAAGGGAACAGGGAGAACGGTACTGAAGTATATATTACACCGGTAAATGTTTGAGCGATCGATTGAAATGGATTATTCTTTTTCGTGAAAAGTTCAAATATCAGGATATACATAGGAAAGAGCAGGAACAACAGATAGATCTTTGCTGAAACCATCTGCATTGCATGAGCCACGGATACCAGATATATAAAGCCCCCGGATATAAGTCCTGCAAGATGCTGCGATTTGATCCCCTGGAGCGAAACAAGCCTGTAGTATTCATGAAGTGATCCAAGGACCATAATCAGCCCCAGCAGGATAAAGGAGACCGGATGGATCAGGATTGAACCGAGGATGATCACCACGATCCAGAAGCCTGTAATAGTTCTCACCAGAAGATTATTCAATGCTAAAGATCCTTTATTATTTGTTTGGCCCTGATCACAAAATCCCTGAGTACATACAGCTCAAATTCTCCGAAACCGTATGCCCTGTCCTTTTTGTTCATTATAACAGATTCAATACCTCTCTCTTCAAGGATCTGACGGGCCAATTCCACCTTAATTTCATCCACTGATTCAAATATCCTTACCCAGTCTTTTTCCATATGAGGCAAATATCTGCTGGCACAGGTTATTGTTTGTCCTTTTCCTCTCCCTTCCGCGAATCTACCTTCTTTTTAGTTCTTGTCGAAGTTCTTCCGGCAGCAGGTTTTAATTCTTCTATCAGTGCTTTCTGCTTTTCGCCTTTCTTTTTACCAAATATCTTTTCAAGGTCCTCACTAAAGATCACCTCCTTTTCAAGGAGCTGACTGGCAAGCTTTTCAAGACCTGGCATATTCTTCTTAAGCACCTCTTTTGCCCTATCATAAGATTCTGTGACTATTCTCTTGGCTTCAGCATCAATAAGTTCTGCAGTCTTTTCACTATAGGGTTTAGTAAAACCATATTCATTCTGTCCCGAAGAATCATAAAAACTGATGTTGCCGACCTTTTCGCTCATTCCGAAGTAGGATACCATTGCATAGGCCTGCTTGGTAACCCTCTCAAGATCATTAAGGGCACCCGTGGATATCTTCCCGAATATCAATTCTTCTGCTGCCCTTCCCCCGAGGGCATATGCCAGTTCATCAAGTATCTGTTCGGTGGTGGTCAGTTGCCTCTCTTCCGGCAGGTACCAGGCAGCACCAAGCGCCCTTCCCCGTGGAATTATCGTAACTTTTACCAGCGGACTGGCATATTCAAGGAGCCAGCTCACTGTGGCGTGCCCCGCTTCATGATACGCTATGGTCTGCTTCTCCTGCACAGAGATGATCTTGGTTTTTCTTTCCATTCCTCCAACTATCCTGTCGACGGCATCAAGGAAATCCTGTCTCCCAATCGATTTCTTATTATTTCTCGCGGCAATCAGCGCTGATTCGTTACAAACATTAGCGATATCGGCCCCGGAAAATCCGGGTGTCTGTTTCGCCAGGAAATCTATATCAAAGTCTTTCGGGAGCCTGAGTGGCCTGAGGTGCACCTTGAAGATCTCCCTGCGTTCATTCAGATCAGGAAGCTCAACCTGTATCTGGCGATCAAATCGTCCTGCCCTCAGCAGGGCACGGTCGAGGATGTCAGCCCTGTTAGTGGCAGCCAGTATAATTACTCCCACGTTAGTACCGAAACCATCCATTTCGGTAAGCAACTGATTGAGGGTATTCTCCCGTTCATCATTTGCGCCGAAGTTCGGATTTCGTCCCCTGGCTCTTCCAACTGCATCAATTTCATCAATAAAAACAATGCATGGGGCCTTTTCCTTAGCCTGCTTGAACAGATCCCTGACCCTTGAGGCACCTACACCCACAAACATTTCAACAAAATCGGATCCGGAGATCGAGAAGAAAGGTACATTCGCCTCTCCGGCAACAGCCTTGGCAATAAGAGTCTTCCCTGTTCCGGGAGGCCCGACAAGCAGGGCTCCTTTGGGTATTTTACCCCCCAGCGAAGTATATTTCTTGGGATTCTTAAGAAAATCAACGATCTCCATTACCTCAGTTTTGGCTTCCTCCAAACCTGCCACATCATTGAAGTTTATTGTTACATTGGTATCCTTGTCAAATACCTGTGCTCTTGATTTGCCAACATTGAAGATGCTGCCGGCTCCGCCACCGGAGCCGCCTCCGGCCATTCGTCTGAATATGAAAAGCCAGATAAGAACAATGATCAGCATCGGGAGTATCCACCCAAGGATATCCCCAAAATAATTTTTATGTGTCTCATAGATAGGATGGAGCCATTCACTTACACTATAACCCGATGCTTCCAGAGCCTCCGAAAGTGCTGACTCAAAAAGTTCAACAGTTCCAAAACTATATATGTAGTTTGGCGAGGCGCCTGTCAGGCTAAATGCACCGGGAGGTGAAATGTCAGGATAACGCCCCGACTCCAGGGCTTCACTTTTAAGATATATTTCGGCATGTTCCTTGTTTACTACTACGATCTTTTGGATATCGTGATTCTGGATCATCAACTCAACATCCCTCCATTGCTCCGCTTTCTTGATATTCCTTCCGCCACCAAAAATAAGGTTCAATCCGATTAATCCAAAAGCAATAAATGCGAAAAGCCAGGTAGGATTAAATTTAGGTTTATTCTCTCTGCCTCCCGGAGTGTTAGCCTGTTTATTATTTTCTTTTTCAGCCATTTACTCAAAATTTACCTTGTCTTCAACCACTTCACTTACAGCATCTGCCCAGAGTGCTTCCAGATTATAAAAGTTTCTCTGTTCTTCCCTGAAAATATGAACCACCACATTGGTGTAATCGATCAATGCCCAGAGGCAATTATCAAGTCCCTCTTTATGATGGGCTATTTCGCCTGTCTTCTTTTTCACGGTAAAGGCAACAGATTCGGCAATAGAATCAACCTGTGTTCCCGAAGCTGCATGACAAATTATAAAATAATCACATACGGAGTTTTCAAGCTCCCTTAAATCCAGCTTGACAACATGCTCCCCCTTTTTTTCAAAGATCCCTTCCAGAATACTATTAACCAGTAATAAAGATTCGTCCTTGCTATCGTTCATTAAACTTATGTCCTGTAATTAGATCGCTCTATTGCCTGGCAAAATTACTAACAAAAATCGTACTTTTACCATAGTAGTTTAGATTTTACAATTACAGTGCCATTTTAATAACATAGGGGTCAATGTGACTACTGTTCCCGATTGTTAATCACCAACTCTCTGAAAGCTATGATCATAGGGGCGAAAATTATCCGACGTGAAAAAGTGTCATCTACAAATTCGGTTGCAGCGGCGCTTTTATCAACAGGGGTGGTGGTGGAAGGTACAGTAATAATTGCTGCCGAACAGTCTGAGGGGAAGGGCCAGAAAGGAAACAGATGGGAGTCGGAGCCCGGTAAGAACCTTACAATCAGCATAATACTTTACCCGACATTTCTCCGGCCCGATAAGCAGTTCTATCTGTCAAAGACCATCTCCCTGGCAATAATTGATACTTTAAGATCATTTTGCAGCGATTTATCCATTAAATGGCCTAATGATATCTATGTCAGGAATGACAAAATTGCAGGTATTTTAATTGAAAGTTCATTATCCGGCGACATTATCGAGAGCTGTGTGGCAGGAATAGGCCTGAATGTGAACCAGACGAGGTTTATCAGCAATGCTCCTAACCCGGTATCATTAAAATCAATTACGGGCCATGATCATGACCTTCAGGGCATACTGAAGATATTATGTTCCGAATGTGACAAATGGTATAACCGGCTGAGAGATGATGAACTGGAGCTTATCGAAAAAAGCTATATCCGGTACATGTACAAATTTGGGGAGCAACACCTGTTCGAGTCATCAGGAAATGTATTCAGCGGTACGATCAGGGGTGTTGATGAACAGGGAAAGCTGCTGATAGAGAATGCAGAGGGCAAGATCCTCTCCTTTGCCTTCAGGGAGGTTGACTTTACCCATTCAGAGTATCCCAGTCGCTGAAATTTTCAAGTCCGGATACCAGTTTCTCCAGAAAATCATCAATTGGTTTGGCTGCCATCACCCTGATCATCGGATTAATACCGGCCTTAATGGTGATCTTCACCCTGGTATCATTCTCCGCAACCTGTTTGAGTTGGATCCAAAGATATGATCTAGTATTATTCAATCCATCACCGGCAAATTTAACCGTTGAAAAAGGCTCCTTACCGATAATGCTAAGCTTCACTCCCCCCACCGGCGACAATTCAAAGCTGCAACTGTCAGTTGCAGCATTCCAGTTTTCTATTGTTCCACCGGGTATAAACCGCCCGAAATTCCTCATGTCGGTGATAAAGTTGTAAACAACCTTGTCAGAGGCACATATCTTACCTGTCCTGCTTTCAAATTTTGACAGCTCCATTATTCATCAGGTTTAAATGCCCCATTTTGATGGCTCTTCCCTCCAAACTTTAAGAGTTTCAAGCTCACCGCCGGAAATATAGCCTGTTTCCACAGCTCTGTTCACAAGTTCAGTATAACTGCTTAATGTATGAAGCCTGCACTCTTCATTTTTAAAAGCTTCTGTTGCCTTGTTGAACCCATAGGTAAAAATGGCCAGCATCCCAAGTACCTTGCAGCCTGCATCCCTGAGTGCACGCACCGCATTCAGGCTGCTGCCACCTGTTGAAACAAGGTCTTCGATCACGAGGACAGTCTGTCTTTCGTTATATGAGCCCTCAATCTGATTGCCCAGTCCATGCTCCTTGGCTCCCGACCTCACATAAATAAAAGGGAGATTGAGCCTGTCGGCAACAAGCATGCCATGTGCAATTGCTCCGGTGGCCACACCTGCTATCACTTCTGCTTCAGGATAAAGGCTTGTGGCTCTGTCAACAAAATAATCTCTGATATAGTTTCTGACCTCTGGAAATGACAGGGTCTTACGATTGTCGCAATAGATGGGTGACTTCAATCCGGAAGCCCAGGTAAAAGGATTTGATGGTTGCAGTTTTATTGCTTTAATTTGTAAGAGGTAATCAGCTATTTTTTTTGCACTGTATTCCATGAACTGATGTATAAGGTTTATTTTGAAAACAGATTTATGGTGCTGAGCAGTCAGCCCGACCGCATGCAAAAATACTGCTTATTCTATAAATTCCATGATCAAATGGAGCTTTATGACAAGATCTCGGAATTTATTAATAACCGTAACCTGAAGTGTGCAAATTTTTATTCCTATAAGGCAAACCATCTCTGGAAAGCTTTTGAGAGTTATTTTAACTGGGTGGAAGCAGCGGGCGGAGTGGTGATACATGATACTGACCAGATATTGTTCATTAAGAGGTATGGCAAATGGGACATCCCGAAGGGACATATTAAGAAAGATGAAAAACCTGATGAGTGTGCATTGCGGGAGATCGGTGAAGAGTGCGGGATAACCGGGAGTACAATCACCGGTCAGCTCAGACCAACATACCATATCTATCCATACGGGAATAAATATTATCTCAAAAAGACCTTCTGGTTCTTATTGGATTACAAGGGCCCGTATGAGACCAGTCCCCAGCTATCAGAAGGTATCACTGAGGCTACATGGCTTCCGTATGGTAAGCTTCCGGGTATTATGAATGAGACATGGGCTTCAGTTTCTGATGTTCTCAATGAGGTCTCGCTGAAGCTGTTCAAGAAGTAAATTACGCAGATTTTCAGAGGGGAATGGCGCCGGTGCCGAGATAATCCTTCCCTCCCTGTTTAAAAGGTAAAAGGATGGGAAGAACTTAACTTCATACAATCGTTGAAGCCCTTCCGACCTGCTTCCGTCAAGCAGAATCCATCTGAATCCTGCACTTTTCATTTTTGCCACACCACCCTGAAAATCCTTATCTGCCAGTATTGTAACGATATCCAGGTCATTCCCATACTGTACATGCCAGGATTTCAGCAGGCTGTATTCTGAAAGTGTTTGCCAGGAGGAAGATTCCCCGAAGGTCAGGATCACATGTTTCCCGGCAAGACTGTCAGGTGAAATCAGTTTGCCCTCCTCATCCGGAAGCGAAAATCCGGGAGGCTTGTTGCCCTGTCTGAGCCTGGCAATCTTACTGACGATACGCTGTGATATCTCCCTGACTGACCGATAGGTGGCATCCCTGCCAAGACTCTCCAGGAGCTTGTAAATCCCATCCTTGCTGAATGAGGATGAATAGTATTCATTATACAGATTGAACACGATAATGTACTCCAGAAGCTCATTGTTGGTTATCTTATATTCCCCGCCTACCAGCTCCTTAATACCCGGTATGGAGGATGCCATGTTGATATATCCCCTCAGTTCCCGGGAATTGCTGCCGGAAAGCATTTGTGACAATGACCCCCCGAAAAGTTCCTTAACAAGCCTGGCACATGCGATATTCCTGCTATCAAATTCCCTGTCAAGAAACTCGATCGCCGAGTCCCGCAAGCTGTTCTTTCGCATCGAAAGTACTTTAATCGAGAATATTTCGCTATTTGTATAAAGGTTATAATATTCATTATCCGTGATATGCCGGGCCCTGCTCAATTCACCGGTCAGTGAATCATAGTTCGCCTTCTGCAACCTGTAGAACATATCCCCGGTAATCAGGTCAACTACCTTATGGTAAACCGAGTCAAAATCCCGGATTTCGTTATTCAGGCTATGCCTTGCTCCGGCCCTGAGCTGATACCCGATATGCTCAAAATAGGGGTTATTCCTGTCAGCTACACTCATAGCGATAAAGGGAGGCAGTATAAGGTCGTAATTCTCATCCTGAACTGCATGAAAGAACAGATCATATACTCCATACCTTAAAAAAAGTACTTCCCTGTCTTCAATTGATACTTCAAAACTGAAATAACCATCCTTATCAGGGATGATATAACCCAGGGTTTCCTGTTCATCTGTGATCAGGTCAGAGTACTTGAATACTTCAATTGTTTCTCCTGCAGCACCAGGTGCCTCCCCGGACATAGTGACTGATCCTGCGGCACCAGGTGCCTCCCCGGACATAGTGACTGATCCTGCAGCCAGGTTGTAATGAATTAATATTAAAAAAACAGGGAGAAAAGTAACTCTTCTCAGCATTTTACATATACTTTTTTATATCGATCCCGGCAGGAAGGAATTTTGAGGCATCGCCACCATTTCGGATAATGTCACGAACTATTGTTGAATTTATTGGTGTATGCTCAGGAGCTGTCAGAAGCATTACGGACTCAATTTCAGGATACATTGTCTTGTTCATCTGAGCGATAGCCCTTTCATATTCAAAATCGGCAGCCGTCCTGATACCGCGCAACAGGAACCTGGCACCTGTTTTCCTGCAATAATCAACTGTTAAACCCTCGTAATGATCAACAGTAACTCTGTCATTACCGCTAAAAACATCTGAGATCATACGTTTTCTGTTCTCAAGAGTGAAGAATCTTTTCTTGATGGCATTAGCACCTATTGCGATAATGATTTCATCAAAAAGAGCTAAGCTACGACGAACAATTGATTCATGACCAATTGTAAACGGATCAAAAGAACCCGGGAATACTGCTATCTTTTTTTCTGACATATTAAAGGGGTTACATTTATTACTAGCTAATTTCCTTACTTTCGTTGGCATTTACAAATAATATATTTCCGAGATCATTGTAACCTCCGAAAAGATCAACACCCTGGCTTTCGAGATCCTGGCTTGTAAAGCCCAGTATTGTAAGGTCCGAATCTGTTGAATTCCGGCTTACCAGTTCGCATCTGCTTTTGTTTGCAGGCACAAACTGTACATTTGATGCTGAGATCGGTAATCTGCCAGACCTGATTAGCTCAAGCAGCTCCTCCCTCTTGCTCTCCAGTTCATGCTCTTCAAAAGCTGCAAAGATCTTTATTTCCCCTTTTTGCCAATCAGGATGACCCAGGATAATGTAGGCAAGCAGGATCATCAGGTTGGCATTCTCATAATCATGATGTGTGATCCATATATGTATCTGTCTCCGGTAGCCAAATCCTTTATAGGAAGTGTTCAGCACACAAATATCGAATCCTGTAGAGGAGATCAGTTCATAATTTTTCAGCGGTTCCCTCAGAGATTCAGGTTCAGTCCTGGAGAACTCAAATAATATCATATTGTTCCCCTTTCCGGAGATGCCCGATAATTGGATAACCTGGGCAATGGCAGTAGTATAGGAAGGGCTGATTATAGTATCCAGGTAAACCCTGCTCCTGCTACCCGACGAAAGATTAAGCAGCTTGTCAACCGCCTCTCTCGAGGCAGTGTTTGTGCTCTGGTTCAGATAACCTTTTATATAATGAATATATGTCCCGAATCCATAGCGGTATGAGATCCATCTGAGCAGGTCGAATGCTGTCCTTCGTTTGAATGAGTCGGCCGAAATACAGATTGCAAACGGCCTCCATGATGAATTCAGGTCTTCGGTGTCGGCACGCTGGGCAAAGACCTGTAACTGCCTGCTTAGCTGGAACAAAACCCCTCTGAATAATTTTTCAAGCCCCCTCTTCTCCTTCGAGGTGACACTGATCATATAATAGAAAAGGCTCATAAACATTATTGAAAGGATAGCATAGGGCATATTCATTTTGAACATTAGCCAGAGTGACATTATTGCTCCCAGCAATGAAATATACCATCGCGACCTGAAGGTAGGCCTGTATGACGGATCTGCAGCAAAGTGTTCAAGAAATGAGATAAGGCAGATCGCTCCATAGGTCACCATGAAGAACATGGAGATGATCTGAGCAACGAAGTTAATATCTCCGGCCACGATGAAGATGACAGCAATAATTATGGTGACTGCCGATGAATTTACCGGTTCATTGCTCTTTCGTTTTCCCCTGGCAAACCACCTGTTGATACTCTTTGATGGAAAAATCCTGTCTGATCCCAGTGCCTGCAAGGTCCTTGGGGCCACCATTACAGATCCCAGAGCGGAGGAGAGGGATGCGGCTGCCAGACCTATGGGTATTATTGGTCCCCAGAGAGCAATATTTCTCATAATCAGCTGATCGGCATCAAGTTGTTCAGGACTTGCAGATATTGTCAGTTTATAGGCTACTGCAATATATATAAAGAACCCGGCTACAGTTGCCAGGAGGGTGCCCCGCGGAATTGACTTCTGAGGCTCGCGAAGATCACCTGATAAACCCAGTCCTGCAGCCAGGCCGGTAAATGCCGGAAATACAATTGTAAAGACATAGAAAAAACTGTCAGGATTGGCAATCCTTGCGTTGAAGTTGATTGCTTCCGGTGGATTCCCAACTTTTCCTGCAAGAAAGAGTATAATTGCTGAAAATAAAAGGGCAACCACAAAGTAGAGGAATTTCATCCCGAGATTTGCACCCCTTGTCAGGAACAGGACAGAAAGAAGTGCCATTGCAGGAAGGCTGATCCACCTTTTGTCAATAATATGAATGTTGGAATTCTCCGATAACCAGTTGAGCACCGGGTCAAAAGCCTCTGCAAAGGCAATGATATAAAAGGCAACGCTGATAGCCTGCGACAGGTACAGTGCCATCCCAATAGCTGCCCCTATTTTCAAACCGAACGACCTGGATATTATATAATATGCACCTCCTCCCCTAACCCTCTGGTTAGTCGCGATCTCAGCCACTGCCATTGCAGTGGGCATAGTAACAAGGTGACCGATGATTATAATCCCCAGTACGCCAATGAAACCTGTGTGTGCAACTGCATATCCAAACCTGAGGAAAAGGATCGCTCCCAGGATCGTGGAAACGGCCGTCATAAAGACCGGCATGGTCCCAAAGTTGGCTTTCTGTTCACTAATCAGACGAGCCATATCAGACAGATTAAATTATCTTTTTGGGATTGTCAACCAGTTGTTTGAGGAGTGCCTGATCGAGCACATTCATTATGGTTGTTACATAGGTAAACTTCAATCCCTTCAGGTATATCTCCTTGATATCCTCAACATCTTTCCTGTTATCCTCAGAGAGGATAATTTCCTTCAGACCGGCCCGTCTGGCTGCCAGTATCTTCTCTTTGATCCCTCCAACCGGAAGTACAATACCTCTCAGGGTGATCTCACCGGTCATGGCTATAAACTTCTTTACCTTTCGCTGTGTGAAGGCTGAGGCTATTGATGCAGCCATTGTGATACCTGCCGAAGGACCATCCTTTGGGATCGCACCTTCAGGAACATGAACATGAATGTTCCACTTCTCAGCAAAATTATCAGGAAGGTTCAGCACATCTGTATTAGCTTTGAGATATTCAAGGGCAATAACAGCCGATTCTTTCATTACATCACCCAGGTTACCTGTTAGTGTGAGTTTTCCATCACCCTTACTGAGGCTGGTCTCAACAAAGAGTATCTCTCCACCTACCGCAGTCCATGCCAGTCCGGTAACCACACCTGCCTGCTCATTGCCGGAATACTGGTCGCGGTTATACTTCGGCGGGCCGAGTATTCCGGGTAACCGTTCCCTGGTCATGACAGGATCATATTCACCGTTTGATGCCAGATCCCTGGCCGATCTTCTTATAAGTTTAGCCAGTCGTTTATCCATTTCCCGTACTCCCGATTCCCTGGTATACTTATCAACAATCTCCTCCAGTACTTTTCTGCCTATCTTAAACTGCGATTTCTTAACTCCATGATTGGTAAGCTGTTTAGGCAGAAGATGACGTTTAGCTATTTCAATCTTTTCCTCCAGGAGATAACCGTTAATCTCTATCAGCTCCATCCGGTCCTTCAAAGCAGGACCGATCGTGGAGAGTGTGTTGCCGGTAGCAATGAACAGGACATTTGACAGGTCATATTCCAGTTCCAGAAAATTGTCGTGAAATGATCCGTTCTGTTCCGGATCAAGCACTTCGAGAAGAGCAGAAGAGGGATCACCCCTGAAATCCTTGCCGACCTTGTCAATTTCGTCCAGTATGAAAACAGGATTTGAAGAGCCTGCCTTCTTTATATTCTGTACTATCCTGCCCGGCATAGCCCCTATGTATGTTTTCCGGTGGCCCCTTATTTCAGCCTCATCATGCAGGCCCCCCAGCGACATTCTGACATATTTGCGACCCAGAGCCCTGGCAACCGACTTTCCAAGGGATGTCTTCCCGACACCTGGTGGGCCATACAAACAGATAATAGGCGACTTCAGATCGCCCTTGAGCTTTATGACCGCCAGGTGTTCAAGTATCCTTTCCTTTACCTCATCGAGCCCGAAATGATCATCGTCAAGCACTTTACGTGCATTTTCAAGATCGAGGTTATCATCTGTATATATTCCCCACGGCAGATCAAGGAGAGTCTGGATATAGTTAACCTGAACGGAGTATTCAGCTGCTGCAGGGTTAAGCCTCTGAAGCTTGTCAAGCTCCTTTTCGAAGGTCGCAGCTACTTCCTCATTCCATCTTTTCTCCTCGCCCCTTTGCCTGAACTCTGTGATCTCCTTTTCATGCGGATTATTACCCAGCTCATTCTGAATAGTCTTCATCTGCTGCAGGAGCAGGAATTCACGCTGCTGCTGATCGAGATCACTTTTAACCTTTGATTGAAGCTCATTCTTCAGTTCAAGTAGCTGCATCTCCTGAACAAGATGCTCAAGCAGCATTACACCCCTGTCCTTCAATCCGTTAGCCTCAAGCAGTTTTTGTTTGTCCCTTACCTTTATATCTGTATTGGAGCAAATGAAATTGATAAGGTAAGTCTTATTCTCAATATTCTTGATGGCAAACGAGGCCTCCTGAGTGATAGTAGGGTTCAGTTTTATGATCCTTATTGAAAGATCCTTCAGTGATCCCACTATCGCTTCAAATTCCCTGCTGTTATCAGGTGGCAGGGCATCGATAAGCGGTTTAAAATGTGTCACCAGATAAGGGTCCTCCGAAATGGGGTCGGTGAGTTTTATACGCTTTCTTCCCTGGATAATTGCGGTTGTCGAACCATCAGGCATTTCCAGCAATTTAATGATCTGACCAATTGATCCGATCTGATTCAGATCCTGGTATCTGGGATTTTCAATCTCAGGATCAATCTGGGCTACCGTACCCACCACCTTATTACCCTTGTAGGCATCCCGTATAAGCCTGATGGATTTTGGCCTGCCAATAGATATAGGCAGCACAACACCGGGAAACAGGACATTATTACGCAGGGGCAAAACAGGTAACGAATCAGGCATCTGACCATCATCCAGTTCAAAATCATTTGCATCGGCAATAATCGGGATAATTTCTCCTTCCTCGTCCACTATTTCAGGAAACAAGATCCTGCTTAAACTCCTATCCTGCTTATTATTCATAATTTTCCAGCTATGTCAAAATTACATATTGTTTTACAAAATACACCTTTTTTCAGCTCCTGCCCTATTAAATAATCATTATGCCACTATTATTTTGAAGGTGAAAAAAAAGCCCCTTTGAAGGTAAAGGGGCTGTACATATGTCATTATTTGAGACTACCTGGTCTTTTTATTCATATGATTCTTATACCTGTTCATGAATTTATCGACCCTGCCGGCTGTATCTACCAGCTTCATCTTACCGGTGAAAAAGGGGTGAGAAGTATTGGATATTTCGAGCTTTATCAGAGGATACTCATTGCCATCTTCCCATTTTATCGTCTCTTTTGATGGTGCTGCCGACCTGGTAATGAAAGCCGTATCGTTCGACATGTCCTTAAATACGACGAACCTGTAATTTTCAGGATGTATTCCCTTTTTCATCTCTCTCTGTTTTAATTAATTTTCTTTTCTCCCTCTGATCGGGCCTGCAAAATTAATGAACAATTATTAAATCACAAAATGATATCCATTTTATTTGACTGTTTCCTTCCCTCTCTTCCTGATACATAATAGTCCGCCCTTTTATCATGTGAGGTTGTGACTCCCCTGATTCTCACAGCCTGAAGGTCCACATTTCAAGCCGGTTCCCTGCTTCAGCGAAACCTTCACCACCGTCCTGTTTACGGACGGATTCATTTCCCCATGGAGTTTTATTGAATATCTATTATCCTGTGGTCGATGAGAATAAATGTGAGAGTAAGCAGGATGGAATATATGACATAGGTAATGATCGGAATATACTCTCCCGGCCTGATCTTCATTTTTATCCACAGGTATCCGGCCAGGAAAACTTTTTCAACGAAATAAACAGCAAAGGTGGCCACGGCTACACCCACGGCCCCGTAATCCTTTACGAGCCACAGGCTCAATGGAATATTCAGGCATATCTCAATTACCGCCCCCAGAAGCGCAATCCTTGTTCTCTTCCGCCCGATTATGATTGTCTGGGGGAAGATAAGACGTGGTATTACAAGGAGTATATAGACCATGAAAATATCAGCGCTCTGGACAAAATCGGGAGTGAACAGTCGGGGATAGAACCAGCGGGAAAATATCATTGTTATTATCGAGATCGGGAAAAGGTAGTGCATCAGCTTCTTCGATTTCGCCTTTATCATTTCCAGCGACTCCTTCATCATTGAGCGGGTACCGAATTTTGGCAGCATGGCATTACTCAGTCCGTTAGCCAGAAGCAGTACCAGTGGCAATTCCTTGGCCCCATACCTGAAAATTGCAAACATCCTGGGATCATCGAAGTAGGATGAGACTATGGTTCCGTCGATATACTGTGCCGACCCGCTGATGAGAGATGTCAGGATAAGTGGTAACCCAAGCTTGAAATGCTCCTTCATGAATTCGGGTGAGATCTTCCATTCGGCATATCTTTTCAGTAGTATGATAAGCCATATCCATCTTATCCCTGTAATTGCAAGCATCCCGTATACCGCCCAGATTATATCCTTTCCCGACAGTACCGGGATAAGTATAAAGGCCAGTTGTGCCACGAAGGTATATATTCCGTATTGTATGATCCTGTACGACCTGTCGCGCAGAAGATATATGTATTCTATAAGGCACACCGGACTGCTCAGCAGCAGGTAGAGCAGCAGCAGGTTGAGGTAAGGCACATTACCTGTTATACCATAAACCGAAAAATTATTCTTTATCAGGTGCCCTGTAATGAAAAATAAGAGGCTGAATACCGTCAGCAGCAGGAACGCGTTGAAGAGTTCGGGGGATTTCTTACTTACATTTTCCCCCAGTCTTCGGAACGAGCGGTTACGGTTGTAGAGGGGCAGGAGTGATTGTATTATTCCGGTAACCCAGAAGAATGTAAGAAGACTGGCTATGAACATGAACATTTCCCAGGTGCCTATCTCCTCAGGGGACAGGTGGCTTTTCGTAAAAACAACGCTGATAACAAGGAAGGCAGTAAACCTGAGTAGTTGGAATAATTGCAGTCCTGATATATTATTTATGAGCTTCTCTTTTGCCAAACCGTTGCCTTGTGATTATCCAATATCTTAATAACACCCAGCAATATAATCAATTGCATCATTCAGACATTTTTATTCCGGGTGGTGTAAAGATAACAATTGCCCGAATACCGTTATAAATGGGCTCAAATTATTTTGCATTATGGTTTTTTTGCGCTTATTTTGCATCCGCCAAATGGTGGATGTAGCTCAGTAGGTTAGAGCGCTGGATTGTGGTTCCAGAGGTCGCCGGTTCGACCCCGGTCTTCCACCCGGATTAAAGGGCTGCCACATTTGTGGCGGCCTTTATTTTTTAAGGACCGTCAAAAGTTTGTTTTGTTAAGGTCATTAATAAGTATGTATGTTAATTGTTTTCTGACCGGCCAAACGTGGTCAATAGGTCCGGCTTCTGCACAATACCTTATAACCATTATAAAATCGTTTCTGAGGGATAATAAAGAGGCCCCCGGTAGTGGATGTCGAATCAGGCAGGATATCCGAAATATCGTCCCGAAAGGAGGCGGGGGCATGGATCCAGGATATGAAAGAAAATTGACTTTGATATAAAAATGGCCTAATTTTGATTTACTGTCTAACAAAGTCCTTTCATTATGTCAAGCTTGAGAGATATTTATAAGTATTGGTTCAAGTTTGTTGAACATGAAACATAGCTATAGCTAATGCATATTTGGTGACTTATAAAATATTACATAATCATTGACAAAAAGATAAACATTAGTAAAACCCAATTTCTATCTTATTATGACCAAAAATTCAACAAATCTAATTGATAAAATCCCTGAGATGATTTCATAAGTCAAATGTATCTCTTAACTTTAACAATAAATCTGTCCAGAATTATTTGACGTTAAACAGTCCTGACCCAGTCATAGTAACCACCAGTATTTGAATCGTCAAGTATCTTGTCATTTACAGTTATCTTTGCGGTGTGTTCACCGCTGCTTAGCCCTAGGCTACTCAGGTCAATGAATAAAACAGAGAAGGCAACTTCATTCTCATCAACGAACCATTTTATATCAAACAGATCAGGATCAACAAGCGTAATAGATATCAATGGGATTGAAATGATCACTTAATCAACCGGCCGCACTTTCCTGTAGAAGACAAGTATTATCTTTTCCCTGCATAAAGCGCAGAAAGGATTAACATGCCGGTTCATCATACACTGTTCTGCAGACCGGTATATTTCATACTTGTTTCATCAGGATTGGCATACATCCATTTCCATATTTCAATATCAGTTAATGCCAGTCCTCCCATCTTAACCAGGTACCACAGTGTTGCAAGAGCTCGCAGTATTCTTTGCCCCTCCATATTTTTATATGCCAGCAGTCCTGCTATACCCTCTGTAATACCATTTGTTGGTACTCCGGCAAGAATAAAATTATCAACATCCCTTGTGCAGAAAACTGCGCTAGCCCTATGTCATATTAGGCCACGTACCAAACCTACCGGGGACCAGGAGGAAGGTGCATAAGCAGATACCGTGTCATTTGCATATACAAATGCAGCAATGTACCTTTGCCCTTATCGAGTCGGTGATCTTGGTTAGGATAGGTCATATAATCAAACTGCTTTCCCAACTCGATGAGTCGATCCACCAATCCCTCTGTGATCTCGAGATGGGTGTTAGTTTCTCCAGTGCCATGGATGATCAAGAGGTCTCCCTTGAGGCCTTCGGCAAAGTTGATAGGGGCGGATTGGTAGTATCCCTCGGGATTCTCCTCGACGGTCCTCATAAAAATCTCCTGGAATCCTGCATGGTATAGGTCCGGTTGCGGCTTGGGTGCAACGGCGATTCCTACTTGATAAACATCGGGTTTGCGGAACATGGCGTTTAGGGTGTTTGAACCACCGCCGCTCCAGCCCCAGATACCGACCCGTGACATGTCTACATATGGTCGGGTTCTACCAAGTTCCTGCAAACCTGCTGCCTGTTCCTCGGTGGAGAGTGGGCCAAGGCTGGGGAATATCGCTCGCCGCCAGGCAGCTCCCTTCGGCGCCGGAGTGCCTCGGTTGTCAATACATACCACTAGATAGCCCAGATCGGCTATCGTACGATGGTAAAGGGTGCTGGTGTGGTAGATGTTCCACTCGTCCAACACTTTTTGATTTGCCGGCTCACCATATACATACACTAAAACAGGATATTTTTTGGACGCATCAAAGTCATAAGGTTTAATCATCCATGCATCCATCACTACTTCTCCACCGATGTCAATCTTTAAAAACTCTGCTGGCTTGGAAATCAGCTTCTCCATTTTTGCGCGCAGCTCATGATTGTCTTCCAGTACGCGAACCACCCGGTGTGCTGGCAGTTCCACGAGTTCGGTTACTGTAGGTGTGTCGAACGTCGAATAGATATGAAATGCCCATCTGTAGTTGGGAGAGAAGTCATAATCGTGCCAGCCTGGCTGATCCGCGGGGGTGATCCGTTCAGGCTCTCCGCTCCCGGTAAGCCGCACGCGATAAAGATACTTCTGGGTAGCATTGTCAGGGGACGCATAATAGTAAAACCAGCCTCCAGCCTCGTCCACCATGCTACGCCAATCAAATTTAAAGTTTGACGATCGTCCATCAATAATATCTACGCCGTCAGGTGTCAATACCGCCTCCTCTTTTCCATCGCGCGAGTAAATATAGGCTCGGCGCCACCCATCATTTTCGCTCAATACGATAAACGCACTGCCACCACGTATCCACTTAAGCCCACCACTCCCACGACTGCCGGTAACCCAGGCTGAATCGGATTCGTGGTATATACTGATGACCTGGCCGGTTTGGATGTTAGCAATCAAAAAATCACGTTTATCCCTGCCGCGGCTAAACTTTTCTGCCAATACCTCTTCTGAATTCTCAGCCCAGCTCACCTGTCCAAGATAGTAACCCTCTTGAGGTGAGGGAATATTGAGCCAGCGAGTCTTTCCACCCCCGGCGGCGACAACACCTACACGTAAGGTTGCGATGGTACCACCTGCCTTGGCATACCGGACATATTTAATCTCTGGATACGTTGGGTCACTCGGTACAAGCATTGGCCGCAACTTAACATTAGACTCATCCGACTGCACATAAACGATCCGCTTTCCATCGGGGCTCCATACTGCATCACCGTTCGAAACAGAGTTAATCGCAGCATCCTTTGTGAGTTGAATTGTACGGTCTGCTTGCGTATCGTGCACGTACAGGTTCCCCTTTTCAGTATAAACGGAGCGCAGTCCGTCGGGGGAAATGCTTCCTCTCATCTCCTTCTGTGGAGAGTCCAGTTCACTGCGCTCACCGCTGACGATATCATAACGTACTCTTAGGTTCATCCCCGAAACAGACTCCATAAGTACAGAGTTATCACCTGTTGATGCCCTCAGCACAACCTCCGCTACTGTGTAACCAGAACTGTCTGGAAGCCAGGTTGGACGAAAGGACTTGGCATCGAATTCTTCCCGTTCGAAAATCGCCCGCAAACGTGCTTGGGCTTCAGCCGGGACCACGTTCTGATTATTCAAAGGGTTTTTTTCTACTGTTTTCTGACAACGGATTACCAGAATGGCAAAGGCAAGTACTAATCCTATCTTGATCAGATACCTGAACATAGCTTTTAACACGTCAAGATTTTTCATGGTTGTCATTAGTTAATATTTTTTGTTGTAAAGTTGATTTTTAAAAGATGATTATGTAGTTCAATTCATAATTTCAGAAATTATTAAGATAATATTATGTGCACCTTTAAATACTATTCTTTTGATGCCGTTGTTTAAAACAAATACATTGTTTGGTTTTAAAAAAAAGAAATAAAAATTAGCTATAAGTCAAGCTTAAAAACTTACCAATAAAGTTGTTTTAACCTATTACTTTGGTCCTGGGGGCAGATTATTTAATAAATAATTTGTCCTAAGAGTGTACAAATGATATTGTGTATTGATCCCTTCTCGTAATCCATGATTACGATTCGGATAAGACATCATGCTGAATTCCTTTTTATGGGCAACCAATTCATTAATCATTGATTCAAAACTTTGATAATGAACATTGCTATCACCTGTACCGTGGATGATCAACAACTTTCCCTTTAGATTGTGAACCCATGTAATGGGTGATCCTTTCTGGTACCCTTCAATATTATCATCTAATTGACCCATAAACCTTTCCTGGTAGGCAGGGTGGTAAAATTTTTGGTGGCTTACAAACGAAGAAGGCATAGCCACATGATATAATTCCGGATATCTAAATATCAAATTCAGGCTCATCTGTCCTCCTCCACTGTGGCCATAAATCCCAACCCTTGTAGGGTCTATATACGGGAATTGTTTTGGGATTATCCTGGTAGCTGCTGCGTGTTCCTGTGCTGCCAGCCAGCCTAATTGGCCATAAATTACTTTTCTCCAATTACTTCCTTGTGGAGACGGTGTTCCTCGCGGATCAATACTCATTACCACATAACCCTTTTGAGCCATCATCAGGTGCCATAAATATCTCATCCCATCCCATTTATCCAATACAGTTTGGCCCCAAGGCTCACCATATATATAATATAGCAAAGGGTACTTTTTATTTGGATCCATATCAGGAGGCTTAATACAATAACCATCCAGTTTTACACCATTGCCGATATCAACTTTAAAGAACTCCGTTGGTACCCGATTCATTTTTTCAAGCACCTCTTTTAGCTCACCATTATCCTCCAGGATTCTTACTTCCCTGTGATCTGGCAGACTGATAAGCCGATACTCCGGAGGGGTTTCCATTGAAGAGTAGATGTGAATTGCATATTTAAGATCGGACGAAAACTGGTAACTATTGGTTCCTTGAAAGTTAGCCGGAGTTATTCTTTGCAGAGTGCCTTTTCCATCCATTGATACTCTGTACAGGTATCGTTGAGTGGGGTTATCCGTAGAAGCCATAATATAAATCCATCCATTTTTTTCATCTACCCCGTAAACGTAGATTATATCATAGTTACCAGGCGTCAATAATGCATCCGTGTTATCATTTTCCGACTTGAGATATAAATGAACCCATCCATCCCGTTCACTAGTGTGAATAAACTTAGTTCCTTTACTTACCCACTGTATATTATTTGTTTCAACCCATTCCCTTTCATTCTCTGTATGTATTTTCCTTAATTTGCCATCAACCGTTGCAAGGTAAAAGTCTAATTGCTTTTGACTTCTGGGCAAAGTTTGTAATATAAGGTGGTTTAGATTTGGCTTCCACTCCATTTGCCAGATATAGTCTAAAGATTCTCCAGGCACATCTAGCCATTTCAACTCTTTACCTTTAAAGTCAGTTATACCCACTTTATTACCTGGTAGTTGCTGTGCAACCTTCACATACGGAAATTTAATAATCTCAGGGTATTGTGTTTCCGTATTATTAATCATATAGAAATCGGGGACCACACTATTGTCTTTCTGAACAAAAGCGATGTATTTACTGTCAGGACTCCAGGCATAACCAGATCTGCCATTCTTCTCCAGTGACGAGTTGAGTGCTGAAGTATTGCAGGTATTCATTTGTCCGTTGATTATTTTCTCAGATCCATCGCTTGTTAACTTATAGATAGTGAAAGCTCTCAAATCTTCAGCGTAAATATTGTTCTCAAATACGAAACTCACCATTTTCCCATCAGGGGAGAACTGTGCATTCCGAAGCGACCTATCCGGCATTTCTCTCCCTACTTTATACCAATCCCAGAGCAATAAATCCAATACCCAATAATCACCTGTGTTTCCACCAAATTCTTGTAACACAGAGTTAGTATAAATGAGTGCATGGGAATAATTCTTTGTGAAATAGTAATCTTCAATGCTTATTGGAGAAGAATACCCCGGGGGTATTAACCTCCAGGCTGGTATCATCACATTCCGCTCACCCGTTTTTAAATCATACGAAACAACTTCCTTGTAGCCCTTATAGTAATCTTTAGCTCCTTCTAATATGGCATAGGAAGACTTCTCTTCTAACCATTTAACCGGTCTAAAAGATTTGGCAGAAAGCATATCATCAAATAATCGATCTATTGTTAATAGAGAAGAATCTGTTTCCTGTGCTTGTAAAGGAAGAAACAATAAAACAAATGGCAACGCCAAAATAATCTGTTTAAATTTTCTGGATAGGTTCATGATGTTATTCATATTGTTTTTTGATTTTTATTGATTAATAAATACTAGAGATTCTTTTGAGGGACTTAATTGTCCGCACTAATGAAATAAACTTATACATAATACTTGATAGAAGCATATACTTTGTTACCCAATCAATGTATGCTGTTTGAATATTTATTGGAATTCTCTTGTTTTTATCTTAGAATTCGCATCTGATCAAGAATTGAAGTTGCCCAATTAAAAAAAAGCTAATCAATTAAATTTATACAGCCTTCAGGTAGCAAGTATGTATTTTAATTGTTCTCTGACCGGCCAAACGTGGTCGATAGGCCCGGCTTTTGCACAATACCTTATAACCATTATAAAATCGTTTCTGAGGGATAATAAAGAGGCCCCCGGTAGTCAATGTCGACATACTATCCTGATCTGTAAGATCAAAAGAGAAGGACCCGGGGGCGTGGATCCAGGATATGAAAGAAAATTGACTTTGATATAAAAATGGCCTAATTTTGATTTACTGTCTAACAAAGTCCTTTCATTATGTCAAGCTTGAGAGATATTATAAGTATTGGTTCAAGTTTGCTGAACATGAAACGTAGTTAGCGCCAACGAGAAACACATCCCACTTATAAAAACGATATGAAAACAATTACACTCTTAACCATCCTCTGCCTTTGTAAAATAATGCAAGGCCAAACATCTGAACCCGATATGGTGTTGATACCGGGCGGGGATTTTATTATGGGGAAAAATTCCAGTGATCCGACGGATTGGCAACCCGAACACCAGGTTTCAATAAATGCTTTCTATATGGACAAATATGAGGTTACAAATAAACAATACTATGAATTTTGCCAGAAAACCAAGAATCCTCTTCCTGAGTTTTGGGGATCTTCTCAATTCAAGTGCAGCCTGGATTACCCTGATCATCCTGTTGTTGGAGTGAGCTGCACTGATGCAGAGAAGTACGCAAAATGGGCTGGTAAAAGACTGCCAACTGAAGCTGAATGGGAATATGCCGCAAGAGGAGGACTACAAAATAAAAACTTTCCCTGGGGAGATCATATCGACTCAACCAAGGCAAATTATGGAAAGAAATATAAGACTACGTTGAAAGTCGGGACATTTAAACCTAATGGCTATGGACTATATGATATTTCCGGAAATGTCTGGGAGTGGACATCTGACTTCTATGGAGATAACTACTACATAAATTCTCCAAATAAGAATCCCAAAGGGCCACTACAAGGAAGATTCAAAGTCATTAGAGGTGGAAGTTGGCATTCAGGTGGCATGTGTCAACAAACATACTATAGAAACGGACTTCCCGTAAGCTGGGTGGATTTCGCAGTTGGATTCAGATGTGTTAAAGATATACGATGAAATCTCTACCCATGACTAAAAAAATACGCTGTGATAACACGGACAATGCTAAAGTTAATTGCCTTCGGCAGCCCTGAAAAATACAGCATCGACGAGCAGAATTATGCGAGAAACTTCATCTTAACTTATCAGAATATGTGTACCGGGATAACTCCTGCATCCGAGAAAAAATCAATTAACAGGAAATACTGTATTGAAGAAAAGCAACATATAACTGTATTAGTTCTTTTAGTTGATTTTTTTTGTTTTATTTCAAAATTATAAGAATATCCTACAGTGTTTGCAAACTAATATTTTTTAAGTTTACTATAATTCAAAAGGAGTTTACTATGAAACATGTCATCGAATCATTTTTCAGGATTGTCCTTTTAGCAATTATCCTCACTATCTGGTGGTTGGTGTTGAACGCACCACTTTCAAATGTTATGAATTTATCTATCATTGTGGGAGGTGTATTATTGACATTCCCCCTTGTTTGGCTTGGCAGGAAGATACTAGACCGACACCAAACAATTGGCCGCGCTGTCTGGACAACGACGTTTGTGCATTTTGGTTTGGGTTTTACATTTGGTGTTCCTATCGTACTAGCAGTAACCACTCATCAAGATTGGTCTGGCTGGGTGCTCCCGGTACCATCTGTAATTGGCTTGGTTCTGGTTATTATTACTGGGGCAGCTTGTTTGCTGACAGTGATAAACTTTGCCCTAAAAGGATCCGGTGCGCCCTTTTTCATTGTGCTCAGTCGGAAATTGGCATCAGATTGGATGTATGCCTGGACGCGCAATCCCATGGTGATAGCAGCTCTATCTTTTTTCCTGTCATTGGGAATCTGGTTTCAGTCAGCGCTATTTGTGCTCTGGGTACTCATATTGTTTGCACCGGCATTACTTTTTTTCGTAAAAGTGTATGAAGAACGAGAACTTGAGTTTCGCTTTGGGACATCCTATCAAGAATACAAATCCAAGACGCCAATGTTGTTTCCAAGAAAACCGAGAAAATGAAATGAAAGAGTTAAAATATAAGTTTGACAAACGATTGATAAATAGTGCCCTGTGCATAACACGGACAATGCTATGAAAAGCATAGCCCCCCAGGTTTAACCAGTTTCAGTTATTTGATGGTGCTACTAATTCTATATTACAATTTCAAAGCATAAAGTTCAAGGTTGTTGAACATGAAACGCCGTTACCAAACATATTTACAAAAGAAGGAAATATGAAATTGATAGTATTATCTATAATGACATTATTCATTTCGTGTGGTTCAGTGGCATCTGTTAAATGATAACCATTTTATGTCAACAACGGTGAAACAATCAAAAAATGTTTCGTTGAAAATCAAATGAAAAGAACTAATTCCCCTATTTATCCTTCAAGCAGGGAGGCGGTATCAACTTGATTATGCATTTAGCGATACAAACCGCGACATATGGTGGGTGGATATAAAAGCAATTGAAAATTTAAGGCCGAAAGAATGAAAAAAGAAAGTTTAAAGTAAAAAAAAATAACATATTAAAAATTGTTTTATGGATAGCTGTACTCCTGTTTGTAACTATAACAATACAAGCACAGGATATCAGTATAAATTGGATTGACGTACAGGGAGGTACGTTCACAAAGGGAGCTGGTAACTCAGCACGTCAGGTCGCCATCAGTAAATTCAATATGAGGACACACTCAACTAGCTTAACCCTGTGATTTAAATAATTGAAAACCAATTACAAATTCAGGCAATTTGGAAACGCAAATATTTCAAGTTATAAGAAAATATAAGATGAGCTTTTACTCCCTTGAATTTATACTTGACTAAGTCTTTTAAATCTGCATTGGTTTTCAAATATTGAATAATTAAATTCTTCTACTCTTATATCTTCTCAATATTGTATCCTTTACCTTCAAGTAACTCCAAAAGATTATTTGGTCCAAAATAATGGCCCGCTCCTACTAAAACGAAATAAGTACTTGGATTTCCCTTTGCCAATTCTTCAAATTTCTCAACCCAACTAGTGTTTCTCTTTGTGAGCATTGTATCATAAAATTTTTTCACTTGTATATTCTTAAAATCAAAAGGTTTTAAGAACTCTTTTTCAAATTCTGCCAAATCATTTGCAAAATATGCTTTAAATAATCCTTCTTGCTTTTTCGCACCCTTCTCCATTCCAGAGATTGTATTTTCAAGAATTTTTATCTGAATATTAAAAGGTACCTCAAAATCAAAATTAGCTAACTGGGTTTGGATTTCATCCAAACCAATGATCTCCTTCTTATCTTTAGTCGCTAAATCATGGAAATACTTATCAATAGCAAGCATAGGATCATACCCAATAAGTTTCAATGTCCTTCCTGCAATGGCCATGTTAAGTAGCCACCCTTCATATTTAAAATACTTATCCAATTTGTCATCTTCGAAAATTCTTTTCAATTTTGGAATACTCTCATAATTTAAAGAATCTCCCAAATTCAATCCATCGGGTAATTTGTCTTTTTCCGCATACTTAAAGACTTTGTTTTCCAGTGTTTCAAAGCTATCTTCCAATTCAAATATAACCTTATCAGCTTTTTTGTAACTACTCAAATATGGCCTGGAAAGCGGGTAATTCTCTTCATTAGCTGCATGAATAGATCCTGCCAGATAAAAAGTAGATTCATTTATTTCCACTTTCCATGTAAAACAATCAGATGGTTCTTCATTGGACTTAGCAATAAATACAGTAATTACGCCAGCAAATATTGCAATTAATGCTGGTAATATAACTTTCTTTTTCTTCATTATTTTAAGATTTAGTTTGCATAATTATTTTTACTTAGTCGTTCTCTTCAAGAATGAATAATTCATCAACCGAGATACCAAAAAAGCGTGCTATTTTGAGTGCAATCATAATAGATGGATTGAATTTACCAACTTCAATAGAGTGAATTGTTAACCTGGAAACATCAATAACTTCAGCCAAATCAGCCTGCGTAATGTTCTTTTTTGCCCGTTCAACTTTTATTGTATTTCGCATGATAGGACTTTTATATTTTATATTGAATTACAACATAAATAATCCAACCGATCAAGAATATTAAGGAAAAAACCAGATAGAAAACAGCGAATTTGTTTCTTGTTGTTTCCTTAAAGATCCAAGTGGGATTTGTAGCAAGACAGTATCTAAAAAGCAGTTGATAAACGATTAGAACAGCTTCTATAATATACAGGACGTTAAAAATAGAAAACTCCACCCTGTCCAAAGTAGTTACAGACATATAAGCTAAAATTCCACAAATAGTCAGTGTATAATTTACTTTTAAAAGATTATACCGGATTCGCTGAACTCTCTCATCGTCGTGAATTTCTTTGCTAAACATAATCATATATAATCCAAATACAATAATAAAATGGTTGATGATGAAGATTCTATCGTGCCAGCCATCTTCATATTGATAATTGAGCATGTGCAATGTAACAAGTAAGATAATTGCCACTACAGATATCAAAAGGCCAAAAATTCTGAATTTGTGGTCTGCCAATGAAGTAAATCGTGCCATAACATAATAATTTCAATTATTATACAAATGTATATAAAACTATACAAAATATATAATATTATATGAAATAATTGAAGCTTGCCTGGAGTAACAAGCGGAAAGCTTTTATAAGTTACGGGAAAAATTGACAATCGTGGTTAAAATCAGGGGCATTAACAATTCATCAGCAGGTATTTATATATGATTTAAATAACACCTATGGCCTCTACCCTGCACAGAGTTCATAACGATATGATATCTTTGATATCACACATAATGAAATCTTAAAATTATTATTCCCGCAGAGAGGGTATTTCATAGCAGAGATTAAAAGATGAACCAAACAAGCACACATTATAACAGGCGTGTCATAGTGAATCACTTCCCGGTTGACTAAAAATGGCGAGAAGGCTTTATCTTATTCAGAGACTACCGGAATTATTTACCGATTCTATTATAAGGCTTGCTTGATTAAAAACCAGCAAAATAATGAGTGTAAATTTGTTTAATTTTATTTCAGATTAAAAAAGAAAGGTAATGTCATGAATGCAACGATTACAAAAAATGAATTGAGAAGAAAAATACTTCTTAAGGTATTAATCCGGTTTTTTCTGGTCTTTATTTTTATAGGGATTCTATTATTTGTACCTGCCGGATCGTTAAAATATTTTAATGGTTGGCTTTTTATTGCAGGTTTGTTGATCCCTATGACATTTGCATTGATCTATTTATATATCAATGATCCTGAATTACTTGAAAAACGAATAAATTTGAAAGAAAAAGAAGATGCCCAAAAGAAATATATTAAACTATCAATAATATTTTACATTGTTGTTTACATTATTCCAGGTCTGGATTATCGATTTAATTGGTCTAATGTCCCAATGTGGCTCGTTCTTGTCTCACTTACCGTGATGATTTTTGGTTATGTAATGTTTATAATTGTGATGCTGCAAAATAGATATGCTTCTAGAGTTATCGAGATTCAGAATGAACAAAAACTTATAGACAATGGTCTTTATTCAATTGTTCGTCATCCAATGTACCTATCAGCAACAATACTATACTTGTCTTCTTCTATTGTGTTGGGATCATACTTCGCATTAATCCCTATGCTTTTATTACCTTTTCTTTTAGCATTCAGAATAAAAAATGAAGAAAAAGTGTTATCAGAGGGATTACCTGGATATGAAGAATATATGAAAAAAGTTAGATATCGAATGATTCCCTTTATCTGGTAGACTAAAGTGATATTAGATCTGAATCAGAACAAATTACTACGAACACCTAACACGGACAATGCTTCGTCGTTCAAAGAAAGCTACGGCTGGCACAGTCGTCACGGTATTTGCAAGTCGCCTAACGCCTGCCTGCCGGCAGGCAGGATTGGAAGATCTTAAAAGAATATATAACTTAACACTTAATTTTTACCAATCTCAGTTATTTGATGGTGCTGCTAATTCTATATTACATTTTCAAAGCATAAAGTTCAAGGTTGTTGAACATGAAATATAGTCAGGCAACAGTATAGATACTTCAAAAGAATAAGGTTCCTGTTAATGAATAAAGTACAGCTCTCAAATATCCTTAGAAAACTCGGCCTGTTATTACCGGCAGACTATATATCTTATCACTTCCGGAAATTTAATAATAGAAAAGCCAACCGGAAATTTAAATTAAATAATCCATCAGTTTTACTCCCACCAGACTATTTGATCTACGAATCATTTCAGATTAATTACCAAAAATTTTACTCTGAAAGTATTGACTCGGCAATTTGGCTCAAAACCCAAATAGGCAGGCATATTGAACTGAGTAACATCCGCATTCTCGACTGGGGATGTGGTCCCGGGAGAATTGTAAGGCATCTTCCAAAGTTAATAAATGTAAAATGTCAATTTTTCGGTACAGATTATAATATCAGATCAATTGAATGGTGCAAAAAGAATTTACCGGATATTAATTTCACCAATAATACCCTGGAGGCAAATTTGCCTTATCCAGATGGTTATTTTGATGTGATATATGGGATTTCGGTATTTACTCACTTGTCTGAAAGATTACATTTTGAATGGTATTCCGAACTTTCCAGAGTTCTTAAAAATGGTGGAATAATGTTAGTCACCACTCATGGAGAAAATTTTAAAATCAAACTAACCAAAAAAGAAAAATCAGTCTTTAATGAAAACAAATTGGTAGAAAGAGGAAACACAAAGGAGGGACATCGTACGTTCTCATCCTTTCAGCCAAAAGGATTCATGATGAGATTATTTAAAGACTCTGAAATAGTTGAACATGTAGAACCCAAACCAAAAAAAAATAGAGCATTACCACAAGATATCTGGGTAATTAGGAAAAAAAATAACACCGTTGCCTAATAAATAAGGCTTCGTGAGGCGCCAACCCGGCATAAAGTTCAAGTTTGTTGAACATGAAACATAGTTATAGGCAAGTTGTTTATATCCAGACAACTTATCAATTCGAGACAACGTGATGGATTTGTTACCATTATGAAATTTTCGTTTGACAATTAAAATTGACGCCATCTATCGGGACTTTGCCCACACGCAAAAATTTTAAAATAAAGTGTAAATTTGAAACGGGACTTATAAGTAAAAAGTGTAAACTTTTTTCAGGACGAGTCAGCCGCATGCCGCACGCCTGTAAATACCTAAATAGTGTTGACCTTTTATAAAACAACCCGGTTTTTAAATAAATTTCCTATCTTAAAGGTCAAATTTCTGAATTAAACCTTAATAGTTATAAAATGAAAACAATTTTCTCAATTCTATTAATTTGTATCCTTGCCGGGGGACAATTAAAGGGACAGACATCAGGAAATTGCGTCACCGATGCCATCCTTTCGGGATATTCTGTACGGAACTATACATCAGAACCTGTAACTGACCGGCAACTTGATATTATACTGAAATGTGGTATCAAGGCTCCCAGTGCAATGAACCGCCAGCCCTGGAAGTTCACGGTAATCAGAGATGAATCGACAATGAAGGAGATCATTGATGCTGTGGTTCCGGGTAATGTGCTTATTGTTATTTCGGGTGTTGAGGCGCAGAAGGATGGGAGTACTCCGGCTTTCGACTGCGGACTGGCGACCCATAGCTTGTTTGTTGCTGCAGAGGGACTGGGTCTTGGCGCTCGTATATACGGTAATCCGGTAGCAAAAGTAACCTCAAACAGGGAAGTTTATGAGATACCTGAGGGATACAAACCTGTGATTGTACTCCGTATCGGTAATATCGACAAGAGTGTTGATGCTGTATCGGCTGCCTCAGCCAGAAAAGCCTCAGAAGAGGTGGTTAATTTCAAAAAATAGAAGAGCCACTATTTATTTTTACAGCTATGAAAAGCATAGCCCCGGATTTAACAAATTTAAATAGATTTTCTAATAAATGGCATTAAACCCCAGGGCAAGCCATGGATCCTTTTTTCCGGGGCAAGCCCCGGGGAACCGACCCGCCGGCTGGTGGGGAGTTCGGCGTAGCCAACTATACCATAACTTCTCGTCCGCCGTAGCGGAACGCGAAGGAGGATTAAACCTGACTATTATGAAAAGAGCATTTATATTCCTATTGGTATCGGGGTTGTGTTGCACAACCAGTTTCTCACAGGGGGAAGATCTTTTCGCAAGTGATAAAAAGGTCTGTCTGACAGCCGGCATTTTGCAGGGTGGCGGATCGCTGGTAGGAGTCGATGTGGAAATTCTTGCGACCGGCAGGCTGGGATTTCAGGCCGGTGCGGGATATATCGGATATGGACTCGGTATCAACTATCACCTGCAACCTTATATTAACAGCTCATTTATTTGCCTGGGTTACTGGCACCAGGGAATAGGTGACTCATTCGCCCAGAGCATGATAGGACCATCATTTGTTCTGCGGACCAGGAAAATATTTACAGCTCAGCTGGGAATTGCCATTCCGTTGGATACCGGTCCGGCCCTTGAAGGAACAGACTACATACAACCACCTGTAATGCTAACCTATTCTGTCGGGATATTCATACCCCTGTGAGAAATAGCATACCAGCCATCATGACCAGATTTACTTTCATCCTCAACAGGCAATCGAGGGTCGGGATTGCCGGGTTACCTGCCCTTTTTCTTATCCGACCTTTCGGCTATCCCGGCCAGTTTTCCATATCTGTAATATGAGACCAGTGTAATAGCAATAAGTGCTGCCGCAGTCAGATACACAAATGCCGGAACAGGAACCGGATCACCTCCAGCGTATGAATGAAGACCAGACAGGTAATAGTTTACCCCGAAATATGTCATCAGAACCGATCCGAAAGCAAAAAGTGACATCGCATTGAATGCAAACATGGAGTTCAGTCCCTTTATCATTTTTGAGTGTACGACAAAAGCATAAACGATCACCGTGATAAGCGACCAGGTCTCCTTTGGATCCCATCCCCAGTATCTTCCCCACGATTCATTAGCCCAGACGGCACCGAGAAATGTTCCGACAGTAAGAAAATAGAGACCCAGCTCAAGCGACCGGTAGTTGATCACTGTAAGGTCATCAATTGTTTTAAGTATATGCCTTCTGTTGTTATTGGTTACCATGGAATATAATATGAGCACCACCAGTCCAAGTATCGCTCCCAGTCCAAGAAAGCCATAGCTGGCAGTTATGACCGAAACATGAAGGGTAAGCCAGTAAGACTGCAGTACCGGGGCCAGGTTGGTTATTTCCGGATCCATGAAACTAAGATGAGCTACCATTAGCGTTAATGATGCAAGTACCGCAGTGGCAGCCAGGGTAAGGTACGATTTCCGGCTGAACAAGAGGCCTGCAAGAACGGTAACCCAGGAGATGAACAGCAGAGATTCGTAACCGTTACTCATCGGCGAGTGACCTGATATATACCATCTGATGCCAAGTCCAAGCGTATGAAAAAGAAATCCAATGAGGATAAGTGCCGCCAGCGCCCGTGTAATGGCATTACTGTTGCTCTTGCCTCTGATGATCAGATAGAGTAACACAATTATAAATATGACACCTGCAAGGGCATAGGATGGAAATAACCTTTCGAATATCAGGGATTTATAGTAGAAGATCTCAGCATTTACCTTGCTTTCTGATGGTAATTCGTAGCTGGCAAACTTTCTCTGGTATTCAATTATTGAGTCCAGATACTGATCGGAAGTCTTATAATCCCCCCCCGTTTTTGCTTCAAATAATGCATTGGTATACAGGGTAAGAATATTGCTTAAATAGAGGCTGTCATTTGCATGCAGGGCATGGCGAAGCGCCTGATCCGGCAGTCCCCAGTTATCAGTTCCGTCGCGCAGCGGGAACATCTTCAGAAAATCTCCCCTGGCAAGCATCATAATGATGTTGACCCTTTCGTCAACCTTTAATATCTCTTTGTCAAGTTTTGACCTCCCTGCTTCTGGCTTTGCATAAACCTCTTCAATATTGCCATAAAGAGCGTAGCTGTTATTCTCGAAGTTAACAAGTTGACTGATAGACGCATACTCCCCGGTGACCCCAAGTAAATTTCTCAGATCCCTGTTTGATATTTTTATTATGGGTTCATCCTTCCAGTTCTCAATATCGGTGGTAAACCCAAGAAAAACCTGCATCGGAGAGTAGTTGGCGTAACTGTTCTTACGGCTGATCTTCCTGAGGATATCATTGCTGACAGTATAGAGCGGTTTGGTCCTGCCCTTCTGATCCTGTACCAGCGCCTTTCCAAATTCATCAGCCTTTTTCTTGTCATAGACTATCTTCACGGGATTTCCAAAAGAGGCTAATGGAATCATGATCAGGAGGGCAAGGGTTACCAGAAGCTTTTTGCTGCTATTTTCCCAGAACGAAGGATTTGTTTTTCTGAAGAGTGAATCCGGGTTTACCAATGATAACAGGATAAAGACAAACAGGAGCATGTATCCGGCATAGGTTACAAGCATTCCGGCCATATCATGATTAACCGAAAGGATTGTTCCCAGTTCATCCCTGTCGTAGGAAGACTGGTAGAACCTGTAGCCTCTGTGTTTCAGAATATTATTCATATATATTGAGTAAGGCATCTCAATATTATTCCCGGGATCCTTCAAAACTACATTGCTCTTATATCCTGAGGGACTTGAGGATCCGGGATATCTTTCCAGCAAAAAATCCTCCAGTTTAAGCTCGAACGCCAATTCGATCTCCTGAGACCCATAAAATATCTCTACCCTCTTGTCACCAAATGTAACTTCGGAATTTGTCCTGGTCCCATCCAAAATATCATACACATATAACTTTTTCATCTCACCCTGCCTGGTTACCTCGAGTTCAAATGCATCCCTTCCGGTTGCATTTTCTCCCTCTGCCATTACCGGTATCACCTTACCACTAAGACTTAGTTTCTGAGGTATTATACGGTATTCATTTATTTTGTAAATCATCATCGGAGCGAAAGGATGCCATTCTCCGGCTGTTAATGGGTTCTCATCGCGTGTCATCATGCTCATCTCAGTCATATCTCCTGAAGGATTGATCATGAATGTGTCATTCCTGATTGCAATCTGCAGGATCAGTGAGTCATCTTCCATGAATCCTATCCTCATAAATGGAAGTTCCTTCAATTCCCCCGGACGAAGAACAACTTCCTCTCTCAATATATTGCCAAAGGTGAGCAGAAAGGAGATTATTGGCTCCTGTCCCGGGACATCTGCAACCGTTTCGGCAGCATTCGGTATATATCTCGAATATCTTACACTATACTTCTCTCCGCCTACTTTTGTATCCCTGTAAAACCTCCCAAGTGAGGTAGGTGTTACCTCTACCTTTTCGCTGCTGTTGAACAGAATATCCCCTTCACTGTTATAAATATTGATCCCCATATACTTATCCAGGGACCTGACGGTAGATGATGATTCCCCTTCCCTGATATGGATGGTGCCCTCAAAGCCTGAATAACGGGTAATTGCAGCTCCTGCAATCATCACAATAAAGGCAAGGTGGAACAGCAGAACAGTTATTTTCTTTTTCCGGTACAACCTGAGTGAAAAGATCTGTCCGGTCAGGTTTACCACCATCAGGGCAAATATCAGTTCGAACCATTTTGACTCATAGATCAGCTGCCTTGCTGAGGCCGCACCAAAGTCATTCTCTATAAATGTGGCCACTGCCATTGATGCGGCAAATACTATAAACAAAACGCCCGTAAAAATGGGCGAAAACAAAAGTTTCATATTAAATTTCATGCTTTCCTCATTATCCGTTTATTGAAATCATTTTTAGTCTCTCTTTGTTAAGAATCCTGAATTCGGAGCTTCCGGAATCTATGATCTTTTCATTTGAGAATTCCTTCAATATCCTTACCACACTCTCCTTGGCCATCCCGGACATATCAGCAAGTTCCTGTCGTGTTAACAGAAGCGTAAATTCGTCCGATTCAAAAATATTCTCAGAAAGGTAAAGCAGCACTTCCGCCACCCTTCCCGGCATCTTCTTCTGTGTCATGCTCATCAGTTTGTAAAAGTTGTTCTCAGCCTTGTAGCTTACATCTCGTAGCATTCCCTCGGCAAAATCGCTATTCTGTTTTACAAGCTTCCGTATAACATTACTGTCAATGAAACATGCCCGCACATCATTCAGTGCCGAGGCCGTGAATATATGCCGCGAATCGGTATAAATACCCGGTCCTATGATCATCTTGCCCGGTCTGGCAATATTAAGTATAAAATTTCTCTCCCCCTGCCCTTCCATATATACCTTCGCAAGCCCGTAAAGAAGGAATACTGCATTGGAGGCTGGTGAACCCTGCTTTAAAATCACCTCTCCCGGTTTAAAAGATGCCTCAAACCTTGACAAGCTGACAAAATCCAATTCCTCTTTAGTTAAGGCATTGAAATTGGGCCAGCGCGATTCACAATCTTCGCAGCTACAAATATTTTCTTTTAGCATATAAGAATCCTTTCCTTAAGAGGTCAATATTACTACTTCTGATATCTATTATCTCAATATTATTTATGCTGAATAACATCTTGTTAATTGATATTTGTCAACTCTAATATGGTAAACTATCATCCATACAAAGGTACAACATCAATTTGTATTATTCGTTCAACATAATAAAAAACACTATTTTAGCGTTAATAATTTAACACTTAAAACAGCATAACTATGAAGAAATTATCTCATTTACTTTTGATACTGGCTGCAATTGCATTTGTTTTTACTGCCTGTGAGGGGCCGATGGGACCTGAAGGACCTCAGGGCCTCCAGGGTCTCCAGGGAGATAAGGGTGACAAGGGGGATACTGGTGATCCAGGCACAACGACCTGTATACAGTGTCACGACAATTCAACGGCAATTATGACGGCACAACATCAGTATGAAGAATCGGGTCATGGTATGCTGGAAACATCGTCATACGGGAACAGAGAATTTGCTGGAACTAACGACTGTGCAATGTGCCATGTCAGCCAGGGATTTCTGGAGTACCAGGCCAACGGTACAATCACAGGGGCTCCTTACCTGAATCCTCAGCAACCTAATTGTTACACATGTCACCTGGTACATACGACCTATACTACTGCTGACTGGGAACTTACTTATGATGACTCGTTCGAACTTTTCCTGAGTGATGCTACCTTTGACAAGGGTGATGGCAACCTTTGCGCTAAATGTCACCAGGCAAAGCTTCCCTCCCCGTTGCCGGTAGTTGCTGGTGCGGATGTCATACTCACAAGCAACAGGTGGGGCGCACACCACGCACCCAATGCTAATATTTTATCTGCCAAAGGACTTTATGAAATAGTCGGAACTACCGCCTATACAGGCTCTGCAGTTCACTATGCAGCTCAGGCATGCGTAACCTGTCACATGGCTCCATCCGAAGGAATTACCGGTGGTGGCCACACATGGCACATGTTTTATGATTACCACGGAACGCCGACATTCAACTATAATGGGTGTGTAGCATGCCACGCAGATGAAGCGACTCGAATGACTGCAATGGATGCACTTACAGCGGAAATTACCACCAAGTTGGAAACTTTGAGGGGACTGCTTGAGACAGCAGGTATTTACGATCCAGCTAATGGTCGTAACAAGACAGGAACATTTTCGCCTGATATTGCAGGCGCTTACCTCAACTGGCAGATCATAACAGAAGATAAGAGTTTAGGGATGCACAATCCGGCATATGTCAGGGCAATTCTCAATAACTCTATCGAAGTCCTCACTCCTTGAGAAAGTATATATTTCTTTACATTATAGATTCAGAGGCCATCATTAGGGATGGCCTTTTTTTTGTCTTTAACTATAACATCCCACGCCACCTTCGAAGGAGACCCCGGAATAGCAACCATTCCGGACGTGTGTAAGAGACCCATACCAACCAGTTGACCCAGGCTAAATGAAAAAAAACCGCCCCATCCGGAGCGGCATTCGTATAAATTCGTATCAATTCGCAACAATTCGCGAAACCTTATTTATTTTTTGAAAGTTCTCATATAGTTAACCATGTCCCATATATCATTGTCAGGAACTTTACCTTCATATTTTGGCATCTCACCCCTTCCGAACTTGGTCTTGTAGAAATGCTCACCGTCAGTCTGATTCTGGTATTCAGAGCCTGAGAAGTCACCAGGGAAGGTCTTGAGTGCTCTGGCCTTTACACCATCACCAAGGCCGGTCTTGCCATGGCATGAAGCACAGAATTTGTTGTAGTTAACCATACCTTTCTTGACGCTTGCATCATCAGTTGCCACAGGATTCTTCATATTCTTAAACTGGGCCGGCACCTCCCATGGTTCAGCTTTTTTCTGCTGTTGCGGAACCATTGATACAAGGGTGAATCCCAGTACCAGCGTTAGCAAACTTACTGTCAAAATCTTAAAAGTTTTCATAGCGATAAATTTTAATTCAATTAATATAATACAATTATCATGCAATTTTTCTAATTGGCTTCAGCTGTTTTAATCTTTTTGCCTGCTCTACTTATCCTGAACAGGCTGACTATAGCAAATATATAGTGTCCCCACACACCGGTAAGCAGAATGGTAAGCGTAATTATCATCCACCAGGGTGCTATCTGGGTCCATAATTCTCTATGAGTCTCCGCCACCTCATGTGTTGAGGGAACGCCCCAGCTTGTTTCAGCTCTCTTCTCCACATTGGCAAATTGCCAGTGGTCATGAAACCTTGCTATAACAGTCAGATTACCCTCTTCGTCACCGGGAACATCTCCGGGAAACTCAATCAGGGCAGTACCATACTCAAAATATCCCTCACCAACAGGTAATAAACTGAACATACGTGGAACAAATAGATAAATAACCTCATCTGTAACAGGGATATTTTCGCCATCAACTGTTGTATACGCCTCAAGTTTTACTGATTTCCCGTCTTTTTCATTCTCACTAAGAGCCATAGTAAGGTTCACATCCATAACAGTGAGTTCTTCCATAGCCATTTCAACCTTGTCGTTTCCTTCGAACTCAGCATAGAACCACCAGTTATTTTCCTCATCTACCGGCAGTTCAGCACTTTGAGGAATAATATACCCGGCAATGCCCTTATCGTCTGTTATCGCTTCACCCATGAGTTCAGGCTCTTCCATGTTAGTATAAAATTTCACATGTAATCCGGGGAGAGGGATCTCTCCCAGGGCATCGGCGGTGAAGATCCTGGCAGAGAGTATCCTCTGGTCTTCATTATTCTTCAGATATTTGAATTCAATATAGGGGCTTATCAGCTCGTCCCCGGTTTCTTCCCGGGCGAATGATTGCGGTATGGTAAAGTAAACCATCAGCAGGCAAAGCAGTAATGTTGAATGATATTTTATCTTCATAAGCTGATCCCTTTTTTAAAGTATCTGGTTATCTTGAGTTTCCTCCATTTCGGATATCGAAATTATTGGTGCAATTTTCGATACAAGCATGAGGAATATTCCAAATACTGCTACTCCCGCAGCAGTCAGTGACCATTCAATCCAGGTAGGAGAATACTTTAGCCAGTCAATCCTTGCATCCTGGATCGGTAAGAAGGGTGTCTCAAGAGTAGGCACAACAATTATATAGCGGTTAACCCATAATCCCAGTAGTGCTATAACAGCAGCTATTACAATATTTCTTATTGTCCTGAACCTGGGCAAGCCCACGATAACCAAAGGCAAAAGAATACCTATATAATTGGCAAAAATGAAAAGAAAATAATAATCCTGAAAGAGTTTATCAATCAGTATCTTATCCATTTTCACCGAACCATACCATTTTGTCAGGTAATCGCTGAAAGTGAAGTAACCGTAGAAGGCAGCTATAATCATAAGAAGTACACCGACATTTACAAAATGCTTTTTTGTAATATACTTTTCGAGCTTGTAGATCTTTCTGAAAATCTGCATCAGGATAATAAGCAATCCTGTTCCTGAGAAGACAGCCGCAATAACAAAATATGGCCCAAAAATAGTACTGTGCCATCCTGGCTGCAAGGTAACTCCAAAGATCCAGGCCAGGACGGAATATACAATTATCGCTATTGCGATTATCATCGCGGCCATGATATCTTTTGCTCTTTTAATTATGATGTACTGCTTTTCTGTTCCCTGGTAGCCAAGGGCCAGCCAGTGATATAACTTTTTCTTCCATGGTTTGACTTTCAGGTCCGGGATATCGCGAAGGATAGCGAAATCCTCAATAAATGAAAGGTAAAGGAAAATGAAACACCCGAAAAGGTCTGTAATAATAGCAATTACGTCCCATGTTATTGGTGACTGTATCCTTGGATGTGTAAAAAGGAAAGGTAATCTGTCGAGCCTTCCAATACAGAAGAAAATAAAAAACGGACCTATACAAAGTGAAATTACGGTAATCAACTCAGCAAGCCTTATAACAGGTGCTCTCCATGGCGATCTGAACAGATGTAATACACCGGATATCAAAGCGCCGGCGTAGCTAAGACCCATGAAGAATATGAAGTTCACAATATATATTCCCCAAACAACGTTATCACGCATTCCTGTCACAATATGACCTTTGTCGATTTGCTGTACCAAGCCATAAATACCAATGGCAAATATTAAAACAAGGACTGTAAAGAGCAAATACCATTTTTTTGAGGTATGCTCTATCTCCGGAGTAAGGTCACGTACCAGGCTTTCATCTTTTATCTGCATCATAATACCAGTCTCTTATTTCTTAGCTTCTCTTGGCCCTGCATTCCTATATCTCTCTTTAACAGACTCATCCAAACCATTAAGCCCATTCTCGTAGGGGAACATCCTGTTGGTCGGGGGCAGATAATAGACGCTTGGGTGAGTACCCAGCTCTTCCATAAACCGGTATCCGTGCTTCTCCTGCATTGCATTCGAAAACCTGATAGTTTCAACACCATTCGTTACTGCATCCTCAACAAGATCCCCGAAATAGAGGGCGCCCATGGGGCATGCCATGACACATCTTGGCAGTTCATCCTTCCGCAGTTTGTCAGCGCAAAAGACACATTTGCCAACTGTTCCCTCCACCGGTGGAGTATTCAGCTCCGGATCATACACATGATCACCAGGAACTTCAACTTCCGGATCTTTCCAGTGAAAAACCCTCGCAGAGTAAGGACAACCGGTCATACAGAATTTGCACCCAATACATCTCTTGCTGTCAACCAGTACAATCCCATCGTCCCTTTTGTATGTAGCACCTACAGGGCAAACACTCACGCAGAGAGGGTTATCGCAATGGAAGCAAGGACGGGGCAACCAATAAGGTGATGTATGTTCGGATTCCTGCATGGAAAAGAGCTTTATCCATTCATGGTCCTTCGAAAGCATATGCCCTTCCTGGCAGGCGTCCACACATTTCCGGGCATTAGCGCACTTTGCCAGATCAATAACCATCACAAACTTACGGCCCGGTAATCCTCTGCGGGCAATCTCACTCTTCTCTCTTGTGTCAGGCTTCACATCAGACAGGGCCTCTTTATCAACTTCTACCAGCTTGCCATCTGATGTAAGCACTTTTACCTTTTCACCGGAAGAGGCTATAGCCTTACTACCTGCCAGCATTCCCGCTCCGGCAATGGAAGCTACCCCTACTCCGGCACCTAAACTCCTGAGGAATTTCCTTCTTGAATTTTCAGGTTTTTTGTTTTTGTTCATAGGCAACTAGAAAAGTATTAATTTAATCATGCTCTTCGTGATAACCGCTAATCATACTTTTAAACAGGCTTACAGGTTTATCTCCGAGAGTACATGTATAAATATGTGTTGCCATAAATACTGACAGGATAAATCCGACGGTGATATGTAAAACATCGGCAAATAACAACCCGCTTACTCCTAAGAACTGCTGTACAAGCAGTTCGGGGAAAAGTAACCCGATCCCGGAGAAAATCAGTATTGGCATTCCTACATACATCGCCAGTACATAGGAAATTTTCTGCAAAGGATTGAACTTGGATTCGGCAGTTACGGGGAAAGGATGCTCTTCCTTTCTGAACATGCCGAAAGCATAATACCTGAACTGCTTCAGCAGGTCAGACAAGAAATTCTGCTTCCTGATCCTGTAATGTTTTTTATTATTGGTAATAATATTCCCAAGAATAAAAACTACATAACTGGCTGTAAGAATAACTGCAGCCACATTATGCCAGGCTACAGCCTTGTCAAACCGGATAAGGGAATAAAAACTGCCTTTACCGGCAAACTGCAGGCTTAATCCGGTAAAAATCAAAATCAGGAACATTATAGCATTAATGATATGCCATAGTCTTATCCAAACCGGGTATAAATATAATCGTGTTGACATTTTTATTTCCTTTTGACAATTCTAATTGTTGTATGAAATAGTATAACAAGGAGAAGCCCTCCGAAAATGATAAAACTCAATGCATTCAACACCTTGTTCCTGTTTGCACCAATAACATATGATTGGTTCAGGATTACTCCGTTTACAAAGCCTGCATCTCTCCTGAGCTTCACACTTTGGAATTTATACAGGGTAGTCAGGAGCCTTGAGTCTGAAGAATGGCATTCGGTACATCTTTTAACTGCCTGATCTTTAGGAAGAAGCTTATGTGCAACCAGGATACTGTCATTAATTTCAGTATGACATTCAATACACCTTACATTCTTAAAGTGGGTAGCCTCGTTTGGCAACCACTCATGATTCCTCACTATATTTACCTCTTCATGATCTGTCAGGAGTTCATAGTTCTTAAAGTTACCATGACAAGCCAGGCAAATATTATTATCGTATAATATTGTTTCCTCCAGGTTAATGGTATTTCTGTTTGTTATTTTATAACTGTGTGGATTATGACACTTCCAGCATGAGAAACCCTCTACATTTACATGAGTACTTTCAATGTATTCAACCTCGATATTCTCAAACTGATACTGGGCATAATCATCATCATATGCATGGCAGTCATTACAGGCAAAATGTTCCTCGAGCCGTTCAAAAACCTGATGAGGAAACTTCTTGAATTCATCGGAATGACAATCCGTACAGGCAAAGCTCCAGTGATTGGATTGATAATAATCATCCCTCTCAATGAAATAGTCTTCGCACATATGTCTTTTTTCTTTTACTCCTAGTATTGTGTCTGTAAGTTCATACATGTTTTCAGAGTGGCATCTCAGGCAAAGCTCATTATCTTCAGCGAATATATTGTTCGTCATCCCTTTTTCAAAAACCACCTCATCCGGGTCCTGCATTAAAGGACCGTTATTGTCTGTTAAATAAATAATAGCACCAAGTATCGGAATAAAAACCAAAAGAGCCTTCATGGATCAGTATTCTTAAAATCTGACAGTTATATTGAACCCAACAATATACCCATGCAGACCCATTGCAAAATCATTCTGGTTATATACGAAATTTCGCTGTCCGAGTATTCCTTTGTAATTGGCAAAAAATAGCTGGAACCCATGTGTTGGTGTACTTTTCTCCCATCCGATAGCGATCTGTGGCTTGGTCTTACCGAAATTATCTTCCCCGTCACCGTCAGGATCTGTATCAGGCTGACTGAACGTATGGTCAAATTCGAAGATTATTGAATGGCTCATTGCAAATGTCACTTTACCACCCGCATGAATGCCATAATTCAGGTTTTTATATCCTCTTTCAACAGAGTTAAAATAGATAAGCGTAGGTGCAACCTGTAGCGATACAGCGTCTGAAAATTTACGGGCTATTATCAACTGGTTGAAATATGATATCCTGTGGATAAACCTGAAGCTTGTATCAGGGCCGAAAACTCCTGTAGACTGGTCCCTTGCATCAATGGCAGCATTTCCGTAATAGGTAATGGATACCGGCACTTTTCCTGATTCGGTCTGCTTCAGGAATGCATACTTAACCTGAACATCGGTCATCTTGGTATCCTTGGTCGTTCCAAATCCTACCATAATATTATCAGTTATACCGTAGTTCAGCCCCAGCCTGATATTTGAGGGGGAGTAGAGTCCATACAGATTCCCCAATCCATCCTTAAGATACCCCATCCTGTGATGGATCTGAAACTCAATCCCACCCTTATATGGTGTCATGATTGTCTGATTATCAATAAGTAAGCCAGCCTCGAAAGTATAACCCACCGGGTAATCTTCCTCTTCCTGTGCAAAAAGTGATATTGAAAGAAGAGCTAAAATCAAAAGTGATAATATCTTTTTCATCGTATAAATAATAAATTGTTAGTTTCTGATTAATTGTCTAATGCTCCCTGGTAAATCCAGTCGATAAATAGTGTTACATGGGCTGCGCTAAATGTCTCTCCATGGCCTGAGTCTTCCATCTTCTCAACAACCTTGCTCTGAGGCGGATTATCCATGTCAATATATCCGCCTGTAGTGAGTGACCCGTACGAGTTGTTGACTCTCAGGTCGGGTGAATGCACGCCGGGATGGCATGCTGTACAATTATATTGCGGAAACAGCGGAGCTAATTCAAGACTATAGAATATTGTATCAAAACCTCCGGTTGTATCAGGTGGCTCGTACCTTGGCGGATCCCAGATGTATTTCTCACAGGATGTGAATCCTATTATTGCAGCTATCAGAGCTGTAACTACAATATTTTTCAGAATTTTTATTTTGTTATTCATAGTTTTTTATTGGATTTTACTGTGAAAATGTTATCAGCAGATTAATTGGTAAATATATCCTTATCTGTTGGAAATCTGTCTTCTTTGGTATATGCTAATTAGCAGGGTTATTATTGATATTTTTGCTATATAAAATTGATATATATCAATTAAAGTTAGTTCGATCCCAAATCATTCCAAAATTAATTTCTCATATTATCTGTATCTCCACCTAAAAAAAAATTGAATAATTTAATAAATGGTATTAAACCATAACTTCTTGTCCGCCGTAGCGGAACGCGAAGGAGGATTAAAAAAGGTGCAGGCCCCCAACCCACACCTCAATTAATCTCTTCTCCGTGAAGTCCGTCCCGATCCGTGATATCCCTTCTCTAGAACTTATACGCATTATCCTCAATCAGCTTGTCGGCAATTTTTCTTCTTGCTTCCTTCACATTGACCGGTGCAACCCTGGTTAGAGCATCGACAACGGAGAGCAGCCTGGCAGCCTCCTCATGTGTGGCAAATGAGTTTACGGCATCATTTGCAGACTTCCTGATCCTGTCAGCTGCATCATATACGTTAACATTCAGAATATCAGCATAAATGCCAGCAGATCCTTTCATCATACCGATCTTCCTGACCCTGAGGGCGAGCGACTCTGAAACATATATTTCCATGATCATATCGGAGATATTATTCAGAACCTCCTGCTCATGAACAAGCTGTTTGTCAAAAGCTTTTGTTGCACCATAGATTGCCAGCAGTGCTATCTTTTTGAAATTCCTTATATTATTCATTTTCCCCTGAAAGCTGTCCTCAGCGTTTGCCGGGGCTGCAGTGAGCTTATCCAGGTTCGCATATATCTTCTCGGCTTCCTTAAACAGATTGTATTCACCCTTCATGGACCGTTTCATTGCAGTGTCGACAACGAGCAGCCTGTTGATCTCATTTGTTCCTTCAAATATCCTGTTAATCCTCGAATCGCGGTAACCTCTTTCAATCGGCATTTCGGACGAATAGCCCATCCCTCCGTAGATCTGAACTGCCTCATCAATAACATAGTCAAGCATCTCCGATCCATATACCTTTAATATTGCAGCTTCAACAGCATAATGAGCAATTCCATCTATCGCAGCACGACCGGAGTCGCAACCTTCGGTTTTATATTTGTTGATAAGGTCATCTATATCCTGACTCACTCTGTAGATAGCTGATTCGCAGGCAAAAGTCCTTATCACCTGTTCTGCCAGCTTGTACTTGATCGACCCGAATGCAGATATCAGGCAACCAAATTGCTTACGCTCATTAGCATATGCAACCGAATCATTTATTGCTTTTTTGGATGCACCAAGAACATTAGCGCCCAGCTTGATCCTTCCCATGTGCAGGATATAAAGAGCCACCCTGAATCCTTCGCCACGTTTTCCGATCATGTTCTCTGCAGGCACTTTAACATCATTGTAGAATATCTGTGCAGTTGAAGAGCCCTTAATCCCCATCTTGTGCTCATCAGGACCAATTACGACACCTTCCATGTCTCTGTCAACTATAAATGCACTCAGCACACGGTCCTTTCCCACTTTGGCGAAAACAGTCTGAATATTGGCAAATCCGGCATTGGTAATCCACATCTTCTGGCCATTTAGTGTGTAATGAGAGCCATCTTCGGAAGGCACTGCGTTGGTTTTTCCGGAATTAGCATCGCTGCCAGCTCCCGGTTCAGTGAGGCAATAGCACCCTATCAGTTCACCAGTTGCGAGTTTAGTAACATAGTTACGTCTCTGTTCCTCATTTCCAAAATACATTATCGGAAGAGTCCCGATCCCGCAATGAGCCATGAAGGCAACTGAAAAAGAATAGGCGGCACCTATTGTCTCGGCTGCCAGCATCTGTGTTACAAACGACTGACCGAATCCCCCGTACTGTTCAGGGATTGAGATACCCATCAATCCCAGCTCACCTGACTTCTTAAGGATCTCTTCCATCAGTTTCCGGTCTCCCTGATCGATATCATCAAGACGTGGGTAGACTTCAGTTTCGAGAAAATCCTTACAGCTCTCTGCAATCATTTTCTGCTCCTCATCGAACTCTTCAGGAATAAAAATGTCTTGAGGTTCAATTTCATTGACTAAGAACTCTCCGCTCTTCAGGACTTTTCTGTTTTCCATTACTATTGTTATTAATTATGAATACTTAGATTTCAAGGGCCTGCACAATAAGTTCGGCAATATCAAAATTTTTTATCTCCTTTTCTTTATTCTTGTATTTTAATCCATCAGTGAGCATCGTCATACAAAAGGGACATGCTGTTGCAATAAGATTTGCCCCTGTCTTCAGTGCATCTTCAGTTCTCTCCATGAATACCTCCTTATCACCCGGTTCAGCCTCCTTGAACATCTGGGCGCCTCCTGCACCGCAACATAATGCCGACCTCCGGTTCCTGGCCATCTCTTTTAAATTGTTGGTCAGTGTGCCCAGAATGGCCCGTGGTTCATCGTAGATATCATTTGCCCTGCCAAGATAACAGGGATCATGATATGTGATTAGTTCCGCTCCAAGAACGGAGCTGTCCAGGTTTAATTTGCCCTCATCGATAAATCTTTTTATAAGCTGAAGGTAGTTTATGACTTCGTAGTTACCATCAAGGTCGGGATATTCATTCCTGAAAATATTATAACAATGCGGGCAAACAGTAATAATCTTCTTTACCTCATATGCCTCAAAGATCTCTATATTCTTAAGAGCCTGCATCTGATAAAGCATTTCGTTCCCGGCTCTCCTGGCCGGATCTCCGGAGCATGACTCCTCCTTCCCAAGTACTGCAAAACTTACTTTAAGGTGTGTCAGTATCTTGGTAAATGCCCTGACTGCCTTTTTATACCTGTTGTCAAATGCGCCTGCACAACCTACCCATAAAAGGTATTCAGGTTTTTCACCTCTGGCAAAAAGTTCAGCCATTACCGGCACTTCAATTTTATGGGTTTTCATAAATGATCTTTCAGATTATCTTTTACTTATTCTTCAATTCCAGGTTCTCGGCCCAAAGAAGTCTGTCCTCATTTGAGAACTGCCATGGTGCACCGTTATTTTCGATATTTGAAAAAATTGCATTCAGCTCAGCAGGGGCAGTAGCCTTTTCCATTACCAGGTAGCGACGCATTTCGACGATTATTGCCACAGGATCGATGTTTACAGGGCATTCGGCCGCGCAGGCATTGCATGTTGTACAGGCCCATAATTCTTCAGCTGTGATCAGATCGAGTAATGATTTATCATCCCTGAATTCTTTCCCGTTCTTCCTGATGTTCTTCCCGACATATTCAAGCCTGTCGCGCATATCCATAGCTATCTTCCTTGGCGACAGCTTTTTCCCGGTAATGCTGGCAGGGCAACGTGAGGTGCATCGTCCGCACTCGGTACAGGTATAGGCATCCATAAGTGTTTTCCAGCTGAAATCCCTGATATCCTTTGAACCGAACCGGCCAATCTCCTCCTCATCTCCCACGGAACTATAATCAACCTTCCCCGAGAGCATCATTTTTATTTCCCTGGTAATTAAAGGCATATGTGCCATCTTACCCTGAGGGTCAAGTTTTGAATAGTAGACATTTGGGAATGACAGAAACAGGTGAAAATGTTTCGAATAGGGAATATAATTCAGGAAGGCAAATACACCTGCAATATGGAACCACCAGCAGAACCGTTCAATGAAAGCAAGTGAGCTGTCATGCAAACCGGTAAACAGAGGCTGAATCATATCACTGATCAGGAAAGATCCAACAGCCTCATAATGTGTATAATGACGTGTCTGAAGAATTCCATCAGTTGCATTCATGATCAGTATGGCACTCATCAGGAATAGTTCTGTTATCAGGATAGTATTGGCATCGGACCTTGGCCATAATTTCATCTCTCTGTTCCAGAACCGTTTTACACGAACAATATTCCTCCGCGATAAAAAGACAATGCATCCCAGCATAACTGCAATACCGATGACTTCAAATGATGAAATCAATATCGGATAGACAGCTCCTGTGAAAGAAAAAGCTCTGTGTGTACCAATAATGCCGTCAGTCAGGATCTCCAGTATTTCAATATTTACTATAATGAACCCGGCATATACGAAAATATGCATGACAGCTGCTACAGGGCGTGAAACCATTTTTGACTGGCCAATAGCAACTCTGGCCATCAACTTCCATCTTTTTAACCTGTTATCCTTGATTTCAAGAGGTTTTCCCAGCTTTATTACATTTGATATTCCCCTGACTTTGAAGCAGAACATGCCAATAGTGAGCAATAGTAGAAGAATAAAAATCAGGTTATCAATCATGAAAAATTATTGAATTATCAGAATTCCCTGAAAATAGAGAAAAAATCAGGATTTCATCTCCTTAACTGCTTCAATTAATTGCGGTAAAACCTTAAATGCATCTCCTACAATGCCATAGTTGGCCGCCTCAAAAATGGGAGCATCCTTATCAGTGTTGATGGCAACAATGCATTTGGATGAGCTTACTCCTGCCAGATGCTGAATTGCACCGGAGATACCTACAGCAATATAGAGATTTGGTGCAATTATCTTACCTGTCTGACCGGTGTGCTCACCATGTGGTCTCCATCCTTCATCGGATACCGGCCGTGAACAGGCAGTAGCGGCACCAAGAAGTTGTGCGAGCTCTTCAATCGGGCCCCAGTTATCAGGAGATTTCATTCCCCTTCCACCCGATACTACAATCTCAGCATCCGTAAGCAGCAACTGGTTTGTCTGTTTCTGGACATCCTTTACTTCTGTGGTGACGAAGGAGCTTTCGACTACAGACCCTGCCTCTTCAATAACTGCATTATTTGGTGTTTTAATCAGATCGAATGAGTTCTGGGCAAGTGTAATGATCTTTATTTCTGACTTAAGCACAATATGGGCAAAGGCATTCCCGGAGAAAACCTTCTTGTAAACTGTAAATGGTTCAACGTTTAATGGCAGTCGGTTTACACAGGCTCCAATTCCAGCTTTCAGTTTTACCGATAGCCTGGGTGCCAGAGCCTTGCCACTATTATTATTAGCAATTACAATAACTGTAGCTCCCTCCCTTTGAGCGATTTCAGAGATCACCCCGGCATAGACCCGGTTATCAAGTACTTTTAGCTTTTCATCCCTGACACTGATAATTTTTGAAGCCCCCCGCTCTCCAAGGCTTTTCAATTCATCCTCCTCCACATCACCGATTGAAAGAACAGTGGCAGTAGTGTTAACCATTTCCGCTACCTTGCTTGCATATGAAACCAGTTCGTGTGAAATCTTTTTAAATTTTCCATCCCAGTTTTCTGTATATACTAACACTGACATTTTATCCTGTTTTTATCAAATTAATAATTAAATGACTTTTGCCTCATTCTGAAGAAGTGCAATTAATTGTTTCGGATCTTCAGGGTCAATATATTTACATTCCGTACGAGCCCGGGGCATCTCAAACTGTACGTATCTGGTCAGGGGGTCGACATTTACGGGCTCGCTGATCTTAATGGGTTTGGAACGGGCCATCATGATTCCCCTCATTGAAGCAATTCTTGGTTCTTTGGCTATACCTTTCTGAACGGTTACCGCTAACGGAGTTGGTACCGACAGGACTTCCTTACCACCATCAATCTCCCGGGTAATTACCGGTTTACCTTTGGAAATGCTAAGGTCAGATACTGCAGACACTGAAGCAATTCCAAGGAATTCAGCAAGCATACCCCCCACTGTTGAGCCGTTGTAATCACTCGACTCTATACCTGTCATTATTATATCAAATTGATCATTCTTAATTACCTCAGCCAACTGAGCTGCAACATAAAATGCCTCCACCGGTTCTCCATTTATCCTGATGGCATCATCGGCACCAATTGCCAGGGCTTTACGTATGGTTGGTTCAGATCCCGCCAGCCCAACATGTGCCACAGTTACCGAAGTAACCCCCGTTGAGGTGTCATCCTTCAACTCAAGTGCTCTTGTAAGCGACAATTCATCCCATGGATTAATTACCCACTGAATGTCAGTGGTGTCAAGCTGAGTATTGTTCTCCGTAAACTTTACTTTGGTGGTAGTGTCAGGAACATTACTTATACAAACCAGTATTTTCATCGATAATTAAGTTATATTTTATTGTTCTAATAAATATTCCCCGGTAGTTGTCAACCCTCCCGGAGAATGAAATCAAAAGGGTCTGTTCAAGGTTAACCATGCCAGGTTCTGTTATTTGCCACTTCGTACAAAAAACTGTAATTTAACCTTTTAGATCAGAACCTATTCCCAATAAATCCCTGAAAAGGCGTTCAAATATATAAAAATTTGAATTACAAACAAATGCAGACTCATATCTGCAAGGGATATAGTCGAATTCCATTAATTATCTATCTTTCTGGTTATTAGCAATTTGATCAGACTCCTGTTTACATCCGGTAACAGTGTTCGAAAAATTATTCTCATATGTTTTTATTCTATTATTATGATTAGCAACCGGAAGGCAAGTGCAATTTAATATAATTAGGTAAATTCGCTGGCAACATTTTAATATGGAAAGAATCACAAGAACATACGGCGCTATAATACTGGCAATGGTTATCTGGTCCTTCTCTTTCATCTGGTTTAAGATCGCCAATGAGGTTTACCGCCCAATGACTATTGTATACCTCAGACTGTTTCTTTCTGTAATGATCCTGTCATTGTTCCTCTGGATAACAGGGCGCTTTGAAAAAATTAAGAGGAGTGACAGGAAATATTTTCTCCTTCTTGCCTTCTGTCAACCATTTGTTTACTTCATTGGTGAAAGCCATGGCCTCACATATGTCACCTCCACAATGGGATCTGTAATAATATCCACAGTTCCCATATTCGCTGCAATAGGAGGCTGGATTTTCTTCAGGGAGCGACTAAAAACCATAAATTACCTTGGTATTATTATCTCTTTTACCGGTGTGCTGGTCTTCATCCTGAACAGGGATGGAAGCTTGTCATTTGACCTGCGGGGACTGTTGCTTCTTTTCCTCGCGGTTTTCTCTGCTGTAGGTTATACTCTAATCCTGAACAAGCTTGCCGGATCGTATAATCCGATCTATATAGTCAACGTACAGAACATTATCGGCCTTATACTATTTATTCCGGTAATTATGATATCAGAAGTAAAACATCTTAATGAGTGGACATTTGATACAAGGTCATTTTCTGCCATTATCAAACTTGCAATTTTCGCATCAAGCGGTGCGTTTATCTTATTCGGATTTGCAGTCAGAAAACTTGGGGTTTCAAGATCAAGCGTATTCTCAAACTGCATCCCGGTCTTTACAGCCCTGTTCGCATATTTTATCCTGAACGAAGTGTTGACATTCCAGAAATTAACAGGGATGCTGGTAGTTATTGCAGGCCTGTTCCTTTCGCAGGCAAATAAAAAACAAAAGAGGCATGACAGGGAATTTCTGGCAGGGAGAACGGGGTAAACTACTTTATTATCTATAATATTTACATTGCAGTAACGTTTTTTATTCAGGCTAAGGATTGAGATTTCATCATGAAATGTATATGTAAAATATTGGTCTTATTATTTCTACCTGCCTCTCTTCTGTCGCAAACAGGGGGAGATAATACATATGAATTCCTAAATCTCAGTACCAGTTCCCTTGTTACGGCATTAGGAGGAATTAATGTTTCGCTCCGGACAGGTGATCCCAGCCTTGCCTATTATAATCCTGCATTGCTTGATTCATCTTCCCATGGCCGGATAGCCCTGAATTATGTAAATTATTTTGCAGGTATTAACTATGGTTACGCATCCTACTCATACAGTCACGATAAATATGGCGAGCTGTCGGCAGGACTGACATATCTTAATTATGGTAAGTTCATGAGAGCTGATCCTGCCGGTAACATTACCGGATCGTTCACTGCAGCTGAGTATGCTCTGAATCTCATCTGGTCATACTCCATTGATACGGTTTACAGGGTGGGAGTTAATCTGAAGCCGGTAATATCGCATCTTGACAGCTATACATCCCTGGGGCTGGCATTTGATATCGGGGCTTCCTATGTCAGCCGGGATGGGCTGATCAGTGCCGGGTTAACATTAAGGAATGCCGGACTCCAGCTGACTACTTATACTGGTTCCAGGGAAAAACTTCCTTTCGAAATAATATCAGGCCTGTCAGTGAAGCTTGCACATGCACCATTTCGCTTCTCTGTTACAGCGCGTCATCTCGAAAAATATGATATGATCCATGATTATATAAACGATCCCATAACACCGGAAACCTACATGGGATTAGGTGGGGTAACCGAGAATATAATGAGGCACCTCATAATAGGAACAGAATTTACCCCGTCAGAGAATTTTTTCGTTGCGGCAGGATTCAATTATCAGAGAAGGAAGGAGTTAATAATGGAAAATAAAACCTCCACGGTCGGATTCTCCCTTGGATTCGGTATTAAGCTCACTGCATTTGAACTCACTTATGGACGGTCGCAATACCACCTGGCTGGATCAGCCAATAGTTTCTCACTGATTGTGAAACCCTCAGCATTTATTAAAAGGAACTGAGCGGAAATTTGTAACTTTGGCCTCTCAATTATTTTAAATGAATAAAAGGTTATTAATTGCCATCGACGGCTACTCCTCATGTGGTAAAAGCAGCTTTGCCAAGCTAATTGCGAGTGAGATGAATTATATATTTATTGACAGTGGCGCAATGTACAGGGCTGTAACTCTGTTTTGCCTCCGCAACGGACTGATAGACGGTGAGGATATAAAGATGGATGATCTGGTTAATTCGCTGCCAGGAATTACGATAGAATTTATCTATAATCCTGATAGCGACCAATATGAAACCCACCTTAACGGTGAAAATGTTGAGAATGAGATCAGGAGCATTGAGGTATCAAAACATGTCAGCAGGGTAAGTATAGTAAAAGAGGTCAGGAACACGATGGTAGAGATGCAACGGAAAATTGGAATGTATAAGGGGATTGTGATGGATGGAAGGGATATCGGTACGGTGGTATTCCCTGATGCTGATATAAAGATATTTATGACCGCGACTCCTGAAATCAGGGCAAAAAGAAGGTATGATGAGCTCATCGCCAAAGGAGTTTCGATAAGCTTTGAGGAGATAAAACGTAATGTGATTGAAAGGGACAGGATCGATTCCGGAAGGGAGATCAGTCCGTTAAGAAAAGCGGATGATGCTATTTTGCTCGACAACAGTAACATGTCACTTAAGGAGCAGATGGGTTGGTTCATGGAAATCATCAATAACCGGATTAATGAAGATTGATATTGAGTCAAAATCCGGTTTTTGCTTTGGTGTGGAGAACGCCATATCAACGGCTGAGAAGGCACTGAAAACCGGAGCAAGGATATACTCGCTGGGACCTATTGTCCACAATGACCTTGAAGTTAAGAGGCTTGAAAAACTGGGATTGGAAACAATTACCCATGAAGAGATGAAATCCCTGCATGATTGCAAGCTCCTTATCAGGGCGCATGGTGAGCCACCTGAGACATATGAAATAGCCAGAAAAAACAATATTGTGATTATTGAAGCGACCTGTCCCATTGTGAAACAATTACAGAAAAGAATTAAGGCCGCATATGCAAGTTCAGAAGAGTCCGGGGAGCAAATAGTCCTTTTTGGGAAGAAGGGTCACGCTGAAATCAGAGGGTTGATAGGGCAAACCAACACCAATGCAATCCTGATAAGTGCAACCGGGGACATTTCAAAAATTGACTTTTCAAAACCATCAATAATATATTCCCAGACTACCCGTAGCAGGGATCAATACTCTGAGGTAGTTGACCTGATCAGGGACAAGTACAGGGAGGCTGGCCTTGATCCTGATACCATGCTTATGGTAAACAATACAATTTGCGGCCAGGTAGCAAACAGGGAACCATCATTAAGGGAGTTCGCTGCTAAACATGATATTATAATATTTGTGAGCGGTAAAGAGAGTTCCAATGGCAAGATGCTCTATTCAGTCTGTAAATCAGTAAATGAGAATTCATACTTCATCTCTGATGTTGGTGAGATAATGGAAGAGTGGTTTACCGATAAAGAATCTGTTGGTGTCTGCGGTGCAACCTCTACACCAAGGTGGCTGATCTCTGAAGTATCTGAAAAAATTAAGCTAATTGATTTAAAAAATTATTAGAACGCCCTTTTGATTAAAATAGTTTTAATTTTGTTGACTCCACAAAATCATAAAAAATGACCAAATTCAAAAAGATAGGGGTACTTACCTCAGGAGGTGATGCACCAGGGATGAATGCAGCGATCAGGGCAGTGACCAGAACAGCCATTTATAAAAACCTTGATGTTATCGGAATAAGGGAGGGATACCGTGGTATGATTGAGAAACTCTTTGAGCCGCTATGGAGCCATGATGTGAGCGATATTATTCAACGGGGAGGAACCATACTCAAGACAGCCAGGTGTATGGAATTTATGACAGCAGAAGGAAGGGAAAAAGCTTATAATAATATTAGGGAGGTTGGAATTGATGGTGTTGTGGTAATAGGAGGAGACGGTACTTTTACCGGAGCCCGGATCTTTAACGAGGAATATGATATCCCATTTGTTGGTATACCTGGTACAATAGATAATGATCTGTATGGTACTGATTACACCATTGGTTACGATACAGCCCTGAATACGGTCGTTGAGGCTGTCGACAAGATCCGTGATACTGCAAGTGCTCATAACAGGATGTTCTTTGTGGAGGTAATGGGCGCTGAAGCCGGATTTATTGCCCTCAGGAGTGGTATTGCCACAGGAGCCGAAGCTATTTTAATTCCGGAAAAAGATGAAGGTGCAAAACTAACCTCACTCATGGAGAGCGGGCGCAGGCAAAAAGCCAGTATTCTGGTAATTGTGGCCGAAGGTGAAGAAGAGGGCGGAGCATACGCGCTTGCAGCAAAATATAAAACGCATTTTCCTAATTATGATATTAAAATAACCGTTCTTGGGCACCTTCAGAGGGGAGGCTCACCCTCTGCCTTTGACCGGGTAACGGCAAGCAGACTGGGTTTTGCAGCAGTAGAGGCTCTGCTCGACGACCAGAAAAGTGTTATGGTAGGTATTCAGAACAACGATATCGTTCTGGTTCCCTTCAGAAAAGCAGTAAAACTGCATAAGGATGTCAACAGGGCTCTGCTTGAGATTGCAGATATCCTGGCAATCTGATCAAATGCATATGGAAAGATCCCACGTATTTTTTACCGATCTAAGGGCCGGTCCGGGAAAAAGTCTGCTCGATAAACTGGAAGAACTTATTAAATCTGCAGGTATAGGTAGCATAGATCTTAACAGGAAGCTCACAGCAGTTAAGGTTCATTTCGGCGAGCCGGGTAATCTTGGGTATATAAGACCCAACTGGGCGGGCCGCCTGGTAAAGTACCTTAAAGAAGAGGGAGCTATTCCGTTTCTAACCGATACCAGTACCCTCTACCATGGCCGAAGATCTAACGGACCCGATCATATTGAAGCTGCCTATGAGAATGGTTTTCATCCGCAGACTACAGGATGTCATATTATCATTGCCGATGGCTTAACGGGAACCGATTTTCATGAGATTGAAACAGGATTCAAGCTTTGCCCGGTTGCAAAGATTGGCTCGGCTATAGTCAATTCCGAAGTTCTGATATCAATGAGTCATTTTAAAGGACATGATATGATGGGCTTTGGCGGAGCGATCAAGAATCTTGGAATGGGCTGTGCCTCTGTTGGCGGAAAACTGGAGATGCACTCAACCTCAACCCCCTTGATAATGAGGGATAATTGCACCGGATGCCGGATATGTGAAATTAATTGTGCACATGGAGCTATAAATATGGGCAGTGATAAGATAGCCCGGATCAACGAGGTGAAATGTGTTGGATGCGGCCAGTGCATTGCTGTCTGCCAGTTTGATGCAGCAAGGGTAGTATGGGATGCAGCATCTGAAACTACCAGCAAAAAGGTTGCTGAATATGCTTATGCCGCAACAAATGGTAAACCATGCTTCCACATTAACTTTATGATGGATATTTCACCTGATTGCGACTGTTGGGGATATAATGACAAGCCAATAGTAGCAGATATTGGTATAGCAGCATCATTTGATCCTGTCGCATTGGACAAAGCCTGTGCAGACATGGTATTGAAAGCACCTCTGTTACCAGGAACGGCAATCACTGATCATCATAAAGTTGGATCCCACGGTGCAGATCATTTCAGTCAGCTCCATCCCCATACTGATTGGAGATCAGCCCTCAAGCATGCTGAAGAATGCGGTCTTGGGAGGCTGGAATATGAACTGAAAGAGGTTTAGGTCGGTCTTAAGCAATACTTTTCAGGTATTTGGATATAAGGTTGCTCAGATGATCCTTCTATACGGGTTTTTGTAGTAAATTGAATGTCCCTGTCTATCAGTACATTGGTATCTGATACTTTCATTTTGAAACCGTTGAAAAGCATTACAGCATTCAGATCATATATCAAACTTCAAAAATAAATTATTTTCAGGAAGGCCGTGAATCCTTATTGTAATAAAACCCGGTTTATTAATTCCCATCATTACTCTGTAGCATGATTATTATCCGGATTTGTCCGGATTTTATATTTTTGTTTCAAATCTGGTCCTGAAAAGATATTTTCCTGCACCTCCCGTAACTTTGCAGCCAGAAATACAAAAGAATGAAGAAAGTTAAGATAATAGGAACCAGTCACCCTTACCGTGGAGGTTTGGCAGCCTTCAATGAGCATCTGGCTTTTGAACTTCAAAGCCAGGGATTTGTGGTTGAAATAGAAACATTTACATTGCAATACCCCGGCTTTCTTTTCCCGGGTAAGACCCAGTATGCTGACTGGCCGGCACCCGAGAACATTTCAATAAAAAGGACTGTAAATTCAGTTTCGCCGCTTAACTGGATCAGGGTTGGAAAAAGTATTGCATCGGAGAATGTCGATTTTGTGATCTTTAAATACTGGCTTCCCTTTCTGGCTCCCTGTTTTGGAACAATAGCACGGCAGATCAAATCAAGATCCGGTACACAAGTTATTGCAATTCTCGATAATATCATTCCACATGAAAAGAGGATTGGTGATCTGGCTCTCACCCGCTATTTTGTAAAACCTGTTGATGGCTTTATTGCAATGTCGAAATCTGTTCTCTCAGATCTTGAAAATTTTGATAAGACCAGTCCCAGGCTTTACTCCCCTCATCCCCTGTTTACGAACTTTGGCAGGCCTGTTAGCAAGGTTGAGGCAATTCGGAACCTGAAACTTGATCCGGGATTCAGTTATATGTTATTCTTTGGGTTTATCCGCGATTATAAGGGCCTTGATCTGCTGGTTGAGGCATTTTCCGATAAAAGGTTAAGGGATCGAAAGATTAAGTTGCTTGTTGCGGGTGAATTCTATACCAACAGTAAAAAATACTTTGACCTGATAGATCTTTATCACCTGAAAGATGATATTATTGTATATCCTGAATTTATCCCTGATAAAAAAGTGGCAGACTGGTTCTGCGCTGCGGATATAATAGTACAACCATATAAAAGTGCCACACAAAGCGGGGTAACACAGATTGGATATCATTTCGATAAGCCAATGCTTGTAACTGATGTTGGGGGGCTTCCCGAAATAGTTCCGCATATGAAGGGAGGATATGTCGTACAACCTCATCCTCAGGATATTGCAGACGCAATACTTGACTTTTTTGACAATAACAGGGAACAATCCTTTACCGAAGGCATAAGAAAAGAAAAAACCAGGTTTGGCTGGGATACAATGGTAAAGAATATATCTTTGCTTATTGATCAAATTGAGAATCAATGATTATAAGAAGCAGAGCACCTTTAAGACTAGGGCTGGCCGGGGGTGGGACTGATGTATCTCCCTACTCAGAAAGGTTTGGCGGTGCTGTATTGAATACTACAATTAATTTATATGCGTATGCTTCTCTTGTCCCTAAGAATAACGGAAAGATTACCTTTAATCTGTTAAATAATTCCGCCGTTAAGATTTTTAAATCCTCCAAAATACTTCCTGTTGAAAATGATACAGCTATCCTGGCAGGCGTATATAACCGTGTGGTGAAAATGTATACGGGCCATGCCATGTCCTTTGAAATGTCAGTATTTGTAGATGCTCCTCCCGGATCAGGATTAGGAACATCGAGTACACTTCTTGTGTCAGTTCTTGGTGTATTTACCGAGTGGCTTAAACTGCCTCTTGGTGAATATGATATTGCACGTCTGGCCTGGGAAATCGAACGGATCGATCTTGGGATGGCCGGCGGTAAACAGGACCAGTATGCTGCCACTTTCGGCGGTTTCAATTATATGGAATTCTCGAACACGAACAAGGTGATAGTCAACCCCCTCCGGATAAACCCTGCCCACATGAATGAACTGGCACATAACCTGCTTCTGTTTTATACAGGTACAAGCCGGCTCTCATCAGAGATAATAGCCGAACAGGTACGAAATGTTGAGGCCAATGCCAATAAGCAGATAGAAGCCATGCATAAACTCAAGGACCAGGCCAGGCAGATGAAAGAGGCCATCCTTACAGGTTCGATTGACAGGATCGGTGAGATCCTTGATTTTGGCTGGAAATTCAAGAAAGAGATGGCCGGTGGAATAAGCAATGATATGATCGACAGTATTTATGACAAGGCTAAATCAAATGGTGCAACAGGAGGTAAAATTTCAGGTGCAGGTGGTGGCGGTTATATAGTTTTCTACTGTCCCGGGAATCAAAAATATAAGGTTGCCGCTGCATTAAAGGGAGCAGAGGGTTATATTGAACCATTCGATTTCACTGAAAAAGGTTTAACTACATGGGCAATAGCAGACTGATCAAATCATACCTTGAAGGCAGAGGCAAACTGATGGCAGACCTGGCTGAATCCGATGAAATAATCCGGAGGACAGATGATGTTGTTGTCTCGATTGTAAAATGCTTTAACAACAACGGGAAGGTATTGCTGTGTGGCAATGGTGGCAGTGCGGCAGATGCCCAGCATCTCGCTGCCGAATTATCAGGGAAATTCTATCTTGATAGAAAGCCATTATTCGCAGAAGCCCTTCATGTTAACAGCTCATACCTCACGGCAGTGGCAAACGATATCTCCTTTGATGCGGTCTATTCCAGACTGGTTGAAGCGAAGGGTGTACCCGGAGATATACTGATCCTGCTGTCGACATCCGGTAACTCTCAGAATGTTATAAATGCCGCCAGGAAAGCAAAGGAAATGGCAATGATGGTTGTCGGTTTCACAGGCAGTTCAGGAGGCAGTCTGGCAGACGAATCAGATCTGATCATCAAAATCCCTTCCTGCGATACTCCCTTGATCCAGGAAATGCATATTGCACTGGGACATATTATCTGTCAGATGGTTGAAGAGAAGCTTTTCGGTCATGGCTAGCGAGGCGGTAATACTGGCCGGTGGCTTTGGCGCCAGACTCAAAAAAAGAATTGAGACTCTGCCTAAGCCTATGGCGCCGGTAAATGGCAGACCCTTTCTGGAATACATTATGGATCACCTTCTTGGATTTGGTATTAACCACTTTATTTTATCAACCGGGCATCTGTCAGACATAATTGAAGATCACTTTGGATCACTCTACAGGGATACAAAAGTGACTTATTCGAGAGAAGAAAAGCCTCTTGGAACAGGGGGAGCAATAAAACGGGCATTAAACCTCTGCAATACCGAAGAAGTACTTGTGGTTAACGGTGACACACTATTCACGGCGAATATCAATGCTCTTGAAGAATTGCACAGGAAATCCGGGGCTGATATTTCTATTGCACTTTTAACTCTTCAGGATAAAGCCAGATACGGATCAGTGGTAACTGATGAAAGCAACAGGATAATTGCCTTTAATGAAAAGAACACTTCAGGTGGAAGAGGAGAGATAAACGGTGGTATCTATATTATTAACAAAAATGTGGTGCTGTCATACGCCCAGCCCGAACAGTTCTCAATTGAGTTGGATTTTTTTATGCCATATCTAAGGGAATTGCGTATTTACGGATACCGCTCCGACCAATATTTTATTGATATAGGAACACCAGGGGATTATGAAAAGGCAATCCGTGAACTTCAATAATATACTTACTGAGAAAGGATGGTCGCTGTTCCTCGATCGCGATGGTGTCATCAACAGGCATATTGAAAGAGGATATGTTCTCAATCCCGGACAACTTGAAATAATCGAGGGTGTAAGCAGCGCCTTGCCCCTATTATCCAGATATTTTAACTATATATTCATCGTAACCAACCAACAATGTGTTGGCAGGGGACTGATCACTATGTCTGAAGTTGATGCTATCCACGATATGATGAGGTCTCTTATTGATCCGAAGCGACAATATATTACTGATATCTTTGTTTCACCCTGTATTGAGGAGGAGCGAAATGAATACAGAAAACCCGGGACAGGAATGGCAAAAAAGGCGGCAGCATTATACCGGGGCGTGAACCTTTCAAGATCTGTTATGGCAGGTGATTCTGCTACTGACATGATATTTGGCCGAAACGCAGGGATGTTAAATGTTTTGATCGGTCGTGAATCGGTTGAGGACATATCCCTCTATGACTGGTCTTTCAACTCATTATATGATTTTGCAGTTGAGATAGAAACACAGGCCATGGAACTCATCTGACCAATCCGGCTTTCATAATAACCTTCAGGACCTCATCTGCTGAAACATCTTCCAGACATTTGAACTTTATGTCGCCACGAATGCATGCGCCCCTCCCGTAGACTGTACATGGACGGCAATCAATTGCGGAAGGGGAAATTCCAATTGAAAGATCCGGATCCTGCCCATATGCATTGAACCCGGCATAAGGGTGAGTCCCTCCCCAGATGGAAACTGTTTTTACCCCTGCCAGCGAAGCAAGATGCATGTTCGATGAGTCCATACTGATCATAAACTTCAATTTGCTTATCAGGGCCAGTTCAATCCTGAGGGTGTAACTGCCTGCAACGATATGTGTACTCCCGATTCTTGAGGATATCCGTTTTAATCCTTCAATATCCTCTCTGCCTCCGAATAATAAAAAGACAAAATCACCCTTGGTTGAAAGCAGGTCAAGTAATCTGTATATTTTATCCTCTCCCCATGATTTTGTCTGATGTTTTGAAAAAGGGGCAATCCCAATAAATTGCTGCTCTCTCTCATGCTCAATATCCGAGAGGATTTTGTTTGCCATCTTTTTCTCATCATCCGACAACGAAAAGGCAGGGATCACTGGATCGGCAGGTGCCAGTCCTGCCCTTTTTAACACCGTGGAATATCTTTCGATTGTGTGAGGTAGCTGTTTCATGATCTTTTTCTTCACGAGTGCTCTTTTCTGTGCTCTCCCCTTTTTGATCGTGAAAACTCTGATCGAGGCAGTCCTGAATAAAAGAGTCAGGATAAAGGATCGTATAACAGCATGAAGGTCGATGACAAATTTTATCTGGTAATTCTTTTTCAGATCCCAGTATAGTTTATGGATACCGGCCAATCCCCTGTATTTCCCGTCAGTATCCACAGGAAAACAGGATACATTGTGGATGTTGTCAAAAAAAGCTGCAAATATTGGTCTCGTAATAACTACTATTTCATTTTCGACAGAAGCAACTGCCCTGATTACCGGCAGGGTAAGGGCAACATCCCCCATAGCTGATAACCTTATTACGAGAATAACCTGTGGCTTCATTACCTGTCAGCAATAATCCTCATAGGACTTCTCTTCGATCAGGTCTGAGCCTGTTTGCAGATTGATCTGCTTTTTCAGCCTGCCTCTTTCGTCATTGGAAAAATAGACCGATCTGGCGGTATCTATGAATTCCTGTCCGAAGTCCTTACCTTTTTCCATCTTCCTGATACGGTCTTCAATATCCCAGAGCCGGGTATTAACCTCATAGAGCTTTTTATACAGGATGTCATCTTTTGACATGATCTTGCTAATTGCATCATCCAGAACCCTCTGTTCCTTCCTGAGATTATTAAGCTTTTTCTCATCGGTAATTCTCTCAAGCTTGATTTGAATGATAGTGAGCTTATCAACTATTTCACCATTTGACACTTCAATTTTCATAGATTGTTTTCTGTGATGAATACCATAAAGATCTCAAATTTACTATTAATTATTGACCTGTTACAATGGATCAACATCTGCATAGATTCTTAATGACTGACTTTTATATTGATCACGTGTCTTTTTAAGAGCCATGTCAATCAACGCCTTTGCTCTTACCACTGGTTTATCCTTTTCAATCTTCAGGAGAATGGTCATTATATAATATGACTGGATTCTTGATATCAAAGGAAATTCCGGACCCAGGACCCTCTTACCCAGAGATTTCTTCAGCAGACCAGCTAATGCCTGCGATGTTTCCTTTAGCACCTTCCTGTCTTTGTGCTTCACGAAAATCCTGATAAGCCTCGAGAAAGGAGGATAACCAAATTCCATGCGTTCGTCACGTTGAGACAGATACATCCTCATGTAGTCATGGGACATCACCTGATTCATAACAGGATGGTTTGGATCATCTGTCTGGATGATTACCTTTCCCCTTTTGCTCCTGCGTCCGGCTCTTCCGCTTACCTGTTCGATCAACTGGAAGCATTTTTCATGTGACCTGAAGTCCGGGAAATGGAGCATATTATCAACATTTACGATCCCAACCACTGTTAATCCCTCAAAATCAAGACCTTTGCTGATCATCTGCGTTCCGATAAGTATATCTGTTTTCCCCTTCTCGAGATCAGATATGATCCTGTCGAATGTTCCTTTCCGTCTGGTAGTATCCATGTCCATACGGATAATCTTTGCCTCAGGATAAAGAGCCTTCAGCTCATCCTCAAGTTTTTCAGTTCCGAAGCCCTTCATGACCAGGTCAGTGGAAGAACAGTTTGGACATTTTGCCAGTATTTCAGAGGAACTTCCACAATAATGGCATACCAGCCTGTTGATGTTCTTATGATATGTCATGCTAACAGAACAGCTGTTACATTGTGGTATCCAACCACATTCCCTGCACTGTATGAACGGGGCAAACCCCCTCCGGTTCCGAAGAAGAACGACCTGTTCATTATTGTTTAATGCCTCATCGATTGCATTCAGAAGCTGGTGAGTGAAATGGGACACCATGATTTTCCTTCTGTAAGCTTCGCTGGTATCAGCAAGAATTATCCCGGGCATATGTACCTTCCCGAACCGTTCGGCAAGTTCAACGAAACCATATTTTCCAGTTTCAGCATTATACCTCGTTTCAATTGAAGGTGTGGCTGAGCCGAACAAAACTTTTGCGTTGTGCAACCTTGCCAGCATAGTTGATGCATCTCTCGCATTATATCTTGGTGCAGGGTCAACTTGTTTGTATGAGTTGTCATGCTCCTCGTCCACAATTATCAACCCGAGGTTCCCGAACGGAAGAAATATTGATGATCTTACTCCCAGAATTATCTTATATTCCCTTTCTCTAAATTCACCTGCAACCCTCCGCCATACCTCAACCCGCTCAGAATCATTGAATTTTGAATGATAGACCCCTACCCAATTCCCAAAGTGTCGCCTCAGCCTGTTTATTATTTGAGCTGTAAGGGCTATTTCAGGCAGAAGATACAATACCTGCCTGCCGGAACTTATCTGCTCCTCAATCAAATGAATATAAATTTCAGTTTTACCGCTTGAGGTCACACCCTGCAGCAATGCTATCCCTTTCTCATCCAGCTGCTTTCCCAATTCCTTTCTTACTGTGTCCTGAGCCGGACTGAGTTCATATGGTGAAATCCTGTCCAGTTCCCTGTCAGGGAGTCTTGCAGATTCCACCTTTACCTGCCTGAGCACATTTGCTTTGACAAGAGCAGTCAGGACTCCAGGGTTTACGGAGGCTTCAGAGATTAATGAAGATCTTCCAACAGGTTTCGGGGCTGACCCCTTTTCCGGATAACCTGCCAGTTCAAGATATTTTAATAATAGTCTTGTCCTGGCAGGAGATCGAATAATGCTTTCAAAGATGTTGTTTAATTCCTGCTCTGTATATTGTCGCGAAAGTGAAATAAAATCATCCTTCCTTGTTGAATAGTACCCATCCTGGTCTTTGATGGCCTTCAATCCTGAAGGCAGGGCGGCATCAAGGACTTCACCCATCGTACACATATAATAATGACTTATCCAAAGCCACAGATCAAGCTGGGTTTCATTAATCAAGGGCAGGAATTCAGTTGTATCAATTATCTGTTTGATCACTCTGTGGGAAGGCTTCTCATTATGGGTCTTCTCAACAACCCCGGTATACAGTCTCCCCTTTCCGAATTCAACAATTACCCTGCTACCCCTTTTTACAGATGCCTTTAGGGTGTCGCCTATCAGGTAGGTGTAGCTCATGTCGAGCGCTAAAGGTATAATGATATCGGCGTATAAATGGTCGGGCATCGGTGAAAATATTTAAGCTAAAATAGTCAAATAATACGACCATTTTTAAGAATGGACAATCGTAATGGTAAAGATTAGTTGGTGCCCAGGAAGCCTGAAACAACTGAGTAGAGTTGATCCTGTCTTACCGGTTTTATAATACAGGCATCGCAGCCTGCATTCAGGATCATATTCTTTTCTTCTTCAAAAATAAATGCGGTCTGGGCAATAATTGGAAGATTTTCTTTCAATTTTCTTATCTCTCTGGTCGCTTCCAGACCATTCATTTCAGCCATCTGCATATCGAGAAGTACCAGGTCAATATCATCCGTCTCCTTCACAATTTTTAACGCCTCCTCTCCTGACCTGGCAAGAATAACGGTAACACCGGTATCGGTCAGGATCCGGGTCAGATAGCTGAGAATATCATTGTTATCGTCTGTAATCAGTACTTTCTTCCCGCCCCAGTCATGCTTTTTTTCAGCTGCCGGCTCCACCTCCTCCGTATGTAGTTCCACCTTGCTTACAGATCCCACATCAACCGGACGATATGGTATGGTAACAAAGAATTCTGACCCTTCGCCTTTCTCCGACTCAACCCACAGGTAGCCATCCATTTGTTTAATCACATGTTTTGCCAGGGTTAATCCAACACCAAGTCCCTCAAATGGTCTATGATAGCCGGCCACCTCCTGTCTGAACTGTTCAAAGATTGATTTGAGATGATCTTTGCTGATACCAATTCCGGTATCCTTTATTGTGAACATCAGAGAGGTTCCGGCTATTGCAGAGGTAAAACTGATACTTCCCTCCCGCGTGAACTTAACTGCATTGTCGATGAGATGTCGGAATACTCTTTTTAGCCAGACTGCATCAGTATAAATGACATCTTTCCCGTCCTGTATCTCCTTTGATAGTGTAAATTCTATCTTTTTGCCACTCCTCGATATGAGTTGTTCAGCATATTGTGCCTTCTCATCAAGAATTGAATTTATCCTGCATGGATTATAATTTATCTCTATTTCATCGTTTTCAAGTCTGGAAAGATCAATTATATCACTGATAATTTGCAGTAATCGGTCAGTATTCTGGTTAAGGTATCCAGTATATTCCTCTCTTACTTCATCAGTTGTGCCGGGGTCGTTAAGCAGATTTGCGAAACCGACAATGCTGTTCAGGGGAGTTCTGATCTCATGTGAGATATTGGCCAGGAAGGTTGATTTCAACCTGCTGCTTTCCTCTGCCTTTTCCTTGGCAATAACCAGTTCTTGCCGAGCCTTTTTTTCTGATGTTATGTCTCGCGATATGAGTAATATCCCAAGAGGGTTGCCTTCTTCATCCTTAATAAGAACTGATTTGGATGAAAGGAAAGCATATCTTCCATCAGTGTGTCTTATCCTTATTTCAGTCTCGTAAAATCCTGTTTCACTAATGGCCCTGGATCTCTTCTCGGAATAACCTATATCATCGGGATGAAGGAGTGTGATGTCCCTTTCATCAGGATCAAGATTTTTATAATCCTCTTCAGAGTGGCCGATAAGGTTATAGAATGCCTTGTTCGCGAACTGGATTGACCAATCCATCTTATAGAATGCTATAGCATCTTCAGCTGACGAGAGCATCATGCCATAAAGTCGTTCTGAATTTGCCAGGTTCCTTGCCATACTGTCCCTCTGCTTTTCGAGCTCATGGTTCAGCTTTTCCAGATTCCTGTTAGCCTCCTCAATTTCACCCGTTTTAAGTTGAAGGATCTTATTCATTTCCCTTCGCTTTATCACATACATTACTGAAACTGAAACAACTACAACCGAAGCAACGCAAATAGTAAGGATCAGGTAGGTAATATGTGCCGGAAGTGTCTGCAGGGCAGTTGATTCGGGCATATAGCTTCCATGAGCAGCAAATAGCTGTGCATTGGAGCTAGCCATTATTACCAGCGACAATAATATTAATCTATTAATTCTATTCAAGAGCCAACTTCCTGGCATAACACAGACTGACTTACACAAATTTAGTATTTTTCAGCAACTTACCACTCCTGGCTACAGTTAAAAGTAAAAATTAATTATCAATCCCAACTACCAATTACCTTAATAATTGTTAAATTCATAAAAAGATCCACCGGAGCCCGGCGAAAGATAATATAAGAATTAGGTATATAATCGTTTACCGGTAGCATTCCTGATGCACAGATGCATCCACATGTATCAATTAACTCCCAGGAGTATTCATGTTAAAAATAAAACCCTGGGGCAGGATGGATGGAGCTCCAACCGGTGAAATATTAGAAGTAACCGACAAGTGTTCTGTTGATACCCTTATCTGGAAGTATAACGATGATGAAAGAACCAGGAGGTCGGAAAGGATCATCCAGATCACGTTAGGAACAGTCGCAGGAATCTGCTGATAAATGATGATATAGGTACTATTGCCGCGGCCAGTATCAGGGCGATGAAGGATGGCCCCTATGTTGACAAATGATCAGGTAAGTACCTCTTTTACTTTTTGGGCTGCATCGGCAAACGATATTGCAGAGAATACCTCCAGTCCGGAGTTATCAATTATTTCCTTTGCCTCTTTGGCGTTTGTTCCCTGAAGCCTTGCAATAACGGGTACAGATAGCTCTCCAATCGACCGGCATGCCTCAACTACACCATTGGCAACCCTGTCGCACCTGACGATACCGCCAAATATGTTTATCAGGATTGCTTTAACAGCAGGATCTTTCATTATTATTCTAAACCCTGCCTCAACTGTTTCGGTGCTGGCCGTACCTCCAACGTCCAGAAAATTTGCAGGATCACCTCCCGACAGTTTAATCAGGTCCATTGTTGCCATTGCCAGACCAGCACCATTAACCATGCATCCTACATTGCCATCCAGTTTTATAAAATTCAGGTTATGCTTCCCCGCTTCAATCTCTGAAGGATCTTCCTCGGACAGATCCCTCATCGCTTCTATATCCTTATGCCTGTAAAGGGCATTATCATCAATAGATACCTTACAGTCGACCGCCAGTATCCTGTCATCGCTTGTTTTCAGTACCGGATTGATCTCAATAAGCTGGGCATCGCTTGAGGTAAATGCGTCGTATAATCCTGTCAGAAATTTGAGCATCTCCCTGAAGGCCCCGCCTGAAAGCCCAAGGTTAAATGCGACCTGACGTACCTGGAATTGCTGTAGCCCCACAGCGGGATCTATCTCTTCCTTGAAGATAAGGTGTGGCGTCTTTTCAGCAACTTCTTCAATATCCATTCCTCCTTCGGGAGAATACATAATCACATACCTTCCTTTATTACGGTCAAGTAGCATACTTATGTAGTACTCCTCCGGCTCACCGGCACCCGGATAGTATACATCCTGTGCCACCAGTACTTTTCGTACCAGCTTCCCTTCAGCACTTGTTTGTGGCGTAACCAATTGCATCCCAATGATCTTACCTGCCAGCTCTCCCGCTTCCTGAACCGACCTGGCCAGTTTAACACCTCCGCCCTTACCTCTTCCGCCAGCATGAATCTGGGCTTTTATTACAAAAAAATCGGATCCGAATTTGGCCCTCAGCTGTTCAGCGATTATCACAGCATGGTCGGCTGTTTCAGCAACAAAACCCTCCTGGATGTTTACATTATTGTTCTTCAGTATTGATTTACCCTGGTACTCATGAAGGTTCATAGGATAATGATTTAATATTTTAAGTGTGTTATCAGCGCGTTTTTAACGGCAGGCAAATTACATTTTTTTTCCCTATTTTAGTAATCAAATGAAATGTTATGCGCAAGCTTAAGAATTCCGAACTCAGCAGGAAAACCATTGCTGAATTTAAGGCTGCGGAAAAGAGTCCATTTGTAGTTTTACTCGACAATGTAAGAAGCCTGAACAATATCGGATCCATCTTCAGAACAGCTGATTGTCTGCTTGCTGAAAGAATTATTCTGTGCGGCATAACAGCAAAACCTCCTCATCGCGATATCCACAAGACGGCTCTTGGCGCTACGGAATCAGTTTACTGGGAATATTTTGATGAGAGTATTAAGGCAATAAACCAATTAAAGGAAGAGGGATATATTGTAATTGGGATCGAACAGGTTGATAAATCATTATCACTTCAGGATTTCACTCCCGAGAGCGGGAAAAAATATGCACTGGTTTTCGGACATGAGGTAAAGGGAGTCAGCCAGGAAGTAGTTGATAATTGCGACCTCTGTATTGAAATACCTCAATTTGGAACAAAACACTCATTTAATATTTCTGTAAGTGCTGGTATTGTAATGTGGGAGATTTTCAGAAAGATCTGTTACAAATAAAAAAAGGGCGCTGACAGTTGCGCCCTTTTTAATATAATATCTGATTCTCTCTACTGAATGATGGCCTTGAAGGCATCATCTTCAGCAAATTTTGCAAACTCAATATCAGTTGCGGCATATGCTTTCCAATCTGCATTGAATTCAACCGCTTCGCGCAGACTGTTCATCGTATAATCTTTGTTGTCCATCCTTGCACCAACTACTGCCTTTAGATATGAAGGTCTGCCACACTTGCACATCTCCATTCCGTCAAGCATCACCTTGGCTTTATTCAGGTCATCTTTAAGTACAAGTGCCAGAGCATTATTCAATGATGGGTCATTCCCAAAGAAATTAACTGCCTTATCATATTCGGCCCTCATTATTGCAATTGTACCAAGACCAAACCTGGATTCAGCTGTTGAGCTTGTCATTGAGGTAAAAAACTCCTCAGCCTTGTCATTGTCGCCCTGCAGCAATGCAACAAAGCCAAGATTGTTTTTCACAACATCATTATTCTGGATAGCCTGAGCCCTTTCGAATGCAGCCTTTGCTTCATCAACATTTCCAAGTGCTACATTGGCATAACCTACGTTATTATGTGCCCTTATACATTTGGGAACCTGGGTTGCAGCAATTTCATAGTACTTTAGCTTCTCATTGAAGTCATCTGTCAGAGTACCAGCATACAGGAGTTCCTCAATGTCAAGAACAGTAGGATCGGAGTTGATTGTCTCAAGAATTTCTGCATCGGAACGACCAACCTTGTCAACATTAATAACCAGCTTCGATCTTCTCAGTTTAGGAAGAATATCCTCTTTCAGTACTTCGAAAGCAGCCGCCATGTTCTTAATTTCGCGCTCACGGACAACAGGATCGGAATACATTGACAATACTCTCAGGATAAGATCCTTGTCCTCAATTGAAGAATTTGTTACCTCAGTCTGGAATCCTTCCCAGTCTTCAGCTGTGTATTTGCTTGTCAGGAAGTTTTCCTTATTTATATCTTCTATCTTGATCTTTTCAAATTCCTGTATAATATATTTTACGGCTGTCTCTGCCCTCTTATTGGCCAGCTTATCATTGAAATCAAGTTCGCCATCTGGTGAAGCGTAAGCGCTGACAGAGGTTCCCTTGAATTCCATCCTGTCATCCTCGCTCACCATTGCCAGATAATTTTTAAGAGCTTCTATATCTTCAGACTTAAGCTCGGTATTCCTGATATTGGCCATATTAATCAGGAAGTGGATGTCAGCCATTTTATCCTCAGGAATGATCCTCTGGAAGTTATCCTTCATATAAATAGGCCTTGCCTGGCTTTCGACCAGTGTGGAAGTGGCAATTACACCATCGGCCAGCTTGACAGGGTCAAAATCCAGACTGGTACCTTTCCTTGTTGCCTTAAGTCGCAGCATCAGGTCAGAAACACTCATTTCCTTTTGGAAAGGGACTGTGCTGGTGTATGTGAAGTTACCGCCTGTATACCTGATTACTTCGTTATTTGCCTGTGCGCTTTCTCCCTGTACCGATACTGATTCAAAAGCGGTCTCTCCTGCCTCATAAACCAGAACAGGAGTGGCTTCCAGAACCGTATTCTTGTCGAAATACTTATCAGGGAAGGTACCCTTGATAGTTACCTCGACAATGCCAGCGTGAGTTTCAAGCACTTCAGGAACAACATCGTAGTTAACAAGTCCGGCATTTTTCTTCATCTTATTGAGACCGCTGCAACCTGATAGAATGGCAGCAGCCAAAACGAGAATAAAATAGCTTCTGATTTTTTTCATGGTAAATAAATATTAATTATTTCAATTCTTGATTAGCGACAATAAATGTAATATTACAAATCTAAAAAAAAAAACAATATGTTCTCTTACAATCAGTTAAAATTATTCTAAAAATAACCTGTTTATGCCCTTATGGTGATCCCCTTCAAATATTTGACTTACTATTTTTCTATAGTCCTCCGGATTATTTACAAAGTCAATACTATTGGAATCAATTACAAGATAAATATTTTCGGCATTTTGCCTGAAATACGAAAAATAGCTCTCCTGTATGCTTGAAAGGTATTTAGCAGTTATTGAAGCCTCATAATCGCGGCCCCGGGAGGCGATATTCCTAAGCAATTTTTCCGGGTCAACATGAAGGTAAACATAGAGATCCGGTTTTGGCAGCGAGTTATGTATTATATAGAAAATTTGCCGGTAGAGACTGAATTCATCCACATCAAGGGTAGATGAAGCAAATACAAGGGACTTCATGAAATAATAGTCGGCAATGGTAAAAGGGCTGAATATATCAAGGGATCCGAGCTCTTCCTTTAACTGGCGGTACCTGTCGGCCAGAAATGACAGTTCGAGCGGGAATGAATATTTGTCAGGGTTCTCATAGAATTTTGGAAGGAATGGATTATCTGCAAATCGTTCCAGCAGCAACCTTGCATTGAATTGCTCAGAGATCATAGTTGCAAGGCTGGTCTTGCCGGCGCCTATATTACCTTCGATAACTATATATTTATACCTGCTTATCATCCATTCTGACCTGAAACAAGTAAAAATAGGCAATATCCTTAAAAGAGTAAAAAAAGCTGCCATGAAAGCAGCAATTTATTACTTTTTATACTTCACCGGGTTTTCTATGATCCGGCCTGTCTGATCTTGGAGGCCTCTCCTCTCTTGGAGGCCTTGGCAGCAGTACCTTTCTGGAGAGTTTTAGTTTGGATGTTTTAGGATCAACATCCAGTACTTTCACCTCAATCTCTTCTCCCTCTTTAAGTACTTCATCAACTGTTTTAATCTTCCTCCATTCTATCTCTGATATGTGAAGAAGGCCCTCCTTGCCAGGAAGTATTTCAACAAAGGCACCAAATGCTACAATGGATTTTATTTTCCCCTTGTAAACTTTTCCTATTTCGGGAACTTCAACTATCCTGTTAACCCATGCCAGGGCCTCGGTAATACTGTCTTTATCTTCACCAAAGACATGAACAATACCCATATTGTCGACCTCCTCAACAATAATGGTGGTTCCTGTTACCGCCTGAATTTCCTGTATAACTTTACCCCCCGGCCCGATTACCGCACCGATCATATCTCTTGCTATTATGATCTTCTCTATTCTGGGAGCATGAGGTTTGAGTTCAGGGCGTGGTTCAGGAATAGTTTCTTCCATAATATCCAGGATATGAAGTCGCCCCTTCCTTGCCTGATCAAGAGCCATTGCCAGTACATCATAGGACAATCCGTCAACTTTAATATCCATTTGGGCAGCTGTTATGCCATCGCGGGTACCGGTAACCTTGAAATCCATATCGCCAAGATGGTCTTCATCGCCAAGAATATCGGAGAGGACAGCATACTTGTCAGAATCCTTATCGGTAATAAGCCCCATGGCAATCCCTGATACTGGTTTCCTTATCTGGACACCAGCATCCATCAATGCAAGCGTACCGGCACAAACCGTGGCCATCGAGGATGATCCGTTCGATTCGAGAATATCCGAAACAACCCTGATTGCATAAGGATTATCCACTTCGGGAGGCAACATTTTTTTCAGAGCTCTGTGAGCGAGATTCCCGTGTCCAACCTCTCTTCTGCTTACTCCTCTGTAGGGGCGTGCATCACCAGTGGAAAAGGGAGGGAAATTATAGTGCAATACAAATTTTTCTTTACCCTGCGTCAATACCTCATCGATCACCTTCTCATCGAGTTTGGTACCCAGGGTCACAGTAGTGAGCGATTGCGTCTCGCCTCTGGTGAAGATTGCTGAACCATGAGCAGCCGGCAACGGATCCACTTCGCACCAGATAGCTCTTATCTCGTCCGATTTCCTGCCATCAAGCCTTACCTTCTCATCAAGAACCAGGCGTCTGGCTGCCTCTTTGTGAACATCATGAAAATATTTGTTTACATGGTTCACATTCACCTCGTCCTCCTCACTGAACTGGGCAAGGAATTCCTCCTTTACAGCCTCGAACGATTCGCTTCTTTTAAGTTTATCGGCTATGACCGATTTGGCTACCTTATAACACTTGTCGTAGGTTTCATCCCATACTTTCTTCCTTAACTCCTCATCATTTTCCTCATGTGAATATTCTCGTTTTTCAGTTGAGCCTACCATCTCAGCAAGCTCCATCTGTGCCTTACAATGTTTCTTTATCTCTTCATGAGCCAGCTTCATGGCTTCAAGCATCTCTGCCTCAGATACCTCTTCCATCTCTCCCTCCACCATCAGAATATTATCATGAGTTGCTCCAACGATCAGATCAATATCGGCCTCCTTAGCCTGTGTGCTAGTGGGATTAATTATAAAACTCCCATCAACCTTCACAATACGTACCTCCGATATAGGTCCGTTAAACGGGATGTCAGATACGGCCAGCGCTGCTGATGCCGCTAAACCGGCCAATGCATCAGGCATAACATCCTTGTCGGCTGAAATAAGGTTTATTGTTACAAATGTTTCAGCATGATAATCGTCAGGGAACAGGGGACGAAGTGCCCGGTCAACAAGCCTGGCTATCAGAATCTCATAATCTGAAGGTCTGGCTTCACGCTTCATAAAACCACCGGGAAATCTTCCCAGTGAGGCATATTTCTCTTTGTAATCAACTGACAATGGCATAAAATCCACATCTTCTCTTGCTTCTTTTGCAGAAACAACTGTTGCGAGCAGCATAGTCCTTCCCATTTTCAACACTACTGAGCCGTCAGCCTGCTTCGCAAGTTTTCCTGTCTCTAACGTAATTGATCTTCCATCACCGAGATCGATTGTCTTTTCTACTACTTTATACATGATTTTTAAATTATTGAGGTCACGAAAATACGCAATTAATAATGAAAAAAGGCAATTTCGAATTGCCTTTTTTCTATCATTTACTTACGCAGTTTCAGTGCTTTGATGATCTCACGATATCTCTCGATATCTTTTGCTTTCAGATAATCCAGGAGCCTGCGTCTTTTCCCTACGAGCTTAATCAATGACCTCTGGGTGTTATAGTCCTTCTTGTTCCTCTTAAGGTGTTCAGTAAGGTGGGCTATCCTGTAAGAGAATAGGGCTATCTGACCTTCCGCACTACCGGTATCCAGCTCGGAAGATCCGTATGTTTTAAAGAATTCTTGTTTCTTATCGGTTGTTAAATACATATCAGCTAACAAAAAGTTGTTACTTCTTAAAATTACCTCCCTTAATTTGGTTCGCAAAGATAAAGCTTTTTTCTCAAAATATTCAAACATAACATTAAAAAATAATCACACCTTTACCAATAAATATAAACTGCTATTTTTCAAACCATTAAATCAAAAAGGGTATATATTATTTCAGCGGATCAAATCGCCTGAACCAATACCAAAACCTTCTTTGTAAAAGAGACGCAAAAACCATGCAGAAGGTTGCGTAATCCGGATATTATTATAATACGTTCGTCAAATAAATCCAGCCTTTTATCAAAAGCAGGTGGTTATAGAAAATGATTCTCTATTAGAAACCTTCATTTATAAGTTCCCTCAAGGCATCAATCTCTTCTGCAGTACCCAGGACGAAAAGCTGATCATCGGCTGTCAGGACAGTTTTTGATGGTGGGTTAACGACGTACTCTTTCATTCCGTTCTTCAGTCCGATGATATTTGCTCCGGTCAGGTTGTGGATATCCAGCTCACTGATCGATTTGTCGGCAAAGCAGGATGAAAGTGATTTGCATGAGATCTCCTCAATCTTCACCCCGGAACGGAGAGGCTGCATCAGTACATAATCAAGAAACTCTACAACATCAGGATCGACTACCAGCCTGGCCATTCTGGTTCCCCCTATCTTATCGGGCATTATTACATTTGAGGCTCCAGCTCTTTTGAGCTTAACATCAGAATTATCGTCGGATGCCCTGCTTATAATTAACAGGTCAGGCCTCAATTGTTTGGCAGTAAGCACTACAAAAAGATTATCTGCATCAACAGGCAGGGTGGTGACAAGTGCTTTTGCCCTGCCTAGATTTGCCATGTCCATGACATGCTCGTTGGTGGCGTCACCTTCAATATAAAGATAATCTGTCGCCTCCCTGAGATATTCAACGACCTGTGGATCTTTCTCAATTACCAGAAAATCCTTAATGTGATCTTTTAGCTCAGAAGCGGCCTGTTTCCCATTTCTTCCAAAGCCACAGACAATTATGTGATCCCTTAATTTGTCAATTCTTCTTTTCACTTTATTATCTTTATAAAAATGTGTAAAAACCCCGTCCACAACAAAACGGGTAACCATAGTAACGACATATCCCAATATACCGAAACTACCGAGAATCAAAAAGATAGTAAATAGTTTCCCGGTGTCACTCAAAGCAGCAACCTCACGAAAACCAACTGTGGCCATCGTTATTATTGTCATGTAAATGGCATCAATTGGCCTGTACCCTTCGATAATCATGTAACCCAGCATACCAGTTATTACAATTAGCAGGAGTAATGTTACTCCTATTATTGCTGATCGTATCATCGGCACTGATTTATGCTGGAAATATGGCTGTGCCATCGGAGCAATCAGTTTACAGGTTCTCCAAGGTGTGGATTGTTCCCCGGTTTAATTTCTTTCCCCAAACTTATCAATTTACTTCCAATAAGACAATTCAGACATCTTCTATTTTTGCATAACATTGTATACAGTTCGATCAGCCCCTGTGATTCAAACGCGGAAGCAGGAAGGATGCCTGCTTCATACCATTTACGCAGTATCTTATTATCCTCAGGCTCAAGAGAATCTGCAAGGTCGACCGCCTTATCACAATATCGGTATTGATTGTGCATGATACCGTACAGAAACAATAAGGGTATAACTGTATTGATAATAAGCATGCCGGTGATGATATTACCCGTCGCTCCAGACCAGGATTTTGTGACCTTCCCAAAAATATAGTGGTTTTTCCAGTATTCTGACGTATCGGCGCTCAGAAGTTTTTTAAGGCTGCCTATTCCTTCTGAATTTTTTATCTTCTCGAATATTGGATCTGACGATACAAGCAAGCTGGCAAGCTGGGAGATCCTTATTGTTGGAAAATTTGCGGGCCTCATACGGTGATACTTCCAGAGCCAGCCATCAAGTGATACAAGCCTGTATTTGGCCTTTAACACCCTGTATTCCCTTGCAAGAATCCTGAAATATTCATCATTCAAGGCTTCCTTGAAAAGAAGTGTATCCAGAAAGCCAGCCTGACCGAAAAGCAGGGCTTCCACCTGCGTCCTGTTATCAAGATGCTTCCGCAATATCTTAAGCGGTAATATGGTGGCCAGCCGCAGGAATGGCTCAGAATTTACATTCATACCAAAATAGCGTGCTATCAGTCTGTAGAGAGTTTCCTCCCAGTCATTCAGCGTATCCGACAGCATGGGACGAATATCATTACACTTTCTTTTGATCCTCTCAACAGCTATATTGTGAATAGCGTGTATTATAAGGTATGAGTCAATATTTTTCAGATAATCTCTGCATGCAAGAATATTGGGGTTATGCAGGAATCCCTCATAATTGACATATACATGATCCTCCCATTTGAGCACCGCGGTCTCAAGTGGCCGGCCTTCCGTAGTGAATACCTCCCTGTCAAATTCTTTCACAACATGCAGTATTACATTATCATAGGTATGATCTTTATAGTGTCCATGACAATTCCAGCTGGAAGAGTTAAGATGTATCTCTATATTGCCTGCCCATTCAGTTGACCCTATCTTTATACGGGCATTGAAAAAATCAGGACCCGAGTCAGTATTATAGGATCCCGGATCGATTACCTCAACCCCAATTCCATTAATTGTTTTAAGGTCATTGTGATTAAACAGACGGTTCTTCCATATAAAATGGAGAAATTCTTCTTTCATAAGACTAAATTTACTGTTACAGCGAGCAGCATAAATTTAATAAATTCTTATGATTCTCCGGACAGAAACCTAGAATTTTGAGGAAATAAAGATGCCAGCCTTCTATTGCAGCAATCCTCTGTTGTACAGGTGCGATTCCATTTGTTGTTGTAATTCTTCAGCCTTTTCTGCCGCCACCCGGTCAAACCTGGTGGTACTATCTGCAAAGATTATACCTCTTGATGAGTTCACAAGTAGTCCGCATCTGCTGTTCATTCCATATTCAACCACCTCTTCTAGACTTCCTCCCTGCGCCCCTACTCCAGGGATTAGCAGAAAATGGTCGGGGATTATTTTCCTGATATCACCAAGCATTTCGGCTCTGGTTGCACCAACAACATACATCATATTTTCAATGCTTCCCCATTTACTTGACTTCAGCAGAACTGATTCAAATAGCTTTATGCCGCTGTCAGCAAGATATTGAAAATCATCCGCCCCTTTATTGGATGTCAGGGCAAGCAGAATAACCCACCTGCCTTCGTATGATAAAAATGGGGTGACCGAATCCTCTCCCATATATGGAGCAACTGTTACCGCATCAAAAGATCTGCCTTCAAAGAAGGCCTTTGCATACATCATAGATGTATTTCCGATGTCGCCCCGTTTGGCATCCGCAATAAGAAATATATCAGGCCAATTGTTCCTGATATATTCTGCTGTTTTTTCAAGTGATGCCCATCCGGTAGTTCCCCTGCTTTCATAAAAGGCCACATTGGGTTTATAGGCAATCGTGAAGGGGGCGGTAGCATCCACAATCCTTTTATTGAACTCAAAAACAGGATCCTCTTTATCGAGTAAAAAACCTGGAATACGGCCAATATCTGAGTCAAGTCCCACACATAAGAAGGACTTCTTTCTCCTGATGTTCTCAAATAACTCTTGTGAAGTCATAAAAATACATTTATAATGAGCTTACTTTCAGCCTTTCAGCGTTTTCTGCCATCTGTAGCTTATCGATCATTTCCTGGATATATCCATCAAGTACCGATGAAAGATTATACATTGTAAGGTTGATCCTGTGATCAGTAACCCTGCCTTGCGAATAATTGTAGGTCCGGATTTTCGCTGATCTGTCGCCTGTTGAAACCATGGTCTTCCTTTTGGATGAGATATTATCGAGATACTTCTGGTATTCCAGGTTATACAGCCTGGTCCTCAGTTCTTTCATCGCCTTATCAAGGTTTTTTATCTGCGACTTTTCATCCTGGCATGTAACCACTATACCTGAGGGTATATGGGTCAGTCTTATGGCCGAATATGTGGTATTTACAGATTGTCCCCCAGGTCCCGACGAGCAATAGGTGTCCTTGCGTATATCCTCCTGCTTTATCTCAATATCGAATTCGTCAGCCTCGGGCAAGACTGCCACCGTTGCAGCCGAAGTATGAACCCTGCCCTGCGTTTCTGTCTGAGGGACTCTTTGTACACGATGCACTCCCGATTCATATTTCAATATACCATATACTCCCTGCCCCGAAACGGTGAACACAATCTCTTTATATCCTCCCACAGTGCCCTCGGTAACATTATTCAATTCGATTTTCCATCTTTTCACTTCGCAGTATTTTGTATACATCCTGAAGAGGTCGCCCGCAAAAATACTGGCTTCATCACCGCCCGTCCCTGCTCGTATTTCCATGATGGCATTCTTTCCATCCTCAGGGTCAGCAGGAATTAAAAGAAGTTTGATCTCCTCCTCCATACCCGGGAGCTTCTCATTCAGTTCCTCAAGCTCAAGCTTTGCCATTTCGCGCAGTTCCTCATCCCTTTCATTCCCAAGAATATCCCTGGCAGACTGGATATTGCTGATTATATTCCTGTATTCGTTGTAGGCCGCCACAATCGGTTCCAGCTCCCTATACTCCTTATTGAGTTTTACATACCGTTTCATATCGGCCATAATACCCTGCTCGGTGATCAATCGCCCAACTTCTTCAAATCTCTCTTTTACACCCTGAAGTTTTTCAAGGATAATATTATTTGCCATCCTCTACTGTTTTCTTTGCTTTAATATTCAAATATTCCGTGGTCTGATCTGATTGTTAGTTTCTTTCCATTATATGATGTACAATGTCCAACAATTTTAGCTTCAAGATTGAAACTGCCGGCAATCCCGATTATCCCGGATGCAATCTCCTGAGGAACGTAAAGTTCAAAGCGATGCCCCATATTAAATACCTTATACATCTCCTGCCATGGTGTACCTGACCGGTTTTGTATAATCCTAAAGAGGGGAGGCAGGGGGAAAAGATTGTCTTTAATAATATGAAGATCGTTAACAAAATTCAGCACTTTTGTCTGAGCACCTCCCGAGCAATGCACCATTCCATGAAGCTGATCCCTGTACTTTTCAAGCACCTTTTTTATTACCGGAGCATATGTCCTTGTGGGTGAAAGCACCATCTTACCGGCATCCATGTTCAGGTCTTCAATTTCATCTGTCAGTGAGTATGTTCCGGAATAGACCAGGTCCGGTCTTACGTGCTGGTCAAAACTTTCAGGGTACTTTGATGCCAGATAATTTGCGAACAAATCATGGCGCGCAGAGGTCAGTCCATTACTTCCCATCCCACTATTATAACCGGTCTCATAGCTTGTCTGTCCATAGGATGATAAACCTATGATAAGATCTCCTTCTGTGATCCTGTCATTTGAGATAATCTCAGTCCTCTTAAGCCTTGCTGTCACAGTCGAATCAACTATGATTGTCCGGACCAGATCTCCGACATCAGCGGTTTCTCCGCCTGAAAGGAAGATACCGATCCCCTGATTACGGAGCTCCTGAAGCACCTCCTCCGTACCTTTTATAATTGCAGTTATTACCTCTCCCGGAACCAGCTTCCTGTTCCTCCCGATTGTTGACGACAGCAGTATATTATCAGTAACGCCGGAACATATGAGATCATCGACATTCATTATAACCGCATCCTGTGCTATCCCCTTCCAGACCGACATATCTCCTGTTTCGCGCCAGTAGATATAGGCCAGCGAAGACTTGGTGCCGGCTCCATCGGCATGCATTATATTGCAGTAATCGGAATCACCTCCGAGAATATCAGGGATCACTTTACAAAATGAGAATGGGAACAACCCCTTATCGACATTGACCAAAGCATTGTGAACATCCTCTTTTGAGGCTGAGACCCCCCTTTCGCTATATCTCGAATTTCTGCTCATCTGCCATGGTTTTCAGGCTGCAAATTTATGAAAATAAACCGACATTAATAAATGTTAAATTTTCTAAAAACTAATTGATCCGGGCCTTGGATAATGCAAAGATGTCTATCTTTATCAGACAACAGATGATATTTCAGTTAACTGAATAAACTTGATCACCCTTATGAAAACAAAAGTATTTTTTTTATTATTTGTTGCAGGAATGATAGCCTGCATAAATCTGTCAGGACAGAATTCAACCTATAGGAGCTTGTTGCCTGAGAAGATCATGGATGAGATTATCGGAGAAGCTTCAGGTGAAACTGCAATGACGCACATCATAGAAATGGGGGCCTATAATCATAACAGACCCACAGAAGAATATGCCGGTAATTTCCTTGAGACCGACTATATTTTCAATAAGCTTAAAGAATATGGGCTTGAAGAGGCCAGGGTATTCAGGTATCCGGGTGGCAGCTACTGGGACGGAATCAGAGGGGAATTGTGGGAGGTCAGTCCGGGGTTATCTAAACTGGCTGATTATGATGATCTTACTGCCATGCTTGCCCAGGGAAGTAAGAATGCAGACATTACTGCCGATCTGGTCTGGGTGGGAACAGGAAATGCTGATGAGCTTGACAAGGCCGGTGTAGAAGGTAAAATAGTCGTTACCTCCTCCAGTGCAAGGATGGTTCATGACCAGGCAATAAGCAGGGGAGCAATTGGTGTGGTATCGTTTGACTCTCCCAGACCTCTTGTGGTCAGTTCATCAATCCCGATTACA